>BNJV01001330.1_pt1:0-135000 | contig 191769 bp, 241 predicted proteins | sample 8540591 | NCBI WGS metagenome assembly BNJV01 (sample SAMD00202457, study PRJDB9452) | human saliva metagenome | host: Homo sapiens | reverse complement strand
CGGCCTGGGAGGATAGGAAGCTGCTGATTAAGCATAAAATAGAGGGTCAACCCTAAAGGGTTGGCCCTCTATTTTTGTGCTCTAACGAGCACATTCTAATTCCTTCTAGAGCCGTTTCCAGCCAAGGTTGTACAAGTAATATCTATGTGTATTCAATAATACAGGCGGCGTGGGAAGCCTAGGGCAATAGGGCGTAAAGGAGCGCAGCGACGCATACGTCCATTGCATCAGGTTCGACGAAGCCCTTAAGGTATATTCTTTATTTTAGATTATAGCCTTAACTACTGCCATGGGCGAGTGTGATAGGAAGCCGCGGCTAGTGGTAGTATCCAACTCTATCCATACGGTAACGCGGCACAACGTGCCAATGTTACCGAACCGTAAACCAGTTGAGTAGCTCCAAATACATGTAAATACATATAAACCTCATCCCAATTTATGTAACATATACATTATTCATTCATATCTATCTTTTTAATATTTATCCCTAAATAACCACTATATTATTCAATGGAGATTTACCTCTTAATGATCAAATATCCACCATATAGCCCTAATTTTACTCTTTTTAGTGCTATACCTATACATAATAGTTTATGTTTAACTGCTTTAATAGATCATTATACATGTTATTCTTTAATCAACTTTACTAATTAATCATCTTTATGTAATTAATATTACTTTTAATTTTAAATTTTAATAATCACTATCTACTACATATTCTATTCATGCATAGGTTTATCTGAAATTCACATATAAAGCTTTTAAATATAGATAAATACTGGGTTTATACCTATATTAGTATTGTCTAAATATGTACCAAAAATTTACTCGTTTCATTTATATCTCATATAACTTTCACTATGTTTTCACATATAATCTTTTATACTAGCAATAGTTGATTGAGATCAACTAAGGAAATGGAGGTCTACTGCAAATAACTTTTACCTGTCCCTTTTACAAATAATACAAACAACACAACACAAAAACAATACAACACATAAAACAACACTTAAATACACAACAATACTCTCCTGTGTATAAACAAAACAATACATATACAAAACTCTCTAATTATATATACCATCTCCCGTATATATAAAGGTAAAAGTTAGTGACATAAGAGCCCTTGAGAAAGGGCTCTTTTTCCTTTTAAATTCACTATTATTTCATTATTTTTAAAGGGCTTTGTTTCTTGACATGGGACCCTAATTTTTTTGTTAAACTAATCAAGTATCAAGCACAGCTTGATGAACATAGGGGTATAGCTCAATTGGTAGAGTAGCGGTCTCCAAAAACCGTTGGTTGTGGGTTCAAGTCCTACTGCCCCTGCCAAATTTGGATTGCGGTCTTCGGACCGCATGTCCATAAAATTACTCAAAAAAAATATTAAAAAAATGCTTGCATAGATGTAAGCGTTATGTTAATATAAGTGAGTACCAAGTACATGACTCAGTAGCTCAGCTGGATAGAGCGTTTGACTACGAATCAAAAGGCCAGGGGTTCGAATCCCTTCTGGGTCACCAAATGAAAGCATCACAGTAATGTGGTGCTTTTTTATTTTAACAAAAACCATTTATCTATTAAAAAGACTCTACACATAATTGTGTAGAGTCTTTTTAGTTTTCATAATTTAAATCTAATTAGATTATGGCTTAAGTGCTTTACCTTATTTTAGCTGTCCTGCAGCTACAGCAAGATCTCTCCAGTAGATAGCTTGCATATAACCATACGTATCCGGTTTTAAGGTAATTAATTTAGCTTTAGGTCGTTTTTCCTCACGTAATACTCTGCCTGTACGGGCATCGATGATATTACGTTGTTCTTGAACCCATTGAATCGTATCGGCATCTTGATCAAAGTAATAATGATTTATATACTCTGTCATATAATATTGAGCACCTTGATGACTATATGTACGAGCTACAATTTCAAATTTATTACCTTCTCCTGCGATGACCTTAACGCGTTGCTCTGCGTAATAATTTTGGCCATTCATACGATATAAGTAGGCATAACCTCTGGCATTCTCTAAATCAGCAATATTAACTGCTTGAGAGGGGAGGATACCTAAGATTGTGAAAGCCGCTGCAATTAATAAACTACGCTTCATGTATTCTCCTTATTACTTCGCATGTGGCTGATCGGATTCAGCAACCACATGTACAACTAATTCTTGATCAGAAGGAATCTGAGCCATGACTACAGGCATTGGTACATTCATAGCTGCTGCAATACCCTTGATCTGGCGCATTGCAACAGGTACTACAGTACCATCTTCTTGGATGTTTTTTTCTAATGCTTCAATCTCAGTAACTGTTAAGCTTGCTTTGTTCGCAAAGTCTTCGATAGATACACCATTAGCTTCGCGATATTCTTTAATGAAATCTCCGATATACATAGATTCCTCCTATTTTTAGATACCTTTATATTGTAATTAAAAAAATATCATATATGGCAATAGATGAATAAAAAGATGAATAAATTAAATTACAAAAAAATAAATTGACTTAATACGATAGTGGTGTTAATATTAACTCATAGAAAAACATCATATTTGGGGAATAGGTGCTGAAAAAGCATAATAGAGAAGCTGGTTAAATGCCAGCACGGTCCCGCCACTGTATGGTTGAGCAAGTCTAAATTAAGTCACTGGGAAACTGGGAAGGCTAGATGAGCGATGACGCCGAGTCAGGAGAACTGCCTATTCAACATTCACCATTTGACCTACGAGAGATAGGGAGGAGAAGTTAGTAGCTCCTTTTTACGTACCCGTAAAAAGGATTTTTTAGTTCTATACGATTTTTATCAGAGATGATTTAAATTGTATTCGAAAGACCTTAATGTCGATGGCATGGTCATGGTGAATAATACCTTCTTGGTATTACCAGCATGACATGTGTTATGACTGTTAATATATTTTATGGTAAATGTAGGGCATGCATTTATTCATCATCATCCTAAAAAAGAGGCTGACCCAGGATTCTAGTAGTTCGGATTCTGGGTCAGTCTCTTTTTATTTTTAGGGGATACATGAAATTTAAGTTAATTCTAAAAAAATGATTGACGATGAATTCTATACATGATATTATTATTTCAGTTGAGACGCGGGAGTGGCGGAATTGGCAGACGCACCAGACTTAGGATCTGGCGCCTTACGGCGTGGGGGTTCAAGTCCCTTCTCCCGCACCAACTTTATTGCACCTTTTGAGGTGCTATTTTTTTTGCCCAAAAATGTTATAATAAATGGGTTAGAACTATTAATTTAAATAATCATAGTAATACTATATGGTGCAGTATGGATAATACATTAACACAGCTGCTTTCACAGAACCCATCCTTTGTGGATGGGCTAAACGCATTTCAGCGGAAAGGAAAGTCAGTCATATATGGTCTTAGTGGATCTCAAAAGAGTTTCCTCTTAAACCAAGCTTTTTCTACGGGCCTTACAAAGCCTGTAGTTATCGTAGTCCATGATAAAGACCATAAAGAGATGTGGGAACGGGATTTAGCCTTTCTGGCCTAATATTCCTGTCCTATCATTTCCTATAACAGATCATGTGGACTTTACAACGATTGCTCGTAGCCTTGAGGACCAAGGGGCACAAATGCGTGCCTTAGCATTGCTTGCATGGCAAGAACCTGCCGTAGTCATAGCGAATGCTGAAGAGGTTACACAGTATGTGGTATCTCCACAATATTTAAAAGGACAGTCGTTACATTTCTCTTTTGAATGATACGATTGAACGCGATAAAGCTCTTGAACAGCTCGTTACAATTGGATATGAACGTGTAGACCAGGTGGAACAACGTGGTCATTTTGCCGTGCGCGGGGATATTTTAGACATATATCCTGTTAATAGTGAACATCCCATACGGATTGAGTTCTTTGGCGATGAAATTGATACGTTGCGGTTCTTCTCTGTGGAGAACCAACGTTCCATTGAACAAATTGATTCTTATACAGTGACACCTTTCTTTCTTGGTAAAAGTGATGCAGATTGCACCTTATTGTCCTATGTGAAAGAAGGCACTCTTATTTACGATGAGCCTGGTCGTATTCAGGAAGCATTAAAGAAATTCCTTAAGGAAGATCCAACACATCGTAAAAATCATTGTGACTGGAGTGAATTGCAACGTACTGTAGAAGCGACGAATCAAGTAGCTTTCACATTTATGCAACAACGTTCTATCGGCTTAGCTGGATTTACCCCAATTGGTATTCAAGGCAAGACGATGACGAGCTTTGAGCGTCAAATTCCTTTATTAACCGATGAGATTAAGCAATGGCATCGCTTAAATCATCAAGTTGTATTGGTATTAAATAATCAACAACGAAGAGAAGGGATTGAACGTGCCCTTGAAGGGGAAAACATTGATTTTGTTCATAGTGCGGAATGGATTGCAAAGCCTAATACGGTAGTTATCTTACAAGGTTTATTGACCGATGGCTTTGAATTACCAAATAGCCATTTAGTAGTTGTCGTAGAAGGTAATATTTACGGACAACAAAAACGCAAACTTCGGAACAAGCCTAAAAAGGGTCAAGAAATTAATTATTTCACCGATTTAACGCCTGGTGACTATGTTGTACATAGTATGCACGGTATTGGTAAGTATATTGGTCTTAAAACGATAGAAACAGAAGGCATTCATCGGGATTATATTGAAATTGACTATGCGGGATCGGATAAATTATTCTTACCTGCCAACAACTTAGATCAATTACAAAAGTATATTGGTAATGAAGGTGATGTGCCGCGCATCAATAAAATGGGTGGCCGTGACTGGGCTAAGGTTGTTACAAAGGCAAAGAAATCTATTGATGATTTAGCAGATAAGTTAGTTGACCTCTATGCACAGCGTGAAATAACGCAAGGCTTTGCATTCTTGCCTGACCAACCATGGCAGCAGGAATTTGAAGATGCATTCCCTTATGAAGAAACGGAAGACCAATTACAAGCTACAGCAGAAATTAAGGAGTCCATGGAAAAACCAGTTCCTATGGATCGTTTGCTTGCTGGTGATGTAGGATTTGGTAAAACAGAAGTGGCCATGCGTGCCATCTTTAAGGCTGTTATGAGCGGCAAACAAGTAGCGGTACTTGTGCCAACTACTGTTTTGGCACAGCAACATTTCCAAACCTTCTTGAACCGTTTTGCTCCATTTGGTGTCAAGGTAGATGTACTCAATCGTTTCCGCAGTACAGCAGAGAAAAAACAAGTTCTAAAAGGCGTTGAGGATGGCTCTATTGATGTTCTTATCGGCACACATTCGTTGCTTAATAAAAAGGTTGTCTTCAAAGATTTAGGTATGCTCGTAGTAGATGAAGAACAACGTTTCGGGGTAGCTCAAAAGGAAAAATGGAAAGAGTGGGCCAATAATATTGATGTACTCACCTTGAGTGCCACACCAATTCCTCGGACATTACATATGTCCCTCGTTGGTGTTCGTGAGATGTCCGTTATCAATACGCCACCAGAAGAACGTTTACCTGTTCAAACCTATGTAGTGGAATATGATATGAACCTCGTGGCCGATGCGATTAAGCGCGAATTGGCACGTGGTGGTCAGGTTTACTTGTATATAACCGCGTTGCATCCATTAATCACATGGGTGAGTTATTAGAAGAGGCCTTGCCTGGTTTACGTTACGCTATTGCTCATGGTCAAATGACAGGTCGTCAAATTGAGGAAATCATGACTGATTTCTATGAAGGCCATTACGATGTATTATTGTCTACTAGTATCATCGAAACAGGTCTAGATATACCAAATGCGAATACCATCATCATTTATGATGCGGATCGCTTAGGCTTATCTCAGCTATATCAAATGCGTGGCCGTGTAGGTCGTTCTCGTAGAAGGGCCTATGCATACTTTATGTATCGACCTGATAAAAATGCTCTCAGAGGCTGCAGAAAAGCGCTTGAAAGCTATTGAAGAGTTCACCGAGCTCGGTGCTGGTTTTAAATTGGCGATGCGAGATTTAGAAATCCGTGGTGCTGGTAACCTCTTAGGTTCACAGCAACATGGCAATATTGCATCTGTCGGCTTTGGTATGTACGTGAGCATGCTTGAAGAAGCCATTGCGAAGACTCAAAAATAAAGAGGTTGAACGGGAAGTATCTATTGACCCAGCCATCGACCCTAGAGGTAGATGCTTTTATCGACGATGCATATATCAAAGATAGTGCCCGTAAGATTTCTGTATATCAACGATTATTACATATTAAATCGAAAGAACAGCTTGATGATATGACCGATGAACTCATCGATCGTTTTGGTACGCCAACAGATCCAGTAGATCGGTTATTGCGCATTGCTCAAATTAAAGAACAAGCGCGATTACTGGGCATTAAAAGTATCGTCCGTAGAGATCAACAGCTTACCATTCATTGGCATGACGATTCCAAGATGGCCGACTGGGATATGGGGGCTGTACGAGAAGATCTATGGAAGAAGATGAAATTTACAGACACCAAGCCAGCCACATTATATGTGAGCCTTAATGGTATGAAAGGTTCTATTTTGACCATTACGGAAGCGGTGATGAAGGCTCTTAGCCAGAAATTATCGTCTAAGGAGGGCCTATGAATCGATTTTTAAAGGGGGCTATGATTTTAACCTTAGCTGGGATTATCGTTAAGGTTATCGGTGCTTTCAGTAAAGTCCTTATTGCACGCGTTCTCGGTGGTGAAGGGATTGGCCTATATATGATGGCCTATCCGATTTATCAAATTATCGTTAGTATTTCCGCTGCAGGCATTCCTGTTGCTATATCTATTATGATTGCGGAAAAGCTAGCTAATGATGATATGCGGGGCGTACAACAGGTATTTTCCGTATCGTTAAAGGTGTTAACACTATTAGGCCTTGTATTTAGTGTAGCTTTATACGGCAGTGCACAGTGGCTCATAGATACCCATATTATTACAGATCCTCGTGCACTCTTAGCGATTCAGCTATTGTCGCCAGCTATCTTCATCGTTACAATTTTGAGCTGTTTTAGAGGTTACTTCCAAGGCTTCCAATACATGGTGCCTACGGGAACTAGCCAAGTCTTTGAACAAATCTTCCGCGTATCCTCTATGGTGGGCTTAGCCTATTATTTCATTGATAGAGGGCTACACTTGGCGGCAGGTGGTGCAACGTTTGCTACATTCCCCGGTGTATTAGCTGGATTGCTCATATTGATTTACTTTTACTATCGTCAGCGTCGTGTACGGGCGCAAATGTTGGCGCAGCAGAATCCAAATGCTATCGGTGAAAGCAATAGCTCTGTAGTGAAACGACTATTTAGCTTGGCTATACCAGTTTCGATGGCCAATATTATGTTGCCCATGGTATCTCTTATCGATACATTTATCGTCCCAAAGCGATTGATGGATATCGGGTATTACCTCAATGAAGCGACAACACAATTTGGCTATCTTACAGGGATGGCTACATCGTTGATTGGTTTGCCTATCATTTTGACTACCTCCTTGGCTGCTAGCCTTGTACCAGCTGTATCTGAGGCACATGCTCAAGGCGATGTGCACCGCATTGTACAGCGCGCCGGTACAGCCATTAAAATTGCTAATATGTTCACTATACCAGCTTGCATTGGGCTCTGTGTATTAGCGACACCTATATCTAAATTGATATATGCAACGCCTCATGCAGGTCCTGTTATTGCTGTTATTAGCTTGAGCATTATATTCTTAGGTTGGCAACAGATTACAGCAGGCATCTTGCAAGGGTTAGGTAGAACTGTTATTCCTATGATAGCCATTTTTATTGGTTTGTTGGCTAAGACCTTCTTAGACTATGAATTGACAGGTACTATTGAGCTAGGCATTAATGGTGCTGCATGGGCAACGAATTTGAATTTTGCCATTGCGGCACTCATAAACTATATATTTGTTAAAAAATATGTAGGATCTGTACTTAATAAATTAGAGCTATTAAAAATTGTAGTGTCTGCCATGGCTATGGGCGGTGCTACACAGGTAGTGTATGTGACTACCGTAGAGTTATTCGGCAATGGTGGTGCAGTGGCAGCGGCTATTATTGTGGCTGTATTTGTATATGGTTTATCCTTATGGTTAACAAAGGCCGTTGTAAAAGCTGATATGTATCATTTCCCTGTTATAGGCAAGCGCTTACAAGCTCGCCGAGATAAGGAGGAGGCTAAGCTATATGAAGAACAATACTGATAAGCCTGTATCGGTACAACCATTAGTAGATGTAGTAAAAGCCTTGCGAGCTCCTAATGGTTGCCCTTGGGATCAAAAACAGACTCATGAATCATTGCGTCGATATTTCATTGAAGAAACTTATGAAGTAGTAGATGCTATCGATAATAAAGATATGGCTAATCTTCGCGAAGAACTAGGTGATGTATTATTACAAGTTGTCTTTCACAGTCAATTAGCTGAAGAAGCTGGTCAGTTTACATTAGAAGATGTAATTAATGATGTGACTCAGAAGATGATTCGCCGTCATCCCCATGTTTTTGACCCTGAAAATAATGAAAAATCATACAGTTGGGACGAATTAAAGGCACAAGAAAAGAAAAATATACAAAAATCTGTATTAGATGGTGTATCTAAAAGTTTACCTGCTTTAGTGGCGGCTTATAAGTTGCAAGAAAAGGCTGCGAAGCTAGGTTTTGACTGGGATGAGCTCGATCCGGTTTGGGCGAAAGTTTCGGAAGAAATGGATGAATTTAAGGAGGCTATTGCCCAAAAAGATAGAGAAAATATGGAAAAAGAAGCGGGAGATGTGCTTTTTTCCTTGATTAATCTATTAAGATGGTATAAAATAAGCGGTGAAAATGCACTAAATCGCACAAACACAAAGTTCCGACAGCGTTTTTACATGTAGAAGCTTGTGTTAACCAAAGCGATCGCTCATGGGAAGACTTTTCATTAGCTGAGCTGGATGCTTTTTGGGAGGAGGCTAAAGTGCAGGAAAAGTAGCCTAGAGGTTTGCATGCTTCTTAGGTATAGTATTTTTAAGGAGGTTCTGTCATGAACAAAACAGAATTAATCGCAAGTGTTGCACAAAAAACTGAATTAACTAAAAAAGACGCTGAAAAAGCGGTAAAAGCTGTATTTGACACAGTTGCTGAAGAATTAGCTGCTGGCGGTAAAGTACAAGTTATCGGCTTCGGTACATTCTGAAGTTCGTGAACGCGCAGCTCGTGAAGGCCGTAACCCACAAAACGGTAAAACTATCACAATCGCAGCTTCCAAATCCCCTGCATTCAAAGCTGGTAAAGGTTTGAAAGAACAAGTTAATGCTGCAAAAGCTAAAAAACGCAAAAAATAATCTTTAATGGATTGGAAAGAGACCTTTCGAGGTCTCTTTTTTTCGTCTATTTATGGTATAATGCACAGAGAAAGGGTGTACTATGAATAACGAAAGATCACGGAAGGTTCTCATCGTGTCCGCTTCTATTGGGACAGGACATATGCAGGCCGCCAGAGCCATAGAAGAATATTGGAAAGAGAAAGAGCCACAAGCTTCCATAACGCATGTAGACTTTCTTGATACAGAAACCATGTCTGTAGAGCATTTGATCAAGGGCACATATATTAAGATGATTGACGTATTTCCTATGCTATATGATATGATTTACCGCGTATCAAAAGGGGAAAAACGTGGTACGATTTTGCAAACTGCATTGTCATACCTATTGAAAAGCCGCATGCTTAAGTTGGTGCAACAAGAAGAACCAGATGTGATGGTATTTACTCATCCATTCCCATGTGGTGCAGCGTCTATCTTAAAACGTCAAGGTCATATCGATGTACCATTAGTGGCTATCATGACGGACTTTAGTAGTCATCAATTTTGGCTATATCCACAAATTGATACATACTATGTAGCTACTGAATCGATGGTAGATGAAATGGTATCGTCTGGTATCGATGCCTCACGTATCCATGTATCAGGGATTCCCGTGCGTCGTGCCTTCTTCCGTGATGCTATTGAAGAATATAGCTTAGAGGAACCCATAAAAGTGCTCGTTATGGGTGGGGGCCTTGGATTGGGTTCTCTAGAAACGGCATTAAAACACTTAGATGAAGTTAATGGCATTGATGAAAATTACTGTTGTAGCCGGTCAAAAATACATCTCTTTATGAATCCTTAGTTACCCTTAGTGAATCTATGCGTACTAAGACTATTGTGTATGGATATACTACGAATATTTCGGAGCTTATGAAATCTTCTTCCTTGCTAGTAACAAAGCCTGGTGCATTAACCTGTATGGAGGCTGTTACAATTGGTCTACCTATGGTGTTCTTTAATGCTATTCCAGGTCAAGAAGAGGCTAATGCAGAGCTATTAGAACAACGAGGTTGTGCTCGTTGGGCTCGTGATATTCATAACTTAGAAGATGTTGTGACAGCCCTTCTTATCAATTCACCACGACTTCAACAGATGTCTGAGCGCGCTCGTGAATGGCATGTTGATGGTGCAGCGAATATCGTAAATAGCTTAATTGAAATTCTAGATGCTACTGATACGGGCGAATCTGTTGAACTAGTAAAAGCGGAAGAGTCTATTAACTAATCTCTTGTAGTGGCTAGTACGAATATAATTAGCTATTGATAATGAGCGTATATCTAGATTAGTAATATATAGATATTAGTAGCTTTATATGAAATAAAAAGCGATGACTCTTAGGTCATCGCTTTTTGCTTTTATTGGTATTGTTCAATATGTTCTTGTCGAATTTTTTGAAGTGTTTCTAAGAATGTATCTGTGCTTTCAGCACTGTCCAACAAGTCTTTTAGTTGGTAGGAATCATCTAGGGTCACACTCCATTGGAAGGAGTCGTTATCGTCGTACACATTGAATACGATTGGCATCTCTAAATCCTCTGGCAAATGACCGTCATCATCGGACACAGTTGCATAGGTGCCATCTTCCAAGAGCTCTGTAAATAATGTGTCATACCCATCGATATCGATAAGTTCAAAATTGATAGTTTCATAAAAGTCTAAAACGATATCTACTGCCATGTGGACCTCCTCATGAATATATACGTTACGTTTATTCTACTGACGGCGCCTGTTACTGTCAATGGTAATGTGTAGTATAATAAATAACAGAATGACATAATAGGAGCATACGATGAACGTTATTAGTTTACAAAATATAGAAAAATCATATGGCACACGACTGCTGTTTAAAGATGTGAATATTACTTTCACCACAGACAAACGGCTAGGTCTTGTAGGGATTAATGGGACGGGTAAGTCTACATTTCTAAAAATTTTGGCAGCACAAATGGAGCCTGATAAGGGGAGCATTGAGCGGAATGGCAAGGCGAGTATTCATTATTTGGCTCAAACCCCAGAGTTTGATCCAGAATCAACGTTGCTAGAAGCTGTTCTTGATGGAGACCATCCTCGTTTGCGGATGGTGCAATCTTTTGAACGCATTAGTCGTGAATATCGTGAAATGCAAGAGTCTGGTAGCGAGGATAGTAAAATATCGCGTAACTATATGAATGCGTTAGAACAAATGGATCAACAAGATGGATGGCAGGTAGAGCAAGAGGCTCGTATTATTTTAACTAAATTAGGCTTTCCTGAGATGGATCAAAAAGTGGCTATGTTATCTGGTGGCCAAAAGCGTCGTCTCGCGTTAGGACAGGCATTATTATATCCTTGTGACCTATTATTGTTAGACGAACCGACAAACCATTTAGATGAAGATAGCATCGACTGGCTTGAGTCCTACTTAAGTGCTCGCCAAGGGGGCCTATTAATCAGTACTCATGATAGATATTTCCTCGACTCTGTATGTAATGGAATTTTAGAGCTTTCTAATCGTCGTATGTATCAATATGATGGTAATTACGAAGAATTTATTGCCTTGAAGGCTGATCGAGAGGCTCGCGAGGCCGCTACGGAAGAGAAACGCCGTCAGTTCTTGAAACGAGAAATCGAATGGGTACGTCGTGGGGCTTTGGCGAGAACGACGAAACAAAAGGCTCGTTTAGACCGCTATGAAAAACTTAAGAATATGGAGAAAACTAGACGTCCCGATCAAATGGATCCCATTGCTTTAAAAACGCGTTTAGGGAAAACCATTTTTGATATTGAACATTTAGAGTTCTACTTTGGTGAGCGCCCTATGATTAAGGATTTTACCTACCATGTAGTGCGTCATGATCGTATTGGTATTGTAGGCCCTAATGGTGTTGGCAAGTCTACCTTTATGAATATTCTTGATGGAACCTATGAACCTACAAAGGGTACTATTGGTAAGGGAGAGACCGTTCGCATTGCCCATTTCAAACAAGAACTACCAGAGTTTGATGAAGATATGCGTGTTCTCGATTATATTCGCGAAGATCATTCCTATATGGTTCTGGGCGATGGTTCTACGTTGAGTGCTGGTCAGATTCTTGAACGATTCCTTTTCACACCAGAGTTACATGGTGTGCCGATTCGTAAGCTTTCAGGCGGTGAACGACGTCGCTTATATCTATTGAAATTGCTTATGAGCGCTCCTAATGTTTTATTACTAGATGAACCGACCAATGATCTTGATATTCCTACATTAGAGGTGCTAGAGGACTTCTTGATTCTTTTTAGTGGGGTCATTATCACAGTATGCCATGATCGTTACTTCTTAGACCGTGTTGTGGATAAACTCTTTGTTTTTAGTGGTGATGGTCAAATTGAAATTGTTCATGGCTCCTATTCCGATTACAAGGATTCCTTAGATGAAAGTAGTAGTGGAAAGCGCCCATTCTACATGGCTAATACTGATACATCTATTTCTTCTAAAACTGATAAAACTAACAAATCTGAAACTGGTACTGGATCTGATGATTCATCATTAAGTACTTCGGTAGATGGTAGTGATAGTAATATGGCTACATTTGGGGAAGTTACTTTTAAAGAAACACCGAAGAAGGGACTCAATAAAGCGGAAGAAGCAGAGTATGCTAACATTATGGATGAGTTACCTAAATTAGAGCATTTAGTAAAGGGGCTCGATGTCATGATTAGTCAAGTTGCTACTGATTATGAAAAGATGCAATCCTTGATGGCTGAGCGAGAAGAGACTCAATCCCAAATAGATGCGCTCACAGACCGGTGGATGGAATTAGAAGAACGCCTATAATTCCTTGTATCATGTGATTTTTTAATATCTGTTATGCAAAGGAATTACATGTAAATTTATTGATAAAAATCACAATGTATAGTATAATTTCATCGATTAACGATAACAACGTTACCTAAGTAGGAGGAACTCATGAGTAAGTACCAATTTTTAGACCGTCGTGTACCTATTGAAGACGGCAATATTGCATTAGTTCAAGATTTGTCCAAATGTAAAAACTGCTCCTTGTGTCGTAAAGCGTGTGCTGTAGACATGGGCGTATTTGATTATTATGACTTAACAACTAATGGGGATCATCCAATTTGTATTCATTGCGGTCAATGTGCATCTATTTGTCCATTTGATTCCATTAATGAACGCTCTGAAATTGATGAAGTAAAAGCAGCGATTGCTGACCCTAATAAAATCGTAGTTTTCCAAACGGCACCTGCTGTACGTGTTGGCTTAGGTGAAGAGTTCGGTCTTGATGCGGGTACATTCGTAGAAGGTAAAATGGTAGCTGCTCTTCGTAAATTGGGTGGCGACTATATTTTAGACACAAACTTTGGTGCTGACATGACTATCATGGAGGAAGCATCTGAATTGTTGGAACGCGTTATCAATAGTGATGCGGTATTACCTCAATTCACATCTTGCTGTCCTGCTTGGGTTAAGTTTGCTGAAACATTCTATCCAGAATTCTTGCCAAACTTGTCTACAGCTAAGAGTCCAATTGCAATGCAAGCGCCTACACAAAAAACATATTTTGCTGAAAAAATGGGCCTTGATGCAAAACAAATCGTTGCTGTTGCAGTAACACCTTGTACAGCTAAGAAATTCGAAATCCGTCGTGACGAAATGAATTCCTCTGCTGAATACTGGGATGTACCAGAAATGCGCGATACAGACTACTGTATTACTACACGTGAACTTGCAAAATGGTTGCGTGCAGAAGAAATCAACTTTGATGAATTAGAAGATTCTACATTTGATCCATTGATGGGTGAAGCATCTGGTGGTGGTATCATCTTCGGTAATACTGGTGGTGTTATGGAATCTGCTATGCGTGCGGCTTACAAATTAGCAACTGGTGAAGATGCACCTCAAACATTGATCCCATTCGAAGCCATTCGCGGTATGGATGGTGCTCGTGAAGCAGACGTAGTGATTGGTGATAAAACATTACATGTGGCGGCTGTTCATGGTACAGGCAACTTGCGTAAGTTTATCGAACGCATGCGTGCAGAAAACATCCATTATGATTTCATTGAAGTAATGGCTTGCCGTGGAGGCTGTATCGGTGGCGGTGGTCAACCACGCGTTAAATTACCGATGGCTGATAAAGCTCGTGAAGCTCGTATTGCGTCCTTGTATACTCGCGATGCAGAGGTACAAGTGAAAGCAGCTTGTGATAATCCAGATATTCAAAAATTATATGCTGAGTTCTTCGATGGCAAACCTATGAGCCATAAAGCACATCACATGTTACATACGACATTTGTAAATCGCTCTGAAGACTTGGGTCCTAATGGTGCTTGTACACCTGCTACATGCCCAACATCTGTGCCTAACTTGAAAAAGGCCGCAGAAGCAGCAAAAGCTGCAGCAGAAGCTAATAACTAATAGGTAAAAAATAGTAACAGTAATAATTAACTGTATTTGTAACTGTTAACTGTTGTAATTAGTTGCTATATATTATAAAAGCTCGTATGTGGCTTAAGTTAAAAGGCAGATAGTTGATAATTAATCAGCTATCTGCTTTTTTATTGTCTTTAGACTTGTATGGGATGTTATGAATAATCATAGAACTATTCATCTTACGAGTTATTGTGATCTCAGAATGTTTAGAGAGTACACCCTATAATACGTAAATACTATTATAGCTGTTTTTCACAGAATAAGATACTATATATGCCATATACGTATAGGGGGTTAAAATATAGAGCATGGTAAATTGTTTAGGAATTATTGTTAGTGTGCTATAATTAAATTATATTTATAGAAGCAATCAATACTGTTTCAGGAGGATCTTCATGGCTTTTAAATTAAAAGGAAAAGAAGAAAAATTTTTCAGTATTTTAGAAAATCATGCTGCTCTTACATATGAAAGTGCAGAGATGATGGAACGATGTGTTTAAAGGCGATATCTCTAAAGAAGAGGCTTTTCTTGAAATTGATACAAAGGAAAAAGCTGCCGATGAATTAGTAACCGAAACTGTAGAACGTTTGCGTAAAACATTCATCACTCCAATGGATCGCGAAGATATTCAGCTTCTAATCGACCAATTGGATACTACATTGGATAATATTAAAGAAATCATGGATAAAATGGTTATGTACCACGTTGGTAAGCCAAGTGATGGTGCTATCCGTATAGAGTGAAATCGTTGTAAAAATGCGTTAAGCATATCAATAAATCTATTGGTTATATGGGTAGCCTTAAAAAGGACCATGTAAAAGGTAGAAGGCCGTGTACACCAAGTATTGAAACTTGAGTCTGAAGCGGATAATATTTACCACGAAGAAATGGCTAAACTCTTTACTGAGTGTACAGATCCTATTGAAATTATCAAATGGAAGGAAATCTTGAGTGCCATGGAGGATGTAATCGATGGTTGCGAAGATTTGGTTGGTACATTCCGCCGGGTAGTGTGAAGTATGCTTGATGCTAATTATTTAGTATGGCTAGTAGTATTTTTAGCATTAGCCTTCGACTATATCAATGGCTTCCACGATACGGCGAACGCCATTGCTACATCTGTTTCAACCCGTGCTATTGAACCTAAAAAGGCAATTATGATGACTGCGGCACTCAATTTCTTGGGGGCCATGGTTAGTACAGGCGTAGCAAAGACAATTGGTGGTGACATCGTAATGTCTGCGTCTCTCATTAATAGTGCGATTATCTCAGCAGCTCTTATTGGTGCCATAACATGGAACTTGCTTACATGGTATTGGGGGATTCCTAGTTCCTCATCTCATGCTCTTATCGGTGGTATCATCGGTGCTGTAGGTTGGTCCGTAGGGTTCGATGCTTTAAATGAGGCAGGGATTATAAAGATTTTCTTATCCCTTATTTTATCTCCAATTGTAGCTATGATTGGTGGCTATATTGTGATGAAAGTATTGTTGCTTATCTTTGGTAGATTTTCTCCAATCGTATTGAATGATAGATTTAGATCCATGCAAATTGTATCTGCCATCATGATGGCCTTTTCTCATGGTTCTAATGATGCGCAAAAGGCGATGGGGATTATTACCTTAACATTACTTAGCGGTGGCTTTATCGATACATTAGAGGTACCAGTATGGGTTAAACTTTTGTTGTGCTACGGCTATGGCCATGGGTACAGCAGTAGGCGGTTGGAAAAATCATCTCTACTATGGGGACTAAGATTTTTCAAATTGAAACTATCAATGGTTTCGCTGCTGACTTAAACTCTGCCATCACTATTTTTACAGCTACATTCTTACATTTACCTGTAAGTACTACACACGTTGTAAGTGGTTCCTTGCTAGGCGTTGGGTCCTCTAAACGTTTGAAAGCTGTTAACTGGGGCGTAGCAAGATCTATGGTATTGGCGTGGTTTGCAACAATTCCATTATCTGGCATTGTAGCAGCTATTGCGTATGAAGTAGGTCACTTACTATTTGGTTAATACAATCATATATAGAAATAAAAAGACTATGAAAAGCAGTCTTTCTGTAGTAAAAGTATTAGATTGATTAAGTTATCCAATTTGTTGATGAGATTTTAACACTTTAATTTGACTAGTTGTATCTAGTATGTAATCAAAGAATATAGGTATACATTAGCTTTTTAAATACTATATTCTATAAAAGCGATTTATCATATTTGGCAACATTGATGTTACAATTCAAGTTGAGAATAGGAAAATGCTTATAAATATGTGGTTTTCTTGATTATGCATTTTATTAATAAATGCAGTTTATTACACGTTTAAAGACTATTATGAGATTGTTTATAATGAATAGATATTGCATACTTATGTATGAGCAGTTATACTATCGGTAGAAGGAGTTTTTCAAGTGAAAAGTGAGGTATGTATATGGCATGGGTGGAACTAGACGCGAGTGCCGAGCGCCCACGTAATCCGATTAAACGTATTGGTAGAACCATTCGACTCAGTGATGAAGAGTTTCTTTCACTCAAACCATTAATTATGGCCATTAAGGCAAATAATGATAAAAAATAGGCAACAATATAATCGAAATAGATAAAAAGGCATTGTCACAGCATATACAACTTAATAAACTTTACATCTATTTTACAATAATCCATTTTAAAAATCTTTCAACCACAACACATCTCTCACTCTCTACAATATGCTGTGTGAATATAGTAGTATGAAGAAGGTCCCAATTCATTTGAATTGGGACCCTTCTTCGTTTGTTATGTTGCTATAATTTTAGGAACTTTATACTACGTAGCAAATTCCTGAATTAATAGTTTATTAGTCGATTTTTACACCGTGAATCTCTTCGGCTAGACGTTTTAGAGCATCTACAGTACGAACACCAGGTGTGATTTCTGAAAGTTTTACGCGAATGAAATGACCTTCTTTAACAGCTGTAATGTCTTGAAGTTGAGGGTTAGATTTTATTTTTTCGATTTTTTGTTGGAAATCGTCGTCGTTACGAATAGAAGTACCGTAGTCAGCGATGATGATGTAGTCAGGATTTTGAGCAATTACAGTTTCCCAAAGATCCTTTGGCCCATGTTTTATCAACGCCTAAGCTGCTCATTACATTGTCAGCACTCGATGAGTTTCAAGATGTTAGTTGTATAACCTTCAAAGGCAGTGAATGGTTGGCCATCTTCAGAATCATAAATGAAGACCCGTTTACGAGGTAAGTCTTTTAGCTTATCTTGGATAGCGGCTAATGTTTTACGTTGACCTGCAACCCATTCTTCAGCCTTAGGTTTAACACCGAAGATTTCACCTAGTTTAATCATGTCATTAAAGTTAGTTTCCAAGTCGGCCTTTGTAGATAGCATAGATTCAGGAAGCCAAATATTAACCTTTTGGGCAATCATTTTATCAGCAGGGATGGCGCGTTTGCTGAAGGAGTCAGGCCAACCTGTTGCAAAGTCAGGTTTTACAGACATAAATACTTCGTAGGATGGCCATTTATCGGATAATACTTTTACCTTGTCATAAGCGGCTTGTAGAGGTGGATAGATTTCCTCTTCTTTAAAGGCTGTACCAGCCATCTTGTCTTCAAGACCTAATTGAAGCATCATTTCTGTAGTTGCTTGAGACATGGATACAGCATGAGTAGGGGAAGATTTTACAGCAAAGTCAGTTTTTGTACCGTCAAATGTTTCACTCCACGTTACAGATTTGCCATTGTCAGCTATGCTTTTAGTTGTATCAGAACCACAACCGGCGATAGCAAAAGTGGCACACGCCATAGCAATTAATACTAATTTTTTTGACTTTCTTAATTTTTGAAACATAGTAATTCCTTTCTTTTAATTAATAATATAAGTGATAGCGCCCTTCATCCCAAGAGGTTTTGAACGGAACTTCAAAATATGGGTTCAAGAATTTCAGGTGTTAGTACTCAGTTGGGGAACCTTCCTTGAGGATTGTTCCTTTATTCATAATCACGATATGATCACAATATTGAGCAGCTAGATTTAAATCGTGTAGAACTACGATGGTTGTACCTTTGAATGCTCGCAATTGTTTCATTAATGCTACCTTATACTTCATATCCAGATGGTTCGTAGGTTCATCTAAAAGTAGTATTTGAGGTTTTTGCGTTAAAGCTTTCGCAATAAAAACGCGTTGCTTCTCTCCACCTGAGAGGTGATGAATTTGTTCGTCAGCTAAATGTGTAATGCCTACTTCATTCATATAGTGCTCTGCGATTTTTACATCGTCTGCACTATAGGTGCCGAAGTGTTGCTTATATGGATAACGGCCCATGAGAACGATATCTTTTACGAGGAAGTCATCGATCATAGAGTCTCTAGACTGTGTTAACACTGCTACTAATTGAGCAAACTCACGACCTTTATAAGACTCTAATGGCTTTTGATTCAATGTGATTTTATCTTTTGATGGTAGTAGTCGATAAAGATGGCTCAGTAATGTAGACTTACCACATCCATTTGGCCCGATGATGGCTGTAATTTTATTATTAGGAAATGTTACAGAAATATTCTTTAACACTTCTTTTCTTCTCGTATGAGAAGGACAGCTGATTAATTTGATACATAGTATCTCCTATAGATATGATATACACTAACCATTGTGTTTGTAACGATTCATAATAATCCAAATGAAGAGTGGCGCCCTAATAAGGATGTAAGAACACCGATTGGGATTTCTTCCGGACTATATAGGGCTCTTGATAATACATCTGACCATATCATGACGATACTACCGATTAGAGCACTAAAAAGTAATGTGTTTCTATGCTTAGGGCCACCTATAATTCTAGCTAGGTGTGGAATTATGAGTCCTATAAAACCGACTACACCCACTTTTGATACTAATGTGGCAATGACAATAGAGGATATAATAACGATGCTTAGCTGTAACTGTTTAACTGATAAGCCCATTTGTGCTGCTTCATGATTACCCAGTAGTAGCACATCAAGATCTTGATTAAACATATAGATGTATAGCATAAACAAGGTTACAATGATAGCCGTTAATGGTAAATCACCCCATTGAATGCCTGCAAAGCTACCTAGGGAGCCAGAACATAGCACTACGAACTTGTGCCTCGTGCTTAGCTCCGTAGATGATCATCATAGTTAAAGCGAGAAAAATCTCGTCATGCCCATCCCGATGAGGATGAGCTTCACAGGGCTGTTGCTTTTACCAACACAGAGCAATACCAAGATAATAGAGAGCGCTGCACCTAGGGGCTGCAAAACAGGTGTATTATAGGCCCCTAGTAGTGGAATACCGCCCATGATGATAGCAAATACGGCACCTGTACTAGCACCCGATGAAACACCTAGTACATAGGATTCTGCTAGCGCATTTCTAGTTACTGTTTGCATTAATAAACCTACAAGGGATAGGCCTATACCCGTTAGGTACTGAGTAGATGAGCCTAGGCAAACGAATATCTGTAATAATTGTGTTTGTCATGGATGTAGTGGTATTTGGATCCATCATAGCCATAAGTGCAGGAATGATTTGATTCTAAAGAAACAAATGTGGATCCAAATTGCAAGGCCGTTACCAATGAAATACATAATATTACACATAGTATTAATGCTTTTATAGAAGTTTGCATAAAAATCTCCTTATTCTCTTTTTAAGGTAATATAACCTTATCTAAGTATAGAGAACTTTCTATATATATACAATATACATACGTGTATAGGTATTGATTATAGTAAGTATAATTCTATAGAGAGTCTTGTTGAAATTGCGCTCGAAGTGAAATTTAAAATAGGATTTTAGTATTAATAAAAATTTAGAAATAAGGATAAATATTCGTTCGTTAATTTGGGGTAATCTATTAATAAAATAATAGGAAAAATGTTAATTTTATTTGTTTTTATTACCCTATTCCTATTTTGTTATATGAAAAACCAAGAATAGATATAATACAAGTATATACGTGAGTAAATTTAGGAGGTGTAGTTTGTTATAGATTTACTATCTGAGGATAATGTATCTTTTCATTATCCTGCAGAAACGTGGGAAGAGGTAATTCGTCACGGTGGTCAACTTATGGTTGATGCAGGTTTTACTGATCCATCTTATACAGAGGCTATGGTCGAGGTTGTACGTGAAATGGGGCCATATATTGTATTGGCACCAGGTCTTGCTATGCCACATGCTCGCCCGGAAAATGGGGCAAAACGTAGGTACTGCTTTTAGTAACCTTTAGAAAAACCATTAAACTTTGCAGCCCTGATAATGATCCGGTTTCTGTTGCATTATTCTTATGTGCTCCTAACAAGGATGAACATATTCAATTGTTGACTGATATTGCTACGTTATTTGAAGATGACGAGTTTTTATGATGCAGCAGCTGATTTTTGAAAAGTATTGAAGATGTACAAGAATTCTGGCAGAGCGTTTAGAAGATCAAGAATACAGTTTAGGAGGAGGCAAGTATGATTTCTGTATTAACTGTATGCGGTAATGGCATTGGTTCTAGCTTGATGCTAAAAATGAAAATTGAAGAGATTTAAAGGAAAATGGTATTGATGCACAAGTTGAATCTATTGATTTTAATGCTGCACAAGGCCGTAAAGCAGACCTTATTGTAACTGTAAAAAGAGTTAGCGGAACAATTTGAAGATAAGAATAGTCGCTATTGTTCGCAGCTATATCAATAAAAAGAAAATCACTGAAGATATTCTTGATGCATTGAAACAAGCAGCTCAATCAAAATGTAACAACTATATATAGGAGGTAGTGCCATGGAAATGGTATTAGAGTTCTCACGCGATGTGCTGTCTCAACCAGCACTTTTGATTGGTATTATGTCATGTATAGTTTAATTGCCTTGAAACGTCCGTTTCATAAGGCAATGACCGGTACATTAAAACCTATTCTTGGCTACTTGATGCTCGCAGCCGGTGCAGGTGTTATCGTTAATAACCTTGATCCACTAGGTAAGATGATTGAGCATGGCTTCCATATTACTGGCGTTGTACCAAACAACGAAGCTATTGTAGCTGTAGCACAAAAGGTACTTGGTGTTGAAACGATGTCTATTCTCGTTGTAGGCTTATTGATGAACTTATGTATTGCTCGTTTCACCAAGTTCAAATATGTGTTCTTAACAGGTCATCATAGCTTGTTTATGGCATGTCTTATGTCTGCCGTACTTGGTACAGCAGGTTTGTCTGGTATGGAACTCATCCTTGTAGGTGGTTTCTTGATGGGCGCTTGGTCTGCTATCTCCAGCAATCGGTCAAAGTTATACATCCAAAGTTACAGACGGTGATGAAATTGCTATTGGTCACTTTGGTAGCTTAGGTTACTATTTATCTGCTTGGGTTGCTCAATATGTAGGTAAAGCTGAAGATAGTACAGAGGATATTGAAATTCCAGAAAAATGGGGTTTCTGCGTGACTCTCCACTTTATCTACAGCATTGACTCATGATCGTATTCTACTTGATTGCAGCCTTGCAGCTGGTTCTGAGTTTGTAGCTACCTTTATCTGGGTGATATGAGTCCTCACTTATATGCTGTTATGAGCGCTATGAACTTTGCTGTAGGTGTAACAATCGTATACTCTGGGTGTACGTATGATCTTAGGTGACTTGATTCCTGCTTTCCAAGGTATTGCTACAAAAATTATCCCCTAATGCAATTCCAGCAGTAGACTGTGCAGTATTCTTTACATATGCTCCAACGGCTGTAGTATTGGGCTCATTAGCTCCTTTATCGGCGGTATTATCGGCATGCTTATCCTTGGTGCTGTAGGTGGTGTATTGATTATTCCTGGTCTTGTACCTCATTTCTTCTGTGGTGCAACAGCAGGCATTTATGGTAATGCTACAGGCGGCCGTCGTGGTGCTGCAGTAGGTGCATTCCTTAATGGTTTGGCGATTACCTTCTTACCAGCATTGGCATTGCCAGTTCTTGGTCAATTAGGTTTCCAAAATACAACATTTGGTGATGCAGACTTTGCAGTAATGGGTCTTGTATTAGGTCATGCATTCGAATGGATCGGTATGGCTGGTATCTATGGTATCGTTGCGATTGCAGCTCTTGTACTTATTATTCCAAACTTTATTAAAACAAAAGGTAAAGTTATTAACTACGTAGAAGAGGAGTAATGAAAACAACTGAGCAACATAGTAATGTTGTAGTTAGATATGTATTTCTGGCCATCGGTGCAATCAGTTTTGCTCTCGGTACAGCAGGTATCGTACTACCACTGTTGCCAACAGTTCCGTTTTATATGCTAACATTATTTTGTTTAGCTCGAGGATCTGAACGATTCCATAAGATGTTTTTGGAGTCTAGTTTATATCAAAAGACTGTTGGTGCTTATGAACGTGATAAAGCGTTAACGTTGCGGACAAAGTTATCCATTCTCTTATCGGTTAGTACAATAATGGCAATTGGTGCCTATTTTAGTCAAAATATGCCCATTGCACTTGGTGTTATGGCCTTTGTATGGATTGGTCATGTTATAGCATTAGCCTTTATTGTAAAAACAAAAAAATAAAGAATTATCTCTGATAATTCTGAATATAGCCTTGTAAGTTAGACTGCATTGGTTTAACTTTGCAAAGCGCTTATTTTATTGTAAAATCAATAATACATAGATAGGCTGTGTAATGAATAGAGTCTAATGAACAAAGTCTTATATAATACTGAAAATATCTTATATGGATTACAAATAGGAAAAACTTATATTATTAAAGAAAAATGAATTATTACTATTTTAAATTTGACAATGGATATCAATAAGTATACTATGATAATTATGTATATAATAATTTTATAGTATTTGTGTATATGGTGATCGTATGAATCCACATAATCATGCAGTTTCACATGCAGGAAATTCTATGTCGAGACATACAGTGTTTGATGGTATCGATTTAATGTTCCTTGATGTGAAGCAAGAAACGATTCAATTTTATGCTAAATCACATACTAAGACATTTGCCATAAATCATTGTGAAGAGGGGCGTATAGAGTGTAAGTTTACCTCTGGTGAATATTTATATATGGGGCCAGGGGATATGTCTTTAGGCTGGCATATTAGCTCTAATTATCAACATGAAAATTATTTTCCTACTAAGCTTTTTAAAGGAGTTGTATTATTAGTAGATGTTGAAAAAGCTCAGCCTATTTTAGATACTCTTGTTACTGAGACCCGTATTGATTTAACTCAGCTAGCAAATCGATTTTGTGAGCAATCTGAATTTGGTATGATGATGGAAGAGACGGAATCTGTTCGTCAAATTTTTTCTAGCTTATATAAAGTGCCTGATCAAATTAAAAGGCACTATTTTAAATTAAAAGTTATTGAAATTTTCTTATTGTTATCTATTATTTCTACAACTAATCATGAAAAGAGAAGCTCCTATCGTAAACAACAAGTAGATATTGTAAAAGCTGTTAATGAATATATATCTCACACAGTTTATGAAACGGATAACCATAGATTCCTTTGTCTCGACCAATTTGATATTCCTACATCAACATTAAAGCGTTGTTTTAGCAGTATATGGTACGACAATCCATCACTATTTAAAGGAATGTCGTATTAATGCAGCTAAGCACTGCTTCAAGAGTCAGATCAATCTATTTTTAGAAATTGCCAATGCCGTAGGCTACGAGAATGGTAGTAAATTTACTAGTGTACTCAAAGAGGCCACAGGTGTAACGCCTAGTGCTTATCGTAAAGTATAAATACCTTCCAAACTAAACCAAGACATGCATTATAGTATTAGTAATATTTAAAATATAAGTGTTTAAGGTTTAGAACTAGTAGGTTATAAAAACTTAATATTGTCCGAAATGTATATTTTTGGTCTTTTCGGAGTAGATATGCAAGATACACTTTGCTAACATTAAAATGTAAAATGATATTCAATGTCATTATATGTTGGTAGAGTGTATCTTTTTATTTTGTGTATGAGATACAAAACATATGGTTAGTTAGAAATTGAGGAGGGCACAATGAACCGGTGGGGACATGTAAAACGCAGCATTATTCTATCGGCGTAGCTGTCTCTAGGCTTAGTGCACCGCTTGTAGTGTGGGCGGGGAATGCGACTGTCACGACAGATGTAGTTCATGTTAAAGGAACATGGGCTGAAGAAGAAGCAAAATTGAACTCACAGCAAGTGCAAATCATTACCAAGAAAGAGATTGAAAAGAAACAGGCGAAGTCCGTCGAAGATATTATATTTACTCAAACAGGTGTATCTAGAACCGTTGATGCTATGGGCCGTGTTGGTGTATCCATCCGCGGTGCCGAAGCGCGTCACACACTGATTCTTGTAGATGGTCAACCCGTACTCGGCGATTTTGATAAGTACTCTGGTGCAGCAGACGAAGTCCAACGGCTAGGTACAGAAAAACGTTGAACGTATAGAAGTTATCCAAGGTGCTGCTAGTGCTAAATACGGCTCTGATGCTATAGGTGGTGTAGTTAATATCATCACTAAAAAGGCACAAAAGAAACCATCTTTGCAATTAAATGCAGAAGGTATGCGTCGTAAGAGCGATGGCGATGCGTTCCCATACCAAAACTTTTTCATTCGTGCCGACTCTGGTCAAATGGGGAAATTAAAGGTCGGTTTATCTGGTAGTAAACGTGATCTTATGCCTGTTTTAGCATCCGTTAAACGTCGTGACTCCGGTATGGCTTTTGATTATGCTAAGCATAACTTCAAACCCAATGTACTTCGTTACTATGGTGATGCGGCCGATATCGGTCTTGTAGCAACTTATGATGCAAACGATAAAAATAAATTTGAAATGCGTCTCAACCGTTATACAGAAGATCTTGTACGCGATGTTAAACACTCTGACTCCGACTTAGAGCCTCAACAACACTTTAAACGTACTGCAGATCGTAATACGGCAAACTTGCAATGGTCCTCTCGAGCTGGTAAAAGCGACTGGACTGTTGAAACTAACTACTCCCGCATCAAAGAAAATGACGTAGCCCTCATTAGTTATACTGGTCGTTCTGCTTATGAAGGCTCCAATGAGTTGCGCTATATTGATAATATCGATCACCGTCACCAGATATTCTGAGCTAATGCGAATACACAACTCAATAAAAATCACTTGCTTAGCTACGGCGTAAGCTATGCTCGCGAAGAAGGTTCTGGTAGCCGTTTAAAGAGCTCTCCTAATACAAGCACAATGTACATCGATCCATGGGATTACGATAAGAGCTCTAGTAGGATAAACTCGATCGTCTTGTAAGACGTGAAGGCGATAACAGTATTAAGGTATATTCTCACATCCACGACTACAAGTTCATCAATTCCGGTGGTGGCATGCCACAATGGGATATGGATTATGAATACTATGGCGCCGAAACAGATGCTCAAAAACCAGGCATTACATACGATGACTATATAAATTATGGTTTATCTGAAAGTCGATTAAGTGATTGGTCTAGTACATCTCCCAATAATCAACCTGTAACGGATGAGTTTAAAGCTCGTTATAAAGCTTTAGAAGATCGTTTAAAAGCAGAAAATCCCGTATTATCTGCAACACGTGCCAATATTGTAGGGGACTACTTTAAATATGGCGAGTCTAACGATCCAGAAATGCGTAAAAAAGCACCTAAGCTAAATGGTAAAGCCTTCTTAGAAGAATATCGTAGCCGTGATCAACGCTTAACAACTGGTAGTGGTACGATTCGCAAGTTAAATGCTTATGTTTCTGATACTTGGCAGGTGAATAAGAATTCTAACCTTATCTCCAATTCTTCGCTTTGATAACAGTAGCTTGTTTGGTTCTAACTTATTCTGCTTTAGGTATGACCTATAACGTAAATGGTAATACACACCGTAGATTTAAAGCCAATGTAGGTACTGGTTATACAGAGCCTGGTATGGGTGAATTGTGGTATAATTGGGAATGTACGCTTCCAACCCTGTAGGGATTGGTGTAGCGAAACTCGGTTGGTACTGGGCTGGTAATCCTAATTTGAAACCTGAAAAATCTGTCAACTTTGATATGAGCTTGGAAGGGGAAAATAAAAATACCTATGCGCGCGTAGGCGTATTCCACAACCGCATTAAGAACTATATGTCTGTATACTTCACAGGGACTTCATGGACTTTGCACCATACCTCAAAGGCGATGCGAAGTACCAACGGGCCCCAGATATGATTTACAGCTTTAAAAATATTGGTAAAGCAGAAATCACAGGTGTTCAAGCGGAAGTACAACAAAAGTTCGGCAAATATTGGTCTGGTAAGTTAGGTTATACATACTTGCATGCCATCAACAAGAGCGATCCAAGTATGCCTCGTCAATTGCTTGATAAACCAATGCACAAAGTTGACATCGGCATTACTTATGACAATCCCTAAATCCGGTTGGAATGGATCTCATTTTGGGGTGATTATTATATCAACATGCTTGACAGTAATACCCTTTAATAATGGCGGTAACTACTGTCAGATATCTTGTCCGGTGATGCAGGCGTTTATAATAAGCAAACCTATGAAAAGAAAACATTTGGCATTTGGAACGTAATGGTTCAAAAACGATTCAATAAAAATGCCATGATGTACTTTGGTATCAACAATATCTTTAACCATCGCGATGATGACCGTGCTACACAAGAACGGGTATACCGAATAGGCGTTAACCTTAAATTCGGTGGTGGAGACAGCAGCAAAAACCACAGCAATCGGCAAATCTAAGGATGGTACAACTGCAGAATGCAGTAGGGGCCAATACACATCAATGGTGCTAATGGCGAAGTAGTAAATGCTGAATCTAGTGTACAAAAATGTAGCAGATGTAGTTCATTTAACTGACTTTATTCGTTCTGATTTTGATACCACAAAAGAACGTGGTGTTACATTAGTTGGCGACTACAGAGCGCGTTGGATGGCACATGATGGTTCTAATAGACCACAATCTCCATTTAGAGCTAACTCTGCTATTGGTTCTGCGAAAGCGAATATGTACGATGCTAATCGTCATAGCTTTGAACAACGCTTGCGCCTTGGCTTCGATGCACGCCTTAATGAGTTTACAAACCTCAAAGTTATCGGCAGTGCGACTGGTATGAGTGGTGTAGACAAGCTGGACTCAATCTGATTCTAAAGGCTTTTAACCATCAACGACTCGATACAGTGGATCCTGCCCAAGACGCGTATGGGACGTATCTCAGGGCCGCTTAACTGAGCCTATGGGTGCGAGTGGATATTGGTTCGGTCAATCCTATGATGGTGTTCCGTGCCGTTTGGAATGGTCACGACTCTCAAGTTCGTATCGGCGTTGGTACTTTCAAACATAGTACAGGTATCACTGATTCTGCCTATACTCACGCAGTACATGAAGTTATCTACAGACCGCCAACAGCGGCTGAGTTAATCGGTATTAATCGCGATGAATACCCATACGATATTGAAAGTGCTACTAAAACTGGTTCTGATGGTGAGAAAAAATCTAGTGAAGATACGGCGGCACCAGATAGTCCTAATGGTATTTATGATTCTACTTACAAAGGTAAGACAGATAGCCTCTACTTCTATCAACAGCTGAAAGACTTGCAAGCTGAATATGAAGCTTATAAAGAAACCTTGGATTTAAGCTGGAGTAATCCAAATCGCGATCAAGAGCTTGAAAAGGCAAATGCTAAGCTAGGAAACACAACAAAAACAAGCTCAAGTGATGAGCCGCTTACAAGATATTCTTACAAAGGCATACCCTACAGATATGGCTGAGAAGAAATTCTCCCTCGATATTCCATCTGGTGGTTATGCAATGTATGAAATCACTAATAAGAATACAGGGGAAAAACTCTATAAGACCGGGGACATTATGTATAATGTGAACTCTTCTTTATACCCTGAATACTTAAAAGAAAAGGCCAAAGGTCTTATCGTGTCTACTGACAATAAAGATGCTTTAGTAAACCCTAAAGCCTATGTTGAAAAACATGGTGACGAGATCAATCAATCCGTAGCAGAAATTGCTAAATATAATGCTACAGATAACTGGAGCAACTATAACAATAGTGAGCTTTTGATGTGGTTTGGGTTAAACAGCCAGATGGCACGTTCAAACAATCTTATGATTACTATGGACAGCCAGCTAGTGATTATGAATTCACTGGTTATATAGGTGCTAAAAACGTATAAATACGATAGTGGTAGTTATGTATTTAGTGATTATGATGCTAAAGATGCGATTTACAAAAAGAACTTTACAATGTCCTCTAGTGATTGGGGTGAAGGTAGTTCTTACTATGGTTGGGGCATGCCAAATGCATTGTTCAACTATATGTATAATCTTGAAAAGGTTGTACATGATGCAGAGTCTGAAAACAAATTACCACGTGAAGCGATTGGTAAAGATCATTGGCAACTTGATTCGTACAGAAGGTGTAGTTCTTGAAAAAGATACTGTACCAGCTATTGATAAAGCTGCCTTTTGTTCAATACAAGAAACAACAGGCTCTCGTCTGGCTTACAAGCGTGGTATTTACGCTCCTTTGGCGGTAAAACGCATACATGCCTAAATGCAAATGGCAACGGTACGATGAATATAGCTTCCAATGTAGCTCATGTATTCGGTATTGGCGCTAACATCAATTAGGTGCGAATGCATCTGTTACCGTTGATTACGGCCAAAAACCGTTCCAATCCTGGGCCGTTATTTAAATGGTAACACTGTATATCAACACGAACGTGGCACAGCCGACTTTGCTCTTAAAGGTCATCAAATGGGTGGTACACCACACTTCTGGATGGCTCGTTCAGATATTGGTCGTGCCGACCCAGATATTCCTAAATCTTGGAATGCGTTCATCGATTACAAACACTTTTGAACATGGCTCCTTCTTTGGTGGCAATGGTACTGGCGCAGTACCGGATCGTTATCTCGACGGTATTCGCAGCTTTACATCTGGTGCTGGCTATGTGCCTCGCAAGGATTTACTCCTTGAAGCATTCTACACATTCGATGCGAAGGGCACTAATAAACGAGATACGTTATATGGTAGTGAAAGCTTTAAGTTGGGCGATTATACAAGAATTCAAGGGACCTACAGGTTCTAATGTTCAGTCTGTAAACAGGCAGAAAGGTTACTAATATGGAAAACTTAAATTATGTCATTCACTTGTTTCATAGCGGCGGATATGTAATGTATCCATTATTACTCTTGTCTTCGTGGTTATCGCTATCGCTGTAGAACGAGCTTTCTACTATCGCAAATATGCCGGTAAAACCTTTATGGTTACTCATGCAGTCAATGAACTAGCAAAATTACAAAATTGGACAGAAATTGAAAAAGTAATCAAAGAAAACCCATCTATTGCGAGCCGTATTGCAGAAGCAGGTTTACATAATGCTTCTAGCGAGGAAGCTATGAAAACAGCCTTTGCTGACCAAATGGGTGTAGACGCAGTAGGCTTCCGTAAATATATGGACTACCTCAGTGCAACCGTTACAATCTCTCCATTATTGGGCCTATTAGGTACTGTAACAGGTATGATTGGTTCTTTCAGTATCCTCGACCCGGTGCGGGCGCATCTGCTATCACTGGTGGTGTTGGTGAGGCCCTTTATCGCTACAGCGTCCGGTTTGTGTGTAGCCATCATGGCATTCATTGTGTACACATTCTTTAGCCATCGTTTAGATTCTATTATTAATCAAATTGAAGGTATGTGCGTGAGTATCGTTAGTGCTAAGCGAGAAGGGTGGAAATGATTATGAACTTACAAAGCTTTCGTATGAAAACAAAGCCTGAATTCATGATTATCCCAATGATTGATATTATCTTCTTCTTGTTGGTATTCTTCATGATGAATAGCTTACAAACAGTGGCTCAAAAAGCATTATCTGTACAATTACCACAAGCTACTAGTGCATCTGCACCGGCTCAGTTACCAGTTGTATTTACACTTGATGCGGAAGGGCATATTACAATTGATAACAATCCAATGAGTATTGATCAAGCAGAAGCTATGATTAAACAACGGATTCAAGAAAATCCTAACGCTAGTGTTATCTTACAAGCCGACAAACGTGCAGCTCATGGTCAAGTAGTAGCGATTATGGATATGCTAAAACAATCTGGTGTTAAACGCTTGGCGATTGCAGCTGAACAGAAAGGATAACTATGGGACTAGGCATATCATGGAAAAAAGCAGCCATTATATCCGCCATAGTTCATCTTATTGCTCTATTTATTGCCGTAATCTTTTTTGTAGTAGTTCCAGCCATTCAAGACATGGAAACTTATGAAATCGACCTCACACAAAGTGTGCTCGATGATGGCGGCAGTGGTCATGCTGGTGGCGGTGGGGGAAACAGGTCTGACCTATTCCCAAAACCATTGTCAGCAGATGAAGTGGCGGCAAGAACAAAGGCTGTTGTAGCGAATATAGATCCATCTACTGCAACAGATATTCCTGATGCAGTAGATGTACCCCAAAAAGGGGCGAACATAAAGGTAATACCTCTGGTGATAATTCCACAGCGGTTCCGGCCCCGGAAATGGTGGCGGCTCTGGCGGTGGTAACGGTACAGGTGTTGGCACTGGTAATGGCGATGGCCAAGGTCAGGGAAATGGCAACGGTAATGGCAATGGTAATGGTCATGGTACGGTGAAAAGCTGCCTTTTGATACAGAGGATTCCGTGCAAGAGTGCAAGACAATGCACAAATGCCTTCCATGGCTTTAAAAAGAAAATTACAAGGCGATGTGACTGTACAAGTAACACTTGGATACAAATGGTAGTCTTATTGGACAAAGTATCGTATTTTCTACAAATGAAATATTCAATGATGCGGCAATGTCTCGCCGTAGTGGCCGCAACACCATATAAAAAATCCAACAGGCGAAGATATCGATATCAAGGTACCAGTTGAGTTTAGAGGTCACGAATCCTCTGATGATGAGGAAGAATAAAAGTATTTATGTAATAGATCTCATTTTAGTAATATACCCATCCAAGAATTAAAAGCGAGCTAATTATGAAATCCATTATTTTTATATTCTTCCTCACGGGAAATACAAAAAGCGTAGCGGAAGCAATGGCTTCTGTAATGCCTGAAGGTACACCCTTGCGTTCCTGTAAAGGAAGCGCCAGAGAATTTAGCTGATTATGACACTGTTTTCGTAGGTTTCTGGGTAGACCGCGGTACAGCAAAAAAGAGGCTGCCAAATTGATTGAAACCTTGAAAAATCCTAATATCGTATTCCTTTGCGACATTAGGGCATGTATGCAGATTCCGATCAGTGCTCGTGAAAGTATCGAAAAAGCATCAGAGCTATTACAAAAATAAGGAATCCTTTGTAGATGGCTTCGTATGCCAAGGTAAAATCGATCCCAAAGTCATCGAAATGATGTATAAAAATGTTCCCACCTGGATTCGCGTATGGTCAAAGTCCTGAACGCGATGCATTGCATAAAAGCGGCTGAGACACATCCAGATGAACAAGACTGCCAATGCAAAAAGAATTTACAAAAATCTGTACTTGCAAAAGTTGCAAGCCTAAACTGAAAGGGGATTGGAGTATGAGTTTAGTAAGTTTCTTTTGAATCCATTCCGGAGAAGCAACGGAATTTACAACTAGGTTTAGAATGCGATAATCCGATGAGTGGTGCATTTCCTCATAAACGGGTTGTTCATGCAGGGCTAAATGGTACTTTAGTTTCGCCAAAGGAAACATAGCCGTTTGGGATACCTTTTAATGAATGGCACACCGAAAAAGGGTGAAATGCAATGTGCCTATATTCACATTCCGTTTTGTAAGACTAAATGCACATATTGTGGCTTCTTCCAAAACGGTACGAGTCAAAACGTAGAGGACCAATATATTGATGGTCTTGTTAGCGAGTTAAAACTAGCTAGTGAGCGTCCAAGATTAAAAGATGGTTTGATTCATGCTGTATTTATCGGCGGAGGCACACCAACATCGCTATCTCCAGCAAACTCTGAACGATTGCTAAAAAGCAATTAAAGAGTATTTGCCACTAGCTAACGATTACGAGCTACCTTTAGAAGGACGTATTCACGATTTGATTCCTGAAAATCTTGATGTGTGGATGGCAAACGGCGTAAACCGCATGTCTATTGGTGTACAATCTTTCAACACAGAAGTGCGTCAAATGGTAGGCCGTCTAGATACGAAAGAAACCGTATTAGAACGTCTAGCAGCATTAAAGGCCTATGGTCAATGCCTGTTGTTATCGACTTAATCTATGGTTTGCCTGGTCAAACTATGGAGGTTTGGGAACAAGATTTAGCTGATTTAGTAAGCTCAGGCGTAGATGGTGCTGACCTATATCAATTGAACGTATTTGATGGCAGTGATCTCATAAAGATATTGCAAAAGGTAAGGTGCCAGCTGCTGCGACAACAGCAATGCAAGGGGATATGTTCGAATTTGGTCGCAAGTATTTTGATGAGCGCTCCTATCGCCGATTAGCGCTGCTCACTGGAGTGCTAATAATCGTGAACGTAGCTTGTATAATATCTTGGCTAAAGCGGGCGCCTATGTTCCCATCTGGTAGCGGTGCCGGTGGTAACGTTGATGGGTACGGCATGATGTTACATCGTGCATTAAAAGCCATACGAAGATATGGTTAGTCGCGGTGAAAAACCATTCATGGCTCTTATGAAACAAAGTGAGTTACAACCCGTCGTAAATCAAGTGGTAAGCCAACTTGAACAAGGGTTCCTCAATATTATGAGTTTAGTAACACCAGATCCAAGACTAGAAGAATTAAACTGGCTCTATAAATTATGGGAAGAACGTGGTCTTGTAGCTACAATGGGTTACTTTATAAATTGACTGCAGCTGGTGAATTCTGGACTGCTAAATCTTACACTAAAAGTACCTTGGAGGCTGTGGAGTATATCATGACTGGTAAAAACTCCTTGCTATGGAAGCGGTGGTCGCCCAAGATACGAAAACAACGTCTAAAGATAATCCTAACCAAGAGGTACGTGGTATTGGTCAAGGTAAAAGCTAATATTTCCGTACCAACAGATGAAGATTCCGAAGCACAACGCAAGGAAGCCCTTATAGCTAAGGCAAAAGCAGAAATTGCGGAAAAAGTGAGTGCATCTGGTGAGTCAGCAGAGCGAATGGTACAGGCTATGTACAATTTGAGTGCTGATGAAAATTGAATATATGATGGAACGTATGATGTCTTAACCTGTTATATTACACCTTATATCTAACAACCTTTCTCACATACAACATATACTAAATAAGACAAAACTACGTGACATACAGTACACTTTGTAATATACAGCAGCCTCCAGACCATGGTCTGGGGTTTACTTTTTATAAGGTGAAAGGTATTCTGTAACTATAAGAAGTAATATTGTTGTATGAATAGTTACGTTTTTCGGAGTCAGGAGATTAGTATGAGTACATTTCCTCAAAAACATATAGATATTGTTGGCATAGGTGCCAGTACATTAGATCGATTTATCGTCGTCGATCATTATCCCACAGGCCGTGAGGTACAACAAGTCGTATCGTCTACTACAGATGGTGGTGAGCCAGTGGCTACAGCACTAGCGGTGGCAGGAAAATATGGTGCCCGTACCGCATGATTGATAGCATTGGTGATGACATGGTAGGTCGTCATATATTAGATGACTTTGAAAAATACAATGTTAATACAGAGGCAATTCAAGTTGAACGCGGTGCTAAGAGCGGTGTGGCAACAATCCTCGTAAAACAGAGTACTGGTGAGCGTGCTGTATTTTTTGAACGGTCTACTGCAACTGAGCCTGAGTTTTTAGATACCCATAAGCAGCTCATAGGATCTGCCTATATTCTGCATATCAATGGTCGACATCGCCAACTCATGCGCTCTGCTATTGCCGTTGCAAAAGAGGTAGGCACTATTATTTCTTTAGATGGTGGTGCTCAGCGTTACGATGAAGACATGAAGCCTATTACAGAAGCCAGTCATATCGTTATCGTAGCTCGTGATTATGCAGAAAAATATACGGGCACAACTAATCTAGAAGATGCTTGTCGTATCATTCATGAACGAGGTGCATGTATTGCAGGTGTTACAGATGGTGCTAATGGCAGTTATTTTGTATGGCCTGATGGAACATTTTATCGATGTGAACCATTTACTCAAGCTACCGTAGTAGATACAACGGGGGTTGGGGATAGCTTCCATGGGGCTTTTTTAGCTAATTTAGTGCATACAATTAATCATATGAAGGGGCAAGACCAACTTCGACGACTACATGACCGTGCATCTATACATGCTGTAGAGTTGCTAAAAGCTTGTGCGCATTCCGATTTAGAGAAGGCTGCTATTTTTGCATCTGCAGTAGCTTCTTTAAATACACAAGGCATAGGCGGGCGCAGTCCACTACCAACGTTAAAGTCAGTGCAGGAACTAATAGGATAGGACTATAGTTATGTGGAAAAATACTTCAAAAAATCAAGTTCAGCAATATATGCAACAAAATCCTTATCGCCTATTAGCCCTTAGCTTTTTGGCTACCATGACTATAGGGACGATATTACTCATGTTGCCCATATCAAATGCTCAAGGCCATAGTACAACGCTTGTAGATGCAGCTTTTACCGCAGTATCTTGTGTTTCTGTAACTGGATTGTCAACAGTAGATACCTATCATCATTGGTCCTTGTTTGGCAAAATCGTCATGGTAATCCTTATCCAATTAGGTGGTTTGGGGATTGTTTCCTTTACCACTATTATTGCTCTAGTATTAGGGCGACGGGTAGGTCTGAAAAATCGCGTGCTTTTGTCAGAGGATGTAGGGCAAGATGGTATGAAAGGGCTTCTACACATTACGAAGAAGCTAACCATTTATACCTTCTGTGTCGAAATAATTGGGGGTATTATCTATACTATTCAGCTATATCCCTATATTGGTGATGCTGCTTTATATACGGGGATTATGCAATCTATTTCCAGCTTTTGTAATGCAGGATTTATATTCTTTGATAATGATTTACCTTATGCTATGGTGGGTGATGTATTATTTAATATGAATACAATGGCCCTTATTGTAATAGGTGGTTTTGGTTATCTCCCGACTTTTGATATTTGGTCGCATCGCAAGCTACGACGATTTGTAGATTTAAAACTACATACAAAAATAATGTTAGTTGGTACAACGGCGCTCATCCTTTTAGGAACTATTATTTTCTTGGGGGTTGAGTGGGCGAATCCCAAAACGTTTGGCCCTTTACCTATATGGAACAAGGTCATGGCATCCCTGTTTCAATCGATTACACCTCGTACAGCGGGTATTGCAACTGTAGATTATAATGATTTACATCCAATTACACTGTTTATTACCATCATTTTTATGTTTATTGGGGCAGGTCCTAACTCTACAGGGGGCGGTGTTAAGATTAGTACTATTGCCGTCGCTTTTCTAGCAGCGCGTACATTATTTAATAACCGTCCTGATACAGAGGTTTTTGAACGTCGTATTTCGTTGATTACTGTACTTAAGGCAAATGGGATAATCTTTTTATCTATCCTTTTTGTTTTATTTGCTACTTGTTATTTGGCTTGGGATGAGCCATATGACTTTATTCGACTGCTTTTTGAGGTAACTTCTGCCTTTGGGACCGTAGGTCTTACAACGGGTATTACACCTGATTTATCTGAAAGTAGTAAATGGGTGTTGATGCTTGTTATGTTTGCGGGGCGTGTAGGGGTTATGACTGTTATTGGTACATGGGCGCTAAGAACGGCACCGACTAAACCAATTAGCTATGCAGAAGAGCGTGTATTGTTATAAAAATAGATTAGATTGAATATAAAAGGGAGCATATATGAAACATAAAACGATAGCAGTAATAGGTCTTGGTCAATTTGGTGGCACTGTTGCCAAGATGTTAGCTTCCATGAAGCATGAGGTATTAGGTGTAGATATTGATCCAGAAGTTGTACAGAAAATTTCGCCATTTATAACACATGCTATAGTTGCAGATACAACCGATGAAGAGGCAATCAAAGAATTGGCCCTAAGCCAGTTTGATATGGTTATTGTGGCTATAGGTGGAAATCTTCAAGCTAATTTAATGACAGCTATGCTTCTTAAAGAATTAAATTCACCTAAAATTGTGGCCAAGGCTGAAAATAATATACAAGGCAAAATGCTTCATAAATAGGTGTAGATCAAGTGATTTACCCTGAATACGATATGGCATTACGCCTTGTACAGTTTTTAACTAGAGACCATGTGATGGATTATTTACAACTATCTAAAAACATTAGTCTCATAGAAATTAAGGTGCCAACATTCTTGGTAGGGTCTAACTTAAAGGATTCTAATTTGCGTGAGAAATATAATCTTAATGCAGTAGGCATAAGACGTGGTGAAGATTTAGAAGTTCCACCAAACCCAACTACCATTCTCGGTGAAGATGATAAATTATTAGTAATTGGGAATAATTCTGATTTAGATGCATTAACGGTGTAGTAAGTATACGAAAGAGATATAATTATATCGAAAAAATGTGATACAATAAAAATAGAATTCAGTATAGGCCATACGTATTCGTATGGCCTTTTTAGATAGAAATGAAGGTTAGTATGACAGAAGAACAATACATAACGGCGCTGACCAATAACCCCCATGGAATTCGGAATATTCCAAACCCTACAGAAGCAATGCAACTTACCTGCGTAGCTCAAAATGGCATGTTGTTGCAATACATTAAAGAACCTACCGAAAAGGTTATTGAAACGGCGCTTTCACAATCACCACGAGCCATACAATTCGTGGAACATCCTACAGAAGAACTATTACAGGCCTTGGTGGAAAAAGATTGGGCTGTTTTAGAATATATCGACAACCCATCTGATGCAGTTGTTCAATGTGCACTGATCAATCTGGGTGGGCTATTCGCTATATTGCAAATCCATCTGAAGCACTGCAGTTAGAAGCTGTAAAGTCTAACTACGATGCTTTGCAATATATTAAGGAGCCTAGTGAAGCCGTACAATTGCAAGCGGTTAAAGAGAATTACTTGGCATTACGTTATATTGATGAGCCTAGCGTAGCCGTATTAGAAGCAGCAGTTAAACAAGACTCTCAAGCGATGCGACAAATTACAAAACTTACAAAGGATTTGGCATTGCACCTATTTGGTGTAAGTGCTGCCACACTAGGGTATATACCAAATAATTTAGGTGTCACTGTGGACGAAATTAAATCGATCATCATTAGTGCCATCTCTAGTGATACAGCTGATGAAGACTATATTCGTGAATTGATTAACAACCAAGCTATCGGTGGTCGCCAATCTAAATGGCATATCGACTTATTGTCACTTATAGACGCTTATGGAACTAGGGCTGTTAAGAAAATTGCAGTCAGTGAATATTTGAAGTATTAGAAATGGAGACACAATGAACTTTATAGATACAATGGCAAGTGTAGAATTAGTGCTTGCTGCTAATCAAGTGCCTTTGCTCGTTGGTGAAACGGGCATTGGTAAAACATCTCTTGCGGCACGCGTAGCTACTGTGCATGACTGGGAATTGGTAACCATTGATGGAAATCTTTTAAAAAGAAGGTGAAATTGGTGGTTTTGCCAACTGTAGAATCTGTAACACATACAGATGGTCGTGGTAACACACATTCTGTAAAGACTACAGTGTATGCTGTACATCATACGTTGAAACATGTGGCTCAAGCTGTGGATAAAGGTCGTCAAGTATTACTGTTTATCGACGAAATTAACCGTGCTGAACATGCAGTACAACAGGAGTTAATGAATCTTATCTTGAATCGTGAAATCAATGGCTTCTCTTTAAGTGATCAAGTGCGTATCATCGCCGCTATGAACCCTGAGGATTCTTTTGACTACCAAACTATCGACATGGACCCGGCACAACAAAACCGTTTTGTATGGCTCTATATGAATGCTGATTATATGCAATGGATTGACTGGGCTATAAGTGCTGGTATTGAGGAAAAAGTTATCGAATTCATTTCTTCCTATCCAGAGTATTTAAATCAACGACATGAAGATGATATTGATGCTACACCACGCTCCTTTGAACGCGTATCTGGCCTGTATACGATTTATAAAAACCAAGAAGATTCAGCCTATAGTCGCGATGTATTTATGAATGTTATCCGCGGTAACGTAGGTAAACTCATTGCTGAGGCGTTTGTAAACTTTATCGAGTCAGACCAAGAACCACTTATTACCTTTGATGATGTATTGGCGGCGGTTCAAAAGCCAGGAGCCATTATGTCTATGGCTGAACAGGTTAAAAGTGAAAGTCCAACACGCTTATACGTAGCGGCTAAAAATATGTTGCATCGTTTAAACCGCAATAGCAATGCCGAAGAAGTTCATCACTTCATTGAATTCCTTACATTGTATCCAGGTGATCTACGCGTAGCAGTTATGAAAGATTTACGAAACACTTATGAACGGGTATACGCCTATGCGATTGAAGATGACTTGTTCATCGATACCTTCTTTGAAGCACAAAAATAGTTCTGCTCCATAGTTAATTAAATGAAGCTGTCTATATGGATAAAGAAATTTAGCGAATGATTGGGGATACAATAACCAATATATAAAACATGATATACATAAAATCTGATGTTAAACGAAAAAGGAGGTGGAATGATGCAACGAAATTTAGATAAAGATGATATTCGCGACGCCTCTGACTTACTGACGCATATTGATGGTTGGGAAAAAACTGGCTCTTATGATGCGGATGCCATTGAGGCTCTCGATCGTTGGCATGCAAAACGGGAACGTATTCATCGTGAAGCGGAGGCCTTGTACACGCACATCTATGCTGCCTACGAAGCCTATGTAGATAGTTATGAAGAGCAACATCATAGCATGGAACCAGAACGTATAGCGGCGGACTTGATGAACCATAATATGTCTGATAGTCATATAGGGACCATAGGACGTGCCTTAGATGAGATACAAATTGAAGGCACTGATTTTGCGATAATGCAACAAGCCGTTATGACACCTGCCTTTGAGCAACGATTATGGAATATTTTGCATGATGTAAATAGCTTACTCCTTGAAGAGGACCAATTCTTTGGTTATTTCTATTTACAAATGGCTCATCGTATTCGTTTTGATATGACCAGTGCCTTCGGTATTAACTTAAAACAAGGTGGCTATGTATTATATGTAAATCCTTTATCTTACTACGCCAGCCACCAGATGTTATGAAAGATGGCATTAAGCGTGAAATTCTTCATATTATTTCTGCACATTTGATGCGCGTAAAAACATTGAGTCAAAGCTTTAATAAAACGGCCGTACATATGGCGATGGATATGGTTGTAAATGACTACTTAGAACATGTTGATCGTGATGCGGTTACTGTAGCCAATGTTAATGAACGTTTTGGATTGATGCTCAAACGATTCCGTACCATTGAGTATTACGCCAAGGCCATCGATAAGGCGATGAAGGAAAAGCCTGAACTCTTTGTACCTGTAGATAATTCTGATACAGCTGTAGCTATGGAGTTTGACCCTCAAACGAGTCATGATATTTGGGATGAATCTGATTCCATTGATACGGATACGATGGACCAAATTACGGAGCGCTATATCAACGAAGCCTCAAAAGGTGATATGGAAGGGTATGTGAAGAGTCTCATCGATACCTTCCAAAAGACACGTCGTGCTCTTCCGTGGTATTTCTACCTTAAAAAGCTCATGGGCAAGGTAGCAAGTGGGTACAAAAAAACGACGATGCGTCGCAATCGTCGTCAACCTGAGCGCTTGGAGTTGTCTGGTACCTTGCGTCAACATAAAGCTAATGTATGGGTTGCTCTCGATATGAGTGGTAGTATTACCGATGCAGAGTTTACGAACGCCTTAGAACAAGTACTGCAAATTGTACATGCCTATAACCATCGCATCACCGTTGTAGAATGTGATAATGAGGTGCGCCGTACTTATACGATGGAATCAGTAAAAGATGTAAAGCCTCGCCTTGATGTGCGCGGTGCAACAGCTTTCTCACCAGTATTTTCTTTAGCCAATCAAAACCGTGTGGATTTATTAGTTTACTTCACGGATGGCAAAGGCGAGGAACGATTACGAGAGGCTCCGAAAGGGTATAAGGTTTTATGGGTTCTTACAGGAGAAAAATCCTCAACTATCTCTTCATAATCCGTATGGCATGGTTCGTGAACTAGGTTATGTAGGTGTAGATGAAACACAAGATATAGATGAATTTGTACGTATGTCTAGTCGTAGTGGTTTTTCTATGGCTAACCAAGAGGTTTAAGCTGCTTTATAAAGGTGAGCAGTGATATATTTTGGCTTAATCTAGAGAAGCGTTTATAAAGCATATAAAATGACGCAATTCCTTAGAATTGCGTCATTTCTACGTAGATGTTATTTGTTATTTTAGCTATTGAGCTCGATAGAGGAACCTGGATCGATAATGAGGGATGTTTGATTGTATTTGCCTTCAACTAAGCTTGTAAATACACCTGGTTCACGGTCGATAACAGGCCATGTTTTGTAGTGAATTGGAATGGAGATACGCGCTTTTACATAAGAAGCGGCAAGAGCCGCATCTTCAACGCCCATCGTGAAGTTATCACCGATAGGAAGTAAAGCGTAGTCAATATCGCCAAAGCGATTCAACAATTTCATATCGCTAAAGAGTGCTGTATCACCTGCGAAGTATACAATATCTCCATAGAAATCTACGATACAACCTGCTGCATGACCACCAGGGATACCAGCACCGTGGAAGGCTGGAACTATACGAACAGAACCGAATTCAAAGTCAAATTTACCGCCTAAATGCATAGCATGAGCACGACAACCAGCAGCTGCTGCTTTACCTGCTATCTCGGCCGTAGAGATAACGAGCGCATCATTTGCTTTAGCAATGAAATCTGTATCGCCATAGTGGTCATCGTGACCATGGCTGACAAAGATATATTGGCATTTGATATCTTCTTTTTTTGCGATATCCCATGTATTACCTGTTAAGAATGGGTCGAAAATCATGGACACATCACCGCGTGTTAGCATAAAGCAAGCATGACCGAAATAAGTTAGTTTTGTTTTCATAGGAACACTTCCTTCCTTATACATATAAATCTTAATTATATTGTATAATATAACTAATGAAAATAAAACTATTGATGATAATTTATGCATAATTAGTAAGGATATAGTATGGATTTAACACATTTTTGACCAAGATGGTAATGCTTGGATGGTGGACGTATCCGATAAGGATATCACATCCCGCACAGCCATCGCAGAAGGATTCATAGCAATCAATGATGCAATTTATGAGCGCATTGCTGGAGGTACTATAAAAAAGGGCGATGTCCTTAGTGTTGCGCAACTAGCTGCTATTATGGGGGCTAAGCAAACGAGCAATCTCATTCCTCTTTGTCATCCATTAGCGCTCACAAAGGTTGAGGTTCACTGCTCTTTAGTAGATGGTGAAAGCCCTGCTTGCACTGATGAAAATCATAACAAGGCCGTCAAGGTACGTGCCATCGTTAAGACTACTGGAAAAAAACGGGCGTTGAAATGGAGGCCCCTTACAGCTGTACAAGTGGGATTGCTCACCGTATACGATATGTGTAAGGCCATTGATAAAGGCATGATTATGGGACCTACATACCCTCGTAGAAAAAGAAGGCGGGAAAAAGTGGACATTTTGTGCGTTCCTTTGTAGAATAATATAGATATAAAGAATAGGGGAACGAAAATGGAAATAGTACTTTATGAGCCAGAAATCCCTGGCAATACAGGAAATATAGCGCGTTTATGCGCAGCTAATCACATGACCCTACATCTTATCAAACCACTTGGTTTTTTTCTATCGACGATAAGCACGTGAAACGAGCTGGTCTCGATTATTGGCATTTGGTAGATGTACAGGTACATGAAAAATATTCAAGAGTTGTATGCGAAATATCCTGATCGCAGATATTTCTACGCTACTACAAAAGCAAAAGCATACCCACCTGAGGTAAAGTATGAAATCGGAGATATGCTCGTATTTGGCCCTGAATCAAGAGGCTTGCCTGAAAGCTTATTAGAAGGTGTTGAAGAAACATGCATTCGCATCCCAATGGTAGATGAGGCGCGTTCTTTAAACTTATCTAATGCAGTAGCCATTATTGCGTATGAAGCTATGCGCCAACTTGATTATCCAGATCTTAAAGCCGAAGGCAACTGGATTCAACCTAAATAAATATACTTTTCACCATTGAGATAGATACAATAAATATGTGTTAGAAATCCCTACCCAATCTACATGAGAGGTAGTATTTCGACAGGTGTTGTTAGAGGAGGATATTATGAACTACGATAAAGCTCATGATTTAGCTCACGCTATGCGTGAATCCGAAGAGTACAAAGAGTTAATGGCAGCTCAAGAGGCTTTGAAAGCTGATGCAGTAGCAGCGGCGTTGGTACGCACATTTATGGCACAACAAATGCAATGGGAATACGCAAAGTTGTCTGGTGTACCAGAAGCTGATGAATTGCAAAAAGAAACAAGAGGAATTAATGCCTCAAATTCAAGAAAAATGCTGCAGCGGCTGCTTATTTACAAGCACAAATGCGTTGGAGCCAAATCTCTAATGATATTTATAAAATCATTAGCGAACCAATCACTGAGGGGATGAAAGTGTTAGATCATGGCGAACAACAACAACCAAAACATTAAGGACTTAAAAGAAGCCTTATTAGAGAAATTACCTAGTACACGTGTACGAGAACAGGAACTGCTTTGTCATCATACGACATTTAAAATTGGTGGTCCTGCTGATTTATTTATTGAACCTACGACGATGGATGAGTTGAGCTTTACGCTACGCAAGATTCACGAATCACAAGTGCCTGTAACTATTATTGGTTGCGGCTCCAATATTTTGGTGAAAGATGGTGGTATTCGCGGTGCTGTCGTATCGGTTCGACATATGACACAAATCATGGATTGCAATGATAATGTATTATGCATTGGTTCTGGTTATATGTTAAAAGATGCTTCTGAATTTGCTTGGGAAAACGGACTATCTGGCCTTGAATTTGCCATTGGTATTCCAGGTACACTTGGTGGTGCTGTATTTATGAATGCAGGTGCTTATGACGGGGAAATGAGCCATGTGGTCACTTCAGTACTAGCTGTAGACTTCGAGGGCAATATTAAGGAGTACGATGCATCTCACTTAGATTTTGGATATCGTCATAGCGTATTCCACGATAACCATGAGGTTATTGGGGAGGTTATTATGACGTTACAACCTGGTGATAAGGATGCTATTAAGGCTCGCATGGATGAGCTCACAGAAAAGCGCGAATCTAAACAACCTTTAGAGTATGCTAGCGCGGGTTCAACCTTTAAGCGTCCACCAGGATATTTTTGCAGGTACTTTTGATTGAACAAACAGGTCTTAAAGGGTTATCTGTTGGTGATGCACAAGTATCTCATAAGCATGCTGGTTTTGTTATCAATACTGGCAATGCTAAAGCTAAAGATGTACTTGATCTTATTAAAGAAGTACAAAAACGCGTATATGATCAACATGGTGTACATCTGGAGCCAGAAGTACGTATGATTGGTGAAGATTTATGAAATAGAAAATTTATATAATACTATATTTAAGCTTTTTATAATTGTAAAGGCTGTAATAGAACTCCGTATTTGTGTTCTATTACAGCCTTTTAATATTGGGAATACTTATAAGTTCGTAATATTAGTATGATTAAAAATATAATAATAAATAAAAAAACGATATAAACGATATATTTGTCCCTAAAATATTGTGTTTTGTCCCAAATGTGATAAACTAAGAGTAAAGTGGAGGATGAGTATATGAAAAAAACAAAAATATTATAAATTTAATAAAATATCATGTTGAACGAAATGAATCTGCATTTAGAAATGAAGCATTAGGTATTGCACAATATTTTTGATTCTATTAATGATTATCAACTATCTGAATATATTATGGGGCTACTGACAGAGGCAAATATGTTTTCTCCCCAAGCAGCAACGTTCGAAGGCCATTATTTACATTCTATTGATATAAGTTCCGCAGAAGGTTTATATTTACCAAACAATATAATGGATGATATTAAGGGGATTATTAATGCTATTAATCAAAAATATGGGGATTAGTAAATTTTTATTTGAAGGAGCACCGGGAAGCGGTAAGACAGAAGCAGCAAAAAAATTATTACTAAATTATTAAAACGGACATTATTAGTTGTTGATTTTGGAAACTTAATTGATAGTAAGTTAGGCCAAACTAATAAAAATATAATAGACTTATTTCATGAAATAAGTCTCATCCCAGATCTTAAGCAATATGTAATCTTGTTTGATGAAATTGATGTAATTGCATTAGATCGTATTAATGATAATGATGTACGTGAGATGGGGCGGGCAACATCTACTATGTTAAGAGAATTAGACCGCCTTACAGAATTGAATAAGGATATTGTTATAATTGGTACTACTAATCTATATAGAAATTTTGATAAAGCTTTGATTAGAAGATTTGATTCTGTTATTAATTTTGATCGATATAATAGAGAGGATTTAATAGAAATTAGTGAACATTATTTTTAACCAATATAGTAAACAGTTTAAGGATATATCAAAGGATTTGAGATTATTTAAGAAAAATATTGCGTACAGCAAAATGTTTACCATATCCTGGAGATTTGAAAAAAATATTATTAAGGTTTCTTTAGCCTTTAGTGCACCTAAAACTGACTATGATTATTTAAAAAAAGATTGTATAATTATGTTGTTGGTGATTTAGCACAAAAAGGATGTAGGAGTTTTTGCACAAAGAGGGATTTACTATTAGAGAAATAGAGAAATTAAAAAGGCGAATCAAAAAAGTTCTGTCTCTAGAAAGTTAACTAAATTGTCAGATTAATTGCTAAGAGGATAGATTATGAATAATATATTGGAATTAAAAAGGTAAACGATTTATTCAAGCTTCACGTCAAAGTGGCGGTGGTGGAGCATCTATGAATGGTCATGTTATCGTTACATCCGAACACATTAAAGTGTTAATAGAGCAGTTAGAATTTATAAGAGACTTTTGGTATAAAGAAAAACGACCTTTTAAAAGCGTTCTTATTAGTGTTCATTATAATAAAAATCGTAGCAAAAAAAGTAATCGTATTGCGGGACTGTTTAAAGGAAAAAGATTCAAATTATAGTGTAGTAGGCGCTAAATTTAATGATGCTAAGAATAAACATATTATTACATACTGTCTTGATAGTAGTGATATTGATAAAAGCATAGATTTATTAGAAAATACTAATTTATTACTTAATAAGTATTTTTGCTGGAAATATGAATAAGACTACTCATGAAAAATAAAGAGAAAAATGATAATTTTTCCATCAAGTATGTTTAAAGATAGCTCTATTAATAAGTCTATATTTAGACAGGTTATAGCGGATTTATCTTACATTGATCGGTTCTCCATAGAAATGCCAGATGCTGTGACGGATAATAGTATTATAACAATATATGATGTAGGTATGAATTTACAAGATGTTCTCAGAAATATTGGGATAGATGTTTTGGGATCGCGAATATTAGACTCGAGAAGTGTATATTTAGATAGCAATCAGCTAACTATTTTATTAGATAAAATGCCTTATTTAGTTGCAATGGCTACCACGGATTTATCTAATCTTGTCATAGATAGTCGTAGTGAACATTCTGATACGAGTTTAATCACAATTCCTAAGCCAACGATAGAACCTACTATTGGTGTTATAGATACTCTTTTTGATAAGAATGTATATTTTTCTGATTGGGTTGAATATTATGATGAGGTTGCACCTGAAATAACTCGATCTACTGCTGATTATAATCATGGTACAGCTGTAAGCTCTATAATTGTAGATGGACCACGATTGAATCCTTGGCTAGAAGATAATTGTGGTCGTTTTAAAGTTCGTCATTTTGGTGTGGCTGTTGGAGCTTCATTTTCGTCATTTTCTATAATCAAACAAATTCAATCCATTGTTCAGCGAAATTTAGATATTAAAGTGTGGAATATATCATTAGGTAGTCATCAGGAAATTAATGATAACTATATTTCTACAGAAGCCGCTTTGCTCGATCAAATTCAGTATGAAAATGACGTTATATTTATTATTGCAGGAACTAATAAATCAAATGATGCTATATCTAAAATAGGCTCTCCTGCGGATTCAATAAATAGTATTGTAGTTAATTCTGTAACTCGTAGTGGTAAAGTGCCAGCCTACGGACGAAAAAGGTTTAGCTTTATCTTTTTTTCTCTAAACCTGATGTGAGTTATTATGGTGGAAGTCGTGAAAAAAATATTAATGTTTGCGAACCTTTAGGTCAATCTTCTGTGGCCGGAACTTCTATGCAGCTCCATGGATAGCACGAAAGATAGCATACCTAATACATATATTAGGTTTAAATCGTGAGGTTGCAAAGGCACTTATTATTGATTCAGCAAGGAGTTGGAATACAACACCTACAGTTGATAAACTTGCCGTTTATGGACATGGAATTGTACCAATTGATATAAATGATATTATCAATACTTCTGATGATGAAATACGATTTCTTGTCTCTGATATAAGTGAAAAAAATGGAATACATACAACTATAACTTTCCAGTACCTATTAAAAAAATGATGTATATCCATATATTGCTAGAGCAACGATGTGTTATTTCCCAATGTGTAATAAATCCCAAAGGTGTCGATTATACAAATACAGAATTAAATATACATTTTGGTCGTATTGATAAGAGTGGAAAGGTCCGAGATATTAAAGGTGATACACAATATAATGAAGCTAATGATGGTTCATTACATTATATATTAGAAGAAGAGGCTCGAAAACAATTCCGTAAATGGGATAATGTAAAATACATAGCTGAAAGTGTGACTAAACGTTTTGTTGGTAAATCTACTTTTGGTAAAACACAATGGGGTATGGAAGTAAAAACAACAACCGATTAAATCCTAAGGATGGAAAAAGGGATTCGATTTGGTGTTGTAGTCACATTAAAAAGAAATCAATAATGTAAACCGTATTGATGAATTCATAAAAAATTGCCACTTAAGTGGATGGCTAGTTAATGTCATAGATGTGACGGCTAGAGTAAACATACAACAAAAACTCAATGAAGAAATTGTTTTTTAACTTTATACTCTCCTGTATAAACTATTAATTATTCTTGACTAAATAAGCCCTTAATATAGTAAATATGGAGACTGTTATTTTCCCGTAGATTCTTTTGACTTTTTTCTATAGATTACGTTATAATTAAGTGTTGCCAATTTTGGGAATATACCTACATAGCTACTTTTACAAGTGCTATGTGATATAGAATATACTAAAGGAATTAAAGGGAGGATCTTATGATTCGCGAAAATCTTCGTAATGTAGCGATTATCGCCCACGTTGACCATGGTAAAACTACTTTGGTGGACGCGTTATTAAAACAAAGCCATGTGTTCCGTGAAAATGAAAAAGTAGCAGAACGCGTAATGGACTCCAACGACTTGGAACGTGAACGCGGTATTACTATTTTGTCTAAAAACACGGCTGTTATGCATGATGGCATTAAAATCAACATCGTTGATACTCCAGGCCATGCTGACTTCGGCGGCGAAGTAGAACGTGTACTTAACATGGTTGATGGCGTATTGCTTCTCGTAGATGCTTATGAAGGTCCAATGCCTCAAACTAAATACGTTTTGCGTAAAGCTTTAGAACAAAAATTGAAACCAATCGTAGTTATCAACAAATCGACCGTCCTGACCAACGCGTTAAAGAGGTTGAAGATGAAGTTCTTGAATTGTTCATGGAACTTGAAGCTGATGATGACCAACTAGATTTCCCTGTAGTATACGCATCTGCTCGTGCTGGTGTGGCTAAAACTAACTGGGATGACGAAGCTGTAAATATGGAACCATTGTTTGAAACATTGATCGAAGAAATTCCTGCACCACAAGGTGATTTGGAAGGTCCTCTTCAATTCATGGTTACTACACTTGATTACGATAACTTCATCGGTAAAATCGCAGTAGGCCGTATCGTTCGCGGTAAAATGAAACCTAACCAACAAGTAGCTATCATGACTGGTGAAAGCACTCGTAAAGCGAAAATCGGTCGTGTATATACATACAATGGTTTGAACCGTGTTGAAACTGACGAAGCTGAAATGGGTGATATCATTGCGTTCGCTGGTATCGACGATATCAATATCGGCGAAACTGTAGCAGATGCTGAAAATCCTGAAGCATTACCATCCATCTCCATCGACGAACCAACATTGTCCATGGTATTCTCCGTAAACAACTCTCCATTCGCAGGTCGCGAAGGTGAATTCGTTACATCCCGTCACTTACGTGATCGTTTGTTCCGCGAAGTAGAAACTAACGTTTCTATGAAGGTAGAAGAAACTGATTCTGCAGATGCTTTCAAAGTATCTGGCCGTGGCGAATTGCATTTGGCTGTATTGATCGAAACTATGCGTCGTGAAGGCTATGAATTACAAGTAGGTAAACCTCGCGTAATTTTTCAAAAACTATTAACGACAAATTGTGCGAACCATTAGAAGCATTGACTATCGACGTACCTCAAGAATTCATGGGTACTGTAATGGAAAATCTTGGTCAACGTAAAGCTGAATTGACTAACATGGTTGAGTTAGCTGGTTACCTTCGCATGGAATTCGTAATTCCTGCACGTGGTTTGATCGGTTTCCGTGCACAATTCTTAACAGCTACAAAAGGTAATGGTATCATGAACCATGTATTCCATGGTTATGCACCATACAAAGGCGAAATTCCTTCCCGTACACGCGGTGCCTTGGTAGCATTCGAAAATGGCGAAACTACTCCATATGGTTTGAACTCTGTTCAAGACCGTGGTACATTGTTCGTTGGTCCTAACCAAGACGTGTACGCAGGCCAAGTTATCGGTGAAAACACTCGTGAACTTGATATGGATGTTAACCCATGTAAGAAAAAACACGTTACTAACATGCGTTCTAGCTCCTCTGATGAAGCAGTTCGCTTGACTCCACCTCGTATCTTCTCCTTGGAACAAGCTCTTGAGTGGATCAACGATGACGAACTTGTTGAAGTAACACCTGAAAGTATTCGTATGCGTAAAACAATCCTTGATCGTAACGCACGTGCGAAAGCTGCTAAAAACAAAAAATAATATCCTTAGTGATATAAAACGGCGCTCCTATGGGGGCGTCGTTTTTGTTATATATAACAAAGAAGATATTCCTATTTATTATATTCATATGAAAAATTGGTGATAATTTTATCATTTATGATTAATAGGAATATAGAACCTTGTATATATGGAGTTTGCATAATATCTTGCTGATACGGGTATCGGTATATACGGAATATCCATATCGATGTATAATAATAGCAAGTTTGTTGAAATCAATTATTGATTATGGAGGTTCTTATGAATAAGAAAAATTTTTAGCATCTTTATTTGCTGTAGGTTTAGCTGCAGGCTATGTATGCTCTTCTGTTGATGCACATGGTGTGTTCTTCGCTAACCGTACAGATGAAAAAAAGTACTTGTATTAGGTGAGGGTCCTGTAGATAATGCTTATAGTGCAGATATGGTAAAAAAATATTACTGCATATGATGTACAAGGTAAACAAATTCCTGTACAAGTTGTGAAGCATGAAAAAAATGTAGCTATTATTCCACCAACAGACCTTGGTGTAACTGTAACTAATTTTGATTATGGCTACTGGACTAAGACTAAAGATGGTAAAACAATTCATAAACCAATCACCGAAGTTCCTGGTGCGGTTAAAAGTACACATGCTATCAAATATGATGTTCATTACTGGAATGCACAAGCAAAAACCATTTGTAGATAAGAATGCATTTATTCAAATTGTACCTTCTGTTAATCCATTGACATTAAGAAAAGGTGATACATATGAAATCCAAGTGTTTAAAGATGGTAAACCATATGCGAATGCACCTCTTATCAAAGATTTAGTAAATGATTTAACTGGTGAAGCTAAAGCCGATGAAAATGGTAAAGCTACTGTAGCTGTTACAGCAGATGGCTTAAATGTAGTAGGTGTTGAAGTTGCATTCCCTACACAAAATAAAGGGGAACAAAATAAATACTTTAGTGCATTGTCCTTCCTTATTTCTCCTGAAGAATAATAATTAGTAATTTTAGTACTTACCGAGTGTGTGAGTTAATAGAAGACCTCCTTAGTTGGACTAAGGGGGTCTTTTTGTGCTTTTTAGGTGTTATAAATTTTATGTGATTTAGTGAGAGTATTATAAGCATGATATAAGAAGGAGAGAATTATGAAGATTAGACGTCATGTATCAGCCGTGATGACTGCACTAGTATTAACAGGTATATCTTATTCTGCTATGGCTACAGAAATTAATGCCACTAGCGATAAAGCAGAGGAGTTACTGGGTTTAACAATGGGCTCACCAGTACAAACGCAACCTGAGGTTAAACACATAGAGGATACATTAACAGTTAATGTACATGGTAAAAGTTTAACAGAGGCCGGTAAAAGTAAGAACGTTACAGGCATCTATAATGGCTTTGGTTCACAACTAACTGTAGATAAAGACCTTATTGTACGATTAAAGAATGATGCACCAGCATCGAAGCGAGAATTAGGTCATTATTATATGAGTGCTGTTTATGCTGGTTACGGTGGGAAGGTGCCACGTCTTAGCAAGGATAATCCGGACCGAGATTTTGGGGATACTAATATTCATGTGAAAGGTAATGTGGATATTGATGCTATCGGCTCTGGTTTACAAGTTAATCAACGAGGTCATATCCTTGTTGATGGAGGCGGTAAGATTATCACTCATCCTGTAGAAACATCTGATACCTATTCTGTAGTAGCAGAAGAAGGGGATGTATATGTTAATGCAGGCGCTGATGGCAAACATCCAGGCACTCATGACTTAGTTGCTGTTGGTAATGTAGGCCTTATCAACAAGGATTATGGCCGCGATCCAACCATAATGAAGAACCGACGAATGTAGGTTTAGCTTTTACAACACCAAACTCTAGCCTTACTGGTGCTGTCTTAAATGAATATGCTGAAAGCAATAAAAATCCTCATAATTCTGGTGCAGATATTTACCTACAAAATGGTGCTACTTGGAATAATGAGTGGATTGGTATGGAGCGCCCTACACCTAAAAAAGAACGTCCATCAGGAGATAATGCAGCATACCTATACAAGGGAAGTAAGGTTCGCAATCTTGTAGGTGGTGTTAACCCAACTGCAGCAGGTAATATTCACCCTATCGATGCGCGGCCTATAACAATTCAGAACTATAGCGGTTATGTGAATGCTATTTATAAATCTGGCGTACCAGCAAGCGAAGCTGGAAAAGGCCAAATCGTCGTTGAACATGCGGCGGATAATAGCCATATTACAATGAAAGGAGACCATTCCGGTAATACCATCGACGATGCAAGCTACAAAAAGGATATTCAAGCATTAGCTAAGAAATTACAATACACAGGCAATGATAAGAAACTTAGCACAACAGTTCAAATTAATGAAGGCGTTACTACACCTGGTGCTGTTGCAGACCTAGGGGCAGATCATTTTGATTCTCAAGGTCATCTTATTGTAGACGATACAACAAAAGTTGTTCGTGCTAGTGAATCATCGCTCGTAGGTGGCACAAAATCTGCCCTTACTTCAACAGTTATGGCCTGGAAAAATAATACTAATGATTTACAACGTCGTTTAGGTGATCTTCGTCTAGCTAATACAGATAAAGGAGTATGGGCTAAATATATAGGTGGTAAATCTAAGATTACAGATGGTGCTGATGCACATATGACGTACAATGGCGTACAAATCGGATATGATCATAAAGCCTCCAATGGCTGGATTTTCGGCGGTGCCCTAGATTACAGTACATCTAGTAATTCATATGCTAATGGCAGTGGCGACGGTAAGCTTGGCGGTATAGCCTTATATGGTACAAAGCAACATGATGATGGTCGGTATATTGATATCATCGCTCGTGGTAATAGATTATCCAACGACTATAGCCTTAACTCTATGAGTGGCCAACGATTGAATGGTAACTATCATACATTTGGTACATCCTTGAGTGCTGAATATGGCAAACGTATTAAAAAACAAAATGGTTTCTATATCGACCCTAGTGTAGAATTTATTCTAGGTCGTTTAAATGGTGTATCCTATGATGCAACTATTGCAGGCGGCGGATCTATGCATGTTAAATCTGATGCTGTGAACTCTGCTGTAGGTAGAATCGGCATTGGTATTGGTAAAGAAACAGAAAAATCTAATATCTTTGCTAAATTAGCACTAGCTCATGAATTCTCTGGTAAGGTAAATACTACATATTCTGCACCAGGTAACCCAACAGTACAAACAACTGTAGATTTAAAGGATACATGGCTTGATGCGGAAATCGGCGGTTCTTGGAACGTTCGTCCTAGTACATATCTATATGGCACACTCACTAAAAACTTTGGTGCTACCATAGATAATACATGGCGTATCGATGCTGGGGTGCGTCATAACTTTTAATTAAATATATGAAAACTCTGTAGTAGCTCGAATTGAGTTACTACAGAGTTTTTTTGTAAAAGTGTTTATGTGAATTATTCTATAGCGGCAAATAGGCAAATATTAACTGGCTTGCTGTGATGGGCAGACTTTAACAATTTGGTATATCTATGTTAGTATATAAAGGCTAGTTAATATGTAACTTCTTAAGTAAGAGTTAGGAGGATATAATATGAAAGTTCTAATCGTAAATGGTAGTAGCCATGTAAATGGCACAACAATGCAAGTTATACAAGAGGTACAAAAGGTATTTAGTGAAGCCAATGTGGATACAGAGGTCATTCAGCTAGGAAATAAACCTATTCGTGATTGTATTCAATGTGGTTATTGTTCTGAGCATGGCGATTGTGTATTTAAGGATGATGATGTAAATGCCTTCGTAGAAAAAGCGAAAGATGCAGATGGTTTTATCTTTGCAACACCTGTATACTATGCACATCCGAGTGGACGTATTTTATCCTTCTTAGATCGCGTATTCTATAGTGCGGAAAGCGTAACGCCCAATCCATTTGCCTTTTAAACCTGGTGCATCTATTGCCGTAGCTCGTCGGGGCGGTACAACTGCATCCTTTGATGTACTCAATAAATACTTTGGCATTTCTCAAAATGCCAATTGCAGGCTCTACGTATTGGAATATTAGCCATGGTCTAGTAGCCGACGATGCTAAGCAAGATGAAGAAGGTATGCAAACCATGCGTAACTTAGCAAGAAATATGATTTGGATGATGCGTAGCTTTGCTGTAGCTAAAGAGCAAGGTGTACCATATCCAGATACTGATACAGAGACAAAAAGTATCTACGAATTTTGTTCGTTAATAACCTATTCTTGGTGTGGTGTTAAAGGAGATATAATGGTTAATGTTTTATTTATCTGCCACGGTAATATTTGCCGTTCTACGATGGCAGAGTTTTATATGAAGCATATCGTTAATAAGGCTGGACTAAGTGATTCTATTTATGTTGAGTCTGCCGCCACATCTCGTGAGGAGATAGGCAACGATACTCATTATGGGACTAAGCAAAAGCTAGATGAAATGGGGATTCCTTATACTCGTCGTAAAGCTCGCCAAGTAACGATAGATGATTATAATAACTTCGATTACCTCGTTATTATGGATGAAAATAACGGACGTAATTTAAAAACGTATCATTGGAGATGATGTAGACTCCAAGGTATATAAGGCTATGTCCTTTGTTGGTGACAGCCGTGATGTAAAAAGATCCGTGGTATACTGGGAATTTTGATGAAACCTATGACGATGTAAGTCGTAGTTGTGATGCTTTACTAGAACTAATTAAAGGAAAAAAATATAATTAAATGTGACCGTAATATTAGTTATTAATTTGATTAGTATTATGGTCTTTTTTATAAATGAGAAGTTTGTTAGATATTGTATATTACCAAAGGATAAGCTTATAAGTTGTGTAGGTAAAAATATTTTTATGTATATATTTTTCACCTACTATAAGGGGTATCAGATATTGTTTTAGAATTATTTATAGATTATGCTATAGATGATTATTGTATTAAATGTTAATAAGGTTGATGAAGTTGTTATAAGAGGTTTTTTTATGAAAAAAATATGAATTGCAGCCTACAAGAGAAAAATTTAATTAAAAACGTTATGTAATGATACCCTTTAATAGAAATAAGGATTTAGTTTATTTTTTTATAAAAATATTAACGAATCAAGAACAATCTTGTACTATTGCATTAGACGGTAAATGGGGGAGTGGGAAAAACGTTTTTTTGTTCGCCAAAAGCGAGATAATAATTGATTCATGTAATCCGCAAAGCTCTATAGATATGGAGTTAAGAGAGTGTTTTTAACAAATTTGAGGCTTTCAGACAATAAAGAGGAGTTTGAAAGCAGTATAATATCAGTGTATTATGATGCATGGGTTAATGATAATGATACAGAACCAATATTTTTCATTAATTTATGAAATAACAAAACAAATAAGTATTGATTTTTTTCTATATCTGAAAAATAATCTTTTTAAGCTTGCCGCGAGTATTTTATCTGCAATTAGTGGATATAACCTTAATGGAATTTTAGAAACTTTAAATTCAGCGGATCCTTTTTACCCTATTTAAAAAAACAGAAAAAAATATAGAGGCTGATATACAGTCGTTTTTTTACAGAGTTATTAGCAGAAAGAGGTAATAGACTCGTTGTTTTTTTATAGATGAATTAGATCGTTGTAAACCTTCTTTTTGCAGTACACTTACTTGAACAATTAAAGCATTATATCTCAGATGAAAGGATTACATTTGTTTTCTCTGTAAATTTAGAGCAATTACAACATACTATTAAAACATTATTATGGTATAAATTTTTGATTCAGGTCGATATTTAGATAGGTTTTTTTGATCTTCGTGTGTCTATTCCTTCAGTAGATATGGAGGATTTATATAATGATTTAGGTATTAATAATCAGTACTATATAGATATTATTATTAGACGTGTAATAAAAAAATATTTAATCTTGAGTTGCGAGAGATAAGTAAGTTTTATTCACAAATACGAGTTGCCATTAAGAAGTATTTGGATGGAAATATAGTCATAGATACTACATTTGCTGATGGTAAGGGACGTAACTTCATTTTCTTATGTATTGTACCGTTGTTAATAGGTTTAAAAAAATAGCAGATAATACTAAGTATTATGAGTTTATTAGTGGACAAAATAGTGAGCCATTAGTAAAAACTATTATCGATGGAAAGAGACTTTAGGCCTTTCGATATAATGAAGAATTCAAATGAATCATTTGAAAGTTTACCAGAATCTATTCATATAACTACAGAGGAATTAGTAAATCGTGTATATGATGCTATATTTATCCATGCGTATACTAGTGTAGGGGAGGTTATAACTTTAGGTGAGTGTCAATTTTCTATGGAATCTAAGTTGTTCGCGATAAAGGTTTCCAGTATGATGTCTAATTTCGCCGATTTAAGCTGAATATATTGTACTAGATTCTCATATGATAATGGTAAATTAGACTCTGAGCTCTTATAATACTTAATACTATCGAAGCATAGCATTATATGATATAATTTTTAAGTATTCATGCGCCTATAGCTCAGGGGATAGAGCGCCGGTCTCCGGAACCGGGTGCGCAGGTTCGAATCCTGCTAGGCGCACTAATAAAAAGGCTTCTCGAAGATTCGAGAAGCCTTTTATTATACTTAAGTCTAAATTTAAAAACTGAGATGAAAATGATAATATAAAAAAGATAGAAGAATGATTGAATTGCACCCCAAAAAAATTGTGTCCAATTTTTTTGGGGTGTAGTTTATATCAGTTCTTCTCTTTTTATTATGTACTTTTTCATATTATATCTGATATGATATTTATTCTTTGATAAAAAAATTATATGTTAAAAATAAAATGAGATATAAATAATTATTATTAAGCTCTAGTTTATTATGTTTTTAGTGATAAAACTAAGAAAAAAATATAAAATGGTGTTAGTTATAAGTTGAATTATTAGAGCGTTACATAGTTAGTTTAGTTAGTATGCTTATGCAGATCTTTAGATTATTAGTTTAAATTAGGATATATTCTATTTATGGGGGATTAGAATGACTTTTTGATGATTTAATTAGTCAAATAAAGATTGTAGGATTAACACAAAGAGATAGAGGAACATATTTTTGAATATATAGTTCGTGCGTACCTTCAAAAATGATCCTACATATAAAAAAATGAGTTTAAAAAAATGTTTGGTTATTAACTGATGTTCCAGCTGAATACGGAATTCCTAAAACTGATATTGGTGTAGATTTAGTTGCTGAAACATTTACTGGTAAGCTTGTAGCTGTTCAAGCAAAGTTTTATGAACATGCAATTCAAAAAAATCTGATATTGATTCTTTTTTTAGGTGAACTTGGTAAGACATATTATGAATCAGGTATTATTATTACCACTACAGATAAGTGGGGTAAAAAAATGCTGAAAAAGCATTAGAAGACAGAAATGATGTTGTAAGAATTGGACTATCTGATCTTAGAAATTCGCTTATTGATTGGACTCAGTTTTCATTCGAACAACCAGAAAAAAAGTTATTATTAGACCACCAAAAAAACTCCGAAATTTTATCAAGAGAATGCAATTAGACAAGCGATTGAGTATTTTAAAGGTGCTGATCGTGGACAGCTCATCATGGCTCCTGGTACAGGGAAAAACTTTTACTAGTTTAAAAAAATTACAGAGCATATGGCAAGAGCTACAGATAAGGAGCAATTTTGTGTCTTATACTTAGTGTTAAGCATTCAACTTCTTACTCAGACATTAAGAAGTTGGAATAATGATACTAAAATGACTATTTCTTCTATGGCTGTTACCAGTGATAGAAATGCCAGTCGTGGCAAGATAAAACAAGATGAGTCTAATATTACAATTAAAGCTAGTGATATAGGGTATCCAGCAACTACATCAGCTGAAACGATTGTTAAAAACTATAATGAGTTAATGAGGCAACCTAAAAGAGAGTTGTTAGTTGTGTTTAGTACATACCAATCAATTGAGGTTGTGGGGAAAGCACAGAAATTAGGATTTCCGGAGTTTGATTTAATTATTGCTGATGAAGCTCATCGTACAACTGGTGTAAAAGCGATTGAAGACGATGCATCTATATTTACTAAAGTTCATAGTAATACTGAGGTTAGCGGTAAAAAAAGACTGTATCAAACGGCAACACCTAAACTTTATGGCTCTGAGGCTAAGAAGAAAGCAGAAAGTTTATCAGTAGTTGTTTCAAGTATGGATGATGAAAATATTTATGGTAAAGTCTTTTATAGGTTGGGGTTTGGTGATGCTATTAGTCACGATATTTTAACGGACTATAAGTTAATGGTTTTAGCTGTAGATGAATCTGTAGTACAGAAAGATATGCAAAAATCTTTATCTGACCCAGAAAACGGATTAAATATTGATGATATTGGGCGTATTATTGGTGTGTGGAATGGTATGATAAAACGTGAGTCTTTATCTGATACAGTTTCTGGAGCACCAATGAAGCGGGCGATTGCATTCTCTCGAACAATTAAAGATAGTCAGAAATTATCTGAAGAGTTTGAAAGTGTAGTCAATGATTATCTAGATAGTAATTCTGGATATTCTGTTAATGTAAGGCATGTTGATGGTGGCATGAATGCATTAGAAAAAAGTGAAGCATTAGACTGGCTTGCGAGTGAGGAGATTCCAAGTAATTCCGCACGTATTTTATCAAATGTTCGTTTTTTAACTGAGGGGATAGACGTTCCAAACTTAGATGCAATTATATTCCTTTCTCCTAGAAAATCGCAAATAGATATAGTTCAAGCTGTAGGGCGGATTATTAGGAAGTCTGAAGGTAAAGAGTATGGATATATAATATTACCCATTGTTATTCCAGCAGGAGAAAAAGCAGAATATATTTTAGATAACAATAAGTCTTATGATGTAGTTTGGCAAGTTTTAAATGCACTTAGATCAGTTGATGAGCGCTTTGAAGCAACCATTAACAAATTGGAATTAAATAAATCTAAACCTAAGAATATTAGTGTGATTGGTGTAGGAAAAGCGCCTGATGATCCTGCGTTTAATGTTAATAATAGTAATAGTGTAGCTGATAAAGGTAAACCGTATCAAGATTCTTTTAATTTTGATTGGGAGGCTGTTGAAGGTGCTATTTATGGAAAGATTGTACAAAAAGTAGGTGATCGTCGCTATCTTGAAGATTGGTCTAAGGATGTAGCAGATATAGCACGTCGTCACATTGAAGGTATTAAGTTTATTTTAGAAAAAAATAATAAGAGTCACGAAGCTTTTAATCGATTTTTACATAGTTTGCAGCACAATATTAATTCATCAATAGATGAAAATCAGGCTATTGAAATGTTAGCTCAACATTTGATTACTTTACCGATTTTTGAAGCTTTATTTGGGTCATATAGCTTTATTAATAATAACCCTGTTAGTGCAGCTATGGAGGAAATTGTTAATGAGCTATCTCAATATGGATTTGAAAAAGAGCAGAAGGAATTAGAGCCATTCTATGAGTCTGTTCGTTTAAGAGCAGAAGGTATTGATAATGCTCAAGCAAAACAAAAGATTATAATTACCTTGTATGATAAATTTTTCTCTACAGGTTTTAAGTCTACGACAGAACGATTAGGGATTGTGTTTACGCCAGTTGAGGTGGTAGACTTTATAGTTAAATCAGTTGATGTAGTGCTTAGACGACATTTTGGAAAGTCAGTTGCTAGTGAAATGTCCATATTCTTGATCCGTTTACCGGAACGGGAACCTTTATTGTACGTACATTACATTATTTACAATCACTCATGCGTAAAGGTGAAATAACATATGCTGATATAGTCAGGAAATACACAAATGAGCTTCATGCTAATGAAATTATTTTATTGAGTTATTATATTGCAGCTATTAATATTGAAGCTGTATTTGATGAAATAAATAGTGGTAGAGAATATGTACCTTTTGATGGTATTGTTTTAACAGATACCTTTGAAACTACTGAGATAGAAGATACATTAGATGATTCTTTCTTTGGTCAAAATGATGCCCGGTTAAAACGGCAACAAGAAAAGTCGATTACAGCAGTTATTGGCAATCCACCGTATTCAGCAGGACAAACTAATGCAAATGATAATAATCAGAATATTTCTTATCCTAAGTTAGATAAGAGAATATCTGATACATATGTATTCAATTCTAAATCTAATAATAGTAGAGGTGTATATGATTCTTATATAAGGGCAATTCGATGGGCATCTGATCGCCTTAATGGTCAGGGGATTATCAGTTTTGTAACAAATGGAGGCTTTTTAGACTCTAAATCTGCAGATGGAATGCGTGCGTGTTTATATAAAGAGTTTAATCATTTATATATTTTTAATTTACGAGGTGATCAACGTACTTTAGGCGAAAAATCTCTTAAAGAAGGTGGTAAGATATTTGGATCTGGGAGTAGAACCTCTGTGGCGATATCAATTCTTGTCAAAGATGGATCAGATAAACATGAACTTTATTATCATGATATTGGTGACTATCTTTCGAGAACCGATAAATTAGCTATGATATCTAAATTTCAAAATATTACAGGGATAAACTGGACCGTAATTGTACCAGATAAAAATAACGATTGGTTGAATCAAAGAGATCCTAATTATCAGAATTATGCAGAAATTGTAGGGGATATTTTTAATAATAGTGCTGTAGGTATTGGGACTAGTAGAGATTCATGGGTTATCGGTTTTTGGCAAAAAAATAGTACATTAAGCAAAGCAGAGTTATTTATTAATAATTATAATAGTGAGTTACTAAGACTATTTAATGTGACTGACTATAAAAAAATCAATTAAATAGAGACAGTACTTTTTATTAAATGGTCGCGTAAACTAGAACGGCTATTCTCTCAGAAAAAGAATATAATATTTAATAATAATAATATACATAAAAATATTATATAGACCTTTTACAAAAAAATATATTTATTTTCAGCCTGAACTAGTAGAGTATCCTAGTCAGTATTATAAAAAAATTTGGTAATGAAAAACTTAGCTATTATAACGACAGGAAAAGGTGTAACAAGAGATTTTTTTCTGCACTCGTTACAAATCTCATAGCGGATTATCATACAATGGATACAGGTCAACATTTTATGCGCTATGATAATGAGTATAATGACTATCAAATGTTTTATGATAAAAAAATAATATAAGTGAAACTTTTGCTAAGCAGTTAGATTTAAGCTGTGATGATATATTTGCTTATGTATACGGTGTTCTTAACTCAAGTGAATATCAAGAAAAATATGCGAATGACTTAAAGAAGGCTTTAGCCCGAATTCCCATCGTTAAAGATAAAAGTGCATATGTTAAGGTTGGAAAAGCTCTTATTGATTTGCATTTAAATTATGAAACTACACCTATTTATAAAGATGTTAAATTGATTATTTCAGATAATCCATCTTATAAAGTTGAAAAAGATGAAATTTGGTAAAAACGTATGATGAAAAATGGAAAAAGTATAAATGATTTATCCAAAATTATCTTTAATAAGGATATTACTGTGTGTAATATCCCCTAAGAAAAGCTTATAGGTATATTATTAATGGTCGATCTGCTGTTGAATGGATTATGGATCAATATCAAATTAAAGTTGATACAAAAATCTGGACATATAGATGATCCTAATGAGTATAGTGATGATGAAAAAAATATTTTTTTGAACTATTACTAAGAATAATTAATGTCTCAGTAAAGACCGTAGAGTTTGTTGATAGTTTGCCTAAATTTGAGGTGGAAGGTTAGTAATTAATGCAATTGATATAATATTTGTATACTTATATTTATGGTGAATATTGTGAGTGCTTTACGAAGTTAACTTGTGTTGAATCTTCTCTGAAATACTAAAGCGTTAATCCTTAATAAGTTTTTTTAAAGGAACAATTAAGATATTTTTATTTAAGATTTAGGGTTCACATTTTGCCACTTGTATCAATTAAAAAGGCTTCTCGAAAAATTCGAGAAGCCCTTTTATATTTCTATAATTAGTCAAGAAGACAGAGAAGTATATGTTAGCATATCAAAAATTTAGAGTGCTTTTATAGATCTATCTTTACTATCTATATTTAGTACAACGAATTCCTCGTGCTTGAAATTCATTCATCAGTAAGTCTATTGCTTTATCAATGATTTCTTCATTAGTTATATATACCATCTTTTTGTAATAGACCGTGCCATCAAATTCTATCCAACGACTTGTCTTACCATTTAGTTTGCAAATTTGCATTCTACCGGCCCAGCTACCCATGCTACGGAATTGTTTTCCTTTAGAAAAACGTACTTCTCGAATATCGCTTAATTTAAAGGTTCTTCTTACTAAACCAATGCCTATAGAGACTTGATCATCTTTAAAGTAAAGAAGTTTATAACGCTCTTCAGGAGGCATAGATCTTATTATAGATAAGTTATAAGTAGCAAAAACAACAGCAATAGCAATCAATAGAAACATAAGGATTATCATATATTTTCCCATACTTTCAAAGCCTCCTTTTCTTTATTATAATAAATATAAATAATATATGAAACAGCTATATTAAATCTAGTAATAGGAGAGAAACGAATGGAAATACATGCACGAACTATTCGACCTCTTTTGGCTGTTATGTTGATTCCCACCATTGCCGTGTTTTTCGGCATTAAAAAGCCTTTACTCAAGAGGGAAACAAGAAAATTATTAGAGAAGAAATTAGGATCTACGTGAAGCTTTCATTACTGGCTCTGAACAGATACGAAGTAATGAGCATATTGTTGATATAAATGATTTAGAAAACTTCCACTCCAATGAGTGGAGGTTTTTTATATGGTGATATATAGGGGGTGTGGTACAGCTAAAAGCGCTATATAGAATTTTATATTTGATAGTATTGAAATAACGTGTAAATGTGATTTGAGTAACACATTTTATTTTGAGAATGATGTACAATAAGATTGTCCTTGTGAAAATCTGAACATCCTAGGTGGAACACTAGGCATATAGGACGTGATGAATAACATATAGATTATCTAATTAAGATTAATAAAGTACTAAATTGTATCATTGCATAGTTTTGATGTAGTGATACAGAGGAGATAGAATGACAAATAGAATACAAGAGCTTACAGTCGACGAAGTTTGGCGTAATGAGCAAGATGCGTGGAATAATCGATCTAATTACTTTGTAGAAATGCACAATCGGGATGATCGTAAGGCGCAGGTTACAGAGTTTTTATCCTTCTTGAAGGATGAAAATCTTTTGCCCCCTAAAGACGGTTGTACCCTTGATATTGGCTGTGGTGTATGTGACTATGCATTAGGATTGGTTCGTGAAGGCCATAAGGCAACAGGTATAGATTTATCTGATGGTATGATTCGTGGTGCTAAACAATTAGCAGAGTCAGAAGGTTTAGATCTTAGCTTGTATATTGCACCGTGGTCTGATGAGACTCGCCGTGAACTAAAATGGGATAAAACCTTTGATTTAACATATAGTATTTTTTGCCCTATCATGTTTGATGTAGAAAATATTCGGGCCATGCATGAATCAAGTAAGGACAAATGCTTGTGGATCGCTTTTAGTGAACGCAGCGATGAAACGGTAGATATGTTATCTGAACATTTCTTTGGTCGCGATTCATTCCCATGGGATGGCAAGATGAAAGCATGTTTAGATGTTATTCATGAAATAGGGCATAATGTAAAAGTAATCTATAAGACAGTTCCTGAAACAGAGGTTATGAGCCTTGATAAAGCGGTTAATTACTTTGCTATGCGACTTCATAATAATACATGGGGCGATATTGAAGATATGAAAGTAGAAATTAGAAATCTCATTGAACCATTAGCCATTAATGGAGAAATCCATAATAAAACGGTTGATAAAGTGGCTTGGGTATCATGGTCTGTGAAATAGGAGAGTAGTATGACAGTTGATGAAAAACGTAAGTTAGAACTAAAAACTATGTACCAAATTATTGGCATCTATTGTCATAATAAGCATCATACTCCTAAGGGGCAGCTATGTGAGGCTTGCGAGCAGGTTTGGGAATATGCGGAGCATCGTATTGATGCATGTCCGCATATGGAAAGTAAAACATTCTGTAGTGTATGCAAAACCCATTGCTATGCACCTAATTATCGTGAAAAAATCCGTGAAATTATGCGTTATGGTGGACCAAGGATGTTATTTGTATCACCGATCCAAGTTATTAGACATATGTATCTTGAATGGAAAGACAAAAAAAGAGGCTAGCCATGCTAGCCTCTTTTTTAATGGTTTTATCACGTTTTCATGTAATAATCTTATGCGATTGCTTTGTCCAATACAGCTTTGATTAATGCTTTTGTTTGGTCATAGCTTTCACCAGGTTGAGCCTCATATTGTTTGTCGAGGTCGAACCATAAGTTTGGATAGTACTCATAAGGGTGAGTTTTGAAGAGCTCATGAGCGTCTTGATCTTCAACCCAGTTGATGTGAATGTCTGCATATGCAGGGTTTTCTGCAACAAGTTCATCGATAGCACGGAATGCATTTGCACAATAAGGGCAACCGTTTAAGTGGAAACCTAAGATTTCTTTCATGGTTTTACAGTCCTTTCCAGACAAAATTAATATATATTTCTATAATTTGAGATTTATTACATACTCATGTACCACAACATGTGGTACACTACTGAGTATAACACATCTATATAAGATATTCAATTTTTTAGATATATCGAATGAGAATATTGAGAATGCGATATGCATTTTTTACATAGTTAAGGAGGCACCTATGATTTCAGGCGCAGCATATGTGGTGAAAGCCCTTCAAGAGGAGCAGGTAGATATACTATTCAACTATCCTGGGGCAGCAACCATCGATATCATGGATGAATTATATAAACAAGATAAGGTAAAAGTAATTTTGCCTCGTCACGAGCAAGCCCTGGCTCATGCAGCAGATGGTTATGCTCGCAGTACAGGTAAAGTAGGGGTGTGTATGGTAACCTCTGGACCAGGTGCTACAAACCTTGTGACAGGTATTGCTACAGCATACGCTGATAGTGTGCCTCTTGTTTGTATTACAGGTCAAGTAGACTTGGGCCTCATGGGCAATGACGCATTCCAAGAGGTGGATACGGTTGGTATTGTGCGCAATATCTGTAAATATGCTGTTACCGTTCGCGATCGTAAAGAGCTAGGACGTATTTTGAAAGAAGCCTTTTATATTGCCCGTACTGGTCGTCCTGGTCCTGTAGTGGTGGATGTTCCGAAATATTCAAAAGGCTATGGGCTCTGATGAGTATCCATCAGAAGTCAATATTCGTGGCTATAAACCCAATACAACAGTTCACGTAGGACAAGTAAAAAAAGCATGCTCTATTATCAGCAAGGCTAAACGACCACTATTCTTATTAGGCGGTGGCGTTAGCATTAGTGGTGCTAACGACCTCATGATGAAGCTAGTAGAAAAAACAGGCATTCCTGCTGTAACTACATTGATGGGGAAAGGTGCTATCGATAGTCGACATCCTTTATATCTCGGCAATATTGGTATTCATGGTGGCTATGCACCGAATGTGGCACTCACTGATTGTGATGTAATGATTTCTATTGGTACACGCTTTAACGATCGTATTACAGGCAAATTAAGTACCTTTGCACAAAATTGTAAGATTATCCATATTGATGTGGATGCAGCATCTATTTCTAAAAATATTAAGGTGGATATTCCAATCGTAGCAGATGCTAAATTAGCTATTGAAAAATTATTGGAATATATTGAACCTCATGATCTTGGTGAATGGCCTGCGCAATTACAACAACTTAAGGCTGAGCGCCCTGTTACACAAGCTGGTGAAGAGGGCTTAACACCTCAAATTGTTATTGATTATATTAATAACCACTATGCACGACCTATTGTTGCTACTGATGTAGGACAAAATCAATTGTGGACTACTCAGTTCCTCGAAATTAAAGGACAACACCAAATGTTGACATCTGGTGGCCTTGGCACGATGGGCTATGGGTTCCCAGCTGCGTTAGGGGCTCAAATTGGCAACCCTGATAAACGAGTATTTGCTATCTGTGGTGACGGTGGCGTACAAATGAATATCCAAGAATTTGCCACAGCTATGCATTACCGTTTACCTGTAACTCTCATCATTTTGAATAATGGCTTCCTTGGTAATGTACGCCAATGGCAACAATTGTTCTACGATAAACGATATGCTTGTACTAATTTGTTGATGGATGAAAGCTCTATTGTGACGCGTGATATGATCGATAATGATGAGTTTGAATATGTTCCAAACTTTGTACAATTGGCAGAAGCTTATGGTGCTAAAGCTATGCGTATTACGAAGGTAGAGGATATCGAAAAAGGGTTCCAATTGGCAGATACTTTCAAAGATGGTCCTACATTACTTGAGTTCATCATTCCAACGGAGCTCAATGTATTGCCAATGGTACCAGCTGGCAAATCTTTACGCGATATGTTATTAAAGGATAAAAAATAGGAGGGGCTATGGAATTACATATGGAAAAACGCTGTATTTCAGCGTATGTAGAAAACCAAATCGGCGTATTGGCTAAAATTTCTGGCCTCTTCGCAGGTAAAAACTATAACCTTGATACATTGACAGTAGGGGAGACAGAAGATCCTACCATGTCTCGTATGACCATTGAGCTCACTTGCGATGATTTGACGTACGAACAAATCATTAAACAGCTTAATCGCAGTGTAGAGGTGATTAAGGTTATCGACTTTACGGATATGCGGATTACAAAAAAAGAACTATTGTTTATTAAGGTGAACAGCTGCAAAGAAGCGGATAAACAAGAAATCTTCCGCATCGCTCAAACCTTTGATTTATTAGTTGTGGATTACAACCGCAAGTCTGTACTTGTTCAATGTGTAAAAACAGTATCCAAATAACGACATGATCGCTCTATTTAAAGATATGTTCGTCAATCGCATTGAAGTTGTACGCGGTGGCAGCGTAGCTATCGAAGCACTATCTACACCTGATAGATAAGTTTTAACTCTAATTATTCTAAATCTATTTTTGGAGAATAATGATCTAAGACTAGTAGTGATTTAGAATGGATACAACTGAATATGATATAATATTTATATCGACCATTATTGATATAGAGACCTTGGTTGTATGCCAAGGTCTTTTTATATAGGAGGTACTATGAGTTTATTAGATGATATTTTAGCCCATAATAGAGAATATGTAGAAGATCAAAATACAGGTTATGTAGAAACAGATACTAAATGCAGTAAGATGCCTAGTCGAGAAATGGCAATCGTTACATGCATGGATACACGTCTTGTTAACTTCTTAGAAGATTCCATGGATATTGGCCGCGGTGAAGCGAAAATTGTAAAGACTGCAGGGAACTGTATTACAGGTCCTTTTGATGGCGTTGTACGTAGTTTACTTGTTTGTATTTATGAGCTAGGCGTTAACGAAATCTTTATCATTGGTCATCACGAATGTGGTATGGCAAAAACTACAGCAAAAGATCTAACAGAAAAAATGTTAGCTCGTGGCATTGCACCAGAAGCAATCCATATGGTGCGAAAAGAAATGGAACGCTGGGCAGATGGTTTTACACACCCTGCAGAAAATGTAGAAGAAACTGTCGACGAATTGCGCATGAACCCGTTAATTCCTAAAGATGTGCCTGTTCATGGACTTATTTTCCACCCTAGAACCGGTGAAATCGAAGTCATTGTTAACGGCTATACACAAATGAAACAATACTACGAAAAATAGTAGGTAAATCTTGTTTGACTTAAAGTTAAGTTTAAGTTTTATAATGTGTTCATATTAAATATTAGTCAAACAGTTTAGTTAATAAAGGAATTATATGAACAAAAAAAGATTAATTATATCCTTACTAGCTATTATTACCGTGGTTGCTGCTACTGTAGGTAGCTATGTATATAGGGATACTATATACAGTCGAATTGCACGGACTGCGGCTGTGGTGAGTGGTCAAGAAATAAAACCACTACTCGATTCTGAAAGTCGTTATATTCGACAAATTGTCGCTAAAGATAATAGCACAAGCCGTACCATTATGTGGCAATCAGATAGCAGCGAAGCTGATGCGGTAATAGAGTATCGTCTAGCAGGTTCTGAAAATACTCAAACGATAGGGGCAACGGATAAAGTTTTTACTGATGACGGCAGTACTACCTATATTCATGAGGCTACATTGACAGGTTTAACACCTAATACTAAATATGAATATCGCGTTGGTTATGGTAGTGATCGCCGTAGTGATTGGTACTCCCTGGAAACGGCTGGCGCTAGTGTCTATGATGTGCTCATATATCCAGACTCTCAGTCGGGGGATTATTCTCAGTGGGAAGAGCTTGTAAAGGACTCAGCACATCGCAATCCAAGGACGGCCTTGTATATTAGTATGGGGGACCTTGTAGATAACGGGGAACAAGATTATCAATGGCGTACTTGGTTAAATTCCATCAGACCATTGAGTGCTAATGTGCCGTTAGCACCGACCTTAGGCAATCATGAGATGTATACATTGGATTGGAAAATGCGTGAGCCTCGTGCGTATCTCAATTATTTTGATGTACCACCTAATGGGAACGAAACCTTTAATGGCCGTTATTACTCCTATGATTTTGGCGATGTCCATTACGTTGTATTAGATACGATGTTATATGAAAGTAATCATGAGGACAATCATGATACACATCATCCTGATTTATACGATGTAGAGGTTCAGTGGCTACGCCAAGATTTGGCAGCTAATACGAAAAAGTGGACTGTCGTTCTCATGCATCGCGATCCATTCCAATATGCTTTGACCGCCCTGGCGCAAGTCGTGATGTAGGATTCAACGAAGAGGGCGTATTATTTATGCCTATCTTTGATGAGTTTAATGTAGATTTAGTGCTATCTGCTCATTTACACTCCTATCGCAATAGAGGTCATGTGCGCGACTTTGTGCGGGATGCATCAGGTCCACTATATATTCTTACAGGTATAGCCGGAGATGCGCGTCGCCCTAAATGGAAAGAGCATCCTTTAGATGTATACGTGGCACCAGATCGTGAAAAGAATAACTATATGACGATGACTGTTACACCAAATAAATTAATTGTAAAAGCTTTTTTACCTGATGGTACACAGCTGGATGAGTCGGTTATAGAGAAATAAAAGCACAAGAGTACAAAAGCATAAGAATATAAGAATATAAGAATATAAGAATATAAAAGTAAAAGACACCTTTCAAAGAAGGTGTCTTTTTGTGTGTTTATACAAATAGTTTTCTCTCATTTATAGATTAAATAGGTAAACATATAAATGATAATTATATATTTATTAGATATTTTATATGCTAAATTAAGTTCATGTAAATTACAGTTTTAAGGACTATGATAAAAAAATTAATTCATGATATAACAAATAAAAAAATACAGAAAAATTTGTATAAAAACTTGAATAAAAACGAGTGATAGTATTATAATACGTACATAGGTTATAAAAAAATACGCTAATAATGTATAAAATATACATACAGTGTATAAAGGAGATAGAGTAATGAATACATTACAAGATTTGATCAAGAAATATGTCGCACAATATAAAGAACAAGTTGTAGCATGGCGTAGACATATTCATAGTCATCCAGAATTATCTGGTGAAGAAAAAAATACATCCTTATTTATTCAAAAGGTTCTTGGTGAATTAGGCATTCCTTTTGTAAATGATGTTTCTGATTATGCCGTTATCGGTAAAATCGAAGGAGCTCAACCTGGACCAGTTATTGCATTACGTGCTGATATAGATGCCTTACCTATACATGAAACTACTGGATTGCCATTTGCATCAGAAAATGACGGCGTTATGCATGCTTGTGGTCATGATAGCCACATTGCAATTTTGCTTGGGGCCGCAGCCATTTTACAGTCTATTAAAGACCAATTGCATGGCACCGTAAAGCTCGTATTCCAGCCTTCCGAAGAGGAAGCATTATTCCCAGGTGCACAAGGTATTGTAGATAGCGGCATTCTTGATGATGTAGATGAAATATATGGCCTTCATGTATGGCCACAATTACCAGTTGGTACGGTAGGTCTAAAAAAAGGTAATTTGATGGCTGCATCGGATCACTTCTTCGTGCATATTAAAGGGAAATCAACTCATGGAGCGGAGCCTCATAATGGGGTAGATGCCATCGTAGCAGCCGCAAACTGGATTGTAAACGTAGAATCTATTGTGGCTCGTGAAACGAATCCAATGGAAAATCTCGTGTGTACCATCGGTGTTATCAAGGGTGGCGACAGATACAATATAGGCTGTGGCGATGTATACCTTGAAGGAACATGCCGTACCTATGAACCAGCAAAACGGGATTATATAGAACGACGTCTTGGTGAAAGTTTACAAGCTCTCGATATGTTATTAAAAACAGAGAGTACCTTAGATTATAAACGTGGTCATGGTGCTACTATCAACAATCCAGACGCCATCGATTATGCCACATCTATTGTAGAGAAATATCTTGGGAAAGAAGCTGTAGTACATCCTGAATTTCCGTCCATGGCAGCAGAGGACTTCTCCGCGTATCTTCATAAAATAAAAGGTGCTTTCCTTTGGTTAGGTACTGGATTTGAAGGTAATCCGGCCTTGCATAATGAAGCTTTCACCATTGATGAAAGCATCCTAGAACCTGGTATAACAATGATGGCTGCCATTGCCGCCGAATTTTTACAAGAAAAGTAGTTAAATAAGTAGTTTGAAATAAGAGGTTATCATGAAAAGTTTACAACATACATCATTTAAAACAATGATTCAATACACACCAGAAGAAATTAAATACTTCTTGGACTTAGCAGCAAAATTAAAAGCCGATAAAAAAGCAGGAAAAGAAATCAAAACATTAGTAGGTAAAAACTTTGCATTAATTTTTGAAAAAGACTCTACACGGACACGTTGTGCCTTTGAAGTAGGTGCTGCGGACCAAGGTGCTCATACAACATATCTTGGCCCTACAGGTTCCCAAATGAATAAAAAAGAATCCTTAAAAGATACAGCTCGTGTTCTAGGATCTATGTATGATGCTATCGAGTTTAGAGGTTTTGATCAAGCCGATGTAGATACACTAGCTGATTATTCTGGCGTACCTGTTTGGAATGGCCTTACCGATATGGATCATCCTACACAAACATTAGCGAATTTTTTGACGCTTCAAGAAAATATTGATAAACCATTGAATGAAATCTCCTATGCTTATGTGGGTCATGGTCAATCTAATATGTGTAATGCCTTAATGAGTGGGGCCGCTAAAATGGGGATGGATTTCAGACTTATCGGTCCTAAACAATACTGGCCAGCCGGTCCATTCTATGAAGAATGTTTGAAAGTTGCGAAAGAAACAGGTGCTACCATCACATGTACAGATAACGTAGCGGAAGGTGTTAAAGGCTTAGATGTAATCTATACAGGTGTATGGGTAACTATGGGTGATACATACGATATGTGGGAAGAACGTATCAATACGTTTAAACCATTCCAAGTTAACGCTGAAATGATGGCATTAACAGGTAATCCAAATACCAAATTCTGTCACTGCTTGCCAGCATTCCACAATACGGAAACTCAAGTAGGTAAAGATATCTTTGAACGGTTTGGCATGAATGGTATTGAGGTAACGGAAGAGGTATTTGAAGGTCCAAATTCCTTAGCCTTCCAAGAAGCCGAAAAATCGTCTCCATACGATTAAGGCCGTTATGGTTGCTACATTTAGTGACTATCCTTTGAAATAATTTCATCTCCCTAGAAGGTGATGTATGGTATAGTTTGTTTCCTATTTATAATCGCTGAAAGTAATAACTGAGAGCTGTATAAATAGGTGTGAATCACCAATAGGTGAGAATTGAGGTTTACTATGACACCCTATAAAGTATTTATTGTTGGTCATGAAGGCACAACAGGTTTAAGAATTCATGAACGGTTATCCGATAGAAAAGATATAGAGCTATTAGCTACAGCTGATGAGGATCGTAAAAAAATGTAGAGGCTATTAAAGAGGTAGCTAAAGAGGCTGATATTGTATTCCTCTGCTTGCCTGATGCGGCATCTAAGGAAATTATGGCTGCTATCGGTGAATTACCATGTAAGGTAATTGATACATCGACTGCCTTTAGAACGGCTGCTGATTGGGCTTATGGCTTCCCAGAGCTCGGTGCGGATTATAAAAACAGCCATCGCTACTGAAAAAAACATATTGCTAACCCTGGTTGTCATGCGAGTGGGATGATTGCTTGTATTGCACCTCTTGTAAAAGCTGGTCTTGTACCAACAGATTATCCTTTCACTATCACATCCTTAACAGGTTATAGCGGTGGTGGTAAAAAGATGATTGGCCAATATGAAAGTGAACCGAAGGATTACTTCCTCTATGCACCGCGTCAATATGGTCTTAGTCAACAACATAAGCACTTGCCTGAGGTGCAGCATGTGTGTGGTCTTAGTGAAGCACCTATTTTTTTATTCCTATCGTTGATGATTATTATTCTGGCATGGAAGTAACGGTAGGTATTCACAGTCGTTTATGTCAAAAAGCCAATAAGCATTGATACAGTGCAACAGGCATTGGAAGACCTTTTACAAAGATAGTACAATCATTACTGTTGTGCCATTTACAGAGAATAGCAATACTGGGATGTTGAATGCTAATCAATTGAGCAACACAGATAGCATGAAAATCTATGTGACTGGCAACGATGAACGCATTATGGTTCATGCTATTTTTCGATAATTTAGGCAAAGGTGCCTCTGGTGCTGCTGTTCAATGTATGAACATTGCTTTTAGGTTTGCCTGAGGATACAGGCCTAGCACTAGGTTAGAGAGGGAACTATGAAGGACGTAACAAATGCAATGCGGGCGCATATCTTAACTGCGGCCGTTCCATATATTAAACAATATACAGATCAATATGTTGTCGTTAAATATGGCGGCAATGCTATGATTGATGAAGAATTAAAAAAATCCGTTATGAAGGATTTAATGCTACTTCAATTGGTAGGGGTAAAAGTTGTGCTCGTTCATGGCGGTGGTCCAGCTATTAATAGCACACTAGATGCCATGAAAATTGAATCCCATTTTGCAAATGGCTTGCGTGTCACTGATGAAGCGACAATGGATGTAGTACAAATGGTATTAGCCGGTAAGGTTAATAAAGGCCTTGTAGCAGATTTAACAGACCTTGGTGGTAAGGCTGTTGGTCTCTGTGGTGTGGATGGTAATATGATTCAAGTTCATAAACAAAATGATGAGCTTGGTTATGTAGGCTCTATCGATACGATTGATACAAGTATTATCGACGATGTTATCAGTAGAGGTTATATTCCTGTCATTTCTTCCATTGGTATGGGGGCTGATGGCAAGACATATAATATCAATGCTGATACGGTAGCCGCAAAAATTGCCGGTGCCCTTAAGGCGGAAACAATGGTGGCTATGACAAACATTGATGGTGTATTACGAGATGTGCATGATCCTAGTTCTCTAATCTCTAAAATCACTATGGCAGAGGCGGATCAATTAAAAGCAGAGGGGATTATCGCTGGCGGTATGATCCCAAAAGTGGATTGCTGCTTAGAGGCCATTAAATCAGGAGCTCAAAGGTATTTATCATCAATGGTGAGATCCCACATGCCATTCTTATCGAGCTATTGACTGATGAAGGTCTTGGTACCATGTTTGTAAAGTAATATAGTAGGTATAGCGATGGTAATTGTTTATTACCATCGTTACCTTTCATATAGATAGACGACGGCATGACCGTACGTTTGGAGGATGTAATGAGTAATACAATCGATTTTGAACAACAAGATAAAGAATATATAGCTAATACGTATGGCCGGTTTAATGTATGTTTTGAAAAGGGTAAAGGCTCTCTTTTATGGGATGTAAATGGTAAAGAATACATCGATCTTGGATCAGGTATCGGCGTAACAGCTTTTGGTGTCGATGACGATGAATGGACAGAGGCTGTGACAAAACAATCTCATGCGTTGAACCATATTTCAAATTTATACTATTCTTTGCCACAAATTGAATTGGCAAAACAACTGTGTGCTAAAACAGGTATGAAGAAGGTATTCTTCTCTAACTCTGGTGCAGAGTCCAATGAATGTGCTATCAAAGCAGCTCGTAAATATAGCCATGACAAATACGGTGAAGGTCGTCATGTCATCGTCACCTTGGTAAATAGTTTCCATGGTCGTACTATTACTACCTTGTCTGCTACAGGCCAAGATGTATTCCATCAACATTTCTTCCCATTTACAGAAGGCTTTATTCATACACCTGCTAATGATATTGATGCGGCTTTAAAAGCTCTTGATAATCCAGCAGTTTGTGCCATCATGATGGAACCTATTCAAGGTGAAGGTGGCGTTATGCCACTAGATAAAGAGTTTGTACAAGCCGTTACAAAATATGCTCATGAACACGATCAACTCGTGTTAATCGATGAAGTACAAACTGGCAATGGCCGTACTGGTAGCCTATACGCATATCAACAATTTGGTATCGAGCCAGATGTAGTATCTACTGCAAAAGGTTTAGCAGGTGGTCTTCCTATGGGGGCTACATTATTCAATGAAAAGATGCAATATGTGTTAAATGCTGGTGCACATGCTACAACCTTTGGTGGCAATCCAATCTGTGCGGCAGCAGGCAATACTATCATTAATCGTTTAACACCAGAATTCTTAGATTCTGTAAAAGCAAAAGGGGACTATGTAAAAGCTACTTTAGCAGGAAAACCTGGTATTCTAGGTGTGAGCGGTATGGGCCTTATGCTTGGTATTGAAACTACAGTAGATCCAAAAGCAGTCATTCCGAAATGTCTTGAAAAGGGCGTTGTATGCTTGTCTGCAAAAAATAAAGTACGTCTTTTACCAGCTCTTAATATTCCTCAAGACCAATTGGAAAAGGCGATTACTATTGTAGCTGAAGCTATTGCAGAGTTAGCTGCAAAATAATATTTCGGATAACTTTCATAATGATTATTTATAATAGTTGCGTAACCGTATAATTATTGAGATAAATCGATGAATATATAGACTTTAGTTCTCATTCGTGTTACCCTAGAAGAAACAGTCTATATTGGAGGAGTAAATATGAATACAGAATCCTTACGTAACGAAGTGTTGGTTCCTGCTGTAGCAAAAACATTAGATATTGCTACAAAAGCAAAACCTACAAAAGAAGAACTTTTCACAACAGCAAAAATCACTGCTGCTGTGGCAGTTGCAACAGCTGTTGTATCCTTAGCGGTACAAGCAGTATTACGCAACCGATAAGACATAAAGAAAACGACATGGCGATGCCTGTCGTTTTCTTTTACTTTTTACCCTGTTATTCCCCTTGATTATGGGATTTTATAAGGAGGCGATACCATGCATAGTCGCGATTTAATAGAACAATATAAAGGCTACGTTCAAGAGTGGCGTAGATATTTTCATAAACATCCAGAGCTGAGTAATGAAGAATTTGAAACAACTAAGACACTAGCTAAAGAATTAGAATCTATGGGCGTAGAGGTTCATGTAGATACAGAGCGTGGCATCGGCTTAGTTGGTATTATTCATGGTGATAAACCTGGTAAAGCCATTGCTTTGCGCGCTGATATTGATGCTTTTACCTGTTCATGAACATAATACAGTAGACTATAAATCAGAAACTGAAGGCAAAATGCACGCTTGTGGTCATGATGGTCATATGGCTATCTTGTTAGGTGCTGCCAAGATGTTAATGTCTATGAAAGATCGCATTGAAGGCGACGTATATTTAGCCTTTCAACCTGCTGAGGAGACAGGAGCGGGTGCACCAGATTTCATTAAATTTGGTGATTGGTATGATAAGGTGGATGCTATCTTTGGTGGCCATGTATGGATTGACTTACCAGCAGGACTCATATCTGTAGAAGAAGGTCCTCGTATGGCTGCAAGTAGCCAGATTACTATTAACGTAAAAGGCAAACAAGGCCATGGTGCACAGCCACATCAGGCGATTGATGCTATTGTAGTAGCTAGTGCTATCGTCATGAACTTACAAACCGTAGTGTCGCGTAATGTGAGTGCCTTAGATTCTCTTGTACTCACTATTGGTAATATTCACTCTGGATCTGAATGGAATGTTATCCCTGGTGAAGCTAAAATGGGGGGGACCATTCGATTCTTTGACCCAGATCAAGAAGAGTACTATGTTGAATCCATACGACGCGTAGTAGAACATACGGCTGAGGCTTATGGAGCAACTGCTACATTAGAATATGTAAAAAAAGTACCGCCTACAATTAATGATCCTGCATCCAGTGAATTGGCAGAACGTGTCGTTATTGATACATTAGGTAAAGACAAACTTTCTAAAATGCGTAAAGTAATGCCAGGGGAAGATTTTGCATGGTATTTACAAGATAAACCAGGATGCTTTGCTTTTATTGGGATTCAAAACCCTGAAATCGAGGCTACCTACGATCATCATAACAATCGATTCAATATGGATGATACTGTACTATCTGCCGCATCTGCCGTATATGCTGAATATGCTATTCAGTGGTTACAAGAACATAAATAGTAAGCGTATAAAAGTGCCATATCTTACGGGATATGGTGCTTTTTCATTGTATTTTTATTTATATTTTCCGTATAGTATAGGTATAATATAGGTATAAGTTGGATGTGATGCAAGTATGATACAAGTATTATATAAGTATAATTCAAGTGTAGTACTTGTGATATAAATCCTCTGTAAGTCTAATACATTCTCTATGAGAGGTACTTATGAATATAGTTATATGTATCACCATTATTGCTATTACAGGTATATTGTTAATGAAGCGCTATCAACCACAGCCAGTTTTAATTGGTATGGGGATTCTCATGATGTTTATTGCTTATGAAGCAAATTGGATTGATGCTATACTCGTTGAGTCTCAATCTACAGGTGTCTTGGTATTTGATGCTATGGATATTGTGCGAATTACTACATCCGAGAATATAGTAAATTTAGGCCTCATGATTATGACCTGTGCCGGTTATGCAAAATATATGGAACATATTGGGGCAGGGACGAGATTGGCACACACATTTATACGTCCTTTATATCGTCTAAATCGCCCATATATTGTACTGGCCCTAATGTTTCTTCTTAATATGGGACTGTCTATTTGTGTACCTAATCCGTTGAGTCTTGCACTCCTTATGATGGTTACTATGTATCCCGTATTACTTCGCCTTGGGGTGAGCCCAGTGGGGGCTGCAGCGGTTATTGCAACAGGACATCTTATGGACGTAGGACCTGGTGCGGTATCTACCTTACTCATTGCAAAGACCTTGAATATGCCTGTGCCAAACTATTTTGTAGGCTACCAGTTGCGTCTTTATTTCTTAGTCGCCATTGTGACTGCTATAGCACACTTTTTCTGGCAGAAATATCGTGACCGGGTGGAGGCACCTAAGGTTATAGATGCTTGTGAAAGTATTCCAGAGGCGCCAATAGGGCCTAAGCCGTATATGATATTCCCATTATTACCATTGTGTTTTATTTTGGGCTTTAGTCAATATGGCTTTCCTGGGGTGAAGATGAATGTTACCCTTGCTATGATGCTTGCCTTTGGTATAGCTTTATTAGCTGAATTAATTCGTCATCGAAATCTGAGGACAGTTCTTAAAAGTACAACTATTTTCTTTGAAGGTATGGGGAACCAGTTCTCTTATGCAGTGACACTTATTATAGGGGGACAAATCTTTGCACAAGGACTAGTGAGTTTAGGTATTATTGAATCCTTGCTTGGGGCACTTCAAACATTATCTCTTAACTCCATAGGACTTACCTCTGTGCTAGGGGGTGGTATGTTAGGCCTTAGCATGGTGACAGGTAGCAATGTAGCGCCGTTATTTACTTTGGTTCCACTAGTACCTAATATCGTAGCTCATCTAGGCTTGGATCCGATTACTACTATGCTTGGTATGCAAAACGGTGCAAGCCTAGGCTTATTCCTTAGCCCAATCAGTCCGGTAATGGTCGGCGTAGCAGGCGTGGCACATATTAAGTCAGTAGACTTACTTAAACGAACTGCTGTACCTGTTCTTGTAGCATTACTTACAAGTTGTGTGGGGATATGTCTCCTTTACTAACTGTCATCTAAAAGACTAATTAGTTATATTTAACCAGATATACTATATATCGCTTTTTAAGTTTAGTTTAAAATTAGAAAACCCTCTTTACATGTATCATAAAGAGGGTTATTATATTCCAATAATAAATCATATGTAATTAAAATGGTTTCCTGCAAGGATGCAAGTTTTAGCGCTTTGCGGATAAAAAGGGCCTTTCTTCGCCGGACGGTTCTAGAAGCCAGAAAGGATGTAATGAGCAATCAAGTTTCTATTTCAACAGCAAATATTCGTGGTGCCTTTGGGGGATTCTTTATTCCAGGTATGTATACCGCCTTATGGGCTGGCTTTGTACCATATTTAAAAGCAAAGCTTAGTATCGGTGAAGATGTACTGGGTTCCATGATTTTAGTGCTCGGTGTAGGCTCTTGTTTGTCCATGGCCATAGCTGGTAAGCTAGTAGAGAACTTTGGATGCAAGAAAGTCGTTTTACTAGCTAGCTTTATTGGGATGTTATCTCTTGCGGTTGTTACCATGTGTTCTACAATTGCTACGACCACAGCTGCTTTATTCTTCTTTGGTATTGGCGTCGGCTTAAAGTGGTGCGTCTGCCAATTTACAAGCTATCTTGACAGAAAAGGTGAGTAAGAAACACTTAATGGGTGCCTATCACGGTGGATGGAGTTTAGGCGGTTTTGCCGGTGCTGGTGTTTTGCTAGTGTTCTTAAAAATATTATCCTTACCTGTTAATGAAAGTATTTGGGGACTTCTCATCGTATTATTTATTGCCATGGTTGTGGTTAGCCAATTTATGTTGACCTTTGGTAGTGATCCAAATGCAAAGGTTACTAAAAAATCTAAAAGCCCATTATCTTTCCATCCTATTGCTATTATCTTTGGCCTATTGTCATTTGTATCTTACTTAGTTGAAGGTGCCGTAGGGGATTGGAGTGCATTATATCTGTTCGAAGATAAAGGTATCGTTATTGAAGAGGCCGTTATGGGCGTTATGCTCTTTAATGGTACTATGTGTATTGGCCGTTTGTTGGGGAATACAATTGGTAAACATTTAACCTCTAAACAAGTTGTTGTTGGTGGGTATTTATTAGGCGCTATTGCAATGGGGCTTATCGTATTCTTACCAGGTTATGGCTCTATGTATACGTATTTATTACTTGGTATCTCCTTAGCTATGGTAGTACCAAACTTATTCTCTGCCATGGGGGAACAAAATGTAATTCCTATGACACAAGCTGTGGCAACATCCACCATGCTTGGTTATATGGGGATTTTGATGGGACCAGCATTGATTGGTTTTATTGCTCATGGCACAAGTCTTACAGTAGCATTTATCGTATTGACTGCATTACTTGTAGTAAGTGCAGGTACTGGTAAATACGCTTATATGTTAATGGAAAAATCAAAAGAAGCTGAAGCTTAAATAATAGCCCCAAAGACAAAATGTCTTTGGGGCTAATTTTATGAAATATGGCAATATTATTACGAATATGTTGTAGATCACATTGATTACATACAAAAAAGCCACAGGATAAATCCTGTGGCTTTTACATGTAATATCGTATTAACGGTCACCGTTGAAGATGGAGTTTTTAACAAGTACATAGTCTACTTTGCGGATTGCTTGTAGAGTGGTACCACCAGCGTAAGAAATAGCGGATTGCAAATCTTGTTCCATTTCAACTAATGTATCAAAGATAGAACCTTTGGAATCGATGAAGATTTTTTTACCTTCTACGTTTTTACGTTCACCTTTTTGGAACTCAGAAGCAGAACCAAAGTATTCTTTTACTGCTTTGCCGTCAACGATTTTTTCTTCCCCTGGAGATTCTTCATGACCAGCGAATAGGGAACCAATCATAACCATAGTTGCGCCAAAGCGAATAGATTTAGCAATGTCGCCATGATCGCGAATACCGCCGTCAGCGATGATAGGTTTAGTAGCTGCTTTTGCGCACCAGCGAACAGCAGCCAATTGCCAACCACCAGTACCGAAGCCAGTTTTTAATTTAGTGATACAAACTTTACCAGGACCGATACCAACTTTAGTTGCATCTGCACCAGCATTTCAAGTTCACGAACTGCTTCTGGTGTACCTACGTTACCAGCGATAACGAAAGTTCCAGGCAAGTTCTTTTTGATGTATTGAATCATATCGATTACTGCGTTGGAGTGACCATGTGCAATATCGATTGTAATGTATTCAGGTGTTAAGTTTGCTTTTTTGAATTCATCAACTAAAGCAAATTCTTCTGGTTTTACACCAATGGAAATAGAAGAATATAAATTAAGGTCGTGCATGCGCTTTACAAAGTCCATACGACGTTCTGGTTGGAAACGATGCATGATATAGAAATAACCTTCACGAGCTAATTTTTCTGCCAATTCTTCGTCGATAATAGTTTGCATATTTGCAGGAACTACTGGCAAGCGGAATGTGCGATTACCTAATTTTACATGTGTATCACATTCGCTACGGCTAGTTACGATACATTTATTAGGAATTAATTGCACGTCTTCATAATCAAAGATGTTCGTTGTATTAATCATATTTTCTATATCTCCTTCGAGTATTACAAATTGAACCTGTACCATTATACAAGAGACGCGTAAAATTTTCAATACGTTCCGAATATTTTGTTTGGACTCAGAAACGAACTGTAGTACAATACAAGTAGATTATGCAAGTTATATACATTAATATATATGGTAAAAGGAGGTTGATTGACATGGATCAGTCCAAAACTCGCATGCTTGCAGAAGCAGGTGTGGCGATTGCAATTGCTCAAGTATTATCCTTTATTACGATTTTTCATATGCCTCAAGGAGGCTCTATTAAGGCTGCAGCTTTGGTGCCGCTCATGATTTATGCCTATCGTTGGGGTGGTGCACGGGGAATTTTTGCTGGCGTCGTATATGGTATTTTACATTTTATTTTAGGCTTTAAATCATCTGTACACTATTTAAGTATTATATTGGATTATCTAGTTGCTTATGGTGCCATAGGTGTATGTGGTTACTTCAAAGATTCTATTTCTGGACTCATTACAGGTTCTATTGTTGGTATTGCATTGCGCTGGATCGCCACTGTTGTGAGCGGTGCCGTTGTGTTCGCTAGCTATGCACCTCAAGGTCAAAATCCATGGATTTACTCCATGATTTATAATGCCTCTTATATGGTGCCAGATGGGATTTTAAATATTGTTGTTTTACTATTCATCTACCAAGGTGTTAAACGAGGTTTAGGACGTCGTGGATAAATTAGGTTTAATTATTTTGGCTGGTGGTTTGAGTTCTCGAATGGGGCAACCTAAGGCATTATTGCCTTGGGTTAATGGTGAAAGCCTCATATCTCATGCACTTCGTAAGGGATTAGAAGCGGATGTGGATGATATCATCATCTCCATTGGTGATGATGATCAGTTAGGACATGCCATTCAGACTCATATCATTGATACGTTATCGAACGATGAGAAGAAAAAAGTTTCTATTGTTCGGGATTCTATTGAGCGATGTGGTCCTCTAGGGGGACTTTATAGTGCTCTAGCTGTTGGAATGAGTCCTGCCTATGCGGTGATGGCTGTAGATATGCCATTTATGCCTATGGATTTATATTATGATTGGTTATATCAAGTGAATCATAACAATTGGAATGTCATAGTTCCTACTGGTTCTAGAGGTAAGCCAGAACCTATGGCGGGAATTTATAGACCTCATATTGTATCATTACTTCCATCTATTCTAGCCGGTAAAGACGTATCGTTGCAGCATGCCCTTGATACGATTGGTCATGTTGAATCTATTGATGCTAGTGATTATGATTGGGAGCTAAGTAATGTAAATCATTATGATGATTATCAATGGGCTCGTGCTTTAGCAGAAATGAGTTTCGTCGAGTTCCAGTTATAAGTGTAGTAGCATCAAAACGTAAAACAGGTAAGACTACGGTAGTAACCCGTCTTGTAGCGGAGTTACAACGAGCTGGATTTTCTGTAGGCGTTGTAAAGAGTGATAAACACGGCTTTCAAATGGATCATGAAGGAACCGATACAGACCTTTCTTATAAAGCTGGTGCTGATGCGGTGGCTATTGCAGGCCCTAATGAAACAGCGATTCGTATACGCACTCAAGAACAATCAAATCTGTATGAAATATCACAGTTTATGCCTGTGGATATAGTTATACTAGAAACAAGGTCCCAAGGCATTGCCCCTATTATAGAGGTTACACAAGAGGGACATACGGAAGAGCTAATCTCGGATGATATGGACCGAGTGGCTACAATCGAAATTAGCAAAATTGGATCAAGACGTACCTGGATTAGTACGTCACATACAGGAAATGATGAGGAGTTTACATGGCCGTCGTTACTGTTGAGAAGGCACTCCAATTATGGGATGAAGCCTTACAAACACAAGTTCATAAAACTGAAACTATTGATGTTAAGGCTGCGAAGGGGTACGTATTAGCTGAGGACATTATGGCCTCAACTGATGTACCAGCCTTTCCTAAATCTGCTATGGATGGCTATGCCATTGCCTACGAAGCAGATCGTAATGAATATATTGTGGACGGTATTATTGGTGCTGGCGTTGTATGGGAGCGTCCTGTTGAACCTGGTCATGCAGTGCGAATTATGACTGGCGCACCTGTACCAGATACATGTGATACTGTTATCATGCAAGAACAGGTAGTTGGCTCCGGAGAACCTGGTACAACAATCACAATTCAAGGTAAATACAAATGTGGCGATCATATCATCCCTCAAGGTGAGGAATGTAGTGCTGGCACTATTGTGATTCCTTGTGGAACAGAGGTAACCACTACGGTACAAACTGTTTTGACTGGTCTGGGAGTGACTGATGTTGCTGTCAATGCAATGCCTCGCGTGTTAGTCCTTACCTCGGGCCATGAGGTAATTGAACCTGGTGAAAGCTTAACAGCTGGTAAAATTTATAACTCTAATAGAGCTATGATTTGTGGACTCTTGGAGGATTTAGGCTTTCATAAGATTACACACTATCATGTCAGTGATGCTCCAGAGGAATTAGAGTCTGAAATTAATCATGTGTTACAGCTCAGTGAAGATGCCGATATTATCATTAGCTCTGGCGGTGTATCAGTAGGGCTGTTTGATACAATGCCTCTTATTTATGAAAAACTAGGCGCTAAATCCATTTATGAGCGCATTCAAATGCGTCCAGGTGCTGCATCCTATGGTGCAGTGACGCCGAAAGGTCAAATCATCTTTGGTCTATCTGGTAATCCAGGGGCTGCATTCAATGGTTGGCATCTAATCGTAGCACCAACCTTAAAGCGCTATAAAGGCTTGCTAAACTGGACCACACCAGTAGTAGCCTGCGTAATGGATTCAGAAATCTTTAAGCGTAATGCTTTTGATCGCTATGTACAAGGTAAAGTGATCTTTGGTGGTGGCGCTCCACGCTTTGTAGCCAACCGTCACTTTAACAGTAGTAGTATGTTAGGCTTATATACTGTTAATGCGTTGGCATGTATTCCGAAAGGTATACACGAAGTGCACCCTGGAGATACCTTTGATGTGTATCTATTAGGACTGCTACCTGCCATCTGAAGTGCCTCATAGCCTTGATGCCCGAGAAAACTTCAAGATGCTGTTGACCGTCGTTAAATAAATATATCATAATGAATGCATCCCTTGGATTATAAGGGGTGCATTTTAATTCGAAATTATGTACTGAATCTGTTGGAACTGTTGTAGACCAAATTTTATTTGGTGCCTGGACTCAAGATGAATCTGCCTTGTTAGCGGTGAGTAAATCACAGGAACAGGAGTTAAGAGCGAAATTACCTTAGGGAGTAAAGTGTAATGGATTATTTTCACTATACATATAAACACAATCATATAGATTTTAATAGTGATATATATAAGGTTAGTACGTATCATTACAATTGGCACAGTGGCGTAGAAATCCTAATCTTGTTAAAAGGTAGAATTGATATGAGTTGTAATAGTGAGGTTTTTACAATGGAACCGCTTGATGCTATTATTATTTCGCCTCAAGTAGGTCATGCTACATTGGCCTTAGAGGAGGATACGACAGCTCTTGTTATTCATGTAAGTAAGGAGTTTTTCCAACACTTTGATTCTAACTTTGGTATGTATCAATTTGTATTGCGCTCAGATAAAAGTAATCGGTATAATCAATTCTTTACGTCCTTACGTCATCATGCAGCACAAATGATGTTACTAATGGTGAATGGTGATAGTCCTGATCGTCAATTATGTTTGGAGAGTCACTATTTATCGTTGACTAGTGATATATATCGTGAAATTGATGCGGTTAAGACTATTCCTGTACATACAAAGCCTGCTGATATGACCGTAGCTACCTTTGATAAAATGATTGCTTACATTGATGAAAACTATCAGCAAAAGATTGAGTTAGAAGATATTGCCAAAATTGGCGGTTATAATGTGAACTATACATCTCAGTTTTTTAAACGCCAATTAGGTGTTTCTTTTCTTGAATATGTTTTGCGTTTGCGGTTGCGAGAGGCGACAGTACGTTTAGTTAATTCTAATGATGGGGTCGCACATATTGCAAGTAGCTGTGGGTTTGCAGATATTAAAGCCTTTAATGTAGCTTTTAAGAAACATTTCCATACGACGCCATCAGAATATCGTAAACAAGCAAAAGAGATGGGGCGTAAAACAAAACTACATGATTGGAAGGAAATTATCTCCACTCAAGAAAATGATATTATGGAAATCTTACAATCTTGCGTAGCCTATAGAGATGATTCTGTATATAGTCTTGAATTAAAGCAGGCTAATCAAAAATTACAGGACGTTAAGGAACAACTTGAGAGTGTTGTTAGAAACTATCATCTTAATTTATCTAGCTTCAATGCGGTGATAATATGGCGTAAACTTTATAGCGTTATTTTTTTCTAATTTTAAAAAAATATACAATCATTAGGTATAGGTGATTTTGTATATATCATAATAGTAAATAAATATATGGTAAAAGAGTATTACTTCAGATAAGTAGTACTCTTTTTCTTTTTGTATGTGGGTAAAATTGTATACCCGATAGTATAAGAACTTATTGATTAGGGCGATTTTGTATAATTTTAAAAGACTTTTACTATTAAATATAAACTTGTAAATTGGATAGTTATATCTCTGAAAAAGAGTACAATGTAATTAGTGATAGGAACTAAGGTTTTAAGTAGACAGTGTTATTGAGTCCTAAATAGTGAAGTACTACAGGAGGTTTACGATGAGTACGAAGGATCAACAAGTGCAAGAAATGACAAATAAAATAGCTAACTTCATTTCTTATATGGCAAAGGTATTGCCTGATGATGTACAAGAAAAAATCCATGAATTAGCTAAGGATGAAAAAAATCCTATGGCTAAATCTATTTATGAAACAATGCAACATAATATGGATCTAGCAGCTCAGCTTAATCGCCCTTCATGCCAAGATACAGGTGTATTACAGTTTTGGGTGAAAGTGGGTTCTAACTATCCCCTAATTGGTGAGCTAGAGGAAATCTTAAAAGATGCTACATATAAAGCTACACAAGAAGCTCCTTTGCGACTAAATTGTGTGGAAACCTTTGACGAATTTAACACTGGTACAAATATTGGTTTAACTGCGCCTTATATTCACTGGGATATTATTCCTGGACGTGATGATGTAGAAATTTTCCCATACATGGCAGGTGGTGGTTGCTCTTTGCCAGGTTCTGGTAAAACATTAATGCCAGGCGAAGGTTATGAAGGTGTTGCCAAGTTTGTTCTCGATTTGATGACGAGCTATGGTTTAAATGCGTGTCCTCCACTTTTAGTAGGTGTAGGGATTGCTACTACTATTGATACTGCGGCTGGTTTATCTAAAAAGGCATTAATGCGTCCTGTATCTTCAAAAGCACCTAACGAAAAAGCTGCTTATATGGAACAATTATTAGAAGATGGAATTAATAAAATTGGTATTGGCCCTCAAGGTATGGGTGGGGATAAACCGTTTTAGGTGTGAATATTGAACATGGTACACGTCATCCATCTGTTATTTCTTGTGCTGTCAGCGTAGGTTGTTGGAATCATCGTCGAGGCAATCTAGTATTTGATAAAGATGGTAATTGCACCGTTAAATCTCATAAAGGAGTGACACTATAATGGCTAAGAAAATATTAACTACACCTATTCAAAAATCTGATCTAGAAGGAATTAAGCCAGGTGATGTGATTTATTTAACTGGGTATATTACTACTACTAGAGATATGGGGCATCGCAGGGTGGTGGAAGAAGGTCAAACGTTACCAGTTGACATTAAAGATGGTGCTATACTCCATGCAGGACCAATTATTCGTACTATAAGCGATAATGAGTTTGAAGTTGTGTCTGTAGGACCTACTACATCTATGCGGATGGAGAAATTTGAGTACGACTTTGTGAAAGAAACAGGTGTACGACTTATTGTTGGTAAAGGTGGCATGGGTGCAGACACAGCGCGTGCATGTAAAGACTTTGGTGCACTACATTGTGTATTCCCAGCGGGGAACGCAGTTCTTGCTGCTACAGAAGTTGAAAAGGTAGAATCTGCTAATTGGCGCGAATTGGGTATGTGTGAAACTTTATGGACTTTTAAGGTTAAAGAGTTTGGGCCTCTTATCGTATCTATTGATGCAGAAGGCAATAATTACTTTGAAGAAAAGAAAATTGAATATAATAAGAAAAAAGATGAAGTATTAGAAGACATATATAAACATGTAAACTTTATTAAATAAGTTACTCTAATTCCTAAAAGGCCCTGATGGTTTCGCATTAGGGCTTTTTCTTGTTTGCATATCTATATTAGGAATATTTCTGTTATATAAGGTGGATTACTAAAATTGTTAGACATAAGTATTAGACATTAGAGATACTTTCATATATAATAGATTACTGTAGTTGTACAAATATACATCTACAGTAGACATTAATATCAATATAGTAAATATTAGATAGTAAGTTTATAGTTGTTATATAGTTGATAGATGGCCATGGTGCCGAGGAGGCTTTATGTTAAGCGATATTGAGATTGCCCAACAGAATGAAATGGAGAAGATTCAGGTTATTGCTGATAAATGTGGTTTAACACCTGATGATATAGAACAATATGGTCATTATAAAGCGAAGATTTCCTTTGATGCTATTCGTCGCTTAGAATCTAAACCTGATGGTAAATTGGTGCTAGTTACGGCTATTACACCAACACCAGCGGGGGAAGGTAAGTCTACAACGAGCATCGGACTCGTACAAGGGCTACAAAAAATTGGAAAAAATGCTATTGCTACATTGCGTGAACCATCTTTAGGTCCTGTATTTGGTATTAAAGGTGGTGCAGCAGGTGGCGGTTACGCTCAAGTTGTACCAATGGATGATATTAACCTCCATTTTACAGGTGATATGCATGCTATTACAGCAGCTAATAATTTATTGTCCGCTATGATCGACAATCACATCCATCAAGGCAATGAATTGCAAATCGATTTGCGTCAATTATCTTGGACTCGTGTTTTAGATATGAATGACCGTGCCCTTCGTAATGTTACCGTAGCACTTGGCGGTAAAGTGTGTGGTTTCCCACGAGAAGATCACTTCATGATTACTGTTGCTTCTGAAATCATGGCTATTCTTTGCTTAGCTAAAGATTTAGAAGATTTGAAAGAACGCTTTGGTCGTATCGTTATCGGCTGTAATTTAGCAGGTGAGCCTGTTTATGTTCATCAGCTAGGTTGCCAAGGTGCGATGGCCCTTCTTATGAAAGATGCTATAAAGCCGAATTTAGTACAAACATTAGAACATACACCAGCTATCGTTCACGGTGGTCCATTTGCTAATATCGCTCATGGTTGTAACTCCATCGTAGCTACAAAGCTTGGTCTTAAATTAGGCGATATCGTAGTTACTGAAGCTGGTTTCGGTGCTGACTTAGGGGCTGAAAAGTTCCTTGATATCAAATGTCGTTACGGTAATATTTTCCCTGATACAATTGTAATCGTAGCTACATTGCGTGCTCTTAAAATGCATGGTGGTGTGCCTAAACAAGAACTTAGCACTGAAAATGTTGAAGCTGTTACAAAAGGTTTCAGCAATTTGCAAAAAGCCATCGAGAACATGCGTTACTTTAACGTACCTGTCTTAGTGGCTATCAATAAATTTGCTACTGATACAGATGCAGAAATAGCTGAGTTAACTCGTCTTTGCGATGAATTTGGTGTACCTGTAGAACTTAATGAATGTTGGGAAAAGGGCGGCGAAGGCGGCACTGACATGGCGAAAAAGGTCGTAGAGTTGCTTGAAGGTCCAAAACCAACACCTAAATTTGTATATGATTTAGAAGATACTTTGGAAGAGAAAGTTAATAAAATTGTTAAAACCATTTATGGTGGCGACGGCGTTATCTTTACAGATAAAGCTAAAAAACAAATTAAACAATTAGCAGATTGGGGTCTTGATCGTTTGCCTGTATGTATGGCAAACACAATACTCCTTATCTGATAATCCAGCACTATTAGGTGCGCCGAAAGGATTTACTATTACCGTATCCGATATTCGCGTTGCTAATGGAGCAGGCTTTATCGTATGCCGTACAGGTGATGTAATGGTTATGCCTGGCCTTCCTAAACGTCCTGCCGCTCTTAATATGGATATCGAAGCAGATGGTACGATTAAAGGCTTATTCTAATATAAATTCTTTGTAGTAGACATTTTCTTAACTGCCTATTGGTAGTGTCTGCTTTCACTAGTTTATATAGTGTGTTACCTATATATTTTTATAGAAATGACAAAGCGATAACAAGGATATCTTGTTATCGCTTTTACGTGAGGTCTTGTTATGAAATTAGTAGAACAACGAGTTATAGATTTTGTCGCTGCTACAGCATCTAAAGAACCAACCCCAGGTGGTGGTGCCATTGCAGCTTTAACTGCAGCAACAGGTGCAGCATTAGCTGAAATGGTGGCGAACTTAACCTTTGGTAAAAAGGGCTACGAAGAGGTTCAGCCTGAAATGGAAGAACTTCAAACTAAGGCCGAAGCGATTCGTAAGCGCATGCTCGAATTATCTCAAGCTGATGCAGATGTATTTAATATCTTTATGAATGCCTTAGGTTTGCCAAAGAATACAGATGAAGAAAAGTCTAAACGTACTGCCGCTATTCAACAAGCTTATAAAGATGCTGCGATGGTTCCCTTTGAAATCGGCGAGTTAGCCTATCAAATCTTTGATTTAGCAGAGTTAGCATCTAAAAAAGGTAATCAAAACCTTATTACTGATGGTATTATTGCTGCAATCAATGCTCGTGCTGCAGTAAAAGCAGCATTCCTAAACGTACGTATTAATTTATCAGGTATTAAAGACGAAACATTTGTAGCTGATATAACCACGAAAATGAATGCTATTGAAACCGGTTTAGATGATAAAGAAGCGGCAATTATAGCATTATATGTATAACTAGCTCAAAATAGTAGTTTAAAATTGCAGATTAAAATAACAAGATATACGACTGTATATACTAATCAATAATACCCTAAACAATTTCGAACGATTAATGATTTTAAAAATCTAATGTTCGGAAAAGTTAAAAAGAGAACTTAGTATTTCTTTTGAAAATAATAAGTTCTCTTTTTTCTATTGTTAAAATCCGAACGATAGTGTAAAATAAATGGGTGTTATTTCGAGGTTTGATGTAGGAGACATTATGACAGATCAAAAACAAATGAATACGGTCGATAGTATGTTGCCAATACCACAGCTCTTTGCATTTGGTTTACAACACGTACTGGCCATGTATGCAGGTGCTGTTGCTGTACCTATTATTGTGGCACAGGCCATGAACTTACCTATGGAAGATTTGATTCGATTAATTACAGCGGACTTATTTACCTGCGGTATTGCCACATTAATCCAAACATTAGGCTTTGGTAAAATTGGTGGACGTATTCCTATGATACAAGGTGTTACCTTGCTTCTGTTGGCCCTATGGCCATGATTGGTGCTCAGCATGGTATGACTGCTATTTATGGTGCTATTATCGTAGCCGGTTTATTTACCTTCTTGATAGCCCCATTCTTTAGTCGTCTTATTCGCTTATTCCCACCGGTAGTTACAGGTACAATTATTACCATTATCGGTATTAACTTGATGCCAGTTGCTATTAATTGGATGGGCGGCGGTGTAGGTAATCCTCAATTTGGTAGTTTTACCAATATTGGACTAGGGTTCCTTACCTTCTTAATCGTCGTATTTGTTTATAAATTTGCCAAAGGATTCTTTAGTAATCTTTCTGTACTAATTGGTTTGATTGCAGGTACAGCGATTGCGTTTGCCATGGGCGTTACAAACTTTGATGAAGTTGGTCGTTCCCACTGGATTGCGTTTATTGAGCCTTTCTATTTCGGGTTACCAACCTTTGATTGGGCGTCTGTACTTTCCATGATTATCGTAATGCTCGTAGTTATGGTAGAAACAACTGGTGATAGTATCGCTATTGGTGAAATCGTAGATAAGCCAATTGGTCGTAAAGAACTTGCTTCTATTATTCGTGCTGATGGGGTATCTACAGTTATCGGTGGTATTCTTAATAGCTTCCCTTATACAGCATTCGCTCAAAACGTTGGTCTTATTGCCGTAACAGGTGTTAAGAGCCGCTTTGTTGTAGCTGCATCTGGTGTAATCTTAATTTTATTGGGGTTATTCCCTAAATTAGCGGCTATCGTAGCTAGCATTCCCAATGCCGTGTTGGGCGGTGCTGGTATTGCCATGTTCGGCATGATCGTTGCTAGTGGTATTCGTTCCTTAGGCAAGGTTAGCTTTGAAGGCAACCATAATTTAATGCTTGTAGCTATCAGTGTTGGTGTAGCTATGATTCCAATTGCAGCGCCAAACTTTTATGCTAATTTCCCTGCGTGGGCACAAATTATTTTAAAATCTGGCATCACTTTCGGTAGTATTATGGCAATTTTGCTTAATTTACTACTTAATGGTGTTAATCGTGGTGACGAAATTAAAGAAATGGGTCGCCGATAAAAATTACTAAAAAAGAACTCTGTTCCTTAGGGCAGAGTTCTTTTTTTCGTGATTAAATTCACAGGGAAATTGTAAGAATACTATGTTATAATATATAGATAATTGTAAAAGTATTTTGTGATGCTTTCACAAAAATGAGAATTACAAGTTTATTTTGCAATTAAATGTTTATATAAAGTTATATATATGTATATGGTATGTTCCCATAAGAAGGGAAAGGTTACATGGCAGAAGGAAAAATTATTGCTATCTCCATTAGTGAGAAAAAAGGGCAAAAGAAACATAATATTGAATCCGCAAATCTTATCGTAGATCATGGTATGGAAGGTGATGCTCACGCAGGCAATTGGCACCGCCAAATCAGTTTGCTTGGCATTGCAAGCATCGATCATATGCGTGCCCAAGGAGCGGATGTAAAACCTGGTGATTTTGCAGAAAATATCACCGTTGAAGGTATGGTGCTTTACGAATTGGCTGTAGGCACACAATTACAAATTGGTAAGGATGTAATTCTTGAAATTACTCAAATTGGTAAGGAATGTCATCATGGCTGTGAAATCATGAAACAAGTAGGATCTTGTATCATGCCTACACAAGGCATTTTCGGTAAGGTTCTTAAAAATGGTACAATTCACGTAGGTGATGACGTATCTATTATTAAATAATTCTGTATTGGTAAACGAGGTGTGTTATGAAAGACGCATGGGGCCGTACAATTGAATATGTACGTCTGTCATTGACAGATGCGTGTAATTTTTGTTGTCCCTATTGTCGACCTGCTGAAATTACACCTCAAAGTCAAACACAATTATTATCAGTTGATGAATGGATGACTATTTTAGGTGCCTTCCATCGTATCGGAGTGAAAGCGGTACGTTTAACTGGTGGCGAGCCATTGCTATATCCTCATATTGAAGAGCTGTTAGAACGTATCAAAGCAACGGGTTGGTTTGAAGATATTTCCATGACTACTAATGGTAGTCTATTATCATCTCGTGCTCAACGGTTGAAAAAACTAGGCTTAAATCGTGTGAATATTAGCTTGGATTCCCTTGAAAGTGAAGCCTTTGCTACTTGTGTAGGTAAAGAGGGGCAACTTGAGTCCGTTCTTGAGGGGATTCGCAGTGCTATTAATGCTAACTTTAAGTCTGTAAAAATCAATACGGTTTTGTCTCGACATTGGTCTGATGATGAAGTTAAATCTTTATTACAATATGTAGAAAAGTGGCCTGTTGTATGGCGCTTTATTGAATACATGCCATTCCAAGGCGATGCATTCCATGGTCCAACCTTTGATGAATGGAAGGCTCAATTAGAACGTGTTAGTGGAGGTCCGCTTACAGAAGTACATTCCGTTTATGGCTTTGGTCCTGCTACGTACTTAGCGTTACCAAGTGGAAAGGCTATAGGCTTTATCTTTCTATGTCTCATAGCTACTGTGATACATGTAATCGCGTTCGTCTTACATCAGATGGGCAAATGCGTTTATGCTTGTTGCGTGATGACGAGGCTGATCTAGTGTCGCTTGTCCGTAATGGTGTGACAGAAGAGGATTTAGCTATGCATATTGAACGTGCGTTGCAACGTAAACAAGAACGTCATGATGGAATAGGGATGGAACAACCTGAACGTCCAATGTGGCGTATTGGAGGATAGTATGGGGTTTTTGGATTTTCTAAAACCAAGATCAAAGGAACATATTGAAGAATGCTGGCCTGGTGGCAAGATGCTTCAAGTCCATATCGAATATGATACTAAATCCTCTGTAATTACCTACAAGGGCCGTTATGGATTGCAATTTAATGTGCCAAAAGCTGATGTGACAAACATTATTATTAAAGAGGTAAGTCGTACGCATAGTGTTCTTCAACTATATAGTGGTGTTGACTGTGTAGGGACTAGTGATATTCTCCCTACGGAGGCTTGTAATACGATGAAGGATTGGCTAGGACAATATTGATGCATATGTTTTATAGGAATGTAATAAATATTCTTTACATTCCTATAAAATAGGCATATAATTAGTCGTGTCATGGACCACTAGCTCAGCTGGCAGAGCACCTGACTCTTAATCAGGGTGTCCAGGGTTCGAACCCCTGGTGGTCCACCAAAATAAACCCGCACTACCGTGCGGGTTTTTCTTATTATTGCCTTTATATTATCTGTATATAATCTATTAGTAATATTAGGAGTACTGAAATGAAATTAGATGATGTAATGACTACACAAGAGGCGGCAGAACGTTGGAATGTTACTGCTGATTCTCTTAAACAAAACTGTAGAGGTCGTGTAAAAAATGGATTTTTAGAAGGTGAGTTTAGAAAGTCAGGTAAAATGTGGCTTGTGACCCGTCAGGGCATGGAACGGTTATATGGTGAAGAAAAGGATTGTTCTATCTAATGTATATATTATATATGACATCATTTTGACATCATTTTATTAAAAAATATGTAGAAATATAGGTAAATAATAAGCCTATTGAACAAATACCAAAAAAATATATGATCAATTGATATTTTAAGCTTTTAAATGTCACCTTTTCTGAAAGTTTTCTAATAGCTGTGATGAGTTTATTGGGTATGGCATGTCTTATATCTTATAGACAATACGAGCTTAATAGCTTATGATTGCTATATAATAATTTTTCTCATTAGGAGGTAACGAATGGCAGTAGATGTTTCTAGAACACAAGATGTGTATAAAGATGCTGGACAAAGTGTAAACTTTACAACATTATTATTAAATCGTAAAGATCGTGATGCAGAGCTAGAAGTAATTCAAGATATGGCGGACCGTATTCAAGCCATTAAACGTTCTGTAAGTATTCGTGCAAATGGTGCAGGTTTGGGCATTGCTTTTGGTTTCAGCCGTAAAGCATGGGATTATTTATTCCCTAATGCACCTATACCAAAAGAGTTAGAAGACTTTCAAGGTATTAAAGGTGATAAACAAGACGTACCAGCTGTAGCAGCTGATTTATTCTTACATGTACGTTCCAATGATGAGTCCGTTACATATACTGTAGTGGATCAAATTATGGAATTCTTACGTCCTATTACATCTGTAGTAGATGAAACTCATGGCTTCCATTATGAACAAGGTCGCGCCATCATTGATTTCGTAGATGGTACTGAAAACCCTGTTGGTCAAGAAGCTGTAGAGTGGGGCGTTATTGGTGATGAAGATCCTGAATTCACTAATGGTTCTTATGCATTTGCTCAAAAAAATATGAACACGATCTTGATGCGTGGCGTGCTCTTCCTACAGAAATGCAAGAAAAGTTCATTGGCCGTCGTAAATTCAGCGATATTGAGTTAGAAGATGATGAAAAAGATCCAGCAGCTCATAATGTAGTGGCTCAAGATAATCGCGATGATAAAGAACATAAAATCGTGCGCATGAATGTAGCCTTTGCTCAACCGGGTCAAGGTGTACGTGGTACATATTTTATTGGCTATGCTCGTTACTGGGATGTAACTAAAACTATGCTTACTAATATGTTTACGCAAAATGATAAATTGCTTGATTATTCTAAACCTATTACAGGCATGCTCTTCTTCATTCCATCCCTTGATACATTGGATGCTATTGCAGAAGGCGAATTATAATCCGCATAGCTAGTTTATGCATGATTTATATGGTTTGTGATGCTCAGTTTTGTTAGCAGTATATAATTTGAGTGAAAATATCATATAAGTTGAGTAAAAATATCATATAAATTCTATAGAAGCGCTCCTTTTGGGGGCGCTTTTATGCTATAATAAATCTATTAAACTCGTAAAATCCATTGTAGTTATGAATGAGGTATTCCATGAATTATACTAGCACCCGCGGTACCGTTGCGGTAAATGAAACATATGCATTGTTGCACGGCTTAGCAGAGGATGGTGGTCTATATGTACCATCTTTATTCCCTACAAACTGCTTAACTTACAATGATGTGAAAGATAAAAACTATCAAGAGGTAGCAGCTATTGTATTATCTAAGTTGTTCCCATGCTTCTCTGAAGCTCATTTAAATGAAATGATCAATTCTGCATACTCTGATGCTAATTTCAGTACTCGTGATATTGCACCATTACATTCCTTATTAGAAAAGGTTTCTGTATTGGAATTATTCCACGGCCGTACACAAGCTTTCAAAGATATGGCATTGTCCTTATTCCCATATCTATTGGTGGCGGCAAAAGAAGCAGAAGGTGAGAAAAAGAGGTTCTTATCTTAACGGCTACATCTGGTGATACTGGTAAAGCCGCACTGGAAGGCTTTAAAGATGTACCTGGTACACATATCCAAGTATTCTACCCAACAGATGGTGTAAGTCCTATGCAAGCAGAACAAATGCAAAAGCAAGAAGGGGAGAATGTTAATGTCACTGCAATTCATGGTAACTTTGATGATGCGCAACAATTCTTGAAACGCTTATTCGTTGATAAGGCTACAGCAGAAGCGGTTGCGGAAAAAGGTGTGATGTTCTCCAGTGCGAACTCCATTAACATCGGCCGCTTGGCACCTCAAGTGGTGTACTATGTAAATGCCTATGCTGAGCTTGTAGCACAAGGGGCTATTCACGAAGACGAAGCTTTCAACGTAGTAGTGCCAACAGGTAACTTTGGTAATATCTTGGCTGCTTACTATGCTAAAAAAATGGGTATTCCTATTGGTAAATTGATTTGTGCATCCAACCAAAACAATGTACTCACTGAGTTCTTTGAAACTGGCACATACGATATGAATCGTCCATTCTATACAACGATTTCTCCATCTATGGATATTCTTGAATCCTCCAACTTTGAACGTTTCTTGTACTATATCTCTGGTGAAGATAGTGAACGTACCTCTGGTTGGATGAAAGATCTTAAAGCAACAGGTAAATTGACTGTAAATGAAGAAGAGTTCAGTCGTGTTAAAGCTAATTTCGCAGGTGCTTATGTTGATGACGAAGAAACAAAAGCCATCATTGAACAAGTGTACAACTCCTATGGTTATGTAATGGACCCTCATACGGCGGTAGCTATGGGTGCATACATGAAGGAATTAGAAAAACATCCTGAAGATGGTGCACGCCATACAATTATTGCGTCTACTGCTCATCCATTTAAATTCCCTACAGCCATTTGTGAGGCTTTAGATATCAAAGTAGGTGAAACACCGTATGAAAGCTTAGATAATATTTCTGCTGTAACGGGTGTAGCATTTCCTAAACAATTGGAAGCGTTGAAATCTAAACCATTGCGTTTCACAAAAGCAATTGATAAAGAGAATATGAAACAAGAAATATTGGATTTTGTAGATACATTCTCTAAATAATAGGATGCCGCCTTTCGTTAGAAGGGCGGCATATATTTTGGCTTTGTGAACTCTGTATCTCCTGTATATCGGATTGCTTATATAGATAATACAGGACAGTAACTATGTAGTTATATTATAGTAGAAGTGTATAGGGAGGTAGTATGGCTAAAAAAAGGCCTTATGTACGCATTGTTATCGGCTCTTTTGTTGAGTACGATGAATTTATTCGTAAAGATGCTAGGCTCTAATATTCCTTCTGGGGAAATTGCCTTTTTCCGTGGCTTATTTGGTACTGTAGCGGTTCTCATCGTTATGTATATCCAAGGCATCCGATTCTCGAAAGAGGATAGAGGACATCTTGTTATGCGTGGCTTATATGGCGGCTTTGGTATGGTGTGTAACTTTATAGCCTTGGTGCATTTGAAGTTATCTGATGCAACGATTTTGTTTCAAACATCAGGTATATTTGTACTGATTTTTAGCGCCTTATTTCTTAAAGAACGGGTACCTAAAGGGGCTGGGAAATGGCTTCTTTTGATCTTTGTAGCCGTAATGGTTATGGTAAATCCATTTAGCTTTACTGGCTTTACTTGGTTTGCCTTAGTAGCTATTTTAGGGGCTGCTTTATCTGCGGCTGCGTATACAACGATTCGCCTTATATCTAAGCGAGGTAAACATAGTAATTTCGAAATTATGGCATATTTTATGATTACAGGTATGATTGCAGGGCTTGTTACAACTGATAAACTCGTTATGCCTCAAGGCACAGATTGGCTTATCATCTTGGCGATTGGTGGTATTAGTGTGGTGGCTCAGTTCTTCTTGACTGGTGCCTTTGTTACCACAAATGCTGTAGTGGCACAATTCTTACAATATGTTGGTGTATTCATCAGTTCCTTCTACGGCTTCTTGTTCTTTGGTGAAAGCTTATCTGTTGAAACTATAGGCGCTGGTGTGGCGATGTTCGTATCTTCTGTTATGTTGGCTCGCCTCAAAGAACAAAGTGGACCTTTACAAGAAGGAAAGGTTATAGAGGATAAAATTAAATAATTGTCGAATCTATACAATAATAGACGTTGTATGACAGTAGAGGTGCTAATCACATTCGTGATTGGCACCTTTTAACATGGTGCGAAAAGTACGCATAAATACTGATTTATTACAATTTTAGATTGACCTATGAAAAACTATATTAAATAAATTCGAAAAACTACATCGAAAAATATTGACATCTCTTCATCTTTCCTTTATGATTAGTACAGTTATTAACGCATTCTCAATTAAGTGTATCTAGGAGTAGTGAGAAATGAAAGAATTTTTGAACGATTTTAAAGCTTTTGCATTCAAAGGTAACATGATGGACCTCGCTATTGGTATGATTATTGGTGCTGCTTTCACAGCGTTGGTAAACTCTGTTGTAAGCAACTTGTTCATGCCTATTATCAGCTTGTTCACAGGCGGTATTGATTTCAGTAACTTGTACTTGCCATTAAATGCTGCATCTAAAGATGCATTCATGGCTGGTGCTGACATTAATACAGCTCGTACAGTTGGTTCTGTATTGCCATACGGTACATTCATTACTGACTTGATCCAATTCTTAATCTTGGCGTTCGTTGTATTCTTGATGGTTCGCGCATTAGCTAAAATGATGAAACGCGAAAGAAGAAGAAGCTGCTGAAGCACCTACAACTAAAGAATGTCCATTCTGTAAAACAGAAATTCACATTGATGCAGTTAAATGTCCTAACTGTACAGCAGATTTGAAATAATTCAAATTTAAAGCTACATAAAAGGAGTAAGGCCTAGGCCTTACTCCTTTTTGTTGTATTACGCCAGCTTTCTAGTATAAAATATAAGTATATAATAGAAATATATAATATTAACTTTAACGCGAAATTCTTGGGCGTGTATTATAAGACGTTTTTGGAGGACTTATATATATGGAAAAAAAACCTCTAGTTGTTGTAAACGGTTTAGTCCGTAAAGATGCAATTGCTTATTTAAAAGAGCACGTAGATGTGCGCCAATGGACTGAAAAGACTGTAATGCCTCGTGAGACATTAAAGGAATGGCTCGTTGATGCGGATGGTTTGTGGTGTGTTCGCCCTTTAGATGTAGATGGTGATCTTGTAAAAAATGCACCTAATTTAAAGGTTATTGCTCAAGCAGCTGTGGGGTATGATAATGTAAAAATTGATGAATTAACATCAGCAGGTATTCCTTATGGCAATACGCCAGGTGTTCTTAATGAAACCGTAGCAGAGCTTGCTTTTACATTAATTGCCACTGCTAGTCGTCGTATTCTGGAAAATGCTAATTTCGTAAAAGAAGGACGTTGGGCTCAAAGACCATCGAATATTAAAGGCTTTGATTTGAGTCGCCGTACCCTTGGTATTATTGGGATGGGGGCTATTGGTGTATCTATTTCTCGTCGTGCTCGTGCATTCGGTATGACTGTGGTATACCATAATCGTAATCAGCGTATTGATGACAAGATTCATAAAACTACGTATATGGAATTAGATGACTTGTTAGCTACTAGTGATGTAGTTTGTGTGATGGCTCCACTAACAGATGAAACATATCACATGTGTGATGAAGCATTCTTCAAAAAAATGAAGAATACTGCATTGTTTGTTAATGTTGGCCGTGGACCTATCGTTGATACAGATGCTTTGATTAATGCCCTAAAAACAGGTGAAATCGATTACGCAGCACTTGACGTAACTGATCCAGAGCCATTGCCAGCAGATCATCCATTATTGGATGTTGAGAACTGTCTTATCGTACCACATATTGGTTCTTATACTGATCGTACGCGTTATGATATGTCTCTTTTGACAGCTGACAATATTATTGCTGGCGTTCATAAGAAACCATTAAAGACCTGTGTTAATGAAGAAGTTAACTATAAGAAACCAGAAATGGATGTAGAGTCTGCCTTAGAAGAGCTTAAAAAAGCTGGTATAGACTTAGCTGATTTCGACTAATATCACAAGACCTCAAAAGATATGCGGTATTATGCAAAATATGGTAAAATAAAAGAATATTTATCCTATGGAGGTTAGAACGTTGGAACATAAAGATATTGAAAAAACTGTAGCTCCTGAAGAAGTTGTATCTGTTAACTTTATCGAAGCTATCATCAACAAAGATAACGAAACTGGCAAATACGGTGGTCGTGTGTTAACTCGCTTCCCACCAGAACCAAATGGTTACTTACATATTGGTCATGCTAAATCTATTTGTCTTAACTTTGGTATTGGCAAACAGTACAATGGCTTAACAAATCTTCGTTTTGATGATACGAATCCTGCAAAAGAAGATGTTGAATACGTAAACTCCATCATGGAAGATGTAAAATGGCTCGGCTTTGATTGGGCTGATGAACCACGTTATGCATCTGACTATTTTGGTCAAATGTACGAATATGCTAAGAAATTAATCACTCTTGGCAAAACGTATGTAGATGATCAAACGGCTGATGAAATTAAACAAACTCGTGGCGATTTCTCTACACCTGGTGTTAATAGCCCATACCGCGATCGTAGCGTAGAAGAAAACTTGAAACTCTTCGAAGAAATGAAAGATGGTAAATACGCTGATGGTGAAAAGGTATTGCGTGCAAAAATCGACATGGCCCATCCTAATATCGTTATGCGCGACCCTGTTCTTTATCGTATTGTAAATGCAGAACATCATAACACAGGCAATGAGTGGAAGATTTACCCTATGTATGACTTTGCTCATCCTATTGAAGATGCTATTGAACGTGTTACACACTCTATCTGTACTTTAGAGTTTGAAGTTCATCGTCCATTGTATGATTGGGTACTTGAGGATTGGGATGATACTGAAATTCCGCAACAAATTGAGTTTGCTCGTTTAAATGTAACTAAAATGGTTATGTCCAAACGTAAATTGCGTGCACTTGTGGAAGCTGGTCTCGTAGCTGGCTGGGATGATCCTCGTATGCCTACTATTTCTGGTTTACGTCGTCGTGGTTACACGCCAGAAGCAATTCGTGATTTCTGCGATCGCATTGGCGTCGCTAAAGCTGATAGCGTTGTTGATATTGCTTTGCTTGAGTTCTGTATCCGTGAAGATTTGAAACTCAAAGCTACCCGCCCTATGGTAGTTATTGATCCTGTGAAAGTTGTTATTACGAACTATCCAGAAGGTCAAACTGAACTTTGCACAGTTGAAAATAATCCAGAAATGAAGAGTTGGGTAACCGTGAAGTTGTATTCGGTCGTGAAGTCTACATTGAACGCAATGACTTTATGGAAGAGCCAGTTAAGAAATTCTTCCGCTTGGCACCAGGTAAAGAAGTACGCTTAAAAGGTGCATACTTCATTACATGTACTGATGTTATTAAAGATGAAAATGGCAATATTACAGAAATACACTGTACGTATGATCCAGAAACTAAGAGCGGCAGCGGTTGCACTCGTAAGGTAAAAGGGACATTGCACTGGGTTGAAGCATCTACTGCAGTAGATATTGAATCTCGCTTATATGATTATTTACTTAAAGAAGATTCCGATGGTAAAGACTTCTTGGGCGATTTCAACCATGACTCTTTACAAGTATTCCATAGTAAAGGGGAAGCATGTCTTGCTAATACTGTACCAGGAGACCATTTCCAATTCTTGCGCCAAGGTTACTTTGTAACTGATAAAGATAGCACACCAAATCATATCGTAATGAACCGTATTGTTGGGTTACGCGATAGCTGGGCTAAGGCACAAAAGAAATAATTTAGTCAGTCATATACGTTACTAAGATAATGATAAAGAACCGCTCCATTAAGGGCGGTTCTTTACTACTGTGTTGTTACTATAAATGTTGAGAGTTTGTGACATTAACATTTCGTTAGAGGAGACATATGAAAAAATTAGTATTACTTGCTACTGCAGCTGCTGTATTAGTATCTGTTCCAGCAATAGGTTCTGCAGCAAACATTAAGTCCGTTTTGAATAAAAGTCAAACTGTAACATATCAAGGTGTTAAATTACCTGAAGGTGTTACAATGTATCAAAATAATCCTAAAGCACTTTTTGCAGGCGATGCAAAAAAAGATATTAAATCTGTGCTTATAGAAGCGGGTGCTACCTCTGCTAATGTATATACATTGAATATTAAAAACGAAAATGAAATGAACTATGCTGTATATGGTGATGTAGTATTAGGAAAGCAATTATCTGGTCGCATGAGTGAAACTAAGCATGTCAATGCAGATCCATCTTCGCTAGGTGCACTTGCCTCTGCTATTAATAAGGGAGATAGTCCAATCCTTGGTACTTTCACAGTTGTAACGCCATTAGCTAAACAAGGTAATGTATATGAAGGAATATTAAAATATAAAGCGTAGCTAATAATAATTCTTATAATGAAGTTTTACATATTAGCCTTTTTGATGATAAATATACTGGTCCGAATGCACGCTTTATAGCTATAGATGAAGATAATGATGCTGCAATATTCCCTAAAGTTAAGACTTTGCTAACAGTAAAAAAATAAATAATTATTGAAAAATATATCAATTATTCTTGACAATTTTTTTCTCATCAAGAGTACTATTGGCATATAGGAATTATTCTCATTAGAGAAAGTTCTAACGATGTGCAACAGGCAGGTACTATTATGATGAATTCAATTGACCATATCATTGGATATCATTGTGCACCGGCAATTCGAGGTATCAAGCTTTCGAACTTGGTTTCTATTCCACGGGACATGAATGAACAAATCCAATTTGTATTGACAGAATATAATAAAGAGTTCAATGAAAAAAAGGATTGTTCTTCTTTGAATTATGTCGCTGTAAAGCGCGTAGACTATTATTGGTATTCCGTGAGAAACAATTACGAGACTATGTACGGCAACCTGCAGTTATGACATTTTTGAAAGCCTACGGTTATCATGATCGCATGAGCATTATGGAGATGCTTGAGCACCTAAGATATCGTATGGAAGCAAGTATTGATTTTCCACATGAAATCGGCGTATTTCTAGGTTATCCGTTAAATGATGTGAAATATTTTATTTCTCGTCGTGGTAGTGGATATCGTATGTGTGGAGAGTGGAAAGTATATCATGATGTGGTAGATGCAAAGCGCTCTTTCTTATGTTACAAAGCATGTCGTGAATTTTGTCAAACTCAATTGATGTTGGGAAAAAAACATTTAGTTCATTGGTCGCAAGAACGGCCTAGGAGGTACAAGATGATTGGTGTAATTTATTGGTCCGGTACAGGCAATACAGAACAAATGGCTCAAGCAGTAGCTGAAGGTATCAAAGCTGCAGGTCAAGAAGTTGAAGTGAAATCTGTTTCTGAAGTATCCGTAGATGACGCAGCAGCTTACGAAAAACTAGCTCTTGGCTGTGCTGATATGGGTGCAGAACAATTAGAAGAAGGCGAATTTGAACCATTCTACACAGAATTAGAAGCTAAATTGGGTGGTAAAAAAGTAGCAATCTTTGGCTCCTATGGTTGGGGTGGCACTTGGTTAGAAGACTGGGGCACTCGCATTAAAGACGCTGGTGGCGAATTAGTAGCTGATGGTGTGGCAATCTTGGGTGAACCTGATGATGATGGTAAAGCTCAATGTGAAGAATTGGGTAAAACATTAGCAAACGCATAATTTACTCTTAGCCATTAACATAAATCCTAACAGATAACAGTATATAAAGGCTGTAATAACGATATGTCGTTATTACAGCCTTTTTTGTATGCAATAAGGAGATTATTTACACTTACTATGTATATAGACGTAACTCTTTGATAGTTATAAATAGTAGGAATATTTATAAAAATATATATATGCATAATGACATAGCAGATAGAATTAATACATATAAAAAAATATAGATATACATTGATTTTTTTATAGAATTTGAATAGATTTAATTATATAGATGTGATAGTACAAAGGTCATTAAAAAAATTTTTTTATAACAGACAGTTTGTGTGATGGAAATCACAGAGAGTGTATGTGTTTGTAACAATGGATGTATGTATCTGTATGTTTATAAATAACTTTAATGCATAATAGCGTTGCATTTTTGTATACATAGACCTATAATTTAAGTAAGGAACCTAACAAAAAATTAGGTTGATACAAAAATAGTTAGAATTATTCTCATAATGCTAACTATGTAAGCGGACTGAAGTTATTTAGACCATAAAGTTAACCGATACCGATGAGAGGGAGGTTATCTCAATGAGTACATTGGAACGGCTAAAAGTAATAGCCCATGGATTGGCCATACAATTCGGACCATCTTGTGAAGTACTAATACATGACTTACAAGGAGATCTCGATACATCACTTGTATATATAGAAAATGGTACGATAACAAATCGTCATGTTGGTGATGGTCCATCACATGTGGTTTTAGATGTACTCAACTATGATGATGGTAGTGAAGGTAGATTTGGGTATCTAACAAAAACTAAGGATGGACGAATATTAAAATCTTCTACCATGTATATCCGTGATGATAATGGCAATATTGATTACCTATTAGGAATTAATCAGGATATCACAGAGTTTGTTATGATGCATCGATCACTTGAAAGTCTTATAGGGATAGGCCAAGCAGAGAATGGCACTGTTGAAAAAATTACTACAAGTGTATCGGAACTATTAGATGATTTACTACTAGAAGCAGAACGATTAGTTGGCAAACCTGGACCACTCATGAATAAAGTAGAGCGACTAAAAGCTATTAGCTACTTAAATGAAAAAGGGGCTTTTCTTATCTCTAAATCTTCAGAAAAGATTGCGGAGTATTTCAATATTTCTAAGTTTACTCTTTATAGTGATTTAAATACTGTAAAGGAAGAATCCTAGGAGGCAAATATGGACCGAATTCAGTGGAAACGTAATACGATGGCACCATCTAGTGACAAGTTTTTGTCCGTTATGGATGTTAGAGAAATTAAGAAAGCAAAAGCGTTTCATGAAAGTTTTCCACAGTATAGTGTAACTCCACTAGTATCGCTAGAAAAATTAGCAGATTATATCGGTGTTAATTCTCTCTTTGTAAAAGATGAATCTTACCGCTTTGGCTTAAATGCGTTTAAGGTATTAGGCGGCTCTTATGCAATGGCAAAATATGTAGCTCAACAAACTGGTAAAAATGTTGAAGATGTACCATATGATGTATTAACTTCTCCACAATTAAAAGAAGAATTCGGACAAGCTACATTCTTTACAGCTACTGATGGTAACCACGGACGTGGCGTAGCCTGGGCTGCTAATAAATTAGGTCAAAAAGCAGTAGTGTTCATGCCTAAAGGCTCTACAGAATATCGTAGGAAACAAATTGAAAATGAAGGTGCTACCGTAACAATCGAAGAATTCAACTACGATGAATGTGTACGGTTAGCAACTAAAAAATCTAAAGAAGTTCCAAATGGTGTTGTAGTTCAAGATACAGCATGGGAAGGTTATGAAGAAATTCCAAACTGGATCATGCAAGGCTATGGCACAATGGCTATGGAAACTGCAAATCAGTTAGAATCTGAAACTGTAAGGTACCAACTCATGTATTTGTACAAGCTGGTGTAGGTTCCCTAGCAGGTGCTGTAGTAGGTTATTTCACTAATTTATACAGCAATGCAACTAAGAAACCTAAATTAGTGGTTGTAGAAGCTGAAGCAGCAGCTTGCTTATATAAAGGGGCTGTAGCTGATGATGGTAATCCTCGTATCGTTGAGGGTGATTTAGAAACAATCATGGCTGGACTTGCATGTGGTGAACCAAATACAGTTTCATGGGATATTTTGAGAAACCATGCGGATGTATTCGTATCTGCTCCTGATTGGGTAGCAAGACTTGGGATGCGCGTTGGTGGTGCACCGATTAAAGGTGATACACCAATCACTACAGGTGAATCTGGTGCAGTTCCACTAGGTCTTGTAACGGCAATTATGACAATGCCAGAATATGAAGACTTACGCAAGGAATTAGAATTAGATGCGTCTTCAAAGGTGCTCTGCTTCTCCACTGAAGGTGATACAGACCCTGAAAGATATAAAAACATTATGTGGTATGGTGAAGATCGTTAGGAGGCATTAATTATGGATTTACAAGCAATTAAACAAGCAGCAGCAACTTATGGACCAGCGATGACCAAGTTCTTACGTGAAATCGTAGCATTCCCTGGTGAAAGTGCAGAAGAAAAAGAGCACGTTCAACGCATTGAAAAAGAAATGAAAGATCTTGGCTTCGACGAAGTTGAAGTAGACCCAATGGGTAACATTCTTGGTTACATGGGTACTGGTAAAACACTTATTGCCTTCGACGCTCATATCGATACAGTAGGTATTGGTAATCGCGATAACTGGAATTTCGATCCTTATGAAGGTTTCGAAGATGAAACTAAAATCGGTGGTCGTGGTGTATCCGACCAATTAGTGGTATTGTATCCGCTGTATACGGCGCTAAAATCATGAAAGACTTAGGTCTTTTAAGTGATAAATATCGCGTACTTGTTGTAGGTACAGTTCAAGAAGAAGACTGCGATGGTCTTTGCTGGGAATACATGATTAAAGAACGCAATATTCGTCCTGAATTCGTAGTATCCACTGAACCAACTGACGGCGGTATCTACCGTGGCCAACGTGGTCGTATGGAAATCCGCGTTGACGTACAAGGCGTATCTTGCCACGGTTCTGCTCCTGAACGCGGTGACAACGCAATTTACAAAATGGCAGATATTCTTCAAGATATTCGTGACTTGAATGCTAACTCTGCTGATGAAAGCACAGCAATTAAAGGCCTTGTAAAAATGCTTGACCCTAAATTCAACCCAGACCACTACGAAGAAGCTCGCTTCTTAGGTCGCGGTACTGTAACTACTTCCCAAATCTTCTACACTTCGCCAAGCCGTTGTGCAGTAGCTGACTCTTGCGCCGTTTCCTTGGACCGTCGTATGACAGCTGGCGAAACATGGCAATCCTGCTTGGCAGAAATCGAAGCTTTACCACATGTTAAAGAATATGGTGCGAAAGTATCCATGTACGAATATGCTCGTCCATCCTGGACTGGTTTAACATATCCAATCGAATGCTACTTCCCAACTTGGGTAATTCCTAAAGACCACAAAGTAACAGAAGCTTTGGAAGAAGCATACACTAGCTTGTATGGTAACGAACGTATCGGTGCGGAAGATACAGTTGAAATGCGTAAAGCTCGCCCATTGACTGATAAATGGACATTCTCCACTAACGGCGTATCCATCATGGGCCGTAATGGCATCCCTTGTATCGGTTTCGGTCCTGGCGCAGAAGCACAAGCACATGCTCCTAACGAAATCACATGGAAACAAGACCTTGTAACATGTGCAGCTGTATATGCATTATTACCATCCGTATACTGCAAAGACTAATATCATATACATTGAATTAGATCTCTTTAAAACGAAAATCACTAGAACATAGTTCATAACTACAAATTTAATATGGTACCTCACCATTGGGTGAGGTACCGTATAAAGTTAGATCCTAAGTAGCCCTTTAGGGAATTGAAAGAGAGGACTTACAGATGACAGACTTCAATAAAAGTATTGAAACTTTAAAAGACTTAGACGTTAGCAAAATGTACGGCGAAGATTTCTTCCTTACATGGGAAAAATCTGAAGATGAATTAAAGGTGTTTGGGCAGTAGCAGATGCATTACGCGCTCTTAGAGAACGCAATATCTCCACTAAAGTATTCGACAGTGGCCTTGGTATTTCTTTATTCCGCGATAATTCTACAAGAACTCGTTTCTCCTTCGCTTCTGCGTGTAACTTGTTAGGTCTTGAAGTTCAAGATTTGGATGAAGGTAAATCCCAAATTGCTCACGGTGAAACAGTTCGTGAAACAGCGAATATGATCTCCTTCATGGCTGACGTTATCGGTATCCGTGATGATATGTACATCGGTAAAGGTAATGCTTACATGCATCAAGTATCTGATGCAGTTAAAGAAGGTCATGAAGATGGCGTATTAGAACAACGTCCTACACTTGTAAACTTACAATGTGATATCGACCATCCAACACAAATCATGGCTGATGCGGCTCATATCATCAAAGAATTCGGTGGTGTAGAAAATCTTAAAGGCAAAAAACTTGCTATGACTTGGGCTTACTCTCCATCTTATGGTAAACCTTTATCCGTACCTCAAGGTGCTATTGGTTTATTCACTCGTTTAGGTATGGAAGTTGTATTAGCACATCCTGAAGGCTATGAAGTAATGCCAGAAGTTGAAGAAATCGCTAAGAAACAAGCTGAAGAAAGCGGCGGTTCCTTCCGTAGAACTAACGACATGAAGGATGCTTTCAAAGATGCAGATATCGTATATCCTAAGAGCTGGGCTCCATTTGGTGCGATGGAAAAACGTACGAAATTGTATGGCGAAAACGACCATGAAGGCATTAAAGCATTAGAAAAAGTTCTTCTTGAAGAAAATGGTAAACATAAAGATTGGGCATGTACTGAAGAGATGATGAGTCTCACTAAAGACGGTAAAGCTCTTTACTTACATTGCTTACCAGCAGATATTACAGGTGTAAGTTGTGAAGAAGGCGAAGTAGACGCAACAGTATTCGATCGCTATCGCGTACCTCTTTATAAAGAAGCAAGCTACAAACCATATGTTATTGCAGCTATGATCTTCTTAAGCAAATTTAAGAATCCTGTAGAAACCTTAAAAGAATTAGAACGGAAGGGAACTGATCGAGTTCAACCGTAAAGTAAACTTTAGGGGCCATCCGTGTTGATGGCCCCTTTTTATTCTTAATAGTTTGTTATGAGGCATAACATGAAAAAAAGAGTTGTAGTAGCGTTAGGTGGGAATGCATTAGGTAATTCCCTTCCGGAACAAAAAATTGCAGTAAAGTACAGCTAAAACGATTATTGATTTAGTAGAAGCTGATTGTGATGTGGTAGTAACTCATGGCAATGGTCCTCAAATTGGTATGATCAACAATGCGATGGCTGCATTGACACGTGAAGTAGAAGGACAACCAAATACACCATTGTCCGTATGTGTGGCTATGAGCCAAGCATATATCGGGTATGACTTACAAAATGCCCTTCACGAAGAGTTGTTGAATCGTGGTATTGAACATCTACCAACTATGACAATGGTTACGCAAGTATTAGTTGACAAAAATGACCCTGGATTCCAAAATCCAACAAAACCAATCGGTCACTTTATGACTAAAGAAGAAGCTGAATATGCAGAAAAAAATTATGATTACGTTGTAAAAGAAGACTCAGGTCGTGGTTATCGTCGTGTAGTAGCATCCCCAGCACCTCAGGAAATTATCGAAATTGAAGCCATTAAAGGCTTAGTAGGTAAACAACTAATCGTTGCTTGTGGTGGTGGCGGTATCCCTGTAACTAGAGAAGGCAATGAACTTCATGGTGCAGCAGCCGTTATTGATAAAGACTGGACAAGTAGTTTATTGGCACAAGAAATTGATGCAGATGTTCTCGTTATCTTAACAGCTGTTGAAAAAGTAGCTATTAATTTTGGTAAAGAAAATGAAAAATGGCTAGATGAAATAACCGTGGCAGATGCGAAAAAATATGCAGCAGCAGGCGAATTTGCAGAAGGTTCTATGAAACCTAAGGTAGAAGCAGCTATTGCTTTTGCAGAATCTAAAAAAGGCCGTGTTTCCATTATTACATTATTAGAAAAATCTAAGGATGGTATAGCAGGAAAAACAGGCACGCGTATCGTATTATAATAATATATAGATTTATAAGTATACATCCAACGACTCGTTGGGGAGGTGCCCGTATGATTATATTAGGAAAAGGTACTGTAATTACTCGCGACACTGATAGACCTATCATTTATGATGGTGCCGTTGCTATTGATGGAACTCAAATTATTGATATCGGAACATATGATGAGTTATGTAAAACTTACACAAATGCAGAAATTATTGACGCTCATAACGGCTTGATTATGCCAGGTTTTATCAACGCACATCACCATATTTATTCCGCTCTTGCACGCGGTTTATCCTTGCCAGGACCAGCACCAACTAATTTTGGTGAAATTTTAGAAGGCTTATGGTTCTATTTAGATAATAAATTAACAGCTCCAGATGTGAAAGCTAGTGCATTACTTACATATTTAGGCTGTATTGAAAATGGTGTAACTACTATTTTTGACCACCATGCAAGTTATGGTGAAACTGCTAATAGTTTATCTGTAATTGCTGATGTGGCTAAACAGTTTGGTGTTCGTTCTTGCTTATGCTATGAAGTATCTGATCGTAACGGTGTTGATAAAATGAAAGCAGCTGTTGCAGAAAATGTACGTTTTGGTAAAGAAGCGAAAAAAGATCCATCTAGACTCGCTGCTATGATGGGCTTACATGCATCCTTCACGTTAAGTTCTGACACATTAGATTATGTAAAAGCACAAAATGAAGACAAGTTAGGTTATCACGTTCATGTTGCTGAAGGCCCTGAAGATGTGGCAGATAGTAAAGAAAAATATGGCATGACACCGGTAAGACGACTTGTAGAGGCAGGAATTTTAGGTCCTAAGAGTATTGCAGGTCACTGCGTACATGTAACTGATCAAGATGTGGAATTATTGAAAGAATCTCAAGCCAAGGTTGTACATAATCCAGAAAGTAACATGGGTAATGCAGTAGGCACAACAGATATCTTAAAACTATTAGGTGCAGGTATCACAGTTGGTCTAGGTACAGATGGTTATACAAATGATATGCTCGAATCTTACAAAGTGGCAAACTGCCTTGTAAACATGAGCAACATAAACCATATGTAGGTTGGGGCGAAGTTCCTCATATGCTATTTGAAAACAACCGTAAAATGGCGAATGAATTCTTCGATACTACAGTTGGCATCCTTAAAAAAGGTGCCGCAGCTGACGTAATCGTTCTTGATTACGCAGCACCAACGCCACTTGATGAAAATAACATCAATGGTCACTTATTATTCGGTGCTAATGGTATGTATGTGGTAACAACTATTAGTGATGGTGTACCACGTATGATCGATCGTAAGTTACAAGGCATCGACAAAGCTGAAGTAATGAACGAAGTTTTAGCAACATCTAAAGGTTTATGGAAACGACTAAACCCATAACGCAAGCGCTTTAAAGGAGTGTGACATTATGAGTGACATTATGTATCCGGTAAGTTTCGGAAATTTGATGAACCACATTATGACTGAGTACAAGATGTACAATCGTATTTACAATGTAAATAAAATTCATCGTACGAATCATGATCAACGCTTATCTATCTTTGGTAAATCCATTGAAAACCCTGTAGGTCCTGCAGCTGGTCCTAATACACAGTTGGCACAAAACATTGTGGCATCTTATGTAGCTGGTGCTCGTTGCATCGAATTAAACTGTACAAATTATGTACGGTGAAGAATTAGGTATTCCTAGACCTTGTATCTACTCTGTAGACGAAGCATACAACGTAGAGTGGTCTTCTGAATATAGCTGTGATGAAGCTGCTGATGAATACATCAAAGCTTGGTTCGCATTAAAATTAATCTCTAAAGAATTAGGCTTAGGCGATCCAGATGGCTTCTTATTCATCATGAGTGTTGGTTACAACTTGGCTGGTATTAAGAGCCCAATGGTTGATAAATTCATCAACACAATGCGCAGCGCATCTCAATCTCCTATGTGGGATGAATGCAAACAATGGTGTCTTGATCATGTAGATGAATTTGAACATATCGATGCTGATTTCATCAACTCCATTAGCGATGAACTTTGCCAAGCAATCACATTGTCCACAATGCACGGTTGCCCAGCTGAAGAAATCGAATCCATTTGTTCTTACCTTATCAGTGAAAAAGGTCTTCATCTATACTTGAAATGCAACCCTACATTGTTAGGTCCAAAACGCATTCGAGAGTTGTTAGATAATGCTGGCTTTGAATATATTGACTTTGAAGATCATCAATTCGAAGTTGACCTTCAATTCGATAAAGCTGTTCCAATGTTAGAACGTCTTATCGCTCTTGGTGAAAAACACAACAAGATCTTTGGCGTTAAATTGACAAATACATTCCCTGTACAAATTCATAACAATGAATTGCCAGGCGAGCAAATGTACATGTCTGGTAAATCCTTGTTACCTGTAACAATTGGTGTAGCTGAGCTTTTAAGTGCTCAATTCGGCGAACGTTTACCAATGTCTTACAGTGGTGGTGCTGTAAAACAAAACATCAAAGCTATCTTTGATTGTGGTATCTGGCCTGTAACAGTATGTACAATTCTTCTCCAAGGCGAAGGTTACAATACGTTCAAAGGCTTAGCAGATGAAGTTGAATCTACCGATTACAACGCTGCTTTGAAAGTGCATAAAGATCTAATCGCTAAACTTGCTAAAGATATTAGTGAAAATAAAATCTTCAAGAAGAGCGATGCAATGAAGAAAAAACGTGAAGCAATGCCATCCTTCCCTGGTACACGTAGCTCTGACTACCACTGCCGCGTAGTGTGTGGTGCTTGCGTTCGCGTATGTCCTAACAGATGTAATGAAGTCGTTACTGTAAATGATGCTAAATTGATCGTCCATGTAGATCAAAGCTGTAATGAGTGTGGTAACTGTGCATGTCATTGCGTAGAACCTTGTCAACCATACAAGGATCGCATTACATTCTTCCACAATGCTGAAGCTTTAGCAGATAGTACAAATGATGGTTTCTACATCACAGGCACTAGCTGTGGTTACCGCTTCAAAGGTGAAGAAGCCGTATGTGACATTGATGCATTACCTGAAGAATTGAAAGGAGTTGTACATGCCTTCTGTAAAGAGCATGTGTACTATGTATCATGATTATCATACAACAAGGGGACTTGGTTTTAACTGATCGAATCCTTACCGGAGATTTATTAATTGATGGCGACAAAATTGTCGCCATCGATGAACACGTTCCTGTTCCAGAAGGAGCTAAAGTAATTGATGCAAAAGATTGCTATGTGTTCCCTGGATTCATAGATCCACACACACACTTTCAGATGACAAATGCCTTAGCGTCTACTGCGGATGATTTTGATAGTGGCACAAAGGCTGCTATCCTTGGCGGGACTACTTCAATTATCAATTTTGCTTCTCCTGAGGAAGGCTCCCTTTGTAAAGGCTTAGAGGTTCATAAGGAGCGTGCCGCAGGGCATTGCTCCTGTGACTATAAATTCCATATGGAACTTGTAGAAATGAATGAAAATGTAGCTCGTGAGATACCGAAGGTCGTAGAGGCTGGTGTATCATCTTTTAAAGTGTACTTAGCATATGGTTTCCGTTTAACAGATCGAGAAATTTATGATGCTATAGAGGCAATCAAACCTACAGGAGCTCTCGTTGGAGCACACTGTGAAATGGTGATCTTATTGATGCGCTCGTAGCTGATAAACGTAAACGTGGTGAATTAGATGTAAGCAATCATCCACTCACAAGACCTGCCATGATTGAATCGGAAGCGATTAAGCGCTTTAGTACAATCGGTGCTGCATTAGACTATCCTGTACATATTGTTCATGTAAGTTCTAAAGAGGGCCTAGAAGAGGTCGTTCGGGAACGAAACTTAGGGCATAAAGTGACTTGTGAAACATGTCCACAATATTTAGTACTCGATGAATCACGATATAACTTACCTGATTTTGAAGGTGTTAAATATGTTATGAGCCCACCTCTGAGAACAATTCAGGATCAAATGGCATTAAAGGATGCCTTAGTAAATGGCATATTCCAAACGATTGGGTCTGACCATTGTAGTTTTACTTTTGATGATCAAAAGCTAAAAAGTCGACATGATTTTACTCGTATACCTGGTGGTATTCCAGGTGCTGAGGAACGAGGTATCGTAGCTTATGATGTATTGGTAAATCAATGCAATATGAGCGCTGTAGATTTTATGAAATTAGTTAGTGAAAATCCTGCAAAGCTTTACGGTATGTATCCGAAGAAGGGCACGTTAGCCGTTGGTAGCGATGGGGATATTACAATTGTTGATAAGCGCATTGAGCATGTGCTTTCGAAAGAGTCCGCCCATACAAAGGCAGACTATATACCTTATGAGGGCATATCTGTAACAGGTAAAGTTCGAGATGTTATCCTTAGAGGTCACCATGTGGTACAAGATGGATCCTTAACAGAATCATATCTTGGTGAATGTATTCCTTAATGAGAGGAGGGCTATATATGTACCGCTTTCAAGTGAATGGCACCCAACATGAGGTTCAAGAGGATCAACGTTTAATTGATTTCTTGAGAGCCGATTTGAAATTGACGGGCACTAAAGAAGGTTGTAGTGCTGGTGCTTGTGGTACGTGTACAGTAATTATAGACGGAAAAAAAGCAAAGGCTTGTGTAACTAAATTATCCCAATTAGATGGTAAATCGGTTGTAACGATTGAAGGACTATCTGAACGGGAAAAAGCGGTATACACCTATGCTTTTGGTGAATGCGGAGCGGTGCAGTGTGGTTTCTGTATCCCAGGTATGATTATTAGTGCAAAAGTTTTAATTGATGAAAATAATGACCCTACACCTGATGATGTAAAAAAAGCTATTTTAGGCAACATTTGTCGTTGTACAGGATATGTAAAAATTGAAGAAGGCATTATGCTGGCAGCAAAAATGTTCCGTGAGAACTTACCAGTTCCTGAAAAGGATACAACTGGTAATGTAGGTGCTCGTTTACACCGTGTAGATGCAGAGGAAAAAGCACTAGGTACTGGACAATACGCTGATGATATACATATGGATGGCATGATTTATGCTAAAGCATTGCGCTCTAAATATCCTCGCGCTAGAGTTGATCGCGTTGATGTTTCTAAAGCACTTGCACATCCTAAATGTGTAACGGCTTTAACTGCAAAAGATGTTCCATTCAATAAGACTGGTCACTTGGTACCAGACTGGGATGTGCTCATTGCAGAAGGCGATATCACTCGTTATGTCGGTGATGCTATTGCACTAGTAGCGACAACTGAGAAAAATACTTAGATGAAGTTCTTGCTCTCGTTGAAGTTGATTATACTGAGTTAGAGCCTGTAGTAGATCCATTAGAAGCATTGAAACCAGATGCACCTCAGCTACATCCAAACGGAAATGTATTGTCTCGTCAAACATTATCTCGCGGCGATGTAGATAAGGCTATTTCAGAGGCTGCATTTGTTGTAACAAATCACTATTCCACACCTCAAACAGATCATGCATTCATGGAGCCTGAATGTGCTGTAGCATATCGTGAAGGCGATGTAATCCATTTACATTCCGGTAGCCAAAACGTTTACGATGATCGCCACGAAGTGTCTCGTATGCTTGGCATTCCTGAAGAAGCTGTAAAAGTTCACAGCATGCTCGTAGGTGGCGGCTTTGGTGGTAAAGAGGATATGAGTGTACAGCATCATGCTTCTCTTGTAGCTTGGCTCACAGGTAAACCAACTAAGGTTCTATTCTCTCGTCAAGAAAGTCTTAATATTCACCCTAAACGCCATGCGATGGAAATGGATATTACTACTGCTTGTGACGCAGAAGGCAACTTGGTGGCAAGTAAGGTAAACATCATATCTAACTGTGGGGCCTATGCATCCTTAGGTGGCCCAGTACTTCAACGTGCTGGTACACACTCTTGTGGTCCTTACAAATTTGATAACTTTGCCTTTGATGGCGTTTGTGTTTACACAAATACTGTTCCTGGTGGTGCATTCCGCGGGTTCGGCGTAACACAAACTATCTTTGGTCAAGAACAAAACATTGATGAATTAGCTGCATTGGTAGGTATGGATCCATGGGAATTCCGCTATAAACGTAGTTCGCCCTGGTGACTCTTTGCCAAATGGCCAAATTTGCTCAGAAGAAACTGCTTTAGCAGAATGCTTGGAAGCAGTAAAAGATGCATACTATGCATCTGACCGCACAGGTCTTGCAGTATGTTTGAAAAACAGTGGTATCGGCGTAGGTTTACCTGATACTGGTCGCGTTATCTTAGAAGTACGAGATGGTAAAGTTCGTATCCGTACTGGCGCAGCTTGTATCGGTCAAGGGATGGCTACAATGGCTACTCAAGTACTTTGTGAAACAACTGGTTTAACAGCTGATAAAGTATTTGTAGAGCGCCCTGATACAGTACGTACTCCAGACTCTGGTACAACTACTGCATCTCGTCAAACAGTGTTCACTGGTGAAGCAACACGTCAAGCAAGTCTTCGCTTGAAAGAAATGTTACAAACTAAGACATTAGAAGAATTGAATGGTGTGGAAATTTACGAAGAATTCCTTGGTGAAACAGATCCATTCAACTCTGATAAACCACATCCGAAAAATCATGTTGCTTATGGTTATGGTGCATGTGTAGCTAGAATTGGGGAAGATAATAAAGTTGCTGAACTACATGTAGCATACGATGTAGGTCGTGTAGTTAATCCTCAATCTTGCTCTGGTCAAGCTGAAGGTGGCGCCATCATGGGTATGGGCTATGCGGTTACAGAAGACTTCCCTTATAAAGATGGTTATGTAACAGCTAAATATGGTACATTAGGTCTTCTTAGAGCTACACAATGTCCACCAATTCAAGTAAGTCTTATTGAAAAAGGGACACCTGAACAATATGCATACGGCGCTAAAGGTATTGGTGAAATCTCCAGTATCCCAATTGCACCAGCCATTGCAAATGCGTATCGTCGTATCGACGGAGAACCACGTAGGTCCTTGCCGATTCAACATACAGGTTATAAAAAATAGAATATTTGCTTAGTGGTTAGGGGCATTAGCCCCTGACCATCAAGGTTCCCACGTGAAGTCTATGAGATTTTTAAACTCTATCAAGTACGATAGTATGACTATATTATTTACTAGTAACTAAAACGTAAGATATGAGGTGATTCTTATGAGTAAAGGTGTATCTGGTGTCAACCATGTAGATGGTATGCTGCCAATCCCGCAATTATTTGCTTATGGTTTACAGCACGTGTTGGCCATGTATGCTGGTGCCGTAGCGGTACCAATCATTATTGCGCAAGCCATGCATTTGCCAATTGAAGATTTAATTCGTTTGATCACAGCCGATCTGTTCACATGTGGTGTAGCCACATTGATACAAACATTAGGTTTGGTCCTGTTGGTGGTCGTATTCCTCTTATTCAAGGTGTAACATTTGCTTCTGTAGGGCCGATGATTCTGATTGGCCAACAGCATGATATTAATACTATTTATGGTGCTATTATCGTGGCTGGTATATTTACATTCTTGGTAGCACCATTCTTTAGTCGCTTAATCCGTCTATTCCCACCTGTAGTAACAGGTACCATCATTACTATTATCGGTATCAACTTGATGCCAGTAGCAGTTAACTGGATGGGTGGCGGCGTAGGTAACAAAAAAACTTCGGCGATCCACTATACATAGCTCTTGGTGTAGCTACATTTATTCTCGTTATTTTAACATATCGATTTGGTAAAGGGTTCCTAGGTAATCTGGCTATCTTGGTAGGTCTTATCCTCGGTACTGCTCTTGCTATGATTTGTGGTATTACAGACTTCTCTGAAGTAGGTCGTTCTCAATGGGTTTCCGTTGTAACACCGTTCTACTTTGGCCTTCCAACCTTTGATTTTGCTTCTATCATCTCTATGATTATTGTAATGCTTGTAGTTATGGTAGAAACAACTGGTGATAGTATTGCTGTTGGTGAAATCGTAGATAAACCTATCGGTCAAAAAGAGTTAGCTGCAGTGCTTCGTGCCGATGGCTTATCCACTCTTATCGGTGGTGTGCTTAATAGTTTCCCTTACACAGCATTCGCTCAAAACGTAGGCCTTATCGCTGTAACACGCGTAAAAAGCCGCTTCGTTGTAGCAGCATCCGGTGTAATTTTGATTTTATTAGGTCTTTTCCCTAAATTAGCAGCTGTTGTAGCTAGTATCCCTAATGCAGTATTAGGTGGTGCAGGGATTGCTATGTTTGGTATGATTATTGCCAGTGGTATTCGTTCCCTTGGTAAAGTTAGCTTCGATGGCAACTATAACTTAATGCTTGTAGCAATTAGTATTGGGGTATCCATGATTCCGTTGGCAGCACCTCAAATCTATGCACACTTCCCAGCTTGGGCACAAATTCTTTTGAAATCTGGTATCACAGCTGGTAGTATTGTAGCCGTTTTATTGAATGTAGTATTCAATGGCTTTGGTTACAAAACTGTTAACGAACCTAACCGTGCAGCACGTAAGTATCGTCACTTCACACGATTCAAAGGTTATCCTAAACATTTCTATCAATAAGATATAGTTAAGTCAATTAATTCTCATATGATTACATGTATTGTCTCTCACGGTAGAAACCTTGTTCGTATAGGTAAAAAATCTATATACATGTTATCACTCTTTCAAAAAGGCCTCGCTCTAGTTTTAGAGTGAGGCCTTTTTTGTATGGAATGAAGCACTACTTTGGTATATAATTAAATAATATTATTGCAAAGGAGACGCATTATGAAAGACGAGCGATTTATAGTTACGTATCGAATAGAAGCAAGTTCATATGAAGAGGCAAAAGCTATTGCGTGGGCTGTTCAAGTAGAACAAACCATAGAGTTTCCTTATGAGTTTGTTACAGATCCATATATTAAAGGAACTATTACTGGTCGATTAGAATCTCTTGAACCGATGGAACAAGATTCTGCATATGTTAATGTCGGTGTCATGCCTAATGCTGTTATCGATATATCTCGTTACTATGTGGCTCGTATTTCATATCTTGTAGATACTACTGCCTTAGAAGCAACGCAATTTTTAAATGTTGTCTTTGGAAACTCGTCCTTACAACCTCATATTTGGGTGGTGGATGTTGAATTATGCCCAACTCTTTACGATGTGTTTAAAGGACCACGTTTTGGTTTGCATGGGATTCGCCAACTAGTGGAAACACCAACGCGTCCTATGATTCAAGCCGTTGTAAAACCTATGGGGACACCTAATGAAGAGCTAGCTCGTATGTGTGGAGCTTATACACGTGGTGGGGCAGATGTTATTAAGGATGACCATGGTATCTCTAACCAGTCGTTCTCTCAATTTAAAGATCGGGTAAAGCGATGTGCTGCTATAGTGCGTGAAATGAATGATAAACACGGCAAACATACCTTATATGCAGCTAATGTGTCTGGCGATGGTACAGACGTAATAGAACGTGCTTATTTTGCTAAGGAAGCTGGCGCAACGGCCCTTATGGTGGCCTCAGGGCTCGTTGGGTTTGGTTGGCTACATAAACTGGCTAGTGATGAAAATTTACGATTGCCCATTATTCATCATCCCGCTTATTCAGGTGGATTCGTAAGTCCTGGCACATCTGGTATAGCTGATTATCTACAATTAGGCTTGTTGCCTCGTATCTTTGGTGCAGATATGCCGATTTGTATCCTATGGTGGTCGTTTTACTTTCACTGAGGAACAGTGTAAGCGGATATCCAATTATATTAAACAACCGATAGTCTTGATGAAGGCTGCGTGTCCAGCACCTGGTGGTGGTGTAACAGATGTACGATTGAATGAACTTGTTAAGTTATACGGTAATGATACAATGTTCCTCGTTGGGGGCGATATGTTCCGTAGAGGTCCGGATATCGAGTCTAATATGGCTTACTTTGTAGATCGTTTGACTGACTTATCTGAAAGCAAGTAATGATAGTTTACGGTTACATAAGTTAATACAATAGTTATATCGAATAACTAAGTCACTGACTTTCACAAAAATATGTAAAGAATTATGATTAAGTATATGGAGTGTTTTGATGAGTGAATCCTCACCGTTGGAGGTCCATGTCCTTGCTAGTGGTAGTAAGGGCAATTGTACAGTAATAATAAAAGGGAACTCCGTCATATTGCACGATGTAGGCATTAGCTGTCGGCGCATCGTAAATGGATTAAAAGAATTGCATATCGATATGGCACAGGTAGAGGGCATATTTATCAGTCATGAGCATAGTGATCATATTGCAGGACTACAACAACTGTTGAAACGCTTTGATGTTCCTGTGTATACGAAACAGGGAACGTGGCGTGAAATACAAGATAAGCTCGTCGTACCAAAGAATCAATTAATTGAACTGACCAAAGGTAGTCTAACATTAGGAATCTGATTGTAGAACCTTTTGCAGTGAGTCATGATGCAGCAGATCCAATTGGAATAAATGTATTTTCTGGAAACGACAAGGCTACAGTCGTGACCGATACGGGTATTATTTCTGATGATATATTACATAGAATCGATGATAGTACGTTGTTAGTGCTAGAGGCTAATTACGATCCTCATATGTTGCGTTTTGGACCGTATCAACCATTTTTAAAACAACGGGTGGCCAGTGATGAAGGCCATTTAAGTAATGAAATGGCAGCTCAAGCCTTGCTTATGATGAAGAGACCTGACTTTATGCAAGTTATTTTAGCTCATCGCTCTGAAAATAATAATAATGCCGTCCTTGTTACTCAAACAATTGGAAAAATGCTCGTAGATGGTGGCGTACGTATTGGGCCGGAAATGAAATTACAACATGGTCAGCCTAATGAAATTGTGTCTATGCAATCAATAAAGAGGTAGAGTATGAGATTTTTATGTAATTTGTATTGGCAAACTAAAGGATGCTTACTTACGTGATGGGGTAGCAGAATTCGTGAAGCGTATGCGACCATATGGCGGCATTACCATTACCGAACTAAATGAAAGTAAAATTGGAGATAAACCAAGTGATGCAGATCGTAAACAAGTCGTTGTAGAAGAGGGGGAACGATTATTAAAAAATGTTCCTAAGAATGCTTATACAGTGCTACTCGATGTGTACGGTAAAACGATGTCCTCGGAAGACTTGGCAAAGACCGTGGCAAAATTAGAGGTGGATGGCGTTAGTGATATGGCGTTCATCGTTGGCGGTGCTTTTGGTGTAAGTGATGAACTACGTAGGTCAGTAAATTATAAATTATCCTTTAGCCCAATGACCTTTACCCATCAAATGGTACGCTTATTACTAGTAGAGCAAATTTATAGAGCCTCTAAGATTAATCGTAACGAACCATATCATTGGTAATAGACTTATAAATTATTTATATAATATTCTTATAAAAAAGGAGTTTTATTATGCTATGTCGAATAGTATAATAAAGCAAGATGTATTTGTAAGGAGGAATTCACTATGAAAATTCAAGAAGTAATGAATAAATACCCTGTTACTGTTGGCAAGGATGCGCCGATTTCTGATGTGGCTGACTTATTGGTAAAATATAATTTAACAGCTGTTTCCGTAGTGGATGACAACAATAAATTATTAGGTATTATTTCTGAAGGTGATTTGCTTTATAAAAAAGTTCGCCCTCATGTACCTCACTATGTAAATGTGTTGGGCGCTAGTATTTATTACAATGGCATTGGCGAATATAATGCGCAATTCAAAAAATTGTTAGCATCTCACGTTCATGAGTTGATGACCGACGAAGTCATTACAACTACACCGGATAAAGATGTAGAGGAAATTGTATCTGTTATGCTTGATCAACATTTGAAAAATGTTCCTGTTGTAGATAAGGATTACCATTTGATTGGTATCTTGTCTCGTCGTGACATTATCAAATTGATTGCTAAAGATAACTAATTTGCATAATTATGTAGAACATAGAAAGACCACCCATTTCGGGGTGGTCTTTTAGTGTAAATTGAGAAGAATTGCATTGACTTTGCATTTATGTTATTATTAGGAGTGCATAATATACTACAGAAATTTGGGCGTATTGCCCTTCGAGGAGGACATATTTTAAATGAAAGCAACTGTAAATCCTGTTGATCAACACGTAGTAACGTTAACTATTGAAGTACCTGCAGCAGAAGTAGATAAAGGCATTAAGCAAGCTGTAAAACGCATTGCAAGTCAAGTAAACATTCCTGGCTTCCGTAAAGGTCATGCACCTCGCCGTATTTTGGAAATGAACTTCGGCAAAGACGCTATCATGGAAGAAGCATTCGAAGTATTGGCTAGCCAAAACTACAGTGCTGCACTTCGTGAAAACGATATCGTTCCTGTATCTGAACCAGAAATCGAACGCGAACAATTCGAAGAAGGTAAAGACTTGATTTTCAAAGCTACTGTAACTAAACGCCCTGAAGTTAAACTTGGCGACTACAAAGGCTTAGAAGCTGAAAAAAACAAGATGCTACAGTAACTGATGAACAAATCGAAGAACAATTGAACAACATCCGTGAACAACAAGCAAAAATGGTTGTTGCTGAAGAAGGCGCTACAATTCAAAAAGACGACTTCGCAGTAATCGACTTCGCTGGTTCCGTTGATGGCAAACCATTCGATGGTGGTGAAGGTAAATCCTACCCATTGCAAATCGGTTCTGGTAGCTTCATTCCTGGCTTCGAAGATCAATTGATCGGCGCTAAAGCTGGCGATGATGTAACTGTAAAAGTAACATTCCCTGAAGACTACTTCGTAGCAGAACTTGCTGGTAAAGAAGCAGAATTCAAAACTCATATTCATGATATCAAACGTAAAGAGTTGCCTGAATTGAACGACGAGTTCGCAAAAGAAGCAAGCTCTTACGAAACTATTGAAGAATTGAAAAAAGATCTTCGCGCTAAAATGGAAGAAGAAGCTTCCCGTCGCGCAATCGATACTTACAATGCTGACTTGATTCAAACAGCTGTTAAAAACGCTACTGTTGAAATCCCAGAAGTAATGATCGAAGATCGTGTAGAACAAATGATTCAAGAATTGGCTATGAACATGGAAGGCCGTGGCTTGAAACTTGATGACTACTTGAAATTCTCCAACAAAACTATCGAAGATTTACGTTCTGAATACAAAGATTCCGCAGCTGAAAACGTACGCGCTGATTTAGTATTAGACGCTATCGCAACTACTGAAGGCATCGAAGTAACTCCAGATGATATGAACCGTGAAATCTTCATTATGGCTCAAAACTTTGGGGCAGATCCTAAAGAAGTTTGGGATATTATTGCAAAAGAAGGTCGTGTAGCTATGTTGGCAGGCTCTGTAGCTCGCAAAAAAGCAGCTCGATTCATTATTGATAATGCAAAAGGCGCTGAAGCGGCTAAATAATAGTTTGCTCAACTAGGTACATGAAAAGGTGAATATATGTATGTACCAATCGTAGTTGAACAAAGTGAACGCGGTGAGCGTTCCTATGATATTTACTCTCGCTTGTTAAAGGACCGCATTATCTTCCTAGGTGGACCTATTGATGATAATGTAGCAAATGCGGTTATTGCGCAAATGTTATTCCTAGAAGCAGAGGATCCTGATAAGGATATCCATTTGTACATTAATAGCCCCGGTGGTGTTGTAACTGCCGGCATGGCTATTTATGATACGATGCAATATATTAAACCAGATGTGTCTACCATTTGTGTAGGCTCTGCAGCAAGCATGGGGGCCGTGCTTTTAACAGCAGGTGCCAAGGGCAAACGTTATGCGTTGCCTCATGCACGCGTTATGATTCACCAACCATTAGGTGGTGTTCAAGGGCAAGCATCTGAAATTGAAATCCATGCCCGTGAGATTCTTCGTATGCGTGAAGAATTAAATGGTATCTTAGCTTCTCGCAGTGGACAAGATATTGAAGTAGTAGCTCGCGATACAGATCGCGATAACTTCATGAGTGCTCAGGATGCCGTTGAATACGGCTTAATTGATGAGGTGCTCACAAGAGAACCTGTAGAAAGCAAGTAATGGAGGCGCCCATTGGCAAAAGATAAAGACACTATGCGCTGCAGTTTTTTTGTGGACGCACAAGCGAAGAAGTCCGCAAATTAGTAGCGGGTCCTAACGTATATATTTGTGATGAATGCGTTGAAGTATGTGAACGTATTATTGCTGATGAGTTAGGTGACGTAGAGACGGACGACTTCAACTTAAAAAGAATTGCCAACGCCGAGAGAATTAAAGCTCATCTTGACGAATATGTTATTGGTCAAGATGATGCTAAAAATCTCTTTAGCTGTGGCTGTATATAATCACTACAAACGTTTACAAACAGATAATGTAGTTGATGATGTAGAATTACAAAAGGCTAATGTTTTATTCATTGGTCCTACTGGTAGTGGTAAAACACTATTGGCTCAAACCTTAGCGAAAATGCTAGAAGTACCATTTGCTATTGCAGATGCTACAAGCTTAACTGAAGCTGGTTATGTAGGGGAAGATGTGGAAAAATATCTTGCTCAAAAATTATCCAAGCTGCAGATTATGATATAGCTCGGGCTGAACGTGGCATTATTTATATCGATGAAATTGATAAGATTGCACGTAAGTCTGAGAACCCTTCCATTACACGTGATGTGTCTGGTGAAGGCGTACAACAAGCATTACTTAAAATCTTAGAAGGTACCGTAGCTTCTGTTCCGCCTCAAGGTGGTAGAAAGCATCCAAATCAAGAAATGCTTCAAATTGACACTACAAATATTCTCTTTATTTGTGGTGGTGCATTTGATGGTATGGACAAGGTTATTACTAAGCGTACCGCTAAGAAAACCCTTGGTTTTGGTGCAGATGTACAACGTAAAGAAGAACGTAATATATCGGCTATCTTGAAGGATGTTGTACCTGAAGATTTATTGAAGTTTGGCTTAATCCCTGAGTTCATTGGTCGTTTGCCAGTAATGGTAACATTAGATCAATTGGATAGAGATGCATTGATCCAAATTTTGACAAAGCCTAAAAATGCATTAACAAAACAATATGAAAAAATTCTATCCCTTGATGGTGTAGAATTAACTTTCACTGAAGATGCATTAGAAGAAATCGCTGATGAAGCATTACAGCGAAAAACAGGTGCTCGTGGTTTGCGTGCTATCATTGAAAAGGTGATGAAACGCGTTATGTTTGAAGTTCCTTCCATGCCGGAAGTAACTAAGTGCATAGTTAATCGTGAATCCGTGTTGAGCACAGGTGAACCTATACTCAAAAATGAGGCAGACCAAGACATCCAGTTGAAATCGTAATTCGAAGAAACTCATTTCTGTGTAGGAATGAGTTTCTTTTCATAATATAAATACCTGGAGGAAGTATGAATTTACTCGAAATTGGGATTCCAACCGTACCCCTTAGAGGCATGGTTGTATACCCGAATATCGTGATTCACCTCGATATCGGTCGAGACAAATCCATTAAAGCGGTAGAAGCCGCAATGAACGAGGATCGCATTTTAGCAGTTGTCAGCCAAAAAGGATGATGCTGTTGATTCGCCAACTGTTCATGACTTAGCCCAAATGGGTACATTAGTAAAAATTAAGCAAATGTTACGCTTGCCAGGTGGTATTGTACGTGTTCTTGTAGAGGGCATTACACGTATTCGCGTAATGAATATAACAAGTATGGATCCGTACTATGTAGGGGACTACGAGCGTGTAGCCTCCGAATTTGAAGACGATGTTGAGTTAGAAGCCTATCGTCGTTTAGTGCAATCTAAGTTTGGCGAATGGGCTGAAGAGGCCAAATCTGTTACCGATGAAGGCGTAACACGGGTTATGGAATTACGTGACCCTTGTGAATTAGCTGACCAAGTTGCGTTCTTGTTGCCTATTAATAATACTAAACGCCAAGAGTTACTTGAAGAGTTATCCGTAGCTCGTCGTTTAAATATGATCGTAGGCATCTTGAATATGGAATTACAAATTTCTGATTTGGAAAAATTCTATTAATAATCAAGTTCGTCAATCTATGGAAAAAAAGCGCAAAAAGAATATTTCTTGCGTGAAAAAAATCCGAGTTATCCACGATGAGTTGGGTGACAAAGGAGATCCAGAGGAAGAAGCAGAAGAGTTACGTGTTAAATTGAAAGCACTCAACCTTAGCGAAGATGTACATGAACGTATCGATAAAGAAATCTCTCGTTATAGTCGCATGCCTCAATTGATGCCAGAAGCAACTATTTTGCGCAATTACCTAGATTGGGTGTTAGCGTTACCTTGGAACGAATTGACTGAGGATCGCTTAGATATTAAAGAGGCTCATGATATGCTTGAGGCTGATCATTATGGCCTTGAAAAGGTTAAGAAACGCATCCTTGAATTCTTAGCTGTTCGTAAGTTAACTGGTAAGAATAGTGGCTCCATTCTTTGCTTAGTTGGACCACCAGGTGTTGGTAAAACATCCTTGGCTACGTCTATAGCTAAAGCAATGAACCGTAAGTTCATCCGTGCATCTTTAGGTGGTGTACGTGATGAAGCTGAAATTCGTGGCCATCGCCGTACGTATATTGGTGCATTGCCTGGTCGTATGATTCAAGGCCTCAAGAATGTAGGCACTAAGAACCCTGTATTCTTATTGGATGAAATTGATAAACTTGCATCTGATTATAAAGGCGATCCATCCTCTGCATTGTTAGAGGTATTGGACCCTGAACAAAATAGCACATTTAGTGATCACTTCATTGAAGTACCATTTGATTTCTCCGAAGTATTCTGGATTACAACGGCTAATGTTGCATCCAATATTCCAGGTCCATTGTTAGATCGTATGGAAATTATCGAATTATCTAGCTATATGGAACAAGAAAAAAATTAGAAATTGCTAAGCGCTATTTAGTACCTAAACAAATCAAGAAAAAAATGGCCTTGAAGATTACAAGGTTAAATTATCTGATGCAGTGTTGAAAAAGGTAGTTTTCGAATATACTCGTGAAGCGGGTGTTCGTACCTTAGAAAAAACGATTGCTAAGATTTGTCGTAAGATTGCTTATAAAGTCGTTGAAGAAGGTGGGGATGCACCGAAAGTAACGACAAAAAATCTTCCCGAATTCTTGGGTGCACCAATTTTTTTGTTGACCAAGAGCGCGAAAAAGAAACCGCAAATTGGCTATGTAAATGGTCTAGCTTGGACTTCTGTAGGTGGCGTTGTATTGCCATGCGAAGCAACAACTATGAACGGTACAGGTAAACTTGCATTAACGGGTAGCTTAGGTAAGGTTATGCAAGAGTCTGGTCAAGCTGCAATGAGCTATATTCGCCACAATGCAAAAAGCCTTAAAAAAATTGAAGATGATTTCTATAAGAAACTCGATATACACGTTCACTTGCCAGAAGGTGCAACACCTAAGGATGGCCCTTCCGCAGGTATTACGATGACATTGGCTATGGTATCTATTTTAACAAACCGTAAGGTTCGTTCTGATATTGCCATGACTGGTGAAATTACATTGCGTGGCCGTGTACTACCAATTGGCGGTTTAAAAGAAAAGTTATTAGCAGCCTTGTCTAATGGTATTAAAGAAGTATTGATTCCTAAAAGGTAATGAAAAAGGATATTGCAGAATTACCTGATATTGTAAAAGACGGTCTCATTATTACGCCAGTTAAGACAATGGATGAAGTATTAGCAAAGGCACTTGTGTAATGCAAAAAAAGAAAAAATCCACTAAACAAATGGGCCCAAAACCACAATATACACGAAAAGAACCGAAGGGGCCTCGTATTATAGCAGCAAAATATAATACTTCCTGTGTTAAGGCTGATCAATATCCTGAAGGGGATACTGTGGAAATAGCCTTCATCGGGCGCTCTAATGTGGGCAAATCTTCGTTGATTAACTCGTTGTGTAATTATCGTGGGTTGGCTCTCGTTAGTGGCCAACCAGGTAAGACTAAGACAATTAACTACTTTGATATTGAATCAAAAGAGGATATTTCTGAAACAGAGGAACGCAGATATAACTGGTTTCTCGTAGACCTTCCTGGTTATGGTTTTGCAAAGACAAATAAGGGAAACCGCAACTTGTGGTCTTCCTTTATTGCCGATTATATTTTACATTCTGAACGATTGATGTTGTTGTGCTTACTTATCGATGGCCGTCATCCAGAGATGCCTATCGATAAGGTGGCCTATGATTGGCTCGTTGAAGCTGGTGTACCATTACAAATTGTAGTTACTAAAGCTGACAAACTAACGGCTAAAGAGAAGTCTGCGAACTTGGCTAAAATTAAGGAAATGTATCCAACGAATACACCGCCTATTTTATATAGCTCCTTAAAACACACGGGACGTGAACTTTTACAACAACGCATCAATAAAGTTCTAGTAGGAGATGAAGCATGAGTCAAACCAATGAATTAGAGATTATGGAACGCATTGCTCTAGATTTAGAGGGTGTGGAAGAGTCTCTTGCATCATCTTTTAATACAGGTGCAGAAGACTTTAATGCACTGATTCGACCATTATCTGCTGCAGGTGGGAAGCGCTTGCGCGCGCAATTATGTTTATTGATTGCTAATGCAGGTACATCTGTAGAACGTCAGCGTATTAGAATTGCTGAAGCCGTAGAGATGCTTCATTTAGCGACTTTGATTCACGATGATGTGTTAGATCAAGCAGAGATTCGTCGAGGCGAAGAAACGATACATATGCACAAAGGAAATAAGGTAGCTATTCTTAGTGGTGATTACTTGTTTGCTAAAGCATTCCAAATTGTATCTGAAATGCCTAATATGAAATATTTGCAGATTTTTTCTCATATCATTACTTGTCTTGTGGAAGGCGAGTTTATGCAGATGGAAGATGTGTATCGTATCGATCAAGGTATTGAACGGTATATGACTAAGACCCAAAAGAAAACAGCTGACTTTATGGAAGGCTGTATGGAATTGGGGGGCCTATTAGGGGGCTGGAGCGAATCTGAAATCGTTGAGTTGAAAAATATGGTCATGCTCTGGGCATGGCATTCCAAATTACTGATGATATTATGGATTATCGTGAAACAACAGAGACTACTGGTAAACCCGTGGGAAATGATCTTCGTGAAGGTTTATTGACATATCCGTTGTTAAGTATCGTTAATGATGACAATAAAGATAAATTGCTTGAGGATATTAAAGCCTTGAATAATGGCGGTGATGAGCAGGCTATTATCGACTATGTTATCGGTCAAGGCGGTATTGATAATACATTAGCTGTAGCTGATCAATATTGCAAAGATGCTTTGGCAGCACTCGATGCTGTCCGTGATTTCCCAGGCAAGGAATTCCTTGTGATGGCGGTAGAGAATTTAGCTGATAGAAAGGTATAATATGGAACCATTCGAACCAAAAGCGGACTTCGAATATCCCATACAAAAACCTTCTTTTGATAGTGTAGTTCGTCAAAAGCGTCGCGAAGCCAAATTAAAGGCTGAACAAGAACAGTATAAGGTGGTAAGACAACAGGTTCCTGAGGAACCTGAGGACAATCCAATTTATACTGAGATGGAACAGAAAATGATGGACGAAGCGAGGGAAATATCCCTTGTAGGCCATCTATCTGAATTGCGAAAGCGCCTTATTATAATGGCTGTTGCAGTAGTCATAGGAACATGTATTTCTTATTATTATGTAGACTTCTTATTGGAAATACTCCTAAAGCCAGCTGGTAAGCTCTATTATATGAAACCGACGGAGGCCTTCTTTACCTATATGAAGGTGTCCATAGTAGGGGGTCTTATTATAGGAGCGCCTATTATATTGCATCAGATTTGGCTATTTGTTAAGCCAGCCCTTACGGTGCGAGAAAAACAGCTATCTAACTGGATTTTACCAGTTGCAATAGGTCTATTTGGCATAGGTATTGTATTTTCTTATTTCCTTGTACTACCGGCAGCCGTTAAGTTTTTTATGGGCTTTGCTACAGACGAATTACAACCGTTATTTTCCATCGGTCAGTACATGGACTTTGTATTGTCCTTTGTACTACCCTTTGGATTTATCTTTGAGTTGCCGTTGATTTTAATCATCTTGGGATATTTCAACTTAATTACATCACGTTTTTTAAAAACGAAACGTAAGATATTTATTCTTATATCCTTTATCATAGGTGCAGTTATTTCACCAACACCGGATATGTTCTCTCAAACGATGATTGCATTGCCTATGATATTGCTATATGAAACGAGCCTATTTGTATTGGCTAAGATTATGAAGCGCTAAGGAGTTTATTTAGGAGGAACGATGAAAACCTACGAAAATTTAACCACTTATAACCCCGGTGAAATAGAAGGGAAATGGTATTCATATTGGGAAAACCAAGGATACTTTCACGAAGAAGTAGACACTAATAAAGAACCATTTAGTATCGTGTTGCCGCCTCCTAATGTAACTGGTATGTTGCATATGGGCCATGCTTTAGATAATACATTGCAAGATATCCTCATCCGTTTCAAACGCATGCAAGGTTACAATGTGTTGTGGATGCCTGGTACTGACCATGCTGGTATTGCTACTCAAATCAAAGTAGAAGAGATGCTCGCTAAAGAAGAGGGAAAAATCTCGCTATGATTTAGGCCGTGAAAAAAATTTGTAGAACGCGTATGGGAATGGAAAAAAGAATACGGTGATACTATCGTAAAACAAATCCGTAGCCTAGGCGCATCTTGTGACTGGTCGCGCGAACGTTTTACATTGGATGAAGGATACTATCATGCTGTGCGCGAAGTATTCGTAAGCCTTTATGAAAAAGGATTAATCTATCGCGGTGAACGCATTATCAACTGGTGCCCTCGTTGTGCTACTGCTTTATCTGATGTTGAAGTTGAACATGAAGACGAACATGGCCATTTATGGCATATTAAATATCCTGTAAAAGGTGAAGATAATCGTTTTGTTGTTGTTGCTACCACACGTCCAGAAACAATGTTCGGTGACGTAGCAGTAGCAGTAAATCCAGATGATGATCGTTATAAAGACCTCATCGGCAAAACATTGATTTTACCATTTGTTAATCGAGAAATTCCTGTAATTGCCGATGACTATGTAGATGCTAGCTTCGGTACAGGCTGTGTAAAAATTACGCCTGCTCATGACCCTAATGACTTTGAAATGGGCCAACGTCATAATTTGGAATCCATCGTTGTTATGAACAATGATGCTACAATGAATGAAGGTGCTGGCAAGTTCAATGGCATGACTCGTGAAGAAGCTCGTAAACAAGTAGTAGCAGAGCTCAAAGAATTAGGCTTACTTGAAAAAATCGATGATCATGACCATGCAGTAGGTCATTGCTCTCGTTGTAATACAATTATCGAGCCAATGGTATCTAAACAATGGTTTGTAGATATGAAACCATTGGCAGAACCAGCTCTTAAAGTTGTTAAAGATCACGAAGTAGAGTTCGTTCCTGAACGTTTTACAAAAACATATGTAAACTGGCTTGAAAATATTCGGGACTGGACAATTTCTCGTCAATTATGGTGGGGTCATCGTATTCCTGCATGGTACTGCGATGATTGCGGTGAAACAATCGTTAGTCGTGACGATATTACTGAATGTCCTCATTGCCACGGTCATGTTACACAAGATCCAGACGTTTTAGATACATGGTTCAGCTCTGGCTTGTGGCCATTTGCTACCATGGGGTGGCCTGAACAAACTCCTGAGCTTAAACAATGGTACCCAACAAGTGTTCTTGTAACTGGTTACGATATCATCTTCTTCTGGGTAGCTCGTATGATCTTCATGGCTCTTGAGTTCGAACATGAAATTCCATTCAAACATGTATTTATTCATGGTCTAGTTCGCGACAGTCAAGGCCGTAAAATGAGTAAATCCTTGGGCAATGGTATTAATCCTCTTGAAGTTATCGACCAATATGGTGCAGATGCATTGCGCTTTACTCTTGTTACTGGTAACACACCAGGTAATGATATGCGCTTCTATATGGAACGTGTTGAGGCTAATCGTAACTTTGCCAATAAGATTTGGAATGCATCTAAATTTGTATTGATGAATCTTACAAATTATGATGAAAGCTTCATTCCAACTGCAGATGATTTGACATTAGCAGATCAATGGATTGTTCAAAAATATAACGAAACAGTACAAAGTGTAACGTCTAATCTCGACAAATTCGAGTTGGGTGAAGCTGCAAGTTCCGTATATGATTTCATTTGGAACACATACTGTGACTGGTATATTGAGCTAGCTAAACCTCGTTTATATAACGATGGTAATGAACGTGATCGTCGTACTGTTCAATATTTACTCGTAACAATCTTGCGTCATATGCTTGAATTATTACATCCATTTATGCCGTTCGTAACAGAACATATTTGGCAACATTTACCTCATGAAGGGGATAGCATCGTTGTTGCAAAATGGCCTGAAGCATTAAAGTTTGATAATCTTGAAGGTGCAGCACGTCAAATGGAAGTTATGATGGATGCCATCAAAGGTATTCGTAACATGCGTGCTGAAATGAATGTGCCTTTAGGTAAAAAGCTGAGGTTATCGTAGCACCAACAGATGAAGCATTAGCTCAAACTGTAGCAGATCATAGCGATTACTTCGTTACATTAGCTTGGGCTGAGAAGGTAACAATTCTTGGTGCCCATGATCCAAAACCAGAAAATGCGACTGTAACAGTTGTAAATGGTATGGAAGTATATCTCTTACTTAAAGACTTGATCGACGGTGAAAAAGAAAGAGAGCGTATTGCAAAGGAAAAAATCCAAATGGAAAAAGAAATTTCCCGTTTGGAAGGCAAATTGTCTAACCAAGGCTTCCTCGCAAAAGCTCCAGAAGCTGTAGTAGCAAAAAGAAAAAGAAAAGTTAGAAGAATATAAACAAAAAAACAACAAGCGTTATTGGAACGTGAAGCGTTCCTTGAAACCTTATAATAGGAGGTTTATATGACATATCAAGAGGCCTTAGCCTATTTAGAACAGGCATCTTCATTCGGTATTAAGCCTGGCCTTGAACGAATTACAGCGCTTATGGAAGCCCTTGGGAATCCACAAGATGACTATAAGATTGTTCATGTAACAGGCACGAATGGTAAGGGCTCGGTTACCTCATATATTTCCTACGCACTGTTTACAAGTGGACTACGGGTGGGGCGATTTACATCGCCTCACCTTCAATCCTATACGGAGCGAATTCAAATCAATGATGGAAATATAACAGAGGAAGCCTTCGGTAATCTAATTAGTCGTGTAAAAGTGGCAGTTGATACTATCATTACTAACGGCATAGAAGCGCCAACGCAATTTGAAATTTTGACGGCTGCTGCCTTTTTGTTCTTCAAAGAACAAGATGTGGACTATGCGGTGGTGGAAGTTGGTTTAGGTGGATTACTAGATTCTACTAATATCGTGACACCAAAGGTATCGGTTATTACTAATGTAACAATAGACCATCAAGCGTATTGTGGTGATACTGTTGAGGAAATTGCGCGTCATAAGGCAGGGATTATTAAATCTAAAGTTCCTGTTGTAACGGCTGCACAGGATGCACCGCTTCGTATAATTGAAGAGGTAGCTAAAGAGAAGCATGCTAAAGTATATGCTTTCAATAAAGACTTTGGTATAGATAGCCGTAGTGCTGTAACTGGTGGCCAAATGATTACGGTTAGTACTAATGATGCCGCTCCTGCAATGTTGTTTACGACAATGGCAGGCATTCACCAATCTGTCAATCTTGCGTGTGCATTAATGGCTGTACGGTTACTGATGAAAGAAGATACTAACATCAGTGAAGAAACGATGCGTGAAGGATTTGCTCGCACTACGTGGGCAGGTCGATTTGAAGTTAAACGAGGCTTGGATCGCACCTTTATCTTTGATGGTGCTCATAATGCGGCAGGTGCTGAATCTTTCAGTATGACCTATGCTGAATTATTTAAGGACACTCCAAAAACGATTGTGATGGCAATTCTGAAAGATAAAAATCAAGATGCTATTATCCGCGAAGTTGTTAAGGCAGGCGATACGGTTCTAGTTGTACCAGCTCCAACAGATAGAACTGAAGTGCCAGAGGTTTTGGTTGAGAAAAATACGTCACATCGTTCCAAAAGCTATAGCGCAAACAGCAGATTCTGTTGAAGACGCATTGGCTTTTAGCATATAAACATACAAAAAAACTGGTGATATTATCACTGTTTGTGGTTCTTTATATATTTTAGGAGATGCTCGTCAGTGGTTTAACCATGAGATGAGTCACTAAGGTGAGCCTATGGAACTCTCACTTATTCCTAATCAGAAGAGAATTACATTTTATATTGAACGTTTAATTTATGGCGTTGTTGTGGCCATGCCTTTGCAACCAATGGTGGGTGATGTGCTCCTTTGGCTAGCAATAGGACTTGCACTATATGATTTAATATCTAGTAAATCTTTGAGCTTACCAACAGGCTATTTATCGTGGTCTGTTATGATCTTTGTGATATGGACTGGCATATCTTCTATAGTGTCAGAAAATTGGGATTGGTCAATTCAAAGTTGGTTTTATCAAATTGTGGCCAGTGGCGGTATGTATTATTTAGTTCGTACATACATTCAAACGCCCTAAACAGTGGAACTATTTTCTTCGTGCCTTGCTAGGTACTGCTGTTCTAGTGTGTATCATAGGTGCGTATCAATATGTATTTATTCCTAATATACATATAAAAGAGTGGGTTGATGCGGCACAGTTCCCTAAATTGATGCGTCGCATGTCGTCTACATTACAAAATCCTAATTTATTGGGCGCCTATCTATTGATGGTACTTAGCGTATGTATCAGTTATATCTTGGTATATATGAAGGAAAATCGTACGCGCGAAGTCATTTCAATGCTCATTATAGGTATTATATTATTCTTAACGATGCTACTAACCTATTCTAGGGGAATTTGGATTAGCTTTGGAGCGATGATTTTTGTATTGGGCAATCTTTGTGGAACGAAGATTATTCTTATCTCTATTAGCAGTGCCAGTAATTTTATATTTTTATGATGGTGAAATAGCTTCAAGGTTGTGGTCTATATTCCAAGGTCACGATACGTCAGCTGATCTTCGATGGGCCTTATGGGATAGTACTATGTATATCGTACGAGAAAATCCTATCTTTGGTATTGGGTGGAATACATTTTATTTAGTATATCCAGATTATAATTACTATATTCAAGGACCTCACATCTTGATGTATCATGCTCATAATTTATATCTTAATATGTTAGCTGAAACAGGTATTCCAGGATTACTATCATTCCTAGCAGTTATCGTAGGTCATGTTATTACATCTATAAGACTTAAAGGCGATATATTCCGTCAAGCTGCACAAATAGGTGTAGGTGCTTTGGCTATAGGTGTTTTATTTAGTGGCTTATCTGATTTTGAGCTATACAGTCATCAAGTGACTATTGTATTTTGGCAATTGTTTGGCTGGGTAGGGGCCTTTGTAAAAGTTCAACTGTCTGCTGATAAATCTGCATAATTGTCATATCTTGTATAATTAGCATGTTTTTATGGTAGATATATAATTTCATAATATGGTATACTTAATACATACCTTAGGTAGGTACGTATTAAGTAGTATAACCGGTTTTCTAATGTTAGACATAATTGAACATTATCGTTGGCATTTGAAAGCCGGTTTTTTGTATATCTTTGTATCTTTATAGGGAGGTGTATGGTCTAGTTCTTGTGTATGAGATGTTGTTTTTATATTGAAAAAGGG
>BNJV01002941.1_pt1 | contig 191872 bp, 161 predicted proteins | sample 8540591 | NCBI WGS metagenome assembly BNJV01 (sample SAMD00202457, study PRJDB9452) | human saliva metagenome | host: Homo sapiens | reverse complement strand
GGCGGCGAGCAGGCGCTCGACGTCGTCGGGGATCGTCTCCCGGCGGGGAGCAGCGCAGCGTGGAGCAGGGCCGGCCCCTCATCGAAAGCCCATTGCCAGGAGCACGTGACTGGGCTGGGTGACCCCGGCGTGGCAGGCCGATCCCGCCGACGCATCAATCCCCGCCAGATCCAGGGGCCATGAGCAGTGCCTCGGCGTCGGCCTCCTCGAACCACAGGTGCGCCGTGGAGGCCACATGATCGGCGCCCTCCGCCAACGTGGCGTGAACGCCCGCAAGCCCCCCGGCGCCCTCCAGGATCCGACGTCGCAGCGCCGCCAGCCGGGCCTCCTGCTCCTCCCAGCTCGGCGACCGCCAGCTCCACCGCCAGGGCCAGCGCCCGGGCCGCCACCACGTCCTGTGTGCCCGAGCGGGGCCCCCGCTCCTGACGGCCCCCGCCCGTGGCCGGCGTCAACGCCAGGTCGCGGCGAACCACCAGGGCCCCCACGCCCACCGGCGCCCCCAGCTTGTGGCCGCTCAGGCTCATCGCATCCAGGCCCCAGCCATGGAAGTCCACCGGAACCTTCCCCAGAGCCGCCACCACATCAGAGTGGACGGGCACGTACCCGGCCTCGCCGGGACGCCCGCTGCCACTGGCTTCACGCACGCGCGCCACCAGCGCCGCCATGTCCTGCACCACGCCGGTCTCATTGTTCGCCGTCATCACCGACACCAGGGACGCGGGGGAGTGGTCGGTACTGCCCGCCGGCACCAGCGCCCGAGCCAGAGGTCGAGCTCGACCCGCCCCGCGCCGTCAACCTCCAGCAGGCTCAGCCCCGCCCCCAGTTGGTCCACGGCGGTGCGCGCCGAGTCCAGAACCGCCGGGTGCTCAATCGGAGAGACCACCAGCCGCCCGCCCGGCACCGCGCGCGCCCGCCCCGAGACCACCAGGGCATCGGCCTCCGTCCCACCGGAGGTCAGCAGCACCTCATGCGCATCCACCCCCAGGGCACTGGCCAGGCGGGCGCGCGCCTGCGCCAGCAGGGCCCCCACCCGCCGGCCCGCAGTGTGCTGCGCACTCGGATTCGCCCAGCCCCCGAGCCCACTGGCCAGGTCCTCGGCAACCTGCTGGGCGACCTCGGGACGGACCGGGGCCGAGGCGGCATGATCGAGATAGGTGCGCACACCCCCAGCCTAAACGGCGGCACCGGCGACCAGCATGGTCCGCACGCGGCCTCCGCGCCGCCCGCACACCGCCCGCCTTCTCGCAGAACGCCTCGCCCCTCGCCCCGGCAGCCGCCCAGTCCCATATTCATCTCCTATTGGTATGGGCGTGCCCATGTGCGCCTCGAAGCAGGGGGTGGGAGAGTGACCCCATGCGCACCAACCAGCTCGCCCTGTCCCGCTCCGCCACCGACCGCGACGCCGAGCGACGCAGCGAGCCCGGGCTGCTGGAGCGCCTCGCCGCCGACCCCGACACCCGCCTGCTGCTGGTCGACGCCCGAGGCCGCGTCGCCCTGACCGGCCCCGCCATCCACCCCGACCTGCCCAACGACGGCCTCACCCACCCAGCCTCATCGGCAGCCCCGGCGCCACCGCCTGGGAGGGCCCCGGCACCCGCAGCGGCTGGGGCCTGCCCGACCTGCGCGTCGGCTACCTCGGAGCCTCCGCCCCCACTCGCTGCCCCGACCTGACCGTCCTCTACATGGGCCGCGAGCTCTCCGATGACGCAGCTACCGGCCCCGCCTGGATCGCCGTCGTCGTGCCCCAGGCCCTCGAGGTCCCCGACGCCCCCGAGCCGCCCGCCACCGGCTCTGACGCCGAGGGCACAGCCGTCGACCACCCCGACCTGCGCCGCCTGCTGGAGCGCTATCCGCTCTCCGCCCTGCGAGCCATGGGCGCCCAGATGACGGCCCGCGACGCCGGCCTGGCCACCACGGCCACCGCCCTGGCCGCCTGGCACGCCCGCTCCGCCTACTGCCCGGCCTGCGGCGGACGCACCGCGATCATCGAGGCCGGCTGGGCCCGCCGCTGCTCCGACTGCGCCACCGTCCACTTCCCACGCACCGACCCGGCCGTCATCATGGCGGTCACCGACACCTCCGACCGCCTCCTCCTCGTGCGCGGCGCCACCTGGGCTCCCCGGCGCTACTCGGTCGTGGCCGGCTTCGTCGAGGCCGGCGAGTCCATTGAGGCGGCCGTGGCCCGGGAGGTCCGGGAGGAGACCGGGCTGCGCGTGGCCGACGTCGAGTACCTCGCCTCCCAGCCCTGGCCCTTCCCACGCTCCCTCATGCTCGGCTGCCGCGCCCGCCTGGCCCCCGGCGAGGACCGGCCCCGCCCCGACGGTCAGGGAGGTCGTCGAGGCCCGTCTCGTCTCCCGTGACGAGCTCACCGCGGCCGCCGACGAGGGCAGCATCCTCCTGCCCGGCCCCACCTCCATCGCCCGACTCCTCATCGAGGACTGGTACGGCAGCCCCATCGTCAGCTGACGCCACCCGGCGCGGGACAACAACCGTCGATTCCTGTCACCGCCGCGTGGCAGGCTGGACCCGATGAGCCCGACCACCCCCCACCCGCCCCCTCGACGCATCCAGGCTCCTGGAGGCCCTCGACCCCGACCAGCGCGAGGTCGCCGAGCACCTCGAAGGCCCCCTGTGCGTCCTGGCCGGCGCCGGTACCGGCAAGACCCGAGCCATCACCTACCGCATCGCCCACGGCGTGGCCACCGGCGCCTACCAGGCCACCCAGGTCCTGGCCGTGACCTTCACCGCCCGCGCCGCCGGCGAGATGCGCTCGCGCCTGGCCGACCTCGGCGTCCCCGGCGTCCAGGCCCGCACCTTCCACGCCGCCGCCCTGCGCCAGCTCACCTACTTCTGGCCCACAGCCATCGGCGGACGCCGTCCTGACATCCAGGCCCACAAGGCGCCCCTGGTCGGCGCCGCCGCCCGCCGCCTGGGCCTGCCCACCGACCGGGCCACCGTGCGGGACCTGGCCGCCGAGGTCGAGTGGGCCAAGGTCACCATGACCCTGCCCGAGGACTACGCCCAGGCCGCCGTCGCCGCCGGTCGCACCGGTGTGGCCGGGCAGGAGGCGGCCACGGTCGCCCAGGTCCTGTCCCTCTACGAGGAGGCCAAGACCGAGCGCGGCGTCATCGACTTCGAGGACGTGCTCCTGCTGACCATCGGGATCCTCCTGGACCGCGAGGACGTCGCCGCCCAGGTGCGCGGTCAGTACAAGCACTTCGTCGTGGACGAGTACCAGGACGTCTCCCCGCTCCAGCAGCGCCTGCTGGACCTGTGGCTGGGACGGCGCCGCCAGCTGTGCGTCGTCGGGGACGTCTCCCAGACCATCTACTCCTTCACCGGCGCCACCCCAGTGTTCCTCACCGGCTTCACCACCCGCTACGAGGGCGCGCGCACCGTGCGCCTGAGCCGCGACTACCGCTCCACCCCGCAGGTCGTCTCCCTGGCCAACCGGGTCCTGTCGCGCTCGCGGCGCGGGGGCGGCGGCCTGCACCTGCCCGCAGGCGCCGTCGAGCTGGTCGCCCAGCGGCCCAGCGGCCCCGCCGTGCGCTTCGAGACCTACGACGACGACATCGCCGAGGCCGAGGGCGCCGTCGCCCAGGTGCGCCGCCTGCAGGCCGCCGGGGTCCCCCTGAGCGAGATCGCGATCCTGTACCGCACCAACTCCCAGTCCGAGGTCTTCGAGCAGGCCCTGGCCGGAGCCCAGATCGGATACCTCGTGCGCGGCGGCGAGCGCTTCTTCGAGCGTGAGGAGGTCAAAGCGTGCCATGGCCGTCATCCTCGGGGGCCGCCCGTACCGAGAAGGCCTCCTGACCGGCGACCTCGGCCAGGGACGCGCGCACCGTCCTGTCCCGCGAGGGCTGGAGCGAGGCCGCCCGCCCCCCGCGGAGCCGTGCGCGAGCGCTGGGACGCCCTCAACGCCCTGGTGGCCCTGGCGGACGAGATGGCCCCAGACCCGCGGCGCCGACCTCGACGCCTTCCACACCGAGCTGCGTGAGCGCGCCGACGCCCAGAACGCCCCCACCGTCGAGGGCGTCACCCTGTCCTCCTGCACGCCGCCAAGGGTCTGGGTGGGACGCCGTCATCCTCGCCGGCGTCTGCGAGGGCCTGCTGCCGATCTCCCTGGCCGAGGGGCAGGGCCGCCATCGAGGAGGGCGGCGCCTGCTCTACGTGGGCGTCACCCGCGCGCGAGAGCACCTCATCATCTCCTACGCCCGCGCCCGCAACGCCGGAGGGCGGGCCTCCCTAAACCCTCCCGCTTCCTGGACGGCCTGTGGCCCACCGGCCACGGCAGCCGGGACGCCTCCCGGCACCAGGGCCGCCAAAGCGCCAAGGAACGCTCCCGACAGTCCGCCGCCGACTTCGAGGGCCAACAACGACCCCCGCACCATCGCCCTGTTCGAGGAGCTGCGGGCCTGGCGCTCCCAGATCGCCAAGGAGAGGTCCAGACCCGCCTACACGGTCTTCGCCGACGCCACCCTGCGGGACATCGCCGTCGTCAAACCCACCAGCCTGCCCCAGCTCTCCCTCATCCGCGGCGTGGGCGCCACCAAGCTCCAGGACTACGGCGGGCCGGTCCTGGCCCTCCTGCGCGACTTCGAGGCCGGGGACTGACCGGCCCGAGGCACTCCTGCCCGACGGCGCTCACAGCTGCGAGCACAGGCACTCGGGATGGCGCTCCCAGGGCCTGTGCCGCCCCCGGGGCTCCTGGCCCGTGACCTCCACCGAGTGCGTGGACCACCACGCGGCCGAGCCTGCGCTCGTCTCCTCGCCCGGTTCAGCCTCCCCCTGGGCGCCGTCGGCCCCGGATGCCCGGCCCACCAGCGTGTCGATGACGGCCCGAGCCGTTGACGCCGCGGCCTCGTGCAGGACCAGGTGCTCAACCTCGGGCATGGGCAGGGTGCGCATCTGCGTGGCCAACGCCGGCCAGCACGGGTCGGCGTCCCTCTCCCACAGGTCCAGGCAGGTCGAGCACGGGCCCTGACCGTTGAGTACCGGGCCGATGCGCACCCCCGCCTCGCCGACGACGACCGGCAGGTGCACCACGTCCTCCTGAGCGAGCCGGCGCGCGAGCAGCGGCTCGACCACGTGCGCGTCCACCGTCACCATGACATCGGGACGGGTGCGCAACGGCGCCCGCGTCCTCAGGGCCGGGAAACGTGCCGACAGCAGCGGAGCCAGGCCCCCGTCCTGCGGGGAACGGGTGGACAGGATCGTGCCCACCCCAGCCTCCGCCAGCCACAGAGCCGCCTCCTGAGCCAGGGCGCTCACGCCGTGAACAGCCAGGACGGCCTGGGACAGGACCGCCCCACGGCCCTTGGCGTCAGCTCCCAGCCGGTCCCAGTAGACGCCGTCGGCCCCGCCGAGCTCGCTGGTCGCCGAGGCCACCAGCACCCCCTGACGCTCCAGGTCCGCGACGATCTCACGCGCCCGCGCCACCGGCACCCGGCTGCGCCGGGCGGCCCGGTAGACACCCGTGCTCTCCAGGCTGCGCGCGAACTCATCGAGCAGGCGCTGCTCGGCCAGGCTCAGATCACCGACAATGGTGCGCCGCCCGGGACTCGTCCCGATCTGGCTGACACCCTGCTGGCGCCACAGGATGGCGCACCCACCACGTACACGCATCGTGCCTCCTCACAGGTCTCCTGGAACCCGAAGGGGCGCCGGGAGCTCGAGGTCCTGACAAACGTGTCAGGACACGGTGCGACAGTGGCACGGGCGCGTCCAAGCCACCAGAGGCAGTTGCCGGCCTGTGGATAACTATCCCTCGGCCGAACGCCGGGTCAGCGGGGAGTCACTTGGCCGAGCAGGGTAGCCAGACCGGAGGTGTCGCCCGAAGCGATCGCCTCGGTGGCGGTGACGGCCTCGTGCAGCGTACCGACGGCGAAGACCTGCATGCCCTTGGGCTCATGGCCCCTGACCTCGTCACAGTTGCTCGCCGGGGCCAGGAAGTACGTGGAGCCCGCCTTGCGGGCACCGGCCATCTTCTGCTGGATACCGCCGATGGGGCCGACCTGGCCGTTGATGTCGATCGTCCCGGTCCCGGAGATGTCCTTGCCGCCGGTCAGCGCCCCCCGGGGTGATCTCGTCAACGACCCCCAGTGCGAACATCATGCCGGCACTGGGCCCGCCGACGTCAGACAGACCGAAGGTGGCGTCCACCTTGCTGTCCACCGAGATCTTCAGGCTCAGCCCCAGCAGGGAACCGGTCGTCCCCTCCTGCGGGGCGACCGTGGTGAGCGCGGCGGCCACCTGCTGATCTCCGCGGCGCACCCCGAGGGTCACCCGAGTGCCCTCGGCAATGGTGGTCATGAGCTCTTTCAGCTGGGAGAAGGAGGTGATGGTCGTGGCCTGGCCGCCCTCAGGAGTGATGGTCTCCAGGACGTCCCCGGCCTGGACCTCGGTCGAGGTCTGCTGCTCAGCCACCTCGGTGACGGTCAGGTGCATGGCTCCGGCCTTGCCGGTCTCCACGAGCGCGGCGATGACGGCGGAGTCCTGCGAGGCGGTCATCTGAGCCTTGCCGGTCTCCTCGACCTGCTCGGCGCTCTGATCCTGCGGGCACACCTCGTTACGGTCCACGATCCGCTTGTCCGCCGAGAACCAGGCGGCGATGAGGTCGGCGGTGGTCACCGGGTAGCCGGGGCAGCCCGACACCGAGACCGTCGTCATCCGCAGGGCGCCCTGGGTCGGGTAGGTCTCGGTCCCCGAGACCTTCAGGACGTCCTGGCTCGACGACGAGCCGTTGTCCAGCACGTTCCAGGTCGGGCCGGGGGCCTCGATGACCACGTTGATCGGCACCGTGAAGACGGCGACGATGAGGGCCACCACCACCAGGACCGCCCCGACCGCCGCAGTGCGCCGCAGCCTGCGTCGGCGCCGGTCCTGTGGGGAGGGCTGCGCCTGCGGGGCCTCGGCGTGCTCGGCCTGGTCGAGCCGATCATCCTCAGGTTCCGGGGTCGGCCGGGTGTCGTCAGGGGCGAGCGAGCTCGCGGCGTCGACGGCGTCGTGCTGGTCTGGGTGCGTCACGCGCTCATCATGCGACATCTTCCTGAGGAAGACGCGCAGATACCGACACGAACCCGGCACGAACTCGACACACTGCCGGCACGGACAGGACGCGGGCCCGACCGGGACGGAGCGGGCACGCCGTCGGCGAACGGGACATAGCCCCGGCACAGGGAATGGGTGCGACCATAAGGCCGTTAGCGACGGTGTCCGGGCGCCCCAGACGGCCCGGACGATGCCCAAGGACGACCCGGCGAGAGGAAACCCCGTGAGCGAGGACGCCTTCGACGAGCTCGAGAAGATGCTCGCATCACTGTTCGGCGAGCAGATGGCCTCCGACGCCGTCAGCGCCCTGCGCTCATCCGGGGTGGATCCCAGCTCCATCGCCCAGATGCCGGGGGTGGGGGACATCTCCCAGCTCAGTCCCGCCCAGCTGTTGGCGATGCGCGCTCAGTTCCAGCAGATGTTCTCCGCCTCCACCGCCGAGCCGGTCAACTGGCAGATGGGGCAGGAGCTGGCTCTCCAGCAGGCGCGCGGCGACGGCGACCCCACGGTGACCGCTGCGGTCGCCGAGTCCACGCGCCAGGCCCTTCAGGTGGCCGACCTGTGGCTGGATACGGCCACCGAGTTCATGCCGGCGCCCGGGCAGCGGGAGGCCTGGAGCCGCAGCGGCTGGGTCGAGCGCACGCTGCCAGTGTGGAAGGACGTGTGCGCCCCGGTGGCCGAGGCCGTCACCACCGCCCTGGCCCGCACCCTGGAGAAGCAGATTCAGGAGATGCCGGCCGAGATGGGGCAGGCCGCCCAGCAGATGGGGGCGCTCGGGTCCATCATGCGCACCATGGCCGGCACGGCCTTCGGCCTCCAGATCGGCCAGGCCATCGGGTGAGCTCGCCAAGGAGGCGCTTGGGGCCACCGACACCGGCCTGCCCCTGACCCGTGAGCCCGGTACGGCACTGGTTCCCGCCAACGTGGCCGCCTTCGCCGAGGGGCTGGAGGTCGATGAGGACGAGGCCCGTATGTTCCTGGCCGTGCGGGAGGCCGCCACCGCCCGCCTCTACGCCCACGTGCCCTGGCTGCGCGGGCAGGTGCTCCAGGCAGTGGTCGCCTACGCCCGCGAGATCCGCATTGACACCGAGACCCTGGAGTCCGCCGTGGCCCAGGTGGATCCCAACGACCCCGACGCCTTGCGCGAGGCCCTTGAGAGCGGACTGTTCGCACCCCAGGAGACGGCGGCCCAGCGCGAGGCCCTGGAGGACCTGGAGACGCTCCTGGCACTCGTCGAGGGCTGGGTCGAGGTGGTCACCGCCCGCGCCGCCGCACCGCACCTGCCCCACATCATGGCACTGGCCGAGATGATGCGCCGGCGCCGGGCCCAGGGCGGCGCCGCCGAGCAGGTCTTCGCCCGCCTCATCGGCCTGACCTTCCGTCCCCGCCGGGCCCGGGAGGCCGCCGAGCTGTGGGCCCACCTGGGCGCCCAGGCCGGTGACGCCGAGCGCGACGCCTTCTGGAACCACCCCGACGTCATGCCCACGGCCTCCGAGCTCGCCAACCCCAAGGACTTCCTCACCATGCGGCGCATGGCTCCCAGGACATCGACGCCGAGATCGACGCCGACCTGGCCTCCCTGCTGGACGGGACCCTCGGGTACGCCGAGGGCGCCAAGGAGGCCGACGAGAACAGCCCCGAGGGGCTCGGGGACCGGAGCCCTGCCTCGGCCGATGCTGCCGCCCAGGAGCCCGGCCAGTCAGCCGACCCCGCCTCGGCCGGCGCCGGGGGCGAGGACTCGCCCGGGGAGCCCGACGAGCAGGACCCGACCGGCACGGACAAGGACTGAGGCGCACGGGGCCGTGCGGCGCTGGTGACCGGCGTCGAGTGCTCGCCCGACGGTGACCGGCTACAGGAAGGTCGCCTCCAGGCCTCGACCAGGCCGGGGACCAGGCGCTCACCCTGATAGAGCGAGGCGTCGTCGTCGTGACTGCGTGAGCGCAGCACGCACCAGGACTGCCCGCCGCGCAGGACCCCCACCACCATGCGGATGTCCTCGCGGTCCGGGCGCTCCTGGAGGAAGGCCAGACGCTCGGCGGCATCGGTGATGGCCTCGGCCTCCTCCTGGGCCGCAGGCGGCAGAACCAGCCGCTCGACGCTGATGGCGGCGCCGTGGACGGAGTCGGGCCAGGCGAGCTGGGCCAGCAGGTGCTCCAGGTCCGCGGCGGGCGGCAGCCTCTCCTGCTCCACCACCATGAGCAGCTCGGGGTTCGAGCGGGCCTCCTCCACGGTGGCGGCGTCCAGGAGGTCGGCCACGTCCGGGTCGGCCTCAAGAGCCTCGGCGGTGCGCACCAACGCGAAGACGCGCACCGGCTGGTCCCAGCCGTGGGCCGCCACGTGAGTCTCGGTCTCCATCACCGCGCGGGCCAGGGTCTCTGTCGCTAAGGCTGCGGCTCGATCCGCCCCCGCGGTGGTCGCCTCGTCATGCATTGTGTCAGTCACGCCGCCATCGTCTCACTGGTGGTGCCGCCTCCTCCAATGACGAGGCCTCGTCAGTCAGGGGGCGCGCCGTGGCCGCTGGAGGCGTTTTCTCATCCTGGAGAAGGTTATGGCCGTGTCAGAGGTGTGTGGGACGATGGTCCGAGCGGCCCCTCCGGCCGATGACGCCATGTTTCACCGTGTGCGAGGCGGCGTCACCACGCACGTCAGACAGGGAGCAGGATCGTGAGCACCAGGCCCGATGACGAGTCCCCGGACTCAACCTCCGAGGAGTCCTCGAGCAAGTCCACCGGCTCGTCCCGACAGGGGAAGCCTGACAACTTATCCGGACTGTTCGGCCTTGGACGCATGGGTGGGGGAGGGCCCCGTCCTCCCCGCGCTCCGCGCACCGGGAAAGGCGGCGGACGTCCCGGTCCGCTGGTCCTGACCATCTCGATCATCGCGGCCATCGCCGTGGCCATCGGCATCCTGTCGCAGGTGTGGACCGAGGTCCTCTGGTTCAGTCAGATCGGGTACGCCCGGGTGCTGTGGACGCAGTGGATCGCCCTCATCGTCCTGTTCCTGGTGGGATTCGGCATCATGTTCGGGGCCGTCTTCGTCTCGATGACCAGGGCCTACCGGGCCCGGGAGATCGGGATGCCCGACGACGAGGCCACGCGCAACCTCGAGGCCTACCGCTCCGTCATCGAGCCGGTGCGACGTCGGCTGACCTGGGCAGTGCCCGCGGTGCTGGCCCTGTTCGGCTCGGCCTGGGAGCTGGCCCCCAGCTGGCGGGAGATTCTGCTGGCCTTCAACTCCCAGTCCTTCGGAGTCAAGGACCCCCAGTTCGGGATCGATATCTCCTTCTACGTCTTCATCCTGCCCGCGGTGCTGACGCTCGTGTCCTTCCTGTCCGGCGTCGTCCTGTTCGCCGGGGTGGCCTCGATCGTCGTCCACTACCTGTACGGCGGTATCTCCGTGGTGCGTAAGCCTCACTTCACCAAGGCCGCACGCATGCACCTGGCGATCTTCTTGGCGCTGTACGCCGTCATCCGGGCCGTGGGCTACTGGCTGGGTCGCTACAGCGCCCTGTACGCCTCCAACTCCAAGTTCGACGGCGCCAACTACACCGACGTCAACGCGGTCATCCCCGCCAACGCGATTCTCGCGGCGATCGGACTGGCCGTGGCCTTCCTCTTCGTCGCCTCGGTGCGTTCCAGCTCCTGGCGCCTGCCGATCATCGGTGTGGTTGTCATGATCGTCTCCTCCCTGGTGGTGGGGACCGCCTACCCGCTGGTCATCCAGAAGTTCATCGTCGACCCCAATGCCCAGCGCCAGGAGGCCGAGTACATCCAGCGCAACATCAATGCCACCAAGGCCGCCTACGGCCTGGAGAACGTGGAGACCACCAACTACGACGCCACGACGAAGACGGCGGCCGGCCAGCTGGAGAAGGACGCCGAGTCCACCACCTCGATCCGGCTCCTGGACCCCGGGCTCATCTCCCCGACCTTCCAGCAGGTCCAGCAGAACAAGCAGTACTACTCCTTCGCGAACCGGCTCAACGTGGACCGCTACAAGGTGGACTCCACCAGTCGGGACACGGTGATCGCGGTACGTGAGCTCAACCTGTCCGGCCTGGGCGAGCAGCAGCAGACCTGGGTCAACGAGCACACCGTCTACACCCACGGCTACGGCGTCGTGAACGCCTACGGCAACACGGTGGCCACCCGCGGCTACCCCTCATTCTGGGAGGGTGGCATCCCCTCTCAAGGTGACCTGGGTAAGTACGAGCCCCGGATCTACTTCGGTCAGTCCTCGCCGTCCTACTCCATCGTGGGCGGCAAGGACAACGGCTCGCCGCGCGAGCTGGACTACCCCGACGACGAGTCCAAGACCGGTCAGGTCAACACCACCTTCGCCGGCAACGGCGGGCCGAGCGTGTCCAACCCGTTCAACCGCCTGCTCTACGCCGCCAAGTTCCGGGAGGCCAACATCCTCTTCTCCCAGGAGGTGCGCGAGGGCTCCCAGATCCTCTACGACCGGGACCCGGCCAAGCGTGTCGCCAAGGTGGCCCCCTGGCTGACCCTGGATAACAGTCCCTACCCGGCCGTTGTCGATCACGATGACAACCCGGCCACTTCCCAAGCGGGTGATGTGGATCGTCGACGGTTACACCACGACGAACAACTACCCCTACGCCCAGCACGAGTCCCTGGCCAAGGCGACGGCGACCGCCGACAACAAGGGCGGTCTTCTGCGGGCGCCGGAGGAGTCCAACTACGTGCGCAACTCCGTCAAGGCCGTCGTGGACGCCTATGACGGGTCGGTCAAGCTCTACCAGTGGGATGACAAGGACCCGATCCTCAAGGCCTGGCAGAAGGTCTTCCCCGGGACAGTCACGCCCATGAGCCAGATGAGCGCCGACCTCATCGCCCACATGCGCTACCCCGAGGACCTGTTCAACGTCCAGCGCACCATGATGGCGACCTATCACGTCAACGACGCCGCGGAGTTCTACTCCGGTGGAGACTTCTGGAAGATTCCGGATGACCCGACCACACCCGGTCAGGACCAGCAGGCCCCCTACTACCTGACCCTCAAGATGCCCGGGCAGGACCAGGCGAGCTTCTCCCTGTCCAGCGCCTACATCATCGGCGGAAATACCAACCGCAACGTGCTCACCGGCTTCCTCGCCGTGGACTCCGAGACCTCTCCCGGCACCGGGAAGAAGGGGGGAGCGTAGTCCGAGCTACGGCAAGCTGAGACTCCTGGAGCTTCCGCGTTCCTCGAACGTGGCCGGGCCGGGGCAGGTGCAGAACATCTTCGACTCCAACCCGGAGATCTCCAAGGAGCTCAACCTCCTGTCCCAGGAGGGCTCCCAGGTCATCAAGGGCAACCTGCTGACGCTGCCCGTGGGAGGCGGACTGCTCTACGTCCAGCCCGTCTACGTGCAGTCGTCGTCGGGAACTCAGTACCCGCTGCTGCGCAAGGTGCTGGTCTCCTTCGGGGACAACGTCGGATTCGCCGACACCCTCTCGGGGGCGCTCGACCAGGTCTTCGGCGGTAACTCCGGGGCGACCACGGGTCAGGAGGCCATCGACGGCGATGCCGCCGCGGCCAATGACACCAATGAGACGACCGACGGCAAGGACCCGACGGCGGATGGCGGAGCCAAGGCATCGGCGAGCCCGAGCGCCGCGCCCACGGCTTCAGCCAGTGCGTCCCCCTCGGCCTCGGCCAGCGCGTCCTCCAGTTCCTCCGCCACCCCGTCGGCCTCGGGAACCTCGGATCCGAAGGCGGAGCTCAATCAGGCGCTCTCCGACGCTCAGACCGCGATGACTGACGCCGACACAGCCAGGAGCAAGGGCGACTGGTCGGCATACGGCGATGCGCAGAAGCGCCTCAACGAAGCCGTCAAGCGGGCCGTTGAGGCCCAGAAGAAGCTGGGCTGAGCCCGGTCGGCCGCCACTGAGGGCGTGCCCTGCGACCCGCCTCACCGGGCGGTGAGCAAGGGCACGCCCTCGTCATTTGCCTCAAGGGTGGGACGCCCCCTAAGGTTGGTCTCACCGACGCGGGGTGGAGCAGTTCGGTAGCTCGCCGGGCTCATAACCCGGAGGTCGCAGGTTCGAATCCTGTCCCCGCTACCACTCCAGAGGAGCCCGGTCCTTCCCAGGACCGGGCTCCTCTGTTCTTATCTGTTCGGCCGTCCGACTGAAGAGAGGCAGCGGCCTTGAGGGCAAAACCGATAACCCGTCCTCGACCTCATGCGGGAGAATCCCTTCGTCAAGCCGCCTCGTTATGAAAAGCTGGTCGGGGATCTATCGGGCTGTTACTCGCGGCGTATCACTATCCAGCATCGACTCGTCTACGAGGTGCATACCGACGAGAGGACCATCCATGTCCTGAGAATGTGGACCCACTACGAGTGACGGTACCAACCGGCAGGCTCGGCGTGACGTGATTCCCCGGACTGGCATGACTGCGGGCGCATGACTGGGTAGCGCCGGTATCTCCCTCATGAATACGTTCGCGGTTGCTTGCGCACCCGCGTGGGATCTGTGCGAAACTCAAGTATGGCAAAGAAGCACCCCACCATGGACCGTTCCCTGTACGAGGCAGAGCTGCTGAGGCTGCAGGCGGAGCTGGTTGAGATGCAGGAGTGGGTCAGGGCCACCGGAGCCCGCGTCGTCGTGATCTTCGAGGGCCGTGACGCGGCAGGCAAGGGCGGGGCGATCAAACGCATCACCGAGTACCTCAACCCGCGTATCGCGCGCGTGGTCGCGCTTCCCTGTGCCCACCGAGCGCGAGCGCACCCAGTGGTACTTCCAGCGCTACATCGCGCACCTGCCCGCCGCCGGCGAGATCTGCCTGTTCGACCGCTCCTGGTACAACCGCGGCGGCGTCGAGCACGTCATGGGCTATTGCACCCCGGAGGAGCACCGGCGCTTCCTCCAGCAGTGCCCGGTCTTCGAGAGGATGCTCGTCGACGACGGCATCCTGCTGCGCAAGTACTGGTTCTCCGTCCCTCAGAAGGAGCAGTACAAGCGCTTTCAAGTCGCGCATGACCGACCCCATGCGGCGTTGGAAGCTCTCACCCACCGACCTGGAGGCCCTGCCTCGCTGGGAGGACTACTCGCGGGCCAAGGACGAGATGTTCGTCCACACGGACATCGACTCCGCCCGCTGGCACGTCGTGGAGTCGGCCGACAAGCGCAAGGCACGCCTCAACATGATCCACCACCTGCTGGAGTCCATTCCCCTACGAGCACGTGGAGCGTCCTGAGATGACCTTCCCGAAGAAGTCCTCGTTGCCGACGTCGGGCTACCGCCGCACGGACCGGTCCCTCCAGAGCGAGGTGCCCGACTACGCGGCCACTCTCAGTGAGTCCGACACAACCGAGCGCTACGTGGACCTTGAGGACCAGGGGATCAGCTAGGGCCGGCGGCTCCTGCGCCCCAGCTCCTCAAAGACCTGCCCGACCGGCTCACGGATGATGAGGTCGGCGCGGGAGTCATATGGCGTGGGAGTCGCGTTCATGAGGACCAGGCGCTCACCGGCGTAGTAGTCGATGAGGCCCGCCGCCGGGTAGACGACCAGGCTCGTGCCGGCCACGATCAGCAGGTCCGCCTCCGAGATGGCCCGCACAGCCCCCTCTATGACGTCACTGTCCAGCATCTCCCCGTAGAACACGATGTCCGGGCGCAGCACCGAGGCGCACGCGGGGCAGCGGGGGACCTCGCCGGAGCGGGCGCCGTCGACGTCGTCCAGGGTGGCGTGCTCGCCGCAGCCGGTGCAGATCAGGCGCGACCAGTTGCCGTGCAGCTCGAGGACCCGCTCGGAGCCGGCTCGCTGGTGGAGGCCGTCAATGTTCTGCGTGACCACGGCCGACAGCTTCCCGGCCCGCTCGAGGTCGGCCACGAACCTGTGCGCCGCGTTGGGGGCCACGCCCTCGCGGGCGTTCTCCTGGGCGAACCACTCCCAGTAGGCCTGCGGGTGCACGGTGAAGAAGTCGATGGACAGCACCTGCTCCAGGGGGATCTCCCGGTCCTGGTGGTAGAAGCCCTTGGCGCCCCGGAAGTCGGGGATCCCCGACTCCGTGGAGACCCCGGCGCCGCCGAAGAAGACGATGTGGCTGGACTCTTCGATCCACTGGGCGAGCAGGCCCCACTGGCTGTCCTGGCGATCCATGCACTCCACCCTAACGCCGGGCTCGGTGCATGAGGTGACGACGGCGGGGTGGAACGTTGGGGTGGGACTCAGTGGATCGGTCGGTAGCCGGTGCGATCGGCCTCGGTGACGTCCCGAATCACCCGCGCCGGGTTGCCCGCGGCGATGACACCGGGAGGGATGCTGCGGGTGACGACGCTGCCTCCTCCGACCACAGTGCCCGAGCCAATGGTCACACCAGGAAGGACTGTGACGTTGCCGCCGATCCAGACGTCGTCGCCGATCGTGATCGGACGCGCTCGGCAGGCTCCGTCAGCGCGCTCACGAGGATCCAGAGCGTGGTTGGCGGTGTACAGGCCGACCTTGGGCCCCAGAAGCACGTTGTCTCCGATGGTGATGGGGGCGCCGTCGAGCATGACGCAGTCGAAGTTCGCAAAGAAATGGGAGCCGAGGTGGATATTGCGTCCGAACTCGCACCGGAATGTTGGCTCGAGGTTGACGTCGCGGCCCATCGAACCCACGACCCGACGCAGCAAGGCCTCGCGTTCCTCGGCGGGCTGACCATAGGAACGGTTATATGTATCGGTGGCCTGGACGGCCTCGATCCGCGCTGTGATGAGCTCAGGCGTCAGGTCGTCGTACATCGCGCCCGTCGCCATATGAGCGAATTGTTCCGTCAGGTTCATGCGTACCGATCCTCCTGCCTGCCGTTCCGGTTCATCGACTCGCGAGCCTCCTCGCAGGACGCTGAGTGATAAGGCAAGGGCCCAGATCAGCAGCGGAACGCCGTGGAATGCGGTCCGCCAGACCTGGGCCCTGTGCGTGCTCGTCGTGGGGGAGAGACTCAGATACCGAAGCCGACCCGGCGGGGCTCGGCCTCACCGAGCTCGATGTACGCCAGGGAGCCGGCCGGCACGAAGACCTTGCGGCCCTTGTCGTCGCTGAGGATGACGGCCTTGGTCTCGGCGTCGGCCACGGCGGCCAGCACCTTCTCCTGAGAGTCGGAGGTCTCCAGGGAGAGCTCGCGGCTGGCGTGCTTGATTCCGATCGTGACCTGCATGGGGCTCCTTCGCATCGTCTGTGTGCCGTATTGAGCGGCACAGCGCCCATCGGGGAGAGGGGCGTGAACCTGGCTCGATCCTAGGGGGCTGCGGCCGCGCCGGCCCTTCGCGCGCCCCAGGAGCCGCGCCGTTTCGCGCCACGCGGAACATGCGCCGCCGGCGCTTCCGGGTGGAGGGCTCGTGACCGATGACGATCCGTTAACGGTGCACGATCCTGTCGGTGGCCCGTGGTGAGATGGTCCCATGTCCCAGGACCGCGTCCGTCTCCTCCCGCCCGCCGAGGCGGCCGAGCTGCCCGCCGCCGACGCCGATGGGCAGCGGGTCCTGGACCGCGTGGCTGAGGGCTCCAACGTCGTCGTCCTAGGGGCTCCTGGGACCGGTAAGACGTCTCTGGCCCTGAGGCTGCTGGCCGAGACGGTCGCCGGTGGACGCGACGCCGTTCTACTGGCCCCTACCCGGGCGCGGGCCGACTGGCTGCGCGGCCGGGCCGCCCACCTGCTGCGTGAGGGCCATGGCGACGGCGTCGTCCGAGTGCGTACCCCCGCAGCCCTCGCCCTGACGATCCTGACCACCTCCTTGACCATGCGGCCCGCCCCGCTGCCGCCCCCGGTGCTTCTGGCCGGAGCGGAGGAGGACTCCGCCCTGGCCTCCATGGTCAGCACCGTCACCTGGCCAGGGGCTCCCCGCCGAGGCCACCGGGTCGCGGGCGTTCCGCTCCGAGCTGCGCAACCTCCTGGCGCGCGCCGGAGAGCTCGGCGTCAGCGCCGACGACCTGGCCGACCTGGGACGCCGGCTCAACGTCCCCATCTGGGGGCCCGCGTCCCAGCTCCTGCGCACCTGGGACGCGCAGGGGCGGGCCAGCGCCGAGCGCCGGGCCCAGACCCGCAAGATGGACACGGCTCGCCTCCAGGACCGAGCCGTGGAGGCCCTGAGCTCCTGGGGCGCCGACGCCGTCACTGTCCGCCGCCCCGTGCCGGACCTCGTCCTCGTGGACGACTACCAGGACTGCACGGCCGCCACCGCCAGGCTCCTGACGGCCCTGGCGACCCCGGACCCCGACGGGCACCGGGCACAGATCGTGGTGCTGGGGGACCCCGACGTCGCCGTGGAGACCTTCCGCGGGGGCACCCCCAGCCTGCTCGTCGCCGCCGAGGACCACTCGGGGCTCGCAGCCACCCGCCTGCGGCTGACCACCTGCTACCGAGGGCAACCCGGCCATCGCGGCGGTGATCCGCGACCAGAGCGCCCGGGTCCCGGTGACCGGCACGACCGCCCACCGGCAGACGACGCTGGCTCCCCGGTCCCCAGCACGGTCCTCGGCAGGGCCTTCCTCTGGGGCGAGTGACGCTGAGCGCCCGCAGGCGGCGGCCGGCGTCGAGGTCATCCTGGCCTCCTCCGCCTGGCAGGAGCACGCCCACGTCGCCCGGACGCTCAGGCTCGAGCACGTCCACCACGGCACCGCCTGGTCCCAGATGGCGGTCATCGTTCGCAGCGCCGCAGACGCCGAGACCCTCGCCAGGGACCTGCGCAGACGAGGTGTGCCCCTGGCCTCACGCACGCCCGCGGTCCTGCTACGCGCAGAACCGGCCGCAGCCGCGCTCCTGGACATCGTGCGCGCCGCCATCCGCGACCAGCTGGGCGGGCACGGTGAACCGCCCCAGCGCGACGCCACCATCAACCTCCTCACCAGCCCCCTGGTGGGGCTGACCACCATGGACCTGCGCCGACTGCGCCGCAGGCTGCGCCAGAACCCGCCGGCTGTAACCCCGCACGCCAGTGCGGCCGAGCCCAGTGAGCCCAGGACCACCGCACCCACAACCGGTCCCGCTGTTGATCCCGTCGCCGGGACCGGACCCCGAACCGGCGGCGACGCCGCCCTCCTGGCCCTGCTGGCCGCCCCCGAGCAGGCCTCCGGCTTCGCCCGGTCCCTGGACGGGCAGCCGCTGAGCGCCCAGGCGGAGCGGCTCCTCATCGCAGCCAGGATCCTTGAGGCTCTGCGCTCCGTCATTGGGCAGAGTCCCGCCGAGGCTCCGCGCGATGTCGAGGCCCTGCTGTGGGCCGCCTGGAACGCCTCCGAGCGGGCCGAGGCCTGGCGCGCCACCGCCCTGCTGCCCTCGGCAAGCTCGGTGCGAACGCTCCTGTCCGAGGCCGCCGAGCACGACCTCGACGTCGTCACCACCCTCTTCAAACGCGCCGAGGTCTGGGCTGAGCGTCACCCGGGCCAGGACGCCTCCAGCTTCCTGGCCGAGCTCGATGCCGAGGTCCTGCCCTCGGACTCCGTGGCCCCTCAGGGGCGGCGCCCGGAGGGTGTGGCCGTCATGACCCCGGCGGGTTGCGCGGGCCAGGAGTGGGAGCTTGTCGTGGTCGTCGGACTGGAGCGGGACCGCTGGCCGGACCTGCGCCTGAGAGACTCCCTGACCCGCACCGGCCTCCTCGTCGACGCCGTCACCGGCCGCCTGACCGCAGACACCGCCGCACCGGGGGAGGGAAGCGGCGGCAGCGGCGCCGTGGCCGCTGCCCGGGCGCAGGTGCGCGCCGACGAGCGCCGCATGCTCATCATGGCCGTGTCGCGCGCCTCCAGGCGCCTCCTGCTGACCGCCACCGCCGACGCCGAGCACGCCCCCTCACCCTTCCTGACCGAGATCGCCCGCAGCGCCGGGATCGCCCTGACCGACGCCGACGGCGCCCCTCTCCTGACCCCCGACACCGGCGACCTCACCCTGCGCGGCCTGGTGGGGGAGCTGCGCCACGCCGCCATCTGCGGCAACCTCGAGACGGCCACCGACGCCGAGCGCCGCCGCGGCCGGGCCGCCGTCGACCTGTTGGCCGACCTCGCCCGCCAAGGCGTACCCGGCGCCGACCCCGCCACCTGGATCGGCGCGACCGGCCCCACCTCCACCGCCCCCCTCATCGCCGCCGGCGAGCGGATACGGGTCAGCCCCTCCGACGTGGAGGGCCTGGCCGCCTGCCCCCTCAAGTGGTTCCTGACCCGCAGCGGCGGATCGGCCCCCGCCAGCGACGCCCAGGCCCTGGGCAGCCTCGTCCACGCCGTCGCCGAACGGGCGGAGAAGGAGCACCTGCGCGGTCCGGCCCTGCGCGAGGCCTTCGAGGAGCGCCTGACCGACCTCGGCTACCCCGCCACCTGGCAGGGAGGCCTGGCCGCAGACCGCGCCCGCGCCATGATCGAGCGCCTCGACGCCTACCTGGCTGACTGCGACGCCCTGGGCGTGCGCGCCGACGTCGAGCAGCCGGTGCGCGCCGACGTCGACATCCCCCTGAGTGTCCTCAGCCCCGCGGTCCGCCAGCGGGCCGGCCTGCGGATACCGACGAAAGGCGGCGACGCCGTCCCGGTCACGATCTCCGGGCGCATCGACCGCCTCGAGCACCTCGGCGGCCTGTCGGGAGGCGACCTGGAGGACTCCGCCGGACCCCGACCGGAACGGCACCGTGCGCGTCATCGACCTCAAGACCGGGCAGCGCGTCCCCAAGGACGTCCAGCGTCACCCCCAGCTGGCCACCTACCGGCTGGCCCTGAGCTCGCAGGGCCTCGACGTCGTCGGCGGAGCCCTCGTGCTCCTGGGCAAGGAGCCCTCCAAACGCTCCGGAGACGGCTACGTCCTGGCCCCGCCGGGCGCCGCCCTCGACCCCAGCCCCGCCGCCCCGGAACCAGCGCAGGAGCCCGCTGAGGAACCGGGCGACGAGGGAAGCGAACGGTGCTGCCGACAGCGGTGAGGAGTACTGGGCTGAGGACCTTGTGGCCGCCGCGGCCGTGGCCGGAGTGGGCCCGCAGATCGAGGCCCGCACCGGTGAGCACTGCCGTACCTGCCGGGTCAAGGACTCCTGCCCCGTGCAGGTCGAGGGAAGGAGAGTCGTCTCATGACCCCTACCGGCCCAGACCGGCTCACCCCCCAGGCCCTGGCGGAGGCGCTCAGCATCCACACCCCCACCCAGGAGCAGGCGCGCGTCATCGCCCACCGGCTGAGCCCCCTGCTGGTGGTCGCCGGAGCCGGCTCGGGCAAGACCGCCACCATGGCCCAGCGAGTCGTCTATCTGGTCGCCACCGGGCAGGTCCGCCCCGACCAGATCCTCGGACTGACCTTCACCCGCAAGGCCACCGCCGAGCTCGACCAGCGCGTCGCCTCCCGCCTAGCCGGCCTCAGTGCGGCCGGCCTGCTCCCGGTCGCCGCACCGGAGCGCGACAGCGGAGTGGAGAGCACCGCTGACGCCACCGACGTTGGCGAGCCGATGATCGCCACCTACAACTCCTTCGCCGGCGCTCTGGTGCGCGACCACGGACTGCGCATCGGCGTGGACCCCGACTCCACACTCATCACTCAGGCCCGCTCCTGGCAGATCGTCACCTCCCTGCTCGAGGCGCGCACGCTCCCGCTGCCCAACGAGAGCCTCAGCCACAACGCGAGTGCCACCCTGGTCCTGGCCGACTCCTTGAGCCAGAACCTGCTGACCATCGAGGATGCCGCCAAGGACCTGGCCGACCTGTCCGAGCAGTTCACCGCCCTGGCCGCCATCAAGGGCTGCAAGACCCTGGTCGGCAAGGCCCCCGCCGTCATGGCTGAGTGGGAGGCCCTGCTCGACGTCGTCGCCGAGCTGCATGCACACAAACGTCACCACGGCCTGCTCGACTTCGGCGACCAGATCGCCCTGGCCTGCGCCATCGCCGAGTCCGTCCCCGAGGCCGCCGCCCAGGTGCGCGCCCAGTACCCCGCGGTCCTGCTCGATGAGTTCCAGGACACCTCGGTGGCCCAGGTCCGGCTCCTGTCGGCCCTCTTCGCTGACTCCGGGGTGACCGCCGTCGGCGACCCCCACCAGGCGATCTACGGGTGGCGAGGAGCCAGTGCAGCAGCCCTGGACACCTTCCACCAGCGCTTCAACCCCACTGGCACCGCCCTCCTGAAGTCCGGGACCTCACCGGCTGAGGCCACCCCCGTCCTGGAGCTGTCGACCTCCTGGCGCAACGACTCCACCATCCTGGAGGTCGCCAACGTCGTCTCCGCACCCCTGCGCTCTGGCGTCGTCGAGGACGGGGACCCGGTGGGCGAGCACCTCACCGTCGCCCCCCTTGCGGGCCCGCCCCGCAGCCTTCGGCCTGGAGCCCGGGGCGGCGTTCGGGGCCTTCCTCCAGGACCCCGCCGAGGAGGCCCGCACGGTGGTCGCCTTCCTCGCCGAGCGCTGGTCGCCCAGTGCCGAGATGGCCGTCCTGTGCCGCACCCGGGCACAGATGGAGCCCATCGCCGCCGAGCTGGAGGAGGCCCGCCTGCCCTACACGATCATCGGCCTGGGCGGGATGCTCTACGTCCCCGAGGTCGCCGACGTCCGCGCCCTGCTGACCGCGGCCTCGGACCCGGAGCGCGGGGACCGGGTGGTCAGGCTCCTGACCGGTTTCGGCATCGGTGCCCGCGACCTGCGGGCCCTGGCCTCGCTGGCCCGCGAGCTCACCCGCCCCGCGACCGAAAGCGGCAAGGAGGCACCAGGACCTCACGGCGACCAGGTCGAGATCGACTCCCCACTGCTCAGCGAGGCCCTGGACATCCTGCTGCGATGGCATGAGGGCGGCGCGCAGGAAGAGCAGGAGGAGTCCGCCGCGGCCCGGGACCTGACCGAGGCCGGGCGGGCCGTCGCCTTGCGCACCGCCCGGGCGATCCGACGCATCCGGGAGGCCGTCTCCCTGCCCCTGCCCGACCTCGTGGCCCTGGCCGAGCAGGTCCTCGACCTCGACATTGAGATCGCCGCTCGGGTCGGCCACCCGATGGGGCACCGCGCCCTCGACTCCTTCCACGAGACGGCCCGGGCCTTCGCCGCCGACACCGACGCCCCCACCCTCACCGGCTTCCTGGAATGGCTCGACGCCGCCGAGGAGCACGAGGACGCCATGAGCGCCCCCGAGGTCGAGCCCTCGCCCGGGGCGGTCCAGCTCCTCACCGTCCACGCCGCCAAGGGCCTGGAGTGGGACGTCGTCGCCGTCCCCGGCATGGACGAGCAGGTCTTCCCCTCCTACACCAGCGCCGTCAAGGACGATCTTCGCGTCGCGGAGACCGGCTGGATGGGCTCCACCTCCACCTTCCCCTTCCCGCTGCGGGCCGACGCCGGCGACCTGCCCCCCTTCACCGTGGGGGACCTCGACCCGGCTGCCACCGACAAGCCCCTCCTGACCGAGACGATGAGCGCCTACAAGGAGGCCCTCGGGCGCCAGAGCCTGCGCGAGGAGCGCCGCCTGGCCTACGTGGCCTTCACCCGGGCCCGCCACGAGCTCCTCCTGACCGGCTCCCACCTGTCCAAGACCGCCTCCAAGCCCCGCCGGCCCTCACGCTTCCTCACCGAGCTCCAGCGGCGCGACCTCCTCCGCCCCTACGCGGAGGGCTGGGTGGACTTCGATGAGTCCCGCCCCAACCCGCTGACCGCCCTGACCCAGGTGGGCACCTGGCCCCCCGACGCCGACGCAGCGGAGACGCTGAGCAGCCAGGCCCCGGAGGCCGGGGGAGAGGGGACCGCGGTCACCGACCGCATCGCCGCTGTGCGCCGGGCCCGGTACGCGGCCGCCGCCCAGGTCGCCGCCGCCATGGGCGGGACCGGCCCCGCCCAGGAGGCGCTCGCTCAGGCCCAGCCCGACGATGAGACGGTGCGGCGGTGGAGACTCGAGGCGGGACTCCTCCTGGCCGAGCGCACCCGGGCCCTGTCCGGCGGGCCTGCCGTCCGCCTGCCCGAGCACCTGGCCGCTACCCGCCTGGACGACCTGCGCGCCGACCGCCACCAGTTCGCACTCGACCTGCGTCGCCCGCTCCCACCCGAGCCCCGCGCCGCCGGCCGGCTCGGTACCGTCTTCCACGAGGCCGTCGCCCAGCGCCTGAGCGCACGTGGCACCCTGTTCGGCCTGGGGCAGGCGGGCGTGCCCGACAGCCTCGGACCCCAGGACCGGGACCGCATCGAGCGCTGGCTGGAGACCGCCGAGAACCTGCCGCTCCTGGAGGACTACGTCCTGGCCGAGACCGAGACGGATCGGGAGATCACTATCGGCGCCACCACCCTGCGCTGCCGCATGGACGCCGTCTTCCAGCGCTTGGACGGTTCCGGGTGGCTCATCGTCGACTGGAAGACCGGGCGGCGACAGGTGCCCGTGGACCAGCTCAGCGTCTATGTCCACGCCTGGGCTGCCTCCCAGGGCGTGCCCACCGGGTCGGTACGGGCCGCCTATGTCTACGTCGACTACCCCGGAGGACGCGTCGATGAGCTCACCGCCGAGGGCCTGCTCAGCATCGAGCAGATCCAGGCGGCCCTGACGGTGGGGTAGGGGCCGCAGTGAGACAAGGGCCGCAGAGCCGCGCGCCTGTCAGCTCTCCTCGTCGTCGACGCGCACCATGGCCACCGGATTGGTGATGGCGTCAGGTTCAGCCGGCTCGCGAACCCCGGGCACCGGTGCCAGCCGGGGCGTGGCCGGCTCCACCAGCGGGGCGTCACCCACCTGGGCGGCCAGATCCTCCAGCATCGCCACCGCGTCATTGATGACCGGCTTGTCCCCGGTCCTGACCCCGTGCAGCAGCCAGCGCGCCAGGCTCAGCTCACTGACCAGCTCGGCGCGCTCACGCAGGTGGCGGTCAACGCCCTCGGAGCGGGCGATGTCGTAGGCGTCCTCAATGGAGTCCAGGCAGTCCACCGGTGCCGAGGAGTACACCCAGGCCAGGTCCTCGGCCGGGTCTCCCACATGCGCCTGGGACCAGCCCCGCACCGCCACTACCGTGCCACCGGCCACCAGGACGTTCTCCTCGGCGAGGTCGCCGTGGACCACGGTGGGGCGGAAGCGCCACAGGGCGGTGTCCTCCAGGGCCTGCTCCCAGCGCCCCAGCAGCGCCGGTGGGGTCCTGCCTGTCGCGGCGGTGTCGTCCAGCAGGCTCAGCCAGCGCCGACGCACCTCCTCGGCGTCGTAGACCGGCATACCGGCCTCGGAGATCACCGTCATGGACAGCTCGTGGATCTCACCGAGCGCTTTGCCCAGGCCCGCCGACATCCCCGGTCCCGGCCGGAGCGTCTCCACCGGGATCGGCTTGCCCTCCACATGGGAGCGGACCTGAATGTGCGCGTCCTTCTGACGCAGGGACCCGGCGACGCGAGGAACATCGAAGGAGAGCCGTCCGTCGTCGACGACCCGTCCGATGCGGCGCAGCACCTCGGCCTCAGCCTCCAAGGAGGCGCCCACGGCATCGGTGCGGGCCTCATGGACCTCCCAGTGGCGGCCCTGGGTGTCGATGACGCCGATGATGTGCCGCTCCGGGGTCTCGGACTGCGGAAGCGCCAGCCGAGTCGGATTGAGGCCGCCGACGGCGACACTCGCCATCGCCGCCAGGGACAGTGCGGAGTGGCGGGGGCGAGGAGTCTCTGCGGGCTGGGCCTGTGGGGCCGGCGTGCTGCTCCGGGGCGGCTCGGCCGAGGCACCCGGCAGCGGGGCCACGACCACGGGCGCACGATAGTCCTCGTCGTGCTCGTCAGATCGCTGGTCGGAGGGCTCAGCCTGTCGCTGGTGGTTGTCCTCATCGCCGGCTTGAGCCGCAGCGCGCTCGACGTCGGAGGTCACCTCATCGGCGAGGCTGTCGACACCGCCGTCGACATCAGTGGTGCCGGGGGCGTCCGGGGACTGCGGAGGCTGTGACATGGTCCAACCGTAGGCGACAGTCCTATGTCTCGCAGGACAGCCGCGCCCGTCCGCTGGCGGCAAACGTCCAGGGACGTGGGCAACGGCTTGAGGAATGTGCCAGAAGGCCGATGTTATCCACAGGTTATGTCGAGGTGGTGGCCATGTCGTGACCAGGTGCCCTAGAGTTTATCCGTGACAATGGTCACCGACCGGCTGGTGTGTCACGGCTCAGTGCAGAGCCCCGGGTCGGTCCTCACATCATCCTCACTCCTCCCCTCATACGACTCCCACGCTGAGAGGCATCATGGACGCTGCCGATCTTCTCCTGACCGAGGTTCGCGAGCTGGTGCGCGCTCGCGGCATCGACCCTCTCAAGGACGCCTCCGACCTCGACCAACTCGTCACCCAGGCCGAGGAGGACTATCTGCGCCGCTCCGACGCCGGACTCGTCCCGCCGCTCATCGACCCCAAGGGGGCGCGTACCCACGTACTCGACTCCATGGCGGGGCTGGGCCCGCTCCAGGGCTACCTCGATGACGAGTCCATTGAGGAGATCTGGGTCAACGCCCCCGGCCGAGTCTTCGTCGCCCGTTCCGGGCGCCCCGAGCTGACCACCACGATCCTGGAGAGTGAGGACCTCGCGGTCCTGGTCGAACGGATGCTGCGGGCCTCCGGGCGCCGCCTGGACCTGTCCAGCCCCTTCGTCGACGCCCAGCTCGCCGGGGGACAGCGGCTCCACGTCGTCATCCCGCCCATCACCTCCCAGCACTGGGCCCTCAACATCCGCAAGCACACCTCCCGCGCCTCCCGCACCGCCGACCTCGTGCGCATGGGCTCGCTGACCAGCCAGGTCGCCGCCTTCCTGGACGCCTCCGTGCAGGCCGGCCTCAACATCCTGGTGTCGGGCGCCACCCAGGCCGGCAAGACCACCATGGTCAGGGCGCTGGCCGGAGCGATCCCGGGCGCGCAGCGGGTCATCTCCTGCGAGGAGGTCTTCGAGCTCGCCCTGCGCAACCGGGACTGCGTGGCCATGCAGACCCGGCCGCCCAACCTTGAGGGAGTCGGAGAGATCAGCCTGCGGCGCCTGGTCAAGGAGGCCCTGCGCATGCGCCCCGACCGCCTCCTCATCGGAGAGGTCCGCGAGGCCGAGGCCCTGGACCTCCTCATCGCCATGAACTCGGGACTGCCGTCCATGTGCACCATCCACGCCAACTCCGCCAGGGAGGCCATCATCAAGATCTGTACGCTTCCGCTGCTGGCGGGGGAGAACGTCTCCAGCGACTTCGTGGTCCCCACCGTCGCCAGCGCCATCGACCTGGTCGTCCACCTCGACCTGGATCGCAGTGGGCGCCGTACCGTGCGCGAGGTCGCAGCCCTGTCCGGCCGGGTGGAGAACGGCATCATCGAGCTCTCCGACGTCTTCCACCGCGACCCCACCGGCAACCTCGTCCGGGGCGCCGGAGCGCCTGACGCCGCCGAGCGCTTCAATCGGGCCGGTCATGACCTCACCGCCCTGCTCAGCTCCCGCTCCGCAGGCCCCCAGGAGGTCTACTGATGGGCGCCGTCGCCGGGCTCCTGGGCGGGGTGGGGCTGCTTCTGATCTGGATGGCCTGCACCTCCGACCCGCCTCAGTGGCGCTCGAGGCGCTCCCGTCTCCTGGCCGACATCCTGGTCCAGGCCGGTGCCGGCCGCACCAGCCCCGCGATGTTCGTCCTGGGGTCGATCGGGCTGGGGCTGCTGATCGGTCTGGTCTTCCTGGGAATGTCCCGAGCCTGGCCGGTGGCCGTGGCCTTCACCGCCATCTTCACGGCGATTCCTTTCCTTGTCATCTCCTCACGAGCGCGTAACCGCCGCACCCGGCTGCGCGAGGTGTGGCCCGAGGCCGTCGACACCCTCGTCTCCGGTGTCCGTGCGGGCATGAGCCTGCCGGAGGCGCTGACCAACCTCGGTGAGCGCGGCCCGGAGGCAGTCCGCCCCCAGTTCCGGGCCTTCGCCACCGACTACGCCGCCTCGGCCCGCTTCGACAGCTCCCTGGACCGTCTCAAGGCCCGCTTCGCTGACCCGGTCGCCGACCGGATCGTTGAGGCCCTGCGCCTGGCCCACGAGGTCGGCGGCACTGACCTGGGGACGCTGCTGCGCTCCCTGTCGCAGATGCTGCGTGAGGACATGCGCACCCGAGGTGAGCTCGAGGCTCGCCAGTCCTGGACCGTCAACGGCGCCAAGGTCGCGGTCGCCGCCCCGTGGCTGGTCCTGGCGCTGCTGTCCAGCCGGCCTCAGGCAGCAGCGGCCTACGCCACCGGCGCCGGAGCCGTCATTCTCCTGATCGGAGCCGTTGTATCGGTCATCGCCTACCGGCTCATGCTGCGCCTGGGGCGGCTGCCCGAGGAGGAGAGGACGCTGCGATGAACCCCATGAACGCGATGCTCACAGGAGGACTCGCCGGGCTGCTGGGGGCCGTGGGCGTCCTGTGCGTCATCTCGGCCCTCCGCCGACGTCGCCCCACACTCATGGCCCGTCTGGAGCCCTACGTCCACCGCCGTCCCACGACCTCCGGGCTGCTGGCCGCTCCGGCAGGGCCGACCTCTGACGGGAGCACCGTCGTCGGCCTGCTCATGGCCTCCACCGCACGTGCTCTCAGTCTCGGCAGGCTGATGGACACCCTGGGCTCGTCGGCCGACTCGGTCCGACGGCGCTTGACGCGATCAGGGTCGTCACTGGGGGTCGATCAGTTCCGCCTCCAGCAGGTCCTGTGGTCGACGACGGCGCTCCTGCTCGTCCTGACTGCAGGCGGCCTGGCGGCCCTGGCCCGCTCCGTCAACGTGCCCGCGCTCATCCTTCTGTGCCTCATGGGCACAGTGGCCGGGGCCGCTGCCCGCGACTGGTGGCTCAGCCGGGCCGTGGCGAAGCGGCTGTCACGGATCGAGGCGCAGCTGCCCGACGTCGTCGAGCTGCTGGCCCTGGCGGTGGGGGCCGGTCAGGGCCCGGTGCCGGCCATCGAGCGCATCGTCGCGTTGGGCCGGGGCGACCTCGTCGACGAGCTGAGCAGCACTCTGACCGACATTCGCTCCGGCACGGTCCTGTCCACAGCCCTGGACCGTATGGAGCGGCGAGTCGGTTCCGTCCACGTCACCCGCCTGTGCGAGGCGATCATCGTGGCCCTTGAACGCGGCACACCGTTGGCCGAGGTCCTGCGCTCCCAGGCCGCCGACGTGCGTGAGGCGGCGCGCCAGGACCTCATGGAGGAGGGTGGAAGACGGGAGATCGCCCAAATGGTCCCCGTGGTCTTCCTCGTCCTGCCCATTACCGTCGTCTTCGCCCTCTTCCCGGGACTGTTCGTCCTCAGGCTGGGGGTGTGAAGCGCACCCACCACCCTCTCCCCCCTGCACCTGCCGAGCCCAATCAGCTTTCGTCCTCTTGCCCAGAATCCCGACCGACAGCAAGGAGCAGTCATGAAGCGCCTCCTCCCTCCCACATCCCACCGCCCTGACCCCGGTTCCCGGTCGTGGCGTGCCACCGGTGCGACCCGGATCGATCTGCGCGATGAGCGCGGCGACGTCCCCGGCTGGGTCCTGGTGACCCTCATGACTGCGGGGCTCGTCGTGGCTCTGTGGACGGTGGCCGGCAGCACGCTGACCGAGGTCTTCCTCAACGCCATCGCGAAGGTGACCAGTGCGATCTGAACGAGTGCCCCTCCTCGGGGTGCTCCAACGGGCTGGTCGCGCCCTGCCCCGGCCGGCTCGTCCCTGCCCGCGCGAGCACAACGAGTCGGGCTCGGCCGTCGTCGACTTCGTCATGGTCGGTGCGCTTGTCATCGTCGTGTTCGTGGCGCTCCTCCAGGTGGCCCTGGGGGTCTACGCCCGGAACGTCCTCACCGACGCCGCGGGTGATGGTGCTCGTCGAGCCGCACTGGTCGGAGGCACGGAGGCCGAGGCGCGCCAGCGGGTGCAGGTCCTCACCGACGCCGCCCTCAGGCGTGGCTACGTGGACACCGTCACCGTCTCGCGGGTCCCCTCCGGCGACCTGAGGATCGTTGAGGTGACGGTGACAGCGCCCTTCCCGGTCCTGGGGCTGTTCGGCCCCGGAGGGACACTGCGGGTCACCGGGCACGCCATCGATGAGTCCTCCCTGATCCAGCAGAGGTGAGCTCGGGTGGTAGGCATGGTCGGCTCCAGGCGTCGCGGGAGCTGTGCCGCGTCGTGGTTGCCGAGGGCGGTGCCGGCCCGCGCCCTCATCACTGGGTGGGCCGTCAGCCGGCTCCGAGAGGCGCTCAGGGCAGGTTCCCGAAGCGTCCGGCGGCTCATGAGCCAGGAGGAGGGCAATGCGATCGTCGAGTTCATCGGGTGGAGCGCCGTCCTGGTGGTGCCCGTGCTCTACCTGGTGGTGACGCTCGCCCAGCTCCAGGCCACGACCTTCGCCGTCGCCTCGGCGGCCGACGCCGCCAGCCGGGTCCTGGAGGTCGATGACTCGCCCTCCGCGATGGATAACGCGCAGCTGGCCATGCAGCTGTCCCTGTCCGATCAGGGCATTGACGCCGACCCGTCGGGCTCCCTGTCGGTCACCTGTGCTCACGGCTGCGCCCGGGGACAGGCGGCGATGGTCGAAGTCTCAGTCGGTGTGGACCTGCCGGGCTTCGCCTCGCTGGGGATCGGCCGGGACGTCGTCGTGGTGGCCACTGAGCGCTCCATCACCCTGCCGGGCAAGGAGGAGCCGTGAACCGGAACTCCGCTCCCAGGGCCGCCCAAGGTCGGGCTCGTGCCCTGCTGCGTCGGCTGCACCGCGAGGAGGACGGGCAGACGCTTCTCCTGGGGGTCGGGCTCATCTGTGTCGTCCTCGCGCTGCTGTTCGTTGCGGCCTCGGCAACCGCCGTCTACCTCGACCTCAAGACCCTCACGTCGCTGGCGGACTCGGCTGCGGCCGCGGGAGCCGACAGCGTGGAGGCGCACCCTTACTACGGGGGCGGTGTCACGGATGATGCACCCGGGTCCCTCACCGACGCAGGGGTCGGGAGCAAGGCGGCCGAGGACCTGTCCGCCCAACCGGCAGCGGCCAGGCTGGAAGGGGTCACGATCGTCAGCGCCCGGGCCGCCGACAGCCGGACCGCCGAGGTGAGGCTGCAGGCCCGCTCCCGCCCGCCCTTCCTGCCCTGGGGGATCCTCCCGGCCGAGGGCTTCACCATCACCGCCACCGGCTCTGCCCGAATGACGACGACGCAGTGAGTCGGCAGACTCACTGCGTCGAGATGGATGGGTGAAAGGTTGTGTGTGGCCGGAGGCGGCCCGCCGCTCAGGCCTGCTCGACGAAGCCCGCCGAGACCACGGGGGAGGGGTGCCGGCGCAGGTGCATCCGGGACCGCAGCTCCTCAGTCTGCCGGCGCGAGAGCTGGGCGATGTAGGCCCGCTTCACCGTGAACAGGATGTTGAGCCCCACCAGCAGGTAGAAGGCGTTGGCGATGACGCTGGGCCAGGCGCCGGAGCTCGCGCAGTTGATCGTCAGCAGCACGGAGCCGGTGATGTTGAGGGCCTGATACTTGAGCGAATCGCCGGCGATCGTGCCCTTGGAGACCAGGAAGTAGGCCACGAGGAGCTCAGCGGCACCGATCCAGCCGCCGATAGAGATGAGGGAGGAGAGCACGTCGTTCACGGGGATGATTCTTAGACACCCCCGAATGAAGGTCAATCGCATCTATCTGCATGAGGGATGTAGATTTACTTCATGCAGGTATTGCCCCAGAGGCTCTCGGTTCTATTGGCCGTCCATCGAGCCGGAGGAGTCGTCGCAGCGGCAGATTTCCTTCATATAACGCCGTCGGCGGTCTCCCAGCAGATTCGCCTCCTGGAGCGCGAGTGCGGTGCCCGGGTCCTGGATCGCACGCCCACCGGAGCCGTGCTCACGGCGGCGGGGAAGGTTCTGGCGGACGCGGCCGAGCGCATCGAGGACGAGCTGACCACCGTGCGCCGCGAGCTGGCGGACCTGGACGACTCCATCCCCTCCGGTGTGGTGCGTGTCGGGAGCTTCGCCTCCGCCGTCCGGGCGCTCCTGCTGCCCCTCCTGAGCTCTCTGGCGACCACCAGCCCCGAGCTGGAGGTGATCGTCGAGGAGGCCGAGGAGCGCAACGCCCTGCCCCGCCTGCGTCGCGGTGAGCTCGACCTGGTCCTCATCGAGCGTGACGAGCACACGCTGCCCGCGGCGCCTCGGGGCATGGTCGACATCCCCTTGCTGGACGAGTCCTGGCTCGTCGTCGTGCCGGCCGAGCAGGCGGCGCCCTCGACCCTGGCGGATCTGGCGCGCGCCACCTGGATCGATCTGGCCCCGGGGACCGCGGGCGCCTTCGCCCTGGACCGTCTCGAGCGTCAGCTGGGGGTCCCGTTGACGACACGGCATGTCGCCTACGACTATGACGTCGTGCTGGCCATGGTCAGTCAGGGCCTGGGCTGCGCGCTCCTGCCTGAGCTGGCCGTCTACTCCGGTCTCGTCCCCGATGAGCTCAGTGTGGTGCGCCTGCCCGGGCTGGGCGTGCGCCAGCTGGTGGTGCGTCACCGATCGACCCGCACCGAGCCGGGCCCGGCGACACGCGCGGTGCTCGAGGCGCTGCTCTCCCAGGCCCAGGGCATTGAGCTGGGGTGAGTGGCAGATGAGGGGGCCACTGTGGGATTGACCGAGCCGTCGAGCGAGCCGAGTCCGCCCCGACGGCGCCCCTCGCAGGTTCTGCCGTAGACTCCCCTCCGTGGCCACTGACTTCTCCGCTGAGATCGAACGACTCCGACACACCTACGCCTCCATCGCCGCGGTGACCGACCCTGAGGCCCTGCGCGCCCGGATCGCCGAGCTCTCCGAGCAGGCCTCCGCACCCGACCTGTGGGATGACCCCGACTCCGCCCAGGTGGTCACCTCCGCGCTGTCCCACGCCCAGGCCGACCTCAAGCGGGTCGAGAGCCTGGGGGAGCGCATCGAGGACCTCGAGGCGATGGTCGAGCTCGCCGGTGAGGAGGAGGGTGAGGATGCCGCCGAAATCCTCGCCGAGGCCGAAACGGACCTGGCGGCCATCAGCAAGGACCTCTCCGACCTGGAGATCCGCACGCTGCTCAGCGGCGAGTACGACCCCCGCGACGCCGTCATCACCATCCGCTCGGGCGCCGGCGGCGTGGACGCCGCCGACTTCGCCGAGATGCTCCTGCGCATGTACACCCGCTGGGCCGAGCGGCACGACTACCCCGTCAAAGTCCTCAACACCTCCTACGCCGAGGAGGCGGGCCTGAAGTCGGTCACCTTCGAGGTCCACGCCCCCTACGCCTACGGGACCCTGAGCGTCGAGGGCGGCACGCACCGCCTGGTGCGCATCAGCCCCTTCGACAACCAGGGCCGTCGCCAGACTTCCTTCGCCGCCGTCGAGGTCATTCCGCTCATCGAGTCCACCGACCATATCGACATCCCCGAGACCGACATCCGCATCGACGTCTTCCGCTCCTCGGGACCCGGCGGGCAGAGCGTCAACACCACCGACTCCGCCGTGCGCATCACCCACCTGCCCACGGGCCTGGTGGTCTCCATGCAGGACGAGAAGTCCCAGATCCAGAACCGCGCCGCTGCCATGCGCGTCCTCCAGTCGCGCCTGCTCCTGCTCAAGCAGCAGGAGGAGGACGCCAAGAAGAAGGAGCTCGCCGGGGACGTCAAGGCCTCCTGGGGGGACCAGATGCGCTCCTACGTTCTCAACCCCTATCAGATGGTCAAGGACCTGAGGACCAACTTCGAGGTCGGTAACCCCGATTCGGTGTTCGACGGCGACATCGACGGCTTCATTGACGCCGGCATCCGCTGGCGCAAGCAGCAGGAAACGGTCGAGGACTGAGCGGCTCGCTTCGTCAGAAGCGTCATCGGAGTCAGGGATCCCCCGGAGGGGTCCCTGATTTCTTTTCCGTGACCCCCTGATTTTTCCGGGGTCCGATTGAGGTCGCAAAATGGTGAGCGTACCGTGAATTTCATGAGCACATCACATGGAAAACCTCGATCGGTGGAAGTCTCATCAACACTCTCGTCTCTCGAGTCCTCGGATCTCAGTGGGGATCGATCGGATCAAGGTCATCACCTTACTGTGGGCGGCAAGGTTGTGCGCATCGTGATTGCGTTTGCGATGATGTTCGCCTGTGCGCTCACGCCGCCTTTACTGAGTCAGATTCCTGCTGTCCGGTCCTTTGCTCTCGCGCACTCGCATCCCCAGGGTAATGCCGACGACTTAGTCATGGCTGCCTTCGTTCTGTTGCTCTATGGGACGGCAACGATTCTGGTTCTCATGCTGTGCTATGTGCTGCGTCGTACTCTTGATCGCGGCCGCCGCGTTAGTCTGAATTTGCGTTTAGATCGTCGAGCCCTGTTGTGGGTGGTGGGGATGGTTCTCGTTGCAGCCGCGGTGAATCTCGCGGTCACCGGTATTGTCCACGCCCTCGGTCTTGCTGGTGGGAATGAGGGGATTCCGGACAGGCCTTGGTGGATTATGGCTGTGACGATCTTCTCTCAGGCCTTTCTTCTGCAGGGTATCCCTGAAGAGATAATCTGGCGAGGCTGGCTCTTCTCCTCGCTGGGCGAGACGCGGTTTGCAGCAGTGTCCAGCGTCCTAGGGTTCACTGTTCTTCACCTTCTATCCCAAGTGGGTCAGCAGAACCTGCTGGAGCACATCACATATCTCGCGATGCCGTGTGGATTCGCGGTGACAGCATTGATCGTTCGGACGATCTCCGGGTCGACCTGGGCGGCCATCGGCGTGCACGGAGGACTGCACGTGGCGAACGACATGCTGTCGGACTGGCTGCATCTTCCTCACGGGTCGATCGCCTGGATTCTCCAGGGCCTGCTCTGGGCAGCGGTCGGCCTTCTCATTCTCGCCTTTCACCGCCGTCGTCAGCGTCTGGCGGCGTTGACAGGCCAGACATGTTGACGCCCTCCATCTTCAGGAGCCATTCCTTACGGTCGACTCCTCCGGCGTAACCGCGCAGGCCCCCGTCGGAGGCGAGCACGCGGTGACACGGCACGATAAGAGCGATCGGGTTGTGTCCGACCGCGCCACCCACGGCCTGTGCGGACATCTGCTTGCGGCCGGTGCGACGCGCAACCTCGGCGGCGATGCGGGCATAGGTGCTGGTGGCGCCGAAGGGGATGGAGAGCATGATGGAGGTGACCATCCTCTTGAAGTCGGAGCCCTCGACCCTGATCGGCGGAGTGAAACCCGGGTCAGTGCCCCCGAAGTAGGTATCGAGCCACTGGGTCGTCTGCGTGAAGACAGGCAGATGCGGCTTGAGCTCTGCGTTGCCGTCGATCGTCGAGCGGTCGTAATTTTGCCCGTCGAACCACAGGCCTGTGAGGTGCTCGCCGTCGCTGGCCATGGTCATGGCTCCCAAGGGGGACTCGTAATAGCTGAGGTAGTGCATCTCTTCCTTCTTCTCGTTCCGCTTCTTGCTCTTGGTGGCGTGTTCGGACGCTGCTTCTGCCCGGTTCCACAGGTGCATGACGGCGTAGGCCCGCCACGGTTTCCAACATTCGGCCAGGGTGAGGATCTTCCCTCGGGGCGGGGTTCTCAGCGCCTTTCTGACCTCCAGGTCGGTGGCGAGGAATGCATCGGGCCAAGCCAGGCAGCGCATGGCGATATAGTTGGCGGTCCAGGTTCCAATGCCCGGGATCTCCATGAACCGAGTAACTGCGGCTTCAGGGTCGGGGCAGCAGGAGGCGTCGATGATGCCGGAACTCATCATCGCGGCCAGTCCGTGAATAGCCCGTGCCCGGGCAGCAATGATGCCGAGCGGTCCTAGATGCTGCTCGATCGCACCGTCGAGGTTGAGGAGCTCCTGAACCGTGGGGAAGGTCGTGGTCAGTCCGTCGATTCCGGTGTCCACGGGTGAACCGAGGGCCTGGACGAGCCGACCGGCCAGCGTCCTGGCTGCCTGGACCGTGACCTGCTGACCCAGGACCGCGAGGACAGCGGTTTCGAAGGCGTCGAAGCAGCCGGGCACACGTGTGCCCGGGATGAATGGTCCGAGCGTGGAGTCATCCATGCTTGTGAGTGCGCCAGCCACGGTATCGGGCTCGCAGTGGAGATCGAACAGATTTTTGATCCCGTCCAGCACCACCGGTAGTGCGGATAGCAGTGAGGCGGAGACGGTTACCGCCAGCCGATTGTGCTCGGAGTCGTTGCCCACGGCCACCCAGCCTGTGAGATCACGTCCTGAGGAGCGCAGGCGGATCGTCCTGGCGTAACGATCGTCTTCTACCTTCTCGACGCCGGGGATGGCTCTGCGTGCCAGGAACTTCAGTATGAGGTCCCAACGGTATGGGGGACGGTACCCCAGACTGAGCTGGACGGTGTCACCGTCGGCCCTGTTGAGCCGTGCTTGGCTGCGCAAAGCGGTGGGCGTCAGCCGGTAGCGACGTCGGAACACCTCGTTGAAGCGGCGCAGGCTGCCGAACCCCGCGGCATAGGCCACGTCCACCACTGATAGGTCCGTGTCGGTCAAAAGACTCTTGGCCAGCAGAAGTCTGCAGGTCTGGCGGTACTCCACGGGACGCACGTGATAAGCGTCCTCGAAGACACGGCGCAGGTGGCGGTTGGAGCAGCCCAGATGACGGGCGATATCCGTCAGGCTTCCCTGAACACCACAGTTCCTCTCGATGTACCGTGCTGCGGCGCGAGCCAGTGATGCCGAAGAGTCCACGGGGGCGTACCCGGGTGCCAGCTCGGGCCGGCACAGCAGACAGGGGCGGAACCCCGCTTGTTCGGCCTCGGCTGCCGTGGCGTAGAAGGAGCAGTTGACCGCAAGCGGTTTCCGCGCCCGGCACACTGGGCGGCAATAGACACCGGTCGTTGCGACCCCAACGAAGAACCGTCCGTCGAATCGGGTGTCCTTGGCCAACAGGGCCCTATGCAGCGATTCGCTGTCCAAATCCGGCATGATCCTCCTCAGAAACGTTCCAAGCATGGCATCGGGGTCTGAAGGAGTCCGGCCGTTTTCGGACATTGATGTCCAGCCGTTGACGCGCTTCTGGTTGAGACGGCACGGTCTCCTCCCGGTTCGTCGGCGAGTGGGCCGAGAACATGTCGGTCCTCAGCGGAGTGCTGCGGAGTCGCGTGCACCGTCTCACCTCCGCCGTCGTCGCCAATGCTCCGGGGCTCCCTTAGGCTTGGCCACGGTGCGCACGGGCGGTCCGATCGATCGCCGTCGTCGCGCAGAACCTCCGCTCACACCCTGACGAAAGGCGCAGACGAGCAGTGGCTGAGTACATCTACCAGATGATTAAGGCGCGCAAGGCCCACGGTGACAAGGTCATCCTCGATGACGTCACCATGGCCTTCCTCCCCGGAGCCAAGATCGGCATGGTCGGCCCCAACGGCGCCGGCAAGTCCTCCATCCTCAAGATCATGGCCGGCATCGACCAGCCCTCCAACGGCGAGGCCCGCCTGACCCCCGGCTACAGCGTCGGCATCCTCCTGCAGGAGCCCCCGCTCAACGAGGACAAGACAGTGCTCGGCAACGTCGAGGAGGGCGTTGCCGAGATCAAGTCCAAGCTGGACCGCTACAACGAGATCAGCGCCGCCATGGCGGACCCGGATGCCGACTTCGATGCCCTCATGGCAGAGATGGGCACTCTGCAGGACGCCCTGGACGCCGCCAATGCCTGGGACCTCGACTCCCAGCTCGAGCAGGCCATGGACGCCCTGCGCTGCCCCCCGCCGGACGCCGAGGTCAAGCACCTCTCCGGTGGTGAGCGCCGCCGCGTCGCCCTGTGCAAGCTGCTCCTCGAGGCCCCCGACCTCCTCCTCCTGGACGAGCCCACCAACCACCTCGACGCCGAGTCCGTGCTCTGGCTCGAGCAGCACCTGGCCAGCTACCAGGGCGCCGTCATCGCCGTCACCCACGACCGCTACTTCCTCGACCACGTCGCCGAGTGGATCGCCGAGGTCGACCGCGGCCACCTCTACCCCTACGAGGGCAACTACTCCACCTACCTGGAGACCAAGGAGAAGCGCCTCGAGGTCCAGGGCAAGAAGGACGCCAAGCTCGCCAAGCGCCTCAAGGAGGAGCTCGAGTGGGTGCGCTCCTCGGCCAAGGGACGCCAGGCCAAGTCCAAGGCCCGTCTGGCCCGCTACGAGGAGATGGCCGCCGAGGCCGAGCGCACCCGCAAGCTCGACTTCGAGGAGATCCAGATCCCGCCGGGGCCCCGCCTGGGCAACCAGGTCCTGGAGGCCACCAACCTCAAGAAGGGCTTCGACGGGCGCACCCTCATCGACGGGCTCTCCTTCACCCTGCCGCGCAACGGCATCGTCGGGGTCGTCGGCCCCAACGGCGTCGGAAAGTCCACCCTGTTCAAGACCATCGTGGGCCTGGAGCCGCTCGACGGCGGAGACCTCAAGATCGGTCAGACCGTCAAGCTCTCCTACGTCGACCAGTCCCGAGCCGGCATCGACCCCAAGAAGACCCTCTGGGAGGTCGTCTCTGACGGGCTGGACTACATCCAGGTCGGCAACGTGGAGATGCCCTCGCGCGCCTACGTCGCCTCCTTCGGATTCAAGGGGGGCCGACCAGCAGAAGCCGGCCGGCGTCCTCTCCGGCGGAGAGCGCAACCGCCTCAACCTGGCCCTGACCCTCAAGCAGGGCGGCAACCTCATCCTCCTGGACGAGCCCACCAACGACCTCGACGTCGAGACCCTGGGCTCCCTGGAGAACGCCCTGCTGGAGTTCCCCGGTTGCGCCGTGGTCATCACCCACGACCGCTGGTTCCTCGACCGCGTGGCCACCCACATCCTGGCCTGGGAGGGAACCGACGAGAACCCCGCCAGCTGGTACTGGTTCGAGGGGAACTTCGCCTCCTACGAGGAGAACAAGGTCGAGCGCCTCGGCCCCGAGGCGGCCCGCCCCCACCGGGTCACCTACCGGAAGCTGACCCGGGACTGAGCGGCGCATGGCTGATCGTACACTCGATCAACCATAGACAGACAGAAACACCATTCTTTTGGCTGGACGGCCGAAAGAATGGTGTTTCTGTCATATGAGACTTGGGGGCGTCATAAAACTACTCAGACCTATACTCGTCCTTGCTAATGAGGCAGTCGGGGCAACCGGCTGGGAGCTGATCAGACAAGAAGACGAGTATGAGTATGAGCGGTCCTGGTGGCGTGGCGGAGAGCGCTGTGGCAGGATGGTTGCAGCGTCACGGATTTCCGGACGCTGCAGTAATGGATCACATGGTGGATACCGGTGTCCATGTGATCGCCTCACGCGCCGTCGCCCAGGTGAGAATCTCTCCAGCCTTGGTTGGTGTAGAAGACTTGCGGCGATTGGTACATGACTCCCAGATGATGCCGGGCTGTTATCGGATCGCCTTCTCCGTGGCCGGGTTCTCGGGCGAGGCGATGCGTTTTGCCGAGGAGTGCAGCATCGCTCTCCTGGTCCTGCGGCCCGATGGATCGGCTGTCCCGGTCAACGCCTGGGGTGAGAACCTTGCTGGTTCCCGCCCGAACTCCACCTCCCTCGCGCCGGATCCTGCATCACTCACGCCGATAGCGGCTTCCACGGTCGTCCCGGCGAAGCGATCCGTCTGGCGTCACCCCATGACGTGGTACGCCATTGCGATCTTGATGCTGGGGACCGCCGTCACCGGAGTCTCGGAGATGTTCACCAAGGGCAGTGATGTCGGTGCTTCCATCGGTGCGTTGGTCGTCTGCCTGCTCCTGGCGTACGTGTCCTTCCGCTACGCTCAGAAGTTAGCGCAGCAGAGGCGCTGGTAGTCAGCTCGACGAAGAGGGCACCACTCTCACGATAATAAGCACTCCGCGTGTATTGCAGGTTGATACCGACCGCACTTATGGTGTGGTGGGAGGCGTTGTGATGACTAGGAGGACGTCAGGACTCATTCCCGACGGCGGGGTCATAGGGAGACTCCCGTTTGAGGGTGAGTGGTTGACCGAGGTCAGCCCCACGCGCCGCGTCCCGAGCCACGGGACCGACCTGTTCGGCACCACTTACGCCTTCGACTTCCTCGCCGTCGACGATGATGGTCGCTCGGCGCCTGCGCGCAGTTTGCGCACGGTCCTCGCCACAGAGCCGCCGAAGTTCTTCTACGCCTTCGGGTGTCTCCTGTACTCGCCCGTCGCAGGAACCGTGGTGTCTGTCCACGACGGCGAACCCGACCACAAGGCGCGCCGCTCGATCCTGACGCTCATCCCGTACGGGGTGAGTCAGCCCCGGAGGATTCGGCGGGGACTGACCGCGGTCCTTGGGAATCATGTCATCATGCAGTTGCAGAAGCCCTTATTACGTTGGACTCGTGCACCTTCAGCGAGGCTCTGTTCAGGTGTCGCCTGGTGAGCGAGTGTGCGCCGGCGATCAGATCGGTAGATGCGGCAACTCCGGGAACTCCACGCAGCCCCATCTCCACATTCAGGCGATGGATAGCCCTGATCCCTATGCCGCGAAGGGTGCGCCGTTCCGTTTAGACGAGTTCCGCCAACGTGGTCCAGAACAAGGTGCCCGTGGTCGCTGCGCGAGCAGGCCTGCCCCGAGCAGGGCTCAGTCATCGCTCGGCTTTGATACGACCCCTGAAACTCAGAACTGGCGTGGTGCGCTGGTTATGATCGGGGACATACTTCTACGGTGAGGACTGTGTTTTCCTGTAAGCTTCTGAAGCTGGTCGCAGTCGTTTGTAGGAGAAGAACGTCTGGGTGGAAAATGCGGTTCCCAACCCGTGCCATCTCAGTGTCCGCGCAGCGGATATAAACGTTGCGGAAACGTTGGGGGTCGAGCAGGAATCCCGAGATTTTGGTGCTATCGTCCAACCGTATCGACTGTGGAGTCAGGTGTGTCCGCTGTGTGGGTATCAAGTCGCTGATGCGACGCGAGAGAACGACAAAGGCATCATTTCGGGTCGTTCGATGAGAGGAATTTTGCAACCAAGACATGAACTTCTGATTTTCCGACCCAATAGGCGTGCCTGGCATCTGGAACCATAAACACTTCTGCATTTGGAATCCTATTTCCAAGAATTCCTGCGTTGCCGGGGTTGGAGATGGGGTCGTTCGAGCCGTGGAGGATCAAGGTGGGGGCCGTAATGTTTTCTGGGGCTGGCCCGTCAGGGCGGTCCGAGGCCTTGCTGTGGATACTCATTGCTTCTGGTGAGTGAGGCTCAGGGAGGACGCTGGCGGCTTGTTGAGGATGTGCTGCGATCCAATCATCCGGATAGAAGAGTGAAGCTAGTGCGCTTGGGTTGCCGGATGTTAGGGCCGCTGCTCCAGTGGTAGGGCGAGGTAGTCCAGTTCCGTCACCAGCGCTGGTGCCCCCAATGGTGAGTGTAATAATGCGGTCTGCATGCTCCGCTCCGAGCCACTGAGCAATTCTTCCTCCCATTGAGTGTCCGTAAACGTGCGCCCTATCGATACCTGCGTGATCGAGGATGGTTACTACATCTTTTGCGAAATCTCTCGTCGACCATTCTGAGTTCAGCGGCGCTGTGTTCTGGCCGGTGCCTCTGTGGTCAAGGAGTACGATGGTTCGATCGGTGAATTCGTTGAGAACGGAGTCCCATCCGTGGTGGTCGAGTCCCCTTCCTTGGATGAGCACTAATGGAGCTTTGGGTGATGATGTGTTTCTTATGGAGTACCAAAGGCTGCCGCCGTTTGACAGTGTCACAGAAGTCATGATTTGATCATATCATAAATTTAAAAGTTGTTCGCTCGGGTGGCGGGGATGATGAGATTGTGCTCATGAGTGAGAGATTGTTTTTGCTGACAGTGGCTCTTGTGTGCGGTTCCGCTTGCGTTCTTGTCTCGAATCGCCCCCTGAGTCTCACGTCCTCTCTCTGTCATTTTGACGCCTGGACTAACCCTATTCTCTCCTCTTGAGAAAGAATCAGAATAAATGCGTTTATGTCAGCCAGGATGTGAGTCCGTGGACGGTGGCCGCGATCGACGGGCCGATGATCATGGCCATCTCTCTGCGTCGGACGCCGATGCCGGCGTCGACGACCTGGACCACCATCGCAGCCATGAGGACCAGCTTCACGGTACTGATGTCTGAAGCAGCGATAAAAGGTACGACTGCCGTCACCGTGCCGAGGGGAACTGCTCGAGCCGCATACATCTGAGCGAAGAACTTCTCGCCAGCACTGACCTCTTGCGACTTACTCATGATCTGAGGTCGGAAGACAGCCAGCAGTGATGACACCGTACTAATTGTTGCGGCGATAGCGTTGAGAACCTGAAGTGCGGCAATCGACACCGGAACCACCAGAGAGGAGAGTAAGGATGCAGAGGGCGTCAGCCGGGGATGGCGCTGCCGTCGTCGCCCTCTCCCATACGGATCCGCCAACGTCCTGAGCCGCCGTCGGACTGGAGCCAGTGGGCATGCGCACCATGCCCTCCTGGGCGATGGTCGACACCAGCCGGCCGGATGAGTCGAAGACCTGCGCGCGAGCCATGCCCCGGCCTCCCTGTGAGGAGGGGGAGTCCTGCACGTAGAGGAGCCAGTCACCCATGTCCACGTCCCGGTGGAACCACTGGGCGTGGTCGAGGGTCGCCAGGCTCATGCCCTCGCTGCGCCAGGACAGTCCCTGGCTTCGCAGCACCGGCTCCAGCATCACCTGGTCGCACACGTAGGCCAGCAGTGCCCGGTGCACGGTCTGGGAGGTCTGCTCCGGGATGCGGCTGCGCGAGCGCATCCACAGGTGCTGGCGACCGGCACGCTCCTTGGCGGGGCGCAGGTAGAGGTTGCCCTCCACGTGCCTGAGGTCGAAGGCCGCCGTGCGACCCAGGAAACGCGCCACCGGATGATCGATGGTTCGGAAGATCTCCAGAGCGCTCGTCAAGTCCTCGGGGCGCGGAACTACGGGGGCTTCCACGTGGAGGTCGGCACCCTCCTGCTCCTCCTGGAAGGAGGTGAGCATCGTCAGGATCGGCGTGCCCTCCTGGGAGGCGGCGGTGCGCCGTTGGGAGAAGGACCGTCCGTCGTGCAGGCGCTCGACGGCGAAGGTGATCGGCGTATCGGGCTGACCGCCCCGCATGAAGAAGGCGTGAACCGAGTGCGGCAGACGCTCGCCGTCGCCGTCATCCTCAATAGTGGCGGCCGCGGCCAGCATGCCCTGGGCCACCACCTGTCCTCCGTAGACCCGGCCCGAGAGCTGGGGCAGGGAGCCTCCGGAGAAGACATCCTCCCCGTCACCCACCGCCAGGCTGAGGATTCGGGTCACCGACCCGAGGGGCTCCTCCGTGGCGGCGGGGACGGGGTATGGGGTTGTCACAGACCGAGCTCCTCCAGGATTGGCAGCTTGGCGCGCACCGCCGAGCGCGCGTCCTCAGCCGTCGCCGCGTCCAGAGCGATCCTCGCCAGCTCCTGGCACTCGGTGAGCGTGACGGACTTCAGGACGGCGTCAACATCAGGCAGGGCGCGCGCCGTCATCGACAGGGATGCGACCCCCAGACCCACGAGCACGGCGGCCAGCGCCGGGTCCGCGGCGGCCTCACCGCACACGCCCACCGGACGTCCCTTGGGTGAGGCACCCTCGCAGGCGGTGCCGATCAGACGCAGAACGGCCGGCTGCCAGGCCGTGGACAGATCCGCCAGCGAGGACAGCAGACGGTCGGCCGCCATGACGTACTGGGTGAGGTCGTTGGTGCCCACCGAGGCGAAGTCGGCGTGCTCGAAGAGCTTGTCGGCCATGAGCGCGGCCGAGGGCACCTCGATCATCATCCCGGCCGTCTTCAGGCCGTAGGAGCGGGCCTTCTGCGTGAAGGCCTCGGCCTCCTCGGCCGTGGAGATCATCGGGGCCATGACCCACACCTTCGCCTCGGTGGCGGCCTCGGCCTTGGCCAGGGCCTCGAGCTGGTGGTCCAGGACCTCGGGGTCGCGGCGCGTCGTGCGGTAGGCGCGCACACCGAGCGCCGGGTTGGCCTCGGTGGCGTCGGTCAGGAAGGGCAGCGGCTTGTCCGCTCCGGCGTCGAGAGTGCGCACCACGACCTTCTTGCCGGGGAAGGCCTCGAGGACACCCTGGTAGGCCTCCACCTGAGCCTCCACCGTGGGCTCCTCGGGCTGGTCCAGGAAGCAGAACTCGGTGCGGAACAGGCCGATGCCCATGGCGCCGGCCTCGGCGGCGCTACGGGCGCCGGCCGCGTCACCGACATTGGCCAACAGCTGGACCTCGTGGCCGTCCTTCGTGGCTCCGTCGCCGTTGAAGACGCGCACGCGCGAGGCGAGCTCCCGCGCCCGGCGCAGGGCGTCCTCGGAGGGGTTGAGGGTGATGCTTCCCTTGGTGCCGTCGACCAGGACGATGTCGCCCTCGGCCAGCGCATCGGTGACCTTCTCACCAGTGCCGACGATCGCCGGCATGCCGAGTGCGCGCGCCAGGATCGCGGTGTGGGACGTGGGGCCGCCCTCGGAGGTGATGAAGGCGATGACCTTCTCGGGGTCCAGCAGCGCGGTGTCGGCCGGGGCCAGGTCGGCCGCCACGAGCACGAAGGGCTCGGGCAGGCGGGGGATCCCGGGCATCGGGGACTCGGTCAGAACAGCGACGATGCGGTCGCGCACGTCCTGGACGTCACGGGTGCGCTCGGCCATGTAGCCACCCAGGGACTCCAGCATGGAGACCAGAGTTCCTGCGGACTCCCACACGGCGCGCTCCGGAACCAGACGCTTCTCGCGCACCATGGCCTGCGCCGTCGAGGTCAGGGTGGGGTCGGCAGCCATCTGCGCAGTGGTCTCAAGGAGCGTGCGCGCCTCGGCCTTGGCCTCGGCTGCGGACAGCTCCAGGCCCTTCTTAACCTGCTGGGCCGCCAGCGCGATGCGCTCGCACTCCTTCTCGACGTCACGACTGGGTTCGAGGGTCGCGATCTCGGGCTCAGGAATGGGAGGCGCCATCCTGGCGACGGGGCCGGCCACAAGGCCAGGGCTCACACCGATGCCGGACAGGGTTGTGGAGGTGGTGTCGGACGCTGTCATGTGGTGCTCCTCATCGGAGACGAATGGGGATCATTGCTCATTGTGCCCCGAGTACGGTCGGAAAGAGACGTTTCCGCCAGGGGAATAACGATCTCCTCTGTGGCCGCGTCAAGGCATCTATCGCGTTCCCGTAAGGTTACGTGAGTGAGCCCCGTCATGCGAGGAAGGAGATTCTCCAGCGCGGTCGTCCGCTGTGCAACAGGCCCCGCGGCCCGCGTGCGTACGCGTCTTCCTACCGACTGGAACTCTTCGCCGCGGACAACGCGGAGGTGGGATAAAGTGATCGCGAGCACGAAGGACCTCAGCTGCCCGACCACGCGCATGACAGACGGGGATTGCGCGAGGGCGGGAACCGGGAAGGAGAAGCCATGAGCACTGCATCAGATATCGTCGCCGGTCTCGGCGGCCAGGAGAACATCACCGACCTCGAGCCCTGCATCACGCGTCTGCGCGTCGAGGTGGCCGACCAGACGAAGGTGGATGAGGAGGCGCTGCGAGCGGCCGGCGCCTTCGGCGTGGTGCGTTCGGGCCGCGTCGTCCAGGTCGTCGTGGGGCCCACGGCGGACAGCCTCGCCTCGGAGATCGCAGCGCTCTGAACTGATCGCCCCGTTCCCGGAGAGTCTGCGCACCCGCCCGGCTCCGGCACCTGCAACGCGGAGCCGGGCGGTCTGCCTTTCCCCGCACAGCGGTAGGCGCATGTCGGGAAGCGCGACCCGATCTCGCCGTCCGCTCCGCTGATCGCCGACCGGCTGCGCGTTCCTGGGCACATGGTCCCGGGCGGCTCAACGGCAGTGGCGCCATTGCGCGGCTTCACGGTGAAACAGTTGCAGCAAAACGTCAGGAGACACGGTGCGGCGGGTGCACAACCCTCCACCGCTAGGGCACACTTGGACACTGCTAGTCCTGCTAGCGCCCGCATCCCGATCCGACCCATCCATCCCCAGGGGTGATGGCGGAGCGCAACCCTGCTCCACGCCCGCTCCATGGCGCTCCATCGCACATCTGCTCACGCAAGGCGGACCCACGCACATGAACGAGTTCAACGACGACCTGTTACCTGCTTCCGAGAGCCTCAAGCAACTGGCTGAGGCGTACGGTGTCTCCACCGAGTACTGGGACTATCACGGCAACCTTGCCTCACCCTCAAGCGCTACTCTCAGGGCCGTGCTGGCCGCATTAGGGGTGAGCATCAACTCCGAGGAGGAGATCGGGCGCGCTCTGCGAGAGGTCGAGGACGCCCCCTGGCGGCAGGCGCTTGCCCCCACGGTCGTCACGCGCGGCGGGGTGGAGTCGACCGTCCCCGTCTACGTGCCCGACGGCGCCAAGGTGCGGGTGCGCGTCGAGCTCGAGAACGGGGACGTCCGTGAGCTGACTCAGACTGAGGACTGGACCGTGCCCCGTGAGGTGGACGGCGTCAAGCGCGGCCGTGCCTCCTTCATCCTCGGAGCCGATCTGCCCCTGGGATGGCACCGGATCATCGCCGAGGTCAGCCCCGGCTCCACGGACCAGGCCGCCCCGCAGGGGGCTCATGCCGCGCCGCCCGCCGACGGCGAGGCGGAGACCATCACCGTGACCTCGGCGCTGGCGGTCACCCCCAACCATCTCGATCTGCCCGAGTCTCTCGGAGACCGGGGCTGGGGGGGTCATGACCCAGCTGTACTCGACCCGCTCGCGCGGGTCGTGGGGGACCGGTGACACCGACGATCTCACTGAGCTCGCCGCCTTCTTGGGGGACCAGGGAGCCGACTTCCTGCTCATCAACCCGCTGCACGCGGCTGAGCCGGTGGCGCCGATGACCCACTCGCCCTACCTGCCGGTGACACGTCGCTTCGTCAACCCCCTCTACATCCGGCCGGAGAACATCCCTGAGGTTGCCCGTCTGTCCGGCCCCAAGCGCTCGCTGGTGCAGTGGGCCTTCGAAGAGGTCAAGGACAGTGACCTCAGCGCCGAGCCGATCGACCGCGACGCGGTGTGGAAGGCCAAGCGCGAGGCCCTCGAGGTCATCTTCGCCGCCGGTCGCTCCTACTCCCGTCAGCGAGACTTCGAGCGCTTCCGGGCCGAGCAGGGCGAGGGGCTGGAGCGTTTCGCCCTGTGGAGCGCGCTGGTGGAGAAGCACGGGTCCTTGGAGAACTGGCCCGCCACGCTGCGGGAGGCGGACTCCGCTTACGTCGCCAACGAGGCGCACCAGCTGGCCGAGCGCATCGACTTCTTCGCCTGGCTGCAGTGGATCGTCGACGAGCAGCTGGCTCGCGCGCAGGCCGAGGCCCTGGCCTCGGGGATGGCCCTGGGCATCATGGACGACCTCGCCGTCGGAGTGCACTCCCAGGGGGCGGACGTGTGGTCCAACCCGGAGGCCTTCGCCTCCGGAGTCACCGTGGGGGCTCCGCCGGACATGTACAACCAGCAGGGCCAGAACTGGTCCCAGCCGCCGTGGAACCCCGAGTACCTGGCGCGCAGCGCCTACGCCCCTCTGCGTGACATGGTGCGCACGGTTCTGCGTCACGCCGGCGCACTGCGCGTGGACCACATCATCGGCCTGTTCCGCCTGTGGTGGATCCCCGAGGGCATGGGGGCGGACCATGGCGCCTACGTGCGCTACGACCACGAGGCCATGCTCGGCGTCGTCCTGCTGGAGGCTCACCGGGCCGGCGCTGTGGTCATCGGTGAGGACCTGGGGACCGTGGAGCCCTGGGCGCGCGACTACCTGGCCAGCCGCGGTGTGCTGGGAACCAGTGTCCTGTGGTTCGAGAAGCAGCACGACGGCTGGCCCCTCCAGCCCCAGGACTACCGCCGGCTCGCCCTGTCCACGGTCAACACCCACGATCTTCCCCCGACTGCCGGCTACCTGGCTGACGAGCACGTCGATCTGCGTGAGCGCCTGGGCCTGCTCACCGAGCCGGTCGAGCAGGTGCGTACCGAGGCGCGCATCGAACGCGACCGGATGACCTCCCGGTTGCGCGAGCACGGTCTGTTGGGGGATGCCCCCACCGAGCGTCAGGTCGTTGAGGCCCTGCACCGCTACGTGGTGCGCACCCCCTCGGTGCTGGTCGGCGTCGCCCTGGTCGACGGCGTGGGGGAGCGGCGCGCTCAGAACCAGCCCGGCACCGACCAGGAGTACCCCAACTGGCGGATTCCTCTGGCCGACGGCGCGGGAGAGGTCGTCCTGGTCGACGACCTGCCTGAGAATGCACGCCTGGGCAGCCTGCTGAGCGTCGTGCGCGACGAGATGGCTTCTCGGGACTGATGCCACCACAGGCTCCGCGCCCACTGGGCTGCAGACGGGCCTGAGGCGGGCGACGTGCTGAGACGCAGTGGCCCCGGCCGTCACGATGACGGCCGGGGCCACACAATGAAGCGGTTGAGGTCCGATGAGACCGGGCCCGCGTTCGGGTCTACACCCAGGTCATGAGCGTGTCGCCGGCTGCCATTATGCGGCCTGGTGATACGGGCTCCAGATCAGTCTCATCACCCTCCAGGGCGATGACGGGGACGATCGGGTTGAGTCCGCCGGCCTCGATCTGAGCCGGTGACCAGCTGATGACTGGGCTGCCCGCGTCGATGGTGTCTCCCTCACTGGCCAGGAGGGTGAAGCCCTTGCCCCCCAGACTCACGGTGTCCAGCCCCAGATGGACCAGGACGCTGTGGCCGTCGTCGTTGGTGATGACGTAGGCGTGGGGATGGATCTTCGTGATGGTTCCGCTGATCGGTGCCAGGGCGCTGACCTCGCCCCCGTCAGCGGTGTCCGGGGTGATGGCCACACCAGGGCCGACGATCTTGCCGGAGAAGACGGGGTCGGGAACATCGCCGAGAGCGACGACGACGCCGGATACCGGCGACTGGACGGTCAGCTCACCGCAGGTCCTCGATGTCCTCCGCGATGGTGTCCGCGTTGGGGCCGACCACGACCTGCACGATGTCGCCGAGCTTGACGACACCGTGTGCTCCCGCGGTCTTCAGGGCCGGCTCGTCCACGAGGGAACCGTCCTCCAGCTCGCAGCGCAGCCGCGTGATGCAGGGTTCGATCTCCACGATGTTGTCGAATCCTCCGAGGGCGTCGACGATGCTCTGTGCCTGAGACATGGGTTCCTCCTGGGTCTGCCCGGGTGCTTGCCGGGCTCAGTGGGTGATGGTGCCGAGATGAGGCGTCAGGACATGGGCAGGTGCAGTCAGGTGCGGCACCTTCGCCGGTACCGGACTAATGGTCCATACCAGTACCCCATGGTACAGGCCGCCCGGAGGTTGTCCAGTACCGACCTGGGTCAGTCCCTCAAGACGACGAGCGGTCCGGGCGGAAGGCGGGTTTGGGGGCGGCCACCGGGACCCACAGGGTGTAGCGGTCGGCGCGGAACAAGGTGCGCGAGTAGTCGATGGCGCAGTGCTCGTGGAAGGTTCGCCGGGTGATGTCCAGGGTCGGGGCGCCCTCTGGGACGGAGAGCAACGCTGCCTCCTGGGCCGTGGCCGCGTGGGCCTCGATCATGTCCTCACCCCACTGCGGCGCCAGGTCGGCGCTGGTCAGCTCGGCGTAGACCGAGAAGTTCGGACTGGTGCGCAGCAGGTTGGGCAGAAGCGCAGCGGGAATCCAGTTCTCCTCGATCGCCATGGGGATGGCGTTGGCGGTCAGCAGGCGACGCAGGTGGTGGACCTCGGCCCCGGCCTCGAGCTCGAGCGCCTCCGCCACGGTCTCATCGGAGGCGATGGTCTCGGCCTGCAGCATGACGACACCGGGCTCCATCCCGCGGCGCCGCATCTCCTGGGTGAAGGAGGTCAGTCGGACCTGCAGGTCGAGCTTCGGGGGCGCCACGAAGGTTCCCTTGCCCTGGTGGCGCTCCAGGATGCCGTCGACGACGAGGGTGTCGATGGCCTGGCGCACGGTCATGCGGGAGACCTCGAACTGCTCGCACAGCTCGCGCTCGGAGGGCACCGGGCTGCCGTTGGCGAGCCCGTTCCTGACCAGGTCCAGCAGGTGATTGCGCACGATGACGTACTTTGCCGGCTTCTTGCCTGCGTTCTTGGGCATGGGACTCCCCTGGTTGACAGTGGGTGGACGCAGCCAGGGCGTGGGGGATGGCTACGACCGCTGCTTCCGCTGTGTCGCATCGACTTTCATATCATTATGGCTGACGAGTGTGCCCCGTGCTTGACATTGAAGGTTCTATCGGTTTTTCTGGTGGCACTGGTCCAGACGTGTTCGGTGTCGATCCGTCCCGACTACCACCGTCACGGTGGATATCTCTGACGCGGCAGTGCTGCCGCGCGATCCTGAACTGGAGAACACTCATGTCAGTCAAGAAGAAGACGGGCGGTGCCTTCGCCCTTGCCCAGCGTCTGGGGAGATCCCTGATGCTGCCCATCGCCACGCTCCCGGCAGCGGGTCTGCTGCTGCGTCTGGGGCAGGCGGACATGCTGGGGGCCGAGGGGCTCGCCGCGAAGGCGTCCTGGCTGCAGCCCGTCGCAGACATCTTCAGTGCGGCCGGTGGGGCGGTCTTCGATAACCTGCCCCTCATCTTCGCCGTTGGCGTCGCCGTGGGATTCGCCAAGAAGGCCGATGGCTCCACCGGGGTGGCCGCGCTGTTCGGCTTCCTCGTCTACCGCGCCGTCACCTGGACCATGTCGCCCATCATCATGGGCAAGCCCGCGCCCCTGAGCAAGGAGGCCCTCGACTGCCTCCACTCCTTCGATCCCGCCACGGGGAAGATCGCACAGGTCGGCCCCTGGAACCAGGGAATCAAGCTCTGTGACATCCCCACTCAGACGCCCATCAACTACGGGGTGCTGGGCGGCATCGTCATCGGCGTCGTCGCCGCCCTGCTCTGGCAGCGCTACTACCGCGTCAAGCTGCCGGACTGGCTGGCCTTCTTCGGCGGACGCCGCTTCGTCCCCATCGTCACCTCCGGCGCTGCGCTTGTCATCGCCCTGGTGATGTCGGCGCTCTACCCGGCCTTCAACTGGCTCATCAACGAACAGCTCGGCGGCTGGCTCATCAACGCCGGGAACTCCAAGGGCATCGCCGGAGCCCTGGCGGTCTTCGTCTTCGGTACCGTCAACCGCCTGCTCATCCCCTTCGGCCTGCACCACCTGCTCAACTCCGTGCCCTGGTTCCAACTCGGCTCCTGCCAGACGGCCTCCGGGGATACGGCGCACGGTGACATCACCTGCTTCTTCCAGGGTGTGGACGGCTCGAACTCCTGGACCGGGGGCTTCATGACCGGCTTCTTCCCGATCATGATGTTCGCGCTGCCCGCCGCCGCACTGGCCATCTGGCACACTGCCAAACCAGCCAAGCGCAAGGCGACCGGCGCCCTCATGGTCTCGGTGGCCCTGACCGCCTTCATCACCGGCATCACCGAGCCCCTCGAGTACGCCTTCGCCTACGTGGCCTTCCCGATCTACGCCGTCCACGCGGTGCTGACAGGTTCCTCCTTGGCCATCGCCAACCTCCTGGGCGCGAAGGACGGCTTCGCCTTCTCCGCCGGAGCGATCGACTACCTGCTCAACTTCGGCAAGTCCGCCGAGCTCTCCGGTGGTGTGGTCCGCGGACCGCTCATGATCGTCATCATGGGGCTGGTCTACGCCGTCATCTACTACTTCCTCTTCAGGTTCCTCATCGTCAAGTTCGACTTCAAGACCCCTGGGCGTGAGGACGACGATGTCGACGCCTTCGCCGCCGCGCAGGCCGCCGCCGCCACGTCCACGGGCAAGAAGGCCGCGGAGTCGTCTGGGCGTTGAGAGATTCGGGTGTCGGGATGTCGGGGCCGGCACCTCACGAGTTGGGGCCGAGCGCATCATGCGCTCGGCCCCAACTCATGGTGTCGTCGGGTTCCGGTCCGGGTTGCGCCCCGGACCGGAACCCGAGGCGGCTACTGGACGCTCCGGGCCTCAGCGGCCTGCGCTCTGGCCACGCGCAGCGTGTCGTCGAGGTTCTCGCGCACGATCCGTCGCAGTGCGGCCGGGGCCTGGGCGTGGGACTCCAACCATCCCGTCAGGGCGGCGGCCGGGTCGTCAGCGCCCGCAAGGCCCACCGTGGCACAGGACCACAAGCCGGTCAGCAGGTTCTCAGCCATGTGGAAGGTGCGCGAGGACCACACGGAGTCGATGGCCTCCACATACGCCCCCACGAAGGGAGCCAGCAGCTCGGGGTGGCGTTCGACATTGGTCAGGCCCCGCAGGACGCGCACCTGGGTCTCATTGGGCATGGAGGCGTCGTCGACGAGGGCCCGCCAGGTGGCCTGCTTCGCCTCCGGGGTCGGAATCGACGCCCGGGCCTCGGCGGCGCGCTCGTGTCCCGTGGTCGTGCGGTCCCGGGCCTCCTCGGTGCGGATCTGCTCCTCCCCGCTGCGGCCGGCTGCCACCAGGCCGATCAGCAGGTCCCAGCGCAGGTCCTGGTCGACGTCGAGACCGCCCAGAGCCTGGCTCCCCTCCACAAGCCCGGCGACGACGTCGAGCTGCTCATCGGTGACGGCGTGAGCGGCCAGGGCCCGGACCAGCTGGAGCTGCTTGTCGCTGCCGGGCTGGGCCGCCCGCGCCAGCCCCAGCAGCCGGTCGGCGGTGCCCGGGGCGAGGTCGCGGCGTACGGCCGGGGGCAGGAAACCGGACAGGCAGGTGGTGATACGTCCCAGCAGTCCCTGGATGACCGAGGAATGCTCCTCCACGCACAGCGCCCGCAGGGCAGCGTCGAGGAAACGGGAGGCGGCGAGCTCGCCGTCGCGCGCCATGTCCCAGGCCGAGGCCAGGACGATCGAGCGCGGCAGGGAGTCGGTGAAGGCCTCGATGTGCTCGAGGCCGAAGGACAGTGAGTCCTCATCGAGGCGGACCTTGGCGTAGGTGAGGTCGTCGTCATTGAGGACGAGGACATCCGCCCGCTTGGCGCCGACCAGCTCGGGAACCTCGGTCAGCTCGCCGTCGACATCGAGCTCGATGCGGTTGGTGCGCTCCAGGCGCGCCTCGGCTCCCTGGCCGGTCAGGTTGTAGTAGCCGATCGCCACCCGGTGTGGGCGCAACGAGGCCGGTGAGTCGGCGGGGATCTCCTGGCGGACGGCCGCCTGGGTGATGAGGCCGTCGGCGTCGGTGGCCAGTTGCGTGCGCAGGGTCGTCACACCGGCCTCCTGGAGCCACAGGCGGGTCCAGGTACTCAGGTCGCGTCCCGAGACCTCCTCCAGCTCGCGGAGCAGGTCGCTCAGCTCGGCGTTGGCGTAGGCGTGTGCCGCCAGGTAGCGCTGGATGCCGGCGAAGAAGTTCTCCCGGCCCACGTATCCCACGAGCGCGGCCAGGACCGAGGCCCCCTTGGCGTAGGTGATTCCGTCGAAGTTGACCTCGACGTCGTGCAGGTCGTGGATCTCTGCGGCCACGGGGTGGGTGGAGGACAGCTGATCCTGGTTGTAGGCCCACCCCTTCTCCAGGGTCTGGAAGGTCGTCCAGGCCTGGTTCCAGCGGGTGATCTCGGCGGTGGCCAGGGTGGAGGTGTACTCGGCGAAGGACTCGTTGAGCCATAGGTCGTTCCACCAGGTCATGGTGACCATGTCCCCGAACCACATATGGGCCAGCTCGTGCAGGATCGTCACGGCTCGCCGCTCCACGCGGGCCTCGACGGGCCTGGAGCGGAAGATGTAGTCGTCGCGGTGGGTGACGCAGCCGGCGTTCTCCATCGCTCCGGCGTTGAACTCGGGAACGAAGATCTGGTCGTATTTCGTGAAGGCGTAGGGGGTGGCGAACAGGTCCTCGTAGTAGGCGAAGCCCCGCTTGGTCAGGTCCAGGATCTCCTCTGAGTCCATGTGCTCGACCAGGCTCTTTCGGCAGTAGACCCCCAGGGGCACGACGCGTCCGTCTCCGGCGACGTACTCGTCGGTCGCACCGACATAGGGCCCGGCGACGATGGCCGTGACGTAGGAGCTCATGGGCTCGGTGGGGGCGAAGGCGAAGGTGTGGGCGTCCCCTGAACCATCGGCGGCCTCGGTGGGAGTCGGGTCAGGAGTGGGGGAGTTGGACAGCACCGTCCAGTTCGCCGGCGCGGTGACCGTGAAGGTGAAGGAGGCCTTGAGATCGGGCTGCTCGAAGACGGCGAATACCCGCCGGGAGTCGGGGACCTCGAACTGGCTGTAGAGATAGGTCTCGCCGTCGGCCGGGTCGGTGAAGCGGTGCAGCCCCTCTCCGGTGTGCATGTAGGCGCAGTCGGCGACGACGACCAGCTCATTGTCTGCGGCCAGATCCTTCAGCGCGATACGTGAGTCCGCATAGACCTCGGCGGGGTCAAGAGGGGCGCTGTTGAGCGTGATGGAGCGGACTGTCGGTGCGACGAGGTCGATGAAGGTGGAGGAACCCGGGGTGGCCGTGAACCGCGCCGTGGTGGTGGAGCCGAAGACCGTCTCGCCGCGCGTGAGATCGAGGACGACGTCATAGCTCTGGGTCCGTACGGTTGCGCTGCGCTCGGCGGCCTCAAGACGAGTCAGGTTCTGACCGGGCATAAGAACTCCTGTCTGCGAGGGATGCGCGGCCCATGGGGGCGCGCCGGGCGATTGTCTCACCTTCTGATCGACACCGGCAGTGCCTGAGGTACGGCACGACGCTGCCGGGGGACGACACGTGGCGTGTCGTCCCCCGGCAGCGACGCTGTTCCCATGGACGTGGGAACGTCAGCGGATCAGGTCAGATGCGGCTCAGGCCTTGTTGCGGCGACGCAGCACCAGGGCGGCGCCTCCTGCCACGACCAGGAACGCGGCGATTCCGCCGAAGAGCAGGCCGTTGGCACCGGTACGGGCCAGGGAGCTGCCGCTGTCCTTGGTGGTCTCACCGCCGGCCCGGTTCTCCGAGGAGGAGTCCTTGGCGTTCGAGCTCAGGTTGTTGCCCTTGTCGGCCCCGGCCTTGTTCTCGCCGGCCTTGTTCTCGTCGGCCTTGGCCTGCTTGTCTCCACCGGCGTTGGCATTGCTGTTGCTTCCGCCGTTGTTGCCGCCACCGTTGTTCTCGGTGGTCTTCTTCTCGCTGGCCTTCTGCTCGGTGGTCTTGTCACCGCCGGCCTGCTTGTTGCCGCCACCGTTGTTCTCAGAAGCCGAGCGCTCAGTGGTGTTCTGCTCACTGGTCTTCTGCTCAGTGCTCTGACGCTCGGAGGTCGAGCGCTCGGTGGTGTTCTGCTCCGAGTTCTGACGCTCGGAGGTGGAACGCTCCGTGGTCTTCTGCTCAGAGGTCTTGTCGCCACCGCCGTTGTTCTCGGTGGTCTTCTGCTCGGAGGTCTTGTCGCCACCGCCGTTGTTCTCGGTGGTCTTCTGCTCGGAGGTCTTGTCGCCACCGCCGTTGTTCTCGGTGGTCTTCTGCTCGGAGGTCTTGTCGCCACCGCCGTTGTTCTCGGTGGTCTTCTGCTCGGAGGTCTTGTCGCCACCGCCGTTGTTCTCGGTGGTCTTCTGCTCCGTGGTCTTGTCACCGCCACCGTTGTTCTCGGTGGTCTTCTGCTCCGTGGTCTTGTCACCGCCACCGTTGTTCTCGGTGGCCCTCTGCTCGGAGGTCTCGGTCTCGGTGGTGGAGCGCTCGGAGCTCGCGATGGTGAAGGTGTGCTGGGAGACCGTGGTGACGGTCTGGCTGGTGGCCGTCTCGCTGTGGTGAGAGCCGGTCAGCACCAAGACGTACTCCCCGTCGGGGGCGTCAGTGGGAGCGGGCAGGTTGCCCGTGAGGTTGCCGTTGGCGTCAACCGTCAGCTCACCAAGGGTGTAGCTGACGCTGGAGTCGCTCTTGCTCCTGAGGAGGACCGTGACCTTCTCGCTGGCATAGAAGCCCTGGGCGTGGAAGGTGAAGGTCTGGGACTGGCTCTCCGTGCGGGCGGAGACCTCGTAGGAGCCGGAGATACGCGTGTCGTCGAAGTAGATCTGTGTCTGCTGCTGCTTGGTGACCTGGGTCATCTCAGTCTTGTCACCGTAGGTCATGCAGCCAGCGCCAATGGTCCACCCGTCAGTGGTGGTGGCGGTGGTTGTGCCGATGGACTTGATGAGCGCCGCCAGGTCGAGGTCGGAGGTCCAGCTGCCGTCCGCAGCCGCCTCGGTCTTGACGACGTCGGAAACGGAGCCGTCAGGTGCGTACAGCGCGATGCCGACGGTGGCCTGCTTCCCGGTGCAGCCGGTTCCCGAGATGGTGAAGGACGTGTTGGTGCTGGAGGAGGCGAAGGTCTTCTCCTGAGTGATCTTGAAGCTGCTGCCAGCGGCGGTCTTGCCGGGGGCCGGAGTGGCCTCGCTGGTCTTGCTGGGAGCTGGGCTGGGCTGAGCAGGTTTGCCGGGGGGCGTGGTGGCCTCGGCGGTGCTGCTGGGGGTGCTCGAGCTGTTGCTGTTGGAGCTGTTGGCGAGAACGGGGGAGGCAATGAGCGAGGCTCCGGTCATTGCGGCCACCGCGCTGGCTGCGGCCAAGGGGCGTCCAAGACGCATGTGTCCTCCTAGGTCTGACGGGGGAACGATGGTTGCCGGCGATCCGATTCTTCGTCGACTCGTTATCTACCGTAACGATGAATAGGGCGAGGGCGTGGGTCTCTGAGGTGATACCAGCCACATGTGGGAGTGTCCTCGCTCACGTGAAAATATGGGGTGGTCGTGTGAGAAGGGCGACGAAAGGCTGATATGGCGGGAAACCCTCGGGGTCTCTCCGATGAGTGACTAGGCGCCCGCTGGCCGACAGGTTTTGGGCGTGTACCCGTAGCCGGCCAGTAGATCGCGCGACTCCTGGTTGGGGGAGACGATGATCGACTCATCCCGAGGTCCCGTCGGAAGGTCGATGACCGTCGTGGTTCCGGCCCGTCCGGCTTTGGAGGCGCTACGTCCCAGTGAGACCAGGTCTGCGAGCCCGGTACCTGAGTCCAGGGTGATGTTCCCGGCCACGGTGTGCGCCAGCTGATGGAGCGAGATGGGGTTACTGGCCCTCTGCCCGATGGCGGACAGTACGGCCTGCATGACGGTGGCCGTGGACTGGCTGCGGCGTTGGGCGCCGTCGGCCTGGCTCATGGCCACCCAGCTGCCGTCGCGCAGGATCTCCGGGTGCCGTGAGCGGACAAGGGCCAGGGCGTCGATCCCACTGAGACGGTGGTGGCCTGCGGAGGTGAGGTTCAGACCGGTGTAGGCGTCTCGAACCGGCTCGGGGATGTCCACCTCAACGCCTCCCAGGGAGTCGATGATGGTGGCGAACTGAGCCATGTCGATGGTCACCAGATGCGTGGTGGGGATTCCCAGGCCGGTGCACAGGGCGTTGATCGTGTTCTGCGGTCCCGGGACGTAGGTGGTGGCCAGGCGGTCCAGCTCCATACCCTTGCTGTTGATGGTCAGGTCCCGGGGCAGGTTGATGACGGTGAGTCCGTCCTGGGATGGGCGTACCAGGGCGATGACGTCGGCGCGGGAGCCTTCCACCTCCTGAGTGGTTCCGTAGCGGCTCTGGTCTCCCGGCACGGTGGCGCGCGAGTCGGTTCCCAGGATCAACCAGGTCTCGCCGGCCGTTGGTGAGGAGGTGGAGGGCATGGCGATATCGACACGTGCGGGGCGATGAACCAGGACAGCCACATCCGCCCCCAGCGCCAGGGCGGTCGTCATGACCGCAGCGCTCAGGCCGACGACGATCTTGCGTCGCCTCGACCAGCGCCTGATGCCTGTGCCACCCCGGCCCTGGCGGCGTCGCTGCGGCAGGGGGGAGGAGGTAGCGGTGGGGTCGCCGGTGGCGTCCGAGGCCTCCGAGGGGGGCTGCGCTGTGCTCGTCGTGGGAGGTGGATTCCATGGTCTCAGTGTCCGCTTCGGGGCGGTGCTGTGCCGTCAGGCGGGGACGCGCGTGCCGTGTGGCGGTGACGGGACGAAACGAGACCGCCGGGGAGACAGCACGTGCAGTGCTGTCTCCCCGGCGGGAAGGTGTTCCCAGTCAGACTGGGAGGAGGCGATCAGGCCTTACGACGACGCACAACGAGGGCGCCGCCACCGATGGCCACGAGGGCCGCGGCAATGCCGCCGAAGAGCAGGCCGTTGGCACCGGTCTGGGCCAGGGGCTTGCCCGAGGTGGGGGAGGAGGCCGCCGGGGTGGCGTCGGTGCTGGCCGGGACGTTCACGCTGCCGTTGGAGGCGGGAGCGGTCGGGTTGGCGGTGGCGCCACCGTTGTCGGTGATGCCGTTGCCGTCGTTCTCGACGAGGTCGAGGCGGTGGTCCTTGACGACGACGGTCTTGGTGCTGCTGCCGCCCTCGCCGTAACGGTCGCCCTCGATGGTCAGCGTGTACTCGCCGTCATCCACGTTCGAGGGGGCCGGAAGCTCGCCCGTGACGTTGCCGTTGTCGTCAGCCGTCAGCGTGCCGACGGGGTAGGTCTTGGAGGAGTCGGTCTTGCTGACCAGGGTGAGGGTGACCTTCTCCTTGGGGGAGAAGCCCTTGACGTCCACCGTGATCTTCTGAGCGCCGTTCTCGTCGGTGGTGATCTTGTAGGTGCCGTCCACGTCGGTGTCGTCGAAGGCGATGCCCTGCTGGTCCTGGCCCTTCTCCTCGCCGTAGGAGACACAGCCGGCCACGAGGGACCAGCCGTCGTCCGAGCCGTCCGTCTTGGCCTCAGCGCCAGTGGACTTGACCAGCTCGGGGATGTTCAGCGTGGTGGACCAGTTGCCCTCGGCGTCGGGGGTGGTCTTCACGATGGTGGACATCTCGCCCTTCGAGGTGTGGAGGGCGATGCCGACAGCCGCGTCCTTGCCGGTGCAGCCGGTGCCCGACACCGAGAAGGCGGTGTCCGAGGGGTTGACGATGACCTGCTGGTCCTCGGCGAACTTGAAGGCGAGGGAGTCGCCGGCCAGGGCGGGGGAGGCGGCAAGGGAGGCGCCGATGGCGGCGGCCATCACGCTCGCGGCGGCCAGGGGGCGTCCGAGACGCATGAGTACTCCTAGATATAGGGGGATAGGTGGCAACCGGTGAGTCGGGGTGTCACCGCGTTGCCCCCACCCTAGCGTTCCTCAGGGCGAGGTTCTACGGTTTTTTCTGAATGAGGTATCGACCTCAGTCGGGAGTAGTTGTGGATTCTTCTAAGTGAGGCAACGAGTTCGGACCCTGGGGCTTGAATCCGAGCGACCGGGCCGTTTACCAAATAGAGACCCGCTCGTTTGGTGACAACCACAAGGCGTCGTCGGAATCCACCGCGAAGGCCTTGTAGAACGCATCCACATTGCGCACGATTCCGTTACAACGGAACTCCGCCGGCGAGTGCGGGTCGACGGTCAGAAGGAGCTCGGCGTAGTCCGGACGGCTCTTGGAGCGCCAGATCCGTGCCCAGGAGTAGAAGAAGCGCTGCAGGCCGGTGAGTCCGTCGATGACAGGAGCCTCATCCACTGAGGGGATGCCGGCGTCGGCCAGAGCCAGGGAGTAGGCCTTGAGGGCGATGCCCAGGCCACCCAGGTCACCAATGTTCTCCCCGATGGTCAAAGCGCCGTTGACGTGCGGGATCTCCTCCTGCGCCGTGCCCGCCTCCCGGTGCTTGGCGACGACGACCTCCGGCGTGTAGGCGTCGTACTGGCTGATAAGCGCGCTCGTGCGCTCGGTGAAGGCCTCCCGGTCCTCCTGGGTCCACCAGTCGCTGACCTTTCCGGTGCCGTCGAAGGTCGAGCCCTGGTCATCGAAGCCGTGGCCGATCTCGTGACCGATGACAGCACCGATCCCCGCGTAGTTCACAGCGTCGTCGGCCTGCGGGTCGAAGAAGGGAGGCTGAAGGATCGCCGCGGGGAAGACGATCTCATTCATGGTGGGGTTGTAGTAGGCGTTGACCGTCTGAGGGGTCATGTGCCACTCGTCGCGGTCCACCGGCTTGGTCAGCTTGTTCAGCGAGTAGGCCATGTCGGCCCGCTCCACGCTGCGCACCGAGGCCAGGACGTCCCCGGGGACGACCTCGACGGCGGAGTAGTCGCGCCAGCGCACCGGGTAGCCGATCTTCGGGGTGAACAGCGCCAGCTTCTCCAGGGCCCGCTCCCGCGTGGCTGGACTCATCCACTCCAGCGAGGAGATGGACTGGTGGTAGGCCTCGATGAGCCGGCCCACCAGGGCCTCCATCGCCGACTTGTGCGACGGCGGGAAGTGGCGCTCCACGTAGATCTCACCCAGTGCCTCACCCAGGCAGGACTCCACCAGGCCGACACCGCGCTTCCAGCGGGGCCGCAGCTCGTCGGTCCCCTGGAGCGTGCGGCCGTAGAAGTCGAAGCTCTCCTCCACGAAGGCCCCGACAGCAGGCTGGCTCGTCCGTGAACGACGTGCCAGGCCACCCAGGCCTTGAGAGCCTCCAGGTCGGTCTCCTGCCAGACGCCTGCTGCGTGGGGGAGGTAGTCGGGCTGGGTGACGATGGCCTCCTCGAGGAAAGCGGTCTGCTCGATGCCGGCGCTCCGGGCGGCCGCACGGATCCCCTCGCGCCACTCGTTCCAGGGCAAGTCCGGGGCCGAGTCCACGATCTGCTGCCAGGACATCGGGTTATTCATCTTCTCCACGTCACGGCAGGTGACGCGGTCCCAGTGGCCCTTGGCCAGGGCGGTCTCCACGGCCATGACCCGTTCGGCGAGGTCCTCACCCGAGGCGCCGAAGGAGTCCGTCAGACCCGCCAGCGCCATCATCCTGGCCACGTGCTCCACGTAGGCCTGGCGCAGCGGGGCCTGAGCCTCCTCGCGGTAGTAGGACTCGTCCGGCAGTCCCAGTCCCGACTGCCCCACCCAGCTTGTGTAGCGCTCCGGGTCATTGATGTCCACCTCGACATCCGCGCCGACCACGCCCATGAAGCCGACGGGAGTCATCTCTCCCAGCGCTCGCGCCAGCTCCTCCTTGGAGGAGGCGCCCAGTACCGGTGCCAGCTCCTCAGCCAGCGGCTCGGCCCCGAGCTCCCCCCAGATGGGCCTCGTCCATGAAGGCCTGGTAGAGGGCGCCGACCCGGCCCCGGTTGGTGGACAGGACCTCCGCGGCCCCCTCGGGCGCCACGGAGGAGAACTGCTCGGCGAGCTCCTCGACGATCTGGCGGCAGGCGGCCTCGGACTCGTCGCGCAAGGTGGTGAAGGCGCCGCTGCTGGGACGGTCCGCCGGGATCTCGGCGGTCGTGAGCCACTGGCCGTTAACGAAACGGAACAGGTCGTCCTGGGGGCGCACCGAGGTGTCGGTGTGCGCCGTCTCCAGCACGCCGGCGAGGATGGCGTCGGCGGCGGGGGAGCTGCTCGCCGGCTGGGAGTGCTGGGCCGGTGAGTCCGATGCAGGGCCGGTGGGAGTCGGTGAGGTCGCGCAGGCGTCAGTCATAGCGGACACGCTAACCCGCTCCGCTGCTCTCAGGCGCCCCGACGGCGCCCGTTGCCTCATGGTGCGAAGCGCTGTTCGCGTGAGGCACAATTCTGCCCATGCGCATCCATATCGCCTCCGACCACGCCGGTTATGAGCTCAAGAGCGCCGTGAGCGCGCACTTGAGGGAGCAGGGGCACACCGTCATCGACCATGGAGCCCACTCCTACGACCCGGATGACGACTACCCCGCCTTCTGCCTGGCCTGCGGGGAGGCCGTCGTGGCCGACGCCGGGAGCCTGGGCATTGTTCTCGGGGGCAGCGGCAACGGGGAGCAGATCGCCGCCAACAAGGTGGACGGGGTGCGTGCCGCCCTGGCCTGGTCGATCGAGACCGCCAGGCTCGCCCGCCAGCACAACAACGCCAACGTCGTCGCGCTGGGCGGTCGCATGCACGATCTGGGGGCGGGCCTGGCGATCATCGATGCTTTTCTCGCCGAGCCCTTCAGCGGCGATGAGCGCCACGTGCGTCGCATCGCCCAGCTCACCGACTACGAGAGCCGCGTTCATGACGCCCCCGCTCCAGCGGCTGATCCCACCGGCGCCCCCACCGGGGCCTGAGCATGCCGGAGGGGCACACCATCCACCGGCTCGCCGCCGCCCTTGACGAGCTCTACGGCGGTCAGAGCCTGCGCGTGCGCTCGCCGCAGGGGCGCTTCGCCGACGGGGCGAGCCGTCTTGACGGTCAGGTCCTCCTGGGCAGCCAGGCCCACGGCAAGCACCTCTTCCTGCCTTTCGGCCCCCGCGCCGACATGTCTCTCGACGACGCCTCCGTCACCTGGCTGCGGATCCACCTGGGCCTCTACGGGGCATGGACCTTCGACGGCGACCGTGAGTTCACAGCGCCCCACGCCATCGGGGCGCCGCGTCGCCGCGTCGGTGAGCGCGGCGAGCACGCCCTCAAAGGTGGGGGAGGGTCGGCCCTGACCGGGCTGAACGGCGGGAGCCTCGAAGCCGAGGGGCAGGGCACAGCCACACACGGGCCCGCCCCCGAGGAGTGGGAGCCTCCCGAGCCGCGTGGCGCGGTGCGGCTGCGGCTGCTCGGCGAGCACGGGGTGGCCGACCTGACCGGACCGGCGGCCTGCGAGCTGCTGGACGCCGAGGGCGTGGCCGCTGTCCGCCGTCGCCTCGGCCCGGACCCGCTGCGCGCTGACGGCGACGTGGAGGCCTTCGTGGCCAAGGCGCGCTCGCGGCGCAAGAGCATCGGGGAGCTGCTCATGGACCAGTCCGTCATCTCCGGAGCCGGCAACATCTACCGGGCCGAGACGCTCTTCCGTGTCGGGGTCTCGCCCTTCCGAGCGGGCAACCGCATCAGCCAGGAGCGGCTGCGGGCCATCTGGGAGGACCTGCGCCCCCTCATGGAGTACGGGGTGGCCACCGGCTTCATCACCACCGTCGACCTCGACGACGTCCCCGACCCCCTGCCGCCTGACGACCCCGAGGCCGGCCGGTGGTACGTGTACCACCGCACCGGCCGTCCCTGCCTGCGCTGCGGGACCCCGGTGGCGGAGCGGGAGGTCGCCTCCCGCCGGCTCTTCTGGTGCCCGACCTGTCAGGCCCACTGAAACCGGCTGGAGACCCTCCGGGTCCCACTAAGGTGGCAGCATGTCGAACACCTCGCCCGCCCTGCACTCCTCGAGCTGGTCCTCCTCGACCGCCGGCCTGCTGACCCGCGACCACCACCTGACCGTTCCCCTGGACCGCAGCGGGCAGGGGGACTCAGCCCCGACGGGACGGAGTCCATCACCGTCTACGCCCGTGAGATCTCAGCCGTGGGCATCGACCCGGTCTCCCGGCCGCCACTGGTCTTCCTCCAGGGCGGGCCGGGCTGCGAGGCCCCGCGCCCCAGCGCCGACTCCGGGCTCGGCTGGATCGGTGAGATCCTCGAGCACCACCGACTCATCCTCGTCGACCAGCGCGGCACCGGAGCCTCCAGCCCGGTGGACCGGCCCGATGCCGCTGGCACCCCAGCAGACACCGCCCGGCTGCTCACTCACCTGCGCGCCGATGAGATCGTCGAGGACTGCGAGGACCTGCGCCGCGCTCTGGGCCTGGATCGCTGGAGCCTGCTGGGCCAGTCCTTCGGAGGGTTCTGCGTCACCCGGTACCTCTCCGAGCACGCCCAGAGCCTGGAGAAGGTCTACATCACCGGCGGCCTGCCCGCCGTCGGGCACAGCATCGACGAGGTCTACGCCCTCAGCTACGAGGCGATGCGCCTCAAGAGCGAGGAGTACTACACCCGCTTCCCCCAGGACCGCGACCGCATGGCGTCCCTGGTTGAGAAGGCCGGTCGGGGTGAGCTGAGGACGGCGGGAGGGGATTTCGTAGGACCCGAGCGCCTGCGCTCGCTGGGCGCCCTGCTGGGCGGGGCCGGGGGAGCGGACACGATCCACTACCTCCTGGAGCGCGACCCCGACTCCTGGACCTTCCGCTACGACCTGGGGCAGTGCCTGCCCTTCGGCGGCAGGTTCCCGCTCTACGCCGTCATCCACGAGTCCTGCTGGGCCGACGCCGACACCACCGACTGGGCCGCGCAGCGGGTGCGCCCCGCGGTCTTCGACGACGATCCCACCCTGCTGACAGGCGAGCACGTGCGCCGTGAGCCTTCGTCGAGGACGCCGGTCTGCGTCCCTGGCTGGAGGTGGCCGACCTCCTGGCCGTGCACGAGTGGCCGGCGCTCTACGACCCGGCCCGTCTCAAGGCCACGACGACCCCCGGGGCGGCCGCCGTCTACGCTCGCGACGTGTTCGTGCCGATGACCACCTCCCTGGAGACGGCCGCGCTCATCCCCGGCCTGCGCACCTGGATCACCAGCGAGTACGAGCATGACGGCTCACGCGCCTCCGGCGGTCGGGTCTTCAAGCGCCTGCGAGACTTGGCCGCTGGAGTGATCGCCCGCTGACAGTTGTGCCCTGGTGCGCCCGCCGGGCGCACCAGGGCACAGCCGGGTGCTTAAGGAGCACGCGAGGGACGGCGTAAGGCGGTCCGTCGGGTGCTTGCCGAGATGCTGTGAGGCGGCTCAGATGTAGATGGTCGGGTCCATCATGAGCTCGGGGTCGGTGCGGGGGTCGCGGGCCCGGCTGGGCACACCCACGGCGACATGACCCTGCGGGAGGTTCTTCACCAGGACCGCGTTGGCCCCCACCTTGGCCCCGTCCTCGACGGTGACCGGCCCCAGGACCTTGGCGCCCGCGCCGATCTGCACGTTGTTGCCGATGGTGGGGTGGCGCTTGCCCGGATTCATCGACACCCCGCCCAGAGTCACTCCGTGGAAGAGCAGGACGTCGTTGCCGACCTCCGCGGTCTCACCGATGACCACGCCCATGCCATGGTCAATGAAGAAGCGCTCACCGATCTTCGCGGCCGGGTGGATCTCGATACCGGTGAAGTTGCGGGCCGCTTGAGACAGGGCGCGCGCCGCGAATCGGTACCCCTTGTGCCACAGCTTGTGAGCCGCCCGGTGCGCCCACAGGGCGTGGACACCCGGGTAGAGGAGGGCCACCTCCACGCTGGAGCGGGCGGCGGGGTCGCGCTTGCGAGCCGTGGCCAGGTCCTCGCGGGCCAGGTCCAGGAGGGACCGCTGGGAGTTGTGCATGGTGTGCTCCTGTGATGGGTGACGGTGCGGCTCAGGTCGGCTGGTGAGCCTTCACCTCGCCCGCTGCGCCGGTGACAACACCGACGGCGGCTCACCTGTTCCCAGGTTCGCCGCCGTCGGGGGAGTCAGTCGAGGAAGTCCTTGAACAAGGGCGTGGACAGGTAGCGCTCACCGGTGTCCGGCAGGACGGTGACGATGGTCTTGCCCTCGAACTCAGGGCGCCTGGCCAGCTCGCTGGCGGCGGCCAGAGCGGCGCCCGAGGAGATCCCCACCAGGAGACCCTCCTCCGCAGCGGCCCGGCGAGCGTAAGTGATGGCGACGTCGGACTCGATGTGGAGCAGCTCGTCCCAGATGCCCTGGTCAAGGATCTCGGGAACCACGTTGGGGCCCAGGCCCTGGATCTTGTGGGGAGCGGCCTGGCCCTCGCTCAGCAGCGGGGACTCAGAGGGCTCGACGCCGTAGATCTTCACCCCGGGCTTCTCCTGGCGCAGTACCTGGCCCACTCCGGTCAGCGTGCCCCCGGTGCCGATACCGGCCACGAAGACGTCGATGTCGCCCCCGGTCTGCTCCAGGATCTCCCGGGCCGTGGTCTCGCGGTGAACCTTGGGGTTGGCCGGGTTGGCGAACTGGGAGGCGAGGATCGAGTTGGGGGTGGCGGCCTGGATCTCCTCGGCGCGCTTGACCGCTCCGGCCACGCCTCCCTCGGTGGTCAGCACCAGCTCCGCACCGAAGGCGCGCATGATGGCCCGGCGCTCCTTGGACATGGTCTCGGGCATGGTGATGATGACCTTGTATCCCAGGGCCGCTCCCACCATGGCCAGGCCGACGCCGGTGTTCCCGGAGGTCGCCTCCACGATGGTGCCACCGGGCTTGAGGTCACCGGAGGCCTCCGCGGCGCGCACGATGGACAGGGCGATGCGGTCCTTGACCGAGGCGGCCGGCTCGAAGGCCTCCACCTTGGCCAGGACGGTGGCGGGGGCGCCGTCGGTGACGCGGTTGATGCGGACCAGGGGAGTGTTGCCGACCAGAGCGGTTGCGTCGGGTGCGTACGTCATAGTGATGTCCTTCGAGTGTGGGTTGGGTGAGCCCTGTGGCGATGGCGACCGGCGGTGCCGCGTGATGAGGCGACGTCGGGCCCGCGAGGACTCGTAAGAGAAAAGAAGTGGGACGGTCCGCGTCCGTCAGGGGGCCACGTCATGAGGAGTGGCTCGAACAGCAGGGATGGCCGCCTGCTCCGGGAGCGCCGGGCATGCGCGCAGCGGTACGCGCACAGATGTCGTGGCCTGGCGCTCTACCGACACCGGCAGCAGCAGCACGCGGGCGCAATGGGCATGGAGGGCGAGGACATGGTGCGCATGACGGTCTTCACCATCATGGGTCCTCCTTAAGTTCCTCAGGGCGACTGGCTGCGCCTACCCGGGCGTGAACTGCTCATCCGGGGCGTGGTGCCCCGGCTGTTGGTTGAACCCTACCCCGCCTCCGATGGTGATTGCCACATCCGTCCGGCATCTGCTCGCATCGTGGTCGCGAGCACGATGCGAGCCCGCGGGTGTCGGGTGAGCGTATCCGGGGGAGCGGGGGAGCTCGGCCCCGGGCTTCAGGCCGGGGGCACGGGGACCTCCACCAGTCGGCTGCCGGCCGGTTCTGCTGCCCCCTCGCCGCGGGTCAGGGCCGCCAGCGGGGCGTGCAGGAGCTCGGGATCGGCACAGGACGTGGCCAGCACGAGGACCGCGTGGGTCGGTCCCCAGATCGTCTCCTCGACGTGAATGGTCGGGGCCGAGGCGGCCGTCCCTCCCTCCGCCGTCGGGCCCGACGCCGCGGCGGGGTTGCGGGAGCGCAGCTCCGCCTCGATCCTGCCGGCCTGGGCCACCGGAACCCGCAGGTCCCACAGATGAAGTCGGGTCAGGGTGACTCGTGCAGCCGCCTGCAGCGCCTGAGCGGTCGCCTCGGAGTAGGCGCGCACCAGTCCGCCGGTTCCTAGGAGTGTTCCGCCGAAGTACCGGGTGACGACGACGGTCGTGTTGGCCAGTCCCGTTCCCCTCAGGACGTCGAGCATGGGCTGTCCGGCCGTGCCGGAGGGCTCGCCGTCGTCGTTGGAGCGCTCGGTGGGTGGGGCAGTGGCGGCCAGGGCGTGTCCGTCGGAGAGATCGGTGAGTGTCAGCGCCGAGCAGTGGTGGCGCGCGTCGGGGTAGGTGGAGCGCACGTCCGCAATGAAGCTCCGGGCCTCGTCCATGGAGTCCGTGCGGCAGGCCCGTGCCAGGAAGTGGGACTTCTTGATCTCCAGGTCGATCTCGGGCTGCTCGCCGCGGGCCAGGGTGATGAGCCCGGGGGATGGCTGCTCCTGAGACTGCTGGTGCGATGGTGTGCGAGGGGCGTGCGGGGCCATGGCAGGATCCTCGCACGGGGCGGGCGCGGGACCGATGTCACACGCCTTGAGGCGCTCCTGGACTGGAAGCGGTCCCGGCGATGTCGTTATGGTGTCCCTCGGTCCAGTTTCGAGGGGTCATCCGATCCCCAAGGTTCACGAGAGAGAGGAGCGGGCCCATGGCAGTGCCGAAGCGGAAGATGTCCCGCAGCAACACCCGCAACCGCCGCTCACAGTGGAAGGCCAAGCTCACCGAGCTCAACACCATCCGCGTCCAGGGCCGCGAGATCTCCGTCCCTCGCCGTCTGGCGCGGGCATACAAGGAGGGCCTCATCGAGCAGTGAGGCTGCTGGTGGAGGGGTGAAACCCTTCATCCATGCGGGTGTAGCTCAATGGTAGAGCCTCTGCCTTCCAAGCAGATTGCGCGGGTTCGATTCCCGTCACCCGCTCTGTGAGCCGAAAGGGGCCGCTCCTCGGCGGCCCCTTTCGTCACGTCACGGGCTGTGGCGCAGTTTGGTAGCGCACCTGCTTTGGGAGCAGGGGGCCGCGGGTTCAAATCCCGCCAGCCCGACTCCTCGTCCCGTGGTCGGACGGCCTGTGCGCAGACCGCATTCAGGTGCGCGTCGAGGCGGATGCGTGGCCCGTGAGTATGCCGATGCGGCCCGCGGCCACGACGACCGCGCCCGGCGCCACCTCCTGTGTCCAGACTCATGCGCCAGGTGCGGACCCAGCGTCGATCCCACTGTCCGTTTGCCCTAAGATGGCACGGATTGACGCCACAGACGCGCGTCCACCGAGCGCCTCCGAGCGCGTCGGTGTTACCGCAGAACTCAGACCTTGGGAGCAACCCCCGTGAAGACCACTGTCGAGAATCTTGACCCCAGTCGCATCAAGCTGACCGTTGAGGTCCCCTATGAGGAGCTCAAGCCCAGCCTGGATGCCGCCTACAAGGAGATCGGCTCCCAGATCCAGGTCCCCGGCTTCCGTCGCGGTCACGTCCCCAACCGGGTCATCGACCAGCGCGTCGGCCGTGGGACCGTCATCCAGGAGGCCGTCAACAACAAGCTCTCCGACTTCTACCGGGACGCCATCACCGAGGCCGAGCGGGTCCCCATGCTCCAGCCCGAGGTCGACGTCGTCGAGCTGCCCAACGCCACTGGCGAGAACGGTGGCCAGCTGGCCTTCACCGCCGAGGTCACTGTTCGCCCCGTCATCGAGCTGCCGGACCTGAGCAAGGCCAAGCTGACCGTGGACGCCGTCGAGGTCACCGATGAGGACGTCGACACCGAGCTGGACAACCTGCGTGCCCGCTTCGGCTCCCTGAAGTCCGTGGGCCGCAAGGCCAAGACCGGTGACTTCGTCACCATTGACCTCAAGGCCGTCATCGACGGCGAGGAGGTCGACTCCATCTCGGGCGTCTCTACGAGATCGGCAAGGGCAACATGCTCAAGGGCCTGGACACCGCCCTGCGCGGCCTGAAGACCGACGAGTCCGCCACCTTCACCACCGAGCTGGCCGGCGGGGAGCACGCCGGTGAGCAGGCCGAGGTCACGGTGACCGCCACTGCCGTCAAGCAGCGTGAGCTGCCCAAGGTCGATGACGAGTTCGCCCAGCTCGCCTCCGAGTTCGACACCGTCGAGGAGCTGCGCGAGGACCTCGTTAAGCAGGTCACCGAGCGCAAGACCGGCGAGCAGGCGGTCGCCGCCCGTGATGCCCTCCTCGAGCACCTGCGCAGCGAGGTCGCCTTCGATGTCCCCGAGGCCGTCGTCGAGGCCGAGGTCGCCCAGCACCTGCGGGCCGAGGGCAAGGACGGCGACGAGGAGCACGCCAAGGAGATTCGCGAGGACATCGTCAACGGTGTGCGCGACCAGATCATCCTCGATGTCCTGGCTGAGGACCTCAAGGTCGGTGTGGCGCAGGACGAGCTGCTGGAGTTCCTCTTCCAGACCGCCCAGCAGTACGGCATGGAGCCCGCGCAGTTCCTCCAGGGTGCTCAGCAGGCCGGGCAGATTCCCGCCTTCGTCTCCGAGGTCGCTCGCAACAAGTCTCTGGCCATGGCGCTGCGCCAGGCAGCTGTGGTTGACTCCAAGGGCGAGACCGTGGACCTGTCCGCCTTCATCGGCTCCGACGAGGACGACGCCGCCGCGGCAGCTCAGGCCGCAGCCGTTGCCGCTGAGGGCGAGAACGCCGAGTGAGCCCACGGCGGCGTTCAAGGCGCGTATGAGCTGAGGCGCGTTCCCCGCTCACGCGGGACGGCCCCCAAGCTGAACAGACGGGCCCACCTTCTTCTGGAAGGTGGGCCCGTTGCCGTGCGGGGGAGTGCTGTCGGGATGACCTCTCTCGCGTTGACCGGGATGCGTCCCGGATGAGGATCAGCCCGCTGTGACGAGGTCCTTGCGCTTGGGGCGAATGACTCCGAAATTGCGTTCAGGAATCGCCATCTTGAAATAGTAGGCGACCCCGATGGGAACCACGATGAGACTGACGAAGAGGCAGTAGAAGGGCTGGAAGATCAGCCACTTGTTGCCGTGGTCCCAGTGAAGCCACACGATAGCGGCGTAGTAGATGAACAGTGCCAGCAGAAGTGTCCATCCGGGATTGACGACGGCTATCCATCTGAGCACAAACATGCTGATGACCACGATGCCGCTGTACAGCCACAGGAAGGGGTGCTGGAAGACGAATCTGAAGTTGATGATGAAAAGCCTGAAGGAACCGCCGCTCCAGGCAATTCGCTGGCGCCACCAGGAGTACAGGGTGTCGGGCGCGTTGGTGTTGACGTGGGCAAGAATGTGAACGGCCTTGTATCCCAGTGCGTCTCCGATAATCCCGGACTCGATGTCATTGCCCTGGAAGAACAGTGAGTGGCGGGCCATGATCTGGCGCATGACGTCGGTCTTGCCGATGTGAAGGGCGCCGCTGAGCAGCCACGGCATGATTCTGCGTGCGCGCATCGAGACCACGTACTCGTGGCGCTGCATCTGGACGATGAAGGGCCCCTTCTTCTGAGGCACGATGGTGACCGATGCGAAGTCGGCCTTATTAGCCACCAGGGCGCCGATGATGTGGGTCAGAGGCTCCTGCGCCGTAGTATCGGCGTCAAGGCAGACGATGTAGGAGTTGAGGGGGGCGGCCAGCAGTGCGTCGCGGACAACCGTGTCCCGGGTGATTCCCGAGGTGCTCCGCTTGCGCCCTACCTTCCGTGGGACGTAGTTGCTGCGGAAGATTCTGAACCCGTAGCGAATGGCGATGTCCTCCAGGTCGCGGTAGAACTCCTCGGACTCACCAGATGTGGTGCACAGGACTACTCGATCTCCATAAGGGCGCAGATAATCCGCGTTCTGCAAGTACTTGACGTTGCCGTAGATCGGTACCAGGACGCTGAAGTCGTCCGAGGTAATGTTCGGATTCAGCTCCACGGCTTTATACCACTTCGAGGTGATGCCGGCCCAGATGTCAATTCCGATCCAGAACAGGATTCCCACCAGCAGGGTAATGACGATCATGCAGTGGTCCTCTCTGATGCATGGAATTGTGCGAACGTGCTGAACACGAGTAGCCCCTTACTGGGTGGTGCGGCAAGCGGAAAAGACGTGTTGTTCGAGCAGGGACGGGATTATTGAATCGTGAAAGAATGTGGCTGACTGGCGTCGGAGTGAAGCCTGGGCCGAAGGGCTTTGGTGTCGTCAGGCAGGCGGACACTGCAGTGCTATCGGTCGGATAAATTCGATGGTGCCACGCCGCCCTCACCGATGCCACGGTGTGGGAAGCGGGTCACGTCAAGATCTCGGGCGCCTACAACCTATCCGATGGAAGGTTTAGTTTTCCTACAAGGAAGGGTGAGTTGGCTTACCGTCGTCTCGCGCCTGTGTGTGCGAGTGATCCGCGACACCGGGCGCGATACGTCAGGTGGTGCCTGGTCGTCCGGCGTCTGTACTGCGGCCGGATGAGGTGCTCGACTTAGTGGAACTCACAAGGAAACGGGATGGGGGCGAAGGCTCAGCACCTTGCCCCCATCCCGCGCGGTGGTGGCCGTCAGTCGGACGGCTCCCGATCGGTAGGCGGTTGCCCGCTCCCGGGCTACTTCTCGTTCGCTGCTGCGGCCTTGTCGACGTCGACCATCACCAGCTGCATGCGGCACGGCGTCACGGCCGTCAGCGCGTGACGGTCACCGGGTGCCAGGTAGATGACGTCCCCGGCGCCCATCCGCTCGGTGCGCTCGCCGATGGAGAAGTCCATCTCGCCCTCCAGGAGCGTGACGATCACCGCCCTGGGGGAGGAGTGCTCGGTGAGGACCTGACCGGCGTCGAAGGTGAAGACGACGGTGCGCAGAATCTCGTTGTTGACGACGACTCGTGAGGTGGTCGCCTCCTCGGAGATGGGCAGGGCGGCGTTGAGGCCGAGTCGGAACAGGGACTCGGTGGAGGGGGTGCTGGATGAGGGGGACATGTGTTCTCCTACGGTGTTGGGTGGACAGGACTGCGAGGGTTGTGGGGCTGTGAGGGCTGGGCCGAGCGCGTCCCGAGGTGGCGGCGTGCCGGGCGTCGGATGATGCTGTTATGGCAGACAGTACTGGTGACAAGACTGAGGGGCGCGATCTGCTGAGGTGCTGACCGTCGGGGATGGTGTCGTGATCGAGAGGAGGCTTGAGGAGATACGCCCCGTGGTCGCCACACCTGCGCCGTGGGCGAAAAGGGTGCGATGGCGGGCATGGTGGCCGGGGGCATCGCGTTAGCGTTGCGACACCGACCATGAGAGGACTGACGTGAGCGAGCTCTATACACCCGCTGCGGTCGCCCCTCCCCAGGCAGCCGACGCCGCAGGCGCGGGTCTGGGGTTGACCGACTCCATCTACAACCGCCTCCTCAAGGAGCGCATCATCTGGCTCGGCTCCGAGGTGCGTGACGACAACGCCAACGCCATCTGCGCCCAGATGCTGCTGCTGGCCGCCGAGGATCCCGAGCGGGACATCTACCTCTACATCAACAGCCCCGGCGGCTCGGTGACCGCCGGCATGGCCATCTACGACACCATGCAGTACGTCCAGCCCGACGTCGCCACCGTGGCCACGGGGCTGGCCGCCTCCATGGGGCAGCACCTGCTGTCGGCCGGCGCCAAGGGCAAGCGCTACCTCACCCCCCACGCCCGCGTGCTCATGCACCAGCCCTCCGGTGGTGCCGGAGGCTCGGCCACCGACATCCGCATCAACGCCGACCTCATCATCAAGATGAAGCAGGAGCTCGCGGAGATCACCGCAGCCAACACCGGGCACACGGTGGAGGAGATCATCGCCGACTCCGACCGTGACCACTGGTTCTCGGCCCAGGAGGCCCTGGAGTACGGATTCGTCGACCACATCGTGCGCTCCAGCCGGGAGATCGGCAAGCAGAACGGAGACAACTGACATGTCCTCGACCCGTCCCTACTTCGAGGCCATCGCCCGCCAGGCCGGTGCCATGCCGCAGGCCCGTTACGTGCTGCCCCAGTTCGAGGAGCGCACCGCCTACGGCTTCAAGCGTCAGGACCCCTACGCCAAGCTCTTCGAGGACCGCATCGTCTTCATGGGTGTCCAGGTCGACGACGCCTCCGCCGACGACATCATGGCCCAGCTCCTGGTCCTGGAGTCCCAGGACCCAGACGGTCTCATCACCATGTACATCAACAGTCCTGGCGGATCCTTCACGGCGCTGACGGCCATCTACGACACCATGCAGTACATCAAGCCGCAGGTGCAGACCGTCTGCCTGGGGCAGGCGGCCTCCGCCGCCGCCGTGCTCCTGGCCGCCGGCAGCGAGGGCAAGCGTCTGGCCCTGCCCAACGCGCGCGTCCTCATCCACCAGCCCGCCATGGAGGGGATGCAGGGTCAGGCCAGCGACATCGAGATCGTCGCCAATGAGATCGACCGCATGCGCTCCTGGTTGGAGGACACCCTGGCCGCGCACACCGGACGGGACCGCGAGAAGATCCACGCCGACCTCGAGCGCGACAAGATTCTCACGGCTGCCGCCGCCAAGGAGTACGGGATCGTGGACCAGGTGCTCACGTCCCGCAAGGCCCCGGCCTCTCCGCACTCCTCCTGAGGAGTGCCGGGATGCAGGCCGGGCCGTCGGTGCCGTGCTGACGCCGTGTGTGTGGCGCTCCCTCCCATGACCGGTGGGGGCGCCACACACGCAGCCGGTGGAAATAAGTCCAGCAAACCCTGGCAGCGTGGCGCCCAACGTGGCATATTGCGGACTGGACACGCCGCCATGCACTCGGCGCACCTGCCGTCTGAGCCCGTAGGCTGACGCAGGGCCGCCCGGGCGCGGGGGCCGATGACGAACCTGGAGGAAACTGTGGCGCGTAACGCTGAGAGTGTGGATCTGCTCAAGTGCTCCTTCTGCGGCAAGAGCCAGAAGCAGGTCAAGAAGCTCATCGCCGGGCCCGGTGTCTACATCTGCGACGAGTGCATCGAGCTGTGCAATGAGATCGTCGATGAGGAGCTGAGCGACTCAGGCGCCGGAGTTCCTCTCGAGCTGCCCAAGCCCCAGGAGATCTTCGACTTCCTCAACCAGTACGTCATCGGCCAGGAGGCTGCCAAGCGCGCCATGAGCGTGGCGGTCTACAACCACTACAAGCGCGTCCAGGTCAAGGAGCGCTCCGTGGCCGAGGGGGACGGCCTGGAGCTGGGCAAGTCCAACATCCTCCTGCTGGGGCCCACCGGAACCGGTAAGACTCACCTGGCCCGAACCCTGGCCCGCCTCCTCGACGTCCCCTTCGCCATCGTCGACGCCACGGCTCTGACCGAGGCGGGGTATGTCGGCGAGGACGTGGAGAACATCCTTCTCAAGCTCATCCAGGCCGCCGACGGCGACGTCAAGCGCGCTGAGAAGGGCATCATCTACATCGACGAGATCGACAAGATCGGTCGCAAGGCGGAGAACCCGTCGATCACCCGCGACGTCTCGGGTGAGGGCGTCCAGCAGGCCCTGCTCAAGATCATTGAGGGGACGACGGCCTCCGTGCCGCCCGGCGGCGGGCGCAAGCACCCGCACCAGGAGTTCCTGGAGATCGATACCACCAATATTCTCTTCATCGCCGCAGGCGCCTTCGCCGGTATCGAGGAGATCGTGCGCCAGCGTCAGCGCAAGGAGTCCGGGGCCCAGATGGTGGGCTTCGGGGCGCAGCTGACCGGCAGCACGGGATCGCAGGACGTCTTCACCTCACCGGTACGCCCCGAGGACCTTCACAAGTTCGGCCTCATCCCCGAGTTCATCGGCCGCCTGCCCGTCATCGCCACGGTTCAGGACCTGGGGGTGCGTGAGCTCGTGCGCGTCATGACCGAGCCCAAGAACGCTCTGGTCTCTCAGTACCAGTACCTCTTCAGTCTCGATGGCGTCGAACTCGAGCTGACCGATGCCGCTATCGAGGCGGTGGCCTCCCTCGCCCTGGAGCGCAAGACCGGCGCCCGGGGACTGACCTCCATTGTCGAGGAGGTCCTGGGACAGGCCATGTTCGAGGTTCCCTCCCTGCCCGAGGTCGGGCGCGTCGTCGTCGACGCCGATGCCGTCAGGGGCACCGGCAAGCCCAGCTACCAGTCCGGTTCGGGAACGCTGCGCTCGACGAACAAGATGGGGGAGCGGAGCCGGACCGCATGAGCGAGGAGCAGGGCGGCGTCCCCCCTCAGCTGGCCGTCTATCGGGCCACCATCGACAACCTCGACGCCGCCCTCGTCCATCTCCTGGCTGAGCGCTTCCGCTGCACTCAGCAAGTGGGCCTGCTCAAGGCCCGACTTGACCTGCCGCCGGCCGACCCCGGGCGCGAGCGGCAGCAGGTGGCACGTCTGCGGGCACTGGCTGAGGAGTCCGGCCTGGACCCGATCTTCGCCGAGAAGTTCTTCACCTTCATCGTCGCCGAGGTCATCCAGCACCACGAGGAGATCCGCGACGACCATGAGGCCGAGCGGGCCAAGCAGACCGAGCCGTAGGAACCACCGGAGGCATCCGGTCAGGTGAGCTCTCGGTGACTCGCAGCGACACGAGCCGTTGAGGCGAGCCAGAAGGATGGCCCCGGAGCAGCCGGCGGGCCGAGCCCGGTGGGCTCTCGCGGCGGCCTTCAGTCCTGCGACGGTGAGACGGTGGTGCCGGGGATGAGCGGCGTGCGCGTGTAGAGAGCCTCGATCTCGGCCGAGAAGCGCTTCTCCGCCTCGGCGCGGCGTACCTTGAGCGAGGGGGTCAGCAAGCCGTTGGCCACGGTGAAGTCCGTGGGCAGCACCTCGAAGGTGCGGATCGACTCCGCCCGTGAGACCGCCTCGTTGGCCCGGGCCACCGCCTTCTCCAGGGCGGCGCGCACCCGCGGGTCCCGGGCGGCGTCGACCACCGTCATCTCCTCCAGGCCGTGGGAGGACAGCCACAGTGGCAGCATCTCCGCATCCAGGGTGAGGAGCGCACCGATGCAGGGACGGTTCTCCCCGACGACGAGTACCTGGCTGACCAGCGGGTGACCCCGCAGACGGTCCTCCAGAGGGGCTGGGGCGACGTTCTTCCCACCTGCGGTGACAATGAGCTCCTTCTTGCGCCCCGTGATCCGTAGGAAGCCCTCGGCGCCTTCGAAGGAGCCGATGTCCCCGGTGCGCAGCCAGCCGTCGTCGGTGAAGGCCTCGGCCGTGGCCTCGGGGTTGTTGTGGTAGCCCGTGAAGGTGCCGATGCCCCGGACCAGGATCTCCCCGTCGTCGGCCAGGCGGAGCGAGCAGCCGGGCAGTGGGGTGCCGACAGTCCCGATCCGGGTGGCCTGGGGCAGGTTGACGCTGCACGGACCCATGGTCTCGGTCAGGCCGTAGCCCTCCAGGACGGTGACTCCGGCGCCGCGGTAGAAGTGCCCCAGGCGCTCGCCCAAAGGCCCGCCCCCGGAGACCACGTGCGTGACCTGCCCACCCAGTACGGAGCGCAGGGTGGAGAAGACGAGCTTGTCGAAGGCGGCGCGCTGAGCCTTGAGCCGGCGTGACGGGCCCTGCGGGGTGTCCAGGGCGCGGGAGTACGCGATCGCGGTCTTGGCCGCCAGCCGGAAGACCTTCTGCTTGGCGCCGGTCGCCTTGGCATCGGCGGCGTTATAGATCTTCTCGAACACCCGGGGGACGGCCAGGACCGCGGTGGGCCGGAAGGAGCCCAGGTCGTTGAGGAGATTACGCACGTCGGGCACGTGCCCCAGTACGCCCGCGCGCGAGCAGACGACCGCGATCTCCACGAACCGGCCGAGCACGTGGGCCAGGGGCAGGAACAGCAGGAAACGGACCTCGGCCCCGCCCAGGACCTCGGGCACGTGCGGGCAGACGTTGACGCACAGGTGCACGAGGTTGCAGTGGCTGAGCTCGACGCCCTTGGGGCGGCCGGTCGTCCCGGAGGTGTAGACGATGGTGGCCAGGGACTGTGAGGTCAGGGCCGCGGTGCGCCGGTCGAGCTCGCCGGCATCCACGCCTCGACCGGCCTTGATGAGCCCCAGGACGTCCTCGCGCTCGATGCACAGCACCTGCAGGCTCTCGAGCTCGGGTACGGTGGAGGTCAGTGCGCCGACCATGGCGGCCATGGCCTCGTTCTCCACGACGATGAGCTTCACGCCGGCGTCGGTAAGGATCCACTGGGCCTGCTCGGCCGAGGAGGTCTCGTAGACGGGGACGACGACGAGGCCCGCCTCCCAGGCGGCGAAGTCCAGCAGCGTCCACTCATACGACGTGTGCGACATGATGCCGACGGCGTCTCCGGGCTGAAGCCCGCGGGCCACCAGACCCGCGGCCACCTCACGCACCTGGGTGCGGAAGGCACTGGCGCTCATCTCTCGCCAGCGCCGCCCCAAGGGGGACTTGCGGGCGATGAGCCCGCCGTCGGGGCTGCGGCGCACGCGCTCGGCCAGCGCCCAGGGCGTCGTCATGCCGTCGTGAACCGGGACCAGGAGCTCGGTGGCGTGCTCCTCGGAGGAGACGGAGGGGCTGGAGTCGGCCGGTCGGGCGGAGGCGTCGGTCATGATGGCAAGTATGCCCGCCCGAGGCCGCCGGCGAGGTTTGCTCCCGTTTACTCCTGCGGCCCTTTGCGCGTGGAGCTGTAGATGTCCGCGATGACGTCGGCGTGGGCCTCCATGACCGGGCCGCGCTTGACCTTCAGCGACGGGGTGAGCAGGCCGTTGGCCTCGGTGAAGTCGGTGGCCAGCACCCGGAAGGTCCGGATCGACTCGGCCCGGGAGACTGCGCGGTTCGTGCGCGCCACGGCCCGGTCCAGGGCGGCGAGCACCTGCGGGTGGGAGGAGGCCTCAACCACGTCCATCGCCGCCAGCCCGTGGTTGCGCAGCCACTGGGGGAGCATCTCCTTGTCCAGGGTGATGAGGGCGGAGATGAAGGGCTCCCCGTCCCCGATGACGAGCACCTGGCTGATGAGCGGGTGGCCGCGCAGGCGGTCCTCGAGCTGGGCGGGTGCGACGTTCTTGCCTCCGGCGGTGACGATGAGCTCCTTCTTGCGTCCGGTGATGCGCAGGTAGCCGTCCTCGTCGAGGGCGCCGATGTCACCGGTGCGGAACCAGCCGTCGGTGGTGAAGGCCTCGGCGGTGGCCGAGGGGTTGTTGTGGTAGGTGGAGAAGACTCCGATACCGCGGACCTGGATCTCCTCGTCCTCACCGATGCGGATCTCGTTGCCGCAGACGGGCGGACCGACGGTGCCGATCTTGTTGAGCCAGTCGGTGTTGACGCTGACCGGGCCGATGGTCTCGGTCAGGCCGTAGCCCTCCAGGATAGCCAGGCCCAGGCCACGGTAGAAGTGCCCCAGGCGCTGCCCCAGCCGCCCTCCGCCGGAGATGATGAAACGGGCGTTGGGCCCCATGAGTCCCCGGATCTTGCGGAAGACGAGACGGTCGGCCATGGCGTGCGCCCGACGCAGGCCGCGGGAGGGGCCCTGAGGGGTGTCCAGAGCGCGGGAGTAGGCGATGGCGACCTTGGCGGCCCAACGAAACAGCTTGAGCTTGGCGCCGCTGCCGGCCTTGGCGTCGGCGGCGTTGTAGATCTTCTCCAGGACGCGTGGGACGGCCAGGATGTAGGAGGGAGCGAAGGACTGCAGGTCGGGCAGGAGGGTCTTGGCGTCGGGGGTGTGGCCCAGCACGCCCTCGCCGGCCAGGGACAGCAGCTGGAGGCAGCGGGCGTAGACGTGTGCCAGCGGCAGGAACAGCAGCAGGCGCACGTTGGTACCCCACAGGACTCCGGGCAGGTAGCGCACCCCGTGATACGGGATGCCGACGGCGTTGCGGTGGGTGAGCTCGACGCCCTTGGGGCGGCCCGTGGTACCGGAGGTGTAGATGATGGAGTAGACGTCGTCGACCGTGAGGGCGTTGGAGCGCTGGTCGACCTGGGAGGGGCTGACGCCCGAGCCCGCCTGGACGATGGTGGTGATCGCGTCGGCGTCCAGGGCGAGGACCCTCACCGGCTGCTCGATACCGGCGACGGCGCCGCGCACGAGCTCGGCCAGCGTGCCGCTCTCGGTGATGACCACACGCACGTCGGCGTCGGTGACGATCCACTCGACCTGCTCGGCCGAGCTCGTCTCGTAGATGGGCACGGAGATGAGGCCCGCGCGGGCGATGGCCATGTCCAGGAGGAACCAGTCGTAGGAGGTGTGCGCCATGATGCCGACGGCGGTGCCCGCCTCCAGCCCCATGCCGATGAGACCCGCGGCCACGTGGGCCACCTCCTCGCCGAAGGCTCGAGCCGAGACCTCCTGCCAGTCCCCCGACACGGGTGACTTGCGGGCCACCAGTGGCCGGTCGCCGCTGCGGGCGATGCGGTCGGCGAGCAGCCACGGCACCGACCAGTGCGCCTCGGGCTGGAAGGGGATCTCGGTGCCGGAGACCCCGCCGGCCATGTGGCCGGGATAGCGCGGCGGCCTGGTGCTGGTGGCCTGGGGCGAGGAGGGGTGAGAGCTCACGGCCTCATTGTGTCAGGCGACGGTCAGGGCGGCGCACCGTTGAGGTGAGAGAAGGAGAGCGGTGCTGTGGAGGTTTTCACAGGCGGTACGCGGTGGTCTCGTGGGGATCACGGGATGCGGGCAGCGGGAGGGCAGTCCGCGGTTCGGAGGTTTCTCTCAAGGATTCTGAGACGACAAGCGCGAATTAGGTTTGACCGGTCGGTTGCAGATGTGTAACGTGCATCTCATGCCCAAGTCGACGCGCGTCGACGATGTGGGTCCTTCCGGAACGGAGCCGGTGGGCTCCGCAGCAGTTTCAAGGAGGAAACACACATGACACCCCTACCCCGTCGTCAGTTCATCCAGGGCTCGGCCCTGGCTGCGGCACTGGCCTCCGTCGGGGCCTGCGCCACCTCCCACGGAGACGACGACGGCCCCGTCACCTTCGAAGGCACTGGACCAATCACCTGGGTCCAGGGCAAGGACAACTCGGGCGGCAAGGTGCAGGCCAGGATCGACGAGTGGAACAAGGCTCATCCCGGTGAGGAGGTCAAGCTCATCGAGCTCTCCGCCGAGGCCGACCAGCAGCGCACCGCTCTCGTCAACGCCGCCAGAATCAACTCCAACGCCTACGACGTCGTCTCCCTGGACAATGTCTGGGTCTCGGAGTTCGCCGCCAACCGGTGGGTGGTCGAGTTGCCCCAGGACGAGCTCAAGAATGACGACATCCTGGAACCCGTCTGGAAGACGGGCGTGTACAAGGACAAGCTCTTCGCGGTCCCCTTCGTCACTGATGCTCCGATGATGTACTACCGCAAGGACTTCCTGGCGAAGGCCGGTGTGGCGGTCCCCAAGACCTGGGATGAGGTCAAGGCCGCCATCGACAAGGTCCGGGCCCTGCCCGACCACAAGGACATCGGAGGGTTCGGCGGTCAGTTCGCCAAGTATGAGGGCCTGACCTGCTGCGCCTCGGAGTTCATCCACACCGCCGGAGGTGGCTTCTACAACGACGACGCCCAGGTCATCCTCGACTCCACCGAGTCGGTCACCGGTCTGCAGTGGCTCATCGACGGCTTCGCCAAGGGCTACATCCCCAAGGAGTCCCTGGAGTGGAAGGAGGAGGACGGACGTAACGCCTTCGAGTCGGGCGACCTCCTCTTCTACCGGCAGTGGCCCTATCAGTACGCCAACAACAAGGAGTCCCTGGGGACGGAGAAGTTCGACGTCGCACCGCTACCGAGCATCGACGGCAAGCCCTTCGTCTCCACGCTGGGTGGGCACAACTGCGCCATCACCAAGGGTTCCAAGAACAAGGCGACCGCCTTGAAGTTCGTCAAGTGGTGGATCAACGAGGAGTCCCAGCGCTACCAGCTCAAGACCCAGACGCTCGCCCCGATCCTCGGATCCCTCTATGAGGATCCCGAGCTCCTCAAGGAGTTCCCCTACCTGCCGATTCTCAAGAAGAGCCTCGAGAACGCCAAGAGCCGTCCTCAGGCCGTCTACTACGGCGACGTCACCGCGAAGATCCAGGACAGCATCTATCCCGCGATCCAGCAGCCGGGGAGCCGGTCCTCCAAGGACGTCATCGCCGGCCTGAGCAGCAACCTGAAGAAGCTGGAGGGCTAAGAGTCCCGATACGGTGACCGCCTTGCGGCGGCCCCTCGTGAACCCGGTCATGTCAACAAGGACGGTCAAAGGACAGTCATGAGTACCACGACGCACTCCGAGCAAGTCGTCAATCACCAGTCCAAGAGCTCCAAGGCGCAGGCCCGTCTGGCCTGGATGCTCATCTCGCCCACGGTACTGGTGCTGACGATCGTCATCCTCATCCCCATCGCTCAGTCCCTCTACCAGTCGCTCTTCGGGCGTCCCCGGCTGAAGGACGACGGCTTCTTCTCCACCACCGAGCCCTTTGTGGGCCTGAAGAACTACACCGACATCTTCTCCAGCGCCGGTGAGAGGTTCTGGGTGGCCTTCTACAACACGACCCTCTTCGGCGTGGTCACCGTGGTCCTGGAGACCGTTCTGGGCGTGGCCATGGCGCTCATCATGCACAAGGCGATGAAGGGGGCGCGGCATCGTGCGCGCCTCCATCCTCGTGCCCTGGGCGATCCCCACCGCCGTCTCCGCCATCCTGTGGGGGTGGATCTTCAACCAGAACGGTGTCGCCAACGCCATACTGGGTCGGCACGTCATGTGGGCCTCGGGGGACCTGAGCGCCAAGGCGGCCATCATCATCGCCGACGTGTGGAAGACGGCCCCCTACATCGGGCTGCTCACCTGGCCGGGCTCCAGCTCATTCCCGATGAGGTCTACGAGGCCGCCAAGATCGACGGCGCGAGCGCCTGGAAGCGCTTCACCTCCATCACCCTGCCGCTGGTCAAGCCCGCGCTCGTCGTGGCCGTGGTCTTCCGTGCCCTGGACGCCCTGCGCATGTTCGACCTGCCCTACATCCTCATCGGCCCCAGGAAGGGCAGCGTGGAGACCCTCTCCATGCTGGTCCAGGACGAGAGCTCCAACTCCCGCTACGGCAGCGCCGCGGCCTACGCCCTCATCCTGTTCCTCTACGTCTTCGTCTTCGCCGTCGCGTTCTTGAAGATCACCAACACCGACATCAGTGGTAACGACGAGGCCCGACGCAAGCGCAATGAGCGCAAGCTGCCGGTCAGCGCTTTCTTCAAGCGCTCCGGCTCCTCCACCCCGGCCTCCCAGACGGCTACTGAAAGGAGCCAGCAGGCATGAGCACCTCCACCGCCGCACCAGTCCGCAAGACCAAGAGGGACTGGGGAAGCCTCTTCTCCACCGTCGGCATCGTCCTCATCGTCATCTACTGCCTGGCGCCCTTCTACTGGATGCTGGTCTCCTCCCTGCGCCCCGACAGTGAGATCTTCGAGAACAGCTGGTGGCCCCGCCACCCCTCCTTCGAGAACTACAAGGCGGTCTTCTCCGAGAAGAACGACTTCGCCAACGGCCTCATCAACTCCCTGGTCGTCTCGATCATCGTGACGATCGTGGCGCTGGCGGTGGCGACTTTCACCGCCTACGCCCTGGCGCGCCTCGACTTCCGGGGCAAGGGAGTGCTCATGCTCCTCATCATCGCCACCTCGATGTTCCCGCTCGTGGCCATCATCGTGCCCCTGCTGAAGAACTTCGCCGCCTGGGGCTGGACGGACACCTACCAGGCGATGATCGTCCCGGATCTGTCCTTCTCCCTGCCGCTGGCGGTGTGGAACCTGACGAGCTTCTTCCGGCAGATGCCCCAGGAGCTCGAGCAGTCCGCCATGGTTGACGGATGCACCCCGGGCCAGGCCTTCCGCAAGGTCATCCTCCCGCTGGCCGCGCCGGGAATCTTCACCACCGCCATCATCATCTTCATCGGCGCCTGGAACGAGTTCCTCGTGGCCGTCACGATGATTATCAACCCCTCCATGCAGCCGGCCACGGTGCTGCTGTCGAAGTTCACCGGGGACTCCCAGTTCAACACGCCCTTCGGCTCACAGATGGCGGCGGGAGTCATCATGACGCTGCCGCTGGTCGTCATGGTGCTGCTCTTCCAGCGCCGGATCGTGGCCGGACTGGCCGCAGGAGGTCTCAAGCAGTAGGGCGGCTGCAGTCCCCGGGCCCGGCTCACCGGAGAGCCCGCCCATCACCCGTTCGTCTCTGTGGGGCGGCACCACCGTGCTGCCGCCCCACAGAGAGTGTTCGGGACTAGGCTGGGTGCCTCTAGCCTCCACCCCACCCTCCCTGTTTCCATGTCTCCATTCACCCGGCCGCAGCGCCGCGGCCCGACCAGGACCTGTTCATGACCTCGACCAGTGCTCGCCCGCAGGACCTCCTGCCGCGCACCGACACCGACGCCTGGTGGCGCGATGCCGTCATCTACCAGATCTACCCGCGCTCCTTCGCCGACGCCAACGGCGACGGTATCGGCGATATCCAAGGGATCCGGGAGCACATCGACCACCTGGTGGCGCTCGGCGTGGACGCCGTGTGGCTCTCGCCCTTCTACCCCTCGCCCCAGGTCGACGCCGGCTACGACGTCTCGGACTACTTCGACCTGGCCCCCGAGTACGGTTCCCTGCAGGACCTCGACGCCCTCATCGCCGACCTCCACGAGGCCGGCATCCGCGTCATCGTCGACCTGGTCCCCAACCACTCCTCCGACCAGCACGAGTGGTTCCGTGCCGCCTTGGAGGCGGGCCCGGGGTCTCCCGAGCGTGACCGCTACATCTTCCGCCACAGTGACGACGGCGCCCCGAACAACTGGGGCTCGCTCTTCGGTGGGCCGGCCTGGCAGCCGGTGGAGCCGCTCACCGGCCGTAGCGAGGACCGGGGGTGGTACTACCTCCACCTGTTCGCAGCCGAGCAACCCGACTTCAACTGGTCCAACGCGGACGTCCACGAGCACTTCCGCACCTTCCTGCGCTTCTGGGTGGAGCGCGGCGTCGAGGGCTTCCGCGTGGACGTCGCCCACGGTCTGGTCAAGGCCGAGGGTCTGCCCGACGACGACCTCGGCCCCGACCGGTGGAATATTGCCGCCTCCCCGGATGAGGACACGGCCCACGAGAAGCTGCCCGATGTCGGACCCGCCTTCAACCAGCCCGGGGTCCACGACATCTATCGCGAGTGGCGCCGTGTCCTGGACGAGGTCGGTAAAGACATCCTCCTGGTCGCCGAGGCCTGGGTGCCCACGGAGGCTGATGCCGCCCAGTACGTGCGCGCCGACGAGATGAGCCAGGCCTTCAACTTCCCCCTTCCTGGGCGCTGGATGGGACGCCGACGCGCTGCGCCGCGTCATCGATGTCTCCCTGAGCGAGTACGGTGCCGTGGGGGCGCCCGCCACCTGGGTGCTGTCCAACCACGACGTCGTGCGCCACGCCTCCCGCCTGGCCTACCCCGCCGACATGGACACCGACCCCGGGATCGGCCCCAAAGGATCCCCAGCCCGACGTCGAGCTCGGCCTGGCCCGGGCGCGCGCCGCGACCCTGTTCATGCTGGGGCTGCCCGGCAGCGCCTACCTCTACCAGGGCGAGGAGCTGGGCCTGCCCGAGCACACCACCATGGAGGACGAGGCCCGCCAGGACCCCCTGTGGGAGCGCACCAACCACCTCATCCCGGGGCGCGACGGCTGCCGGGTCCCTCTGCCCTGGACGCGGGACGGGGCCTCTTACGGCTACAACGCCAGCGGCCGTACCTGGCTGCCTCAACCCGAGGGCTGGGGCGAGTACTCGCCCCAGGCCCAGGAGGGACGCGAGGACTCCACCCTCACCCTGTACCGGCGGGCCATCGCCCTGCGCCGCGAGCTCCGACTCGGGCGCGGGTCAGTGGAGTGGCTGGACAGCGAGCCCGGGGTCCTGCACCTGCGCAATGGCATTACCGCGATCGTCCTCAACACCACCGAGCAGCCGGTGACGATCAAGGGGGGCCGGCAGGCCCCTCATCACCTCCTGGCGCCGGAGCGAGACTGACGGGTCGACTGCAGCGAATGCCGTGGAGGCTGCGGGCGCCGTCGTCGTACCATCCAACGGCGCCTGCTGGCTGGATGTCTCCGCCGGAGGAACCGATGGCGGCGACCCGCGCTGACGTGGCCCGGGCGGCGGGGGTGTCGCCCTCGACCGTCACCTACGTCCTGAGCGGTCAGCGCTCGACGAGCTCGAGCACGCGGGAGCGGGTCATGCGGGCCGTGCGCGAGCTCGACTACCACCCCAACACCGCTGCCCGCTCACTGGCCTCGCGGGTGCTGCGCACCGTAGGAGTCCTCTTCCGGCGCCAGCGCTCCACCATCGACGCCAACGACCTGGACTACGTCGATGGTGTGCGTCGCGCACTGACACCCAGCGGAATCCAGGTCGTCATCCCGGTGATGACCTCCTCGGCGCCGCTGATCGAGCTGCGCTCGCTCGTGCGCTCCGGCGCCCTGGGCGGGGGTGGTTCTCATGGACGTGGCTGACGGTGATGAGCGCGAGGTGATGCTGCTGGAGGAGAAGGTCCCCACCGTCCTCATCGGCTCCTCGGATCGCGCCGGTGGGGCGCCCGGCATTGACGCGGACTTCGCTCAGATGGCCCGCACCGGTGTGGAGCACCTGTCCGAGCTCGGGCACCGTCGTATCGTCGCGCTCATGCGGGAGACCGCCTCCGATGACGCTCACGCCCGCCAGGACCAGGCCCGCGAGCTCTTGCGTGCTGCGCAGGAGCTGGGGGTGGAGGTTCTGGTGCGTCAGGTGCCGGAGGCGGCGCTGGCCGGAGCCGAGATCGTGGGAGCCGGCGGCCTCATCGAGGGGTGCAGTGCCGTCCTATCCAACAACCCCGCCGCCGTGGTGGGACTGGCCTGTGCGGCGCAGGCTCACGGGCTGTCCGTTCCCGCGGACCTGTCCGTGCTCACCCTCGGGATCACCCAGGGCAGCGGCCGCCACGGGGAGGCCTTCAGCGAGCTCAGCGTGGACCGGGAGGCCATGGGGGTCGAGGCGGGCTCGCTCCTGCTCAGGTGCCTCAGAGGAGAACCGGACCAGGCCCAGCACCGCGGGCTCATGCCCGCCGTCCTCACCGACCGCGGCTCCACGGCGCGCCATCAGGAATAGCCGGAGCCGCTACGGATCCCGTCCACCCCCTACTCTGGGCGCCTCACATACTTGACGAATCGGAAGGAGAGGTCTTTGTCCATGCCCGGGTCGGAGGGGGCGGGGTGGTGCTCATTGAAGAACTCCACGATGTGAAAACCGCACTTGTTGACGTAGAAGTGGATGTTGCGCACCTCGAAGTAAGGGGTCACCAGCTCCCACTCCCGCACGTCGGGGTACGCCTCCTCGATGGCGGTCCATGCGCGTGCGCCGATGCCGCGTCCGTGCGTGCTCGCATTGATCGCGAGAATCTCGATCTCCCCGCGATCTCCCTCCACTGTGAGGATAACGCCGCCGACTGGAGCGCCATCCTCGATGATGCGCAGAGCTTGGACCTCGGACCTGCTGAGCGACTCTTCAATGTCTTCTCGCGGAAGGATCGGAGAGGCGGCTGGGTAGACGGTTCCGTCCTCGGGGAGGGATACGTCGATGAATGAGGCTCGTGCGTCGCCCACGAAGTGCTCGAAGGCCTCCTGCAGGTCGGCGATGAAGGACTCGCGGTCGGCGGCTTCCAGGGGCTTCAGGTTGATCGTCATCGAGACGAGTGTATGAGACTGTCGTCAGGGAGCGGTGAGCAGATCGGCGACGACGGTGGCGCCGCCCGAGGGGGACGGCGCCACCGTTCGTCACAGGACCGGGTGCTCGCGGCTCACTTCTTCTTGGCCGGGGCCTCGCCGAGCTCGGCGGCGGTCACGGTCACCGGGGAGGCGCCTTCAGCCGAGTCGGCTGCCGGGGCGGCCTGCTCCACGGTGAAGGGGCCGGTGACCTTGGCGGCCTCCGTCAGGTCCGCACGCACCGCCTCGATGGCCTCGGCGTACTCGGGCCGGTCGGCGGCAACGGCCAGCGTCACCGAGAGGATCGGCGTCTTCTGACTCGTCTTGGCCTCCGACTTCACCTTGCGCAGTGCCGCCAGGGCGACTCCCGCGCGGGCCACCAGCTCGGCGTCGGCCCCGGCGGAGGCCTCCCGCAGACCATCGGACTGCGGCCAGGCGGCCCGGTGCACCGAGCCGGTGCGGTACCAGCTCCACACCTCCTCGGTGGCGAAGGGCAGGAAGGGGGCCAGCAGGCGCACGAAGGTGTCCACCGCGATCGCCAGGGTCGCCCGCGCCGAGCGGACGGCGGCCGTGTCGTGTGAGCCGTCGAAGTCATTGGCCCGGTCCTTGACCAGCTCGATGTAGTCATCGCAGAAGGTCCAGAAGAAGGACTCGGTGACCTCCAGGGCCCGGGCGTGACCGAACTCCTCGAAGGCCGCCGTGGCGGCGTCGACGACGTCGGCCAGAGCCGCTAGGACCGCACGGTCGATCGGCTCACTGACCACCGAGGCGTCCAGGCAGGGGGCGGGGGCCGCCGCCACGGTGGCCTCGTCGGCGTCCCAGGGGAGCCCCATGGACAGGGCGAACTTGGAGGCGTTGAGGACCTTGATGGCCAGGCGACGGCCGATCTTGATCTGGGTCTCCTCGAAGGCCGCGTCCAGGCCCAGGCGGGCCGAGCTGGCCCAGTAGCGCACGGCGTCGGAGCCGTACTGCTCCAGCAGGCCCATGGGGGTGACGACATTGCCCTTCGACTTGGACATCTTCTTGTGGTCGGAGTCCAGGATCCAGCCCGACAGGCCGGCATTCGTCCACGGCAGGGCCGCGAACTCCAGGTTCGCGCGCACCACCGTGGTGAACAGCCAGGTGCGGATGATGTCCTGCCCCTGCGGGCGCAGGTCCATCGGGTAGACCCGGCCGAAGAGGTCCTCGTCGCTCAGCCAGCCCGAGGCCAGCTGGGGAGAGAGGGAGGAAGTGGCCCAGGTGTCCATGATGTCGAGCTCGCCGACGAAACCACCGGGCTTTCCGCGCTGGTCCTCGGTGTAGCCGGCCGGGACGTCGGAGGAGGGGTCCACGGGCAGCTCGGACTCGGCCGGCGTCAGGATCGCGTCGTAGTCGACCTCGCCGTCGGCCCCGACCTTGTACCACAGCGGGAAGGGGACGCCGAAGAAGCGCTGACGCGAGACCAGCCAGTCGTTGTTGAGGCCACGCACCCAGTTCTCGTAGCGCACGCGCATGAAGTCGGGGTGGAACTCCAGCCGGCGGCCGCGCTCGAGCAGCTCCTCGCGCAGGTCCGCGCCGGAGGCCGGGTTCGTCCACTCCTTGCCGCCGTTGCGGATGTACCACTGGCGGGAGGTGACGATCTCCAGGGGCTTGTCGCCCTTCTCGAAGAAGTTGGTCTGACGCACCGTCTTGACGGGCTCGCCGCGCATCTCACCGGTCTGCGCCAGGCGGGCCACGAGGGCCTCACGGGCCGAGAAGGTGGTCTTGCCGGCCATGGCCTCGTACATCTCGCGGCCGGACTGGGAAGTGATCCACTCGGGGGTCTCGGTCTCAATGCGCCCGTCCTTGCGCAGGATCGCTCGCAGCGGCAGCTGCAGGTCGCGCCACCAGTCGATGTCCGTGGTGTCACCGAAGGTGCAGCACATGGCGATGCCGGCGCCCTTGTCCTTCTCCGCGGCCGGGTGCGGCAGGACCGGCACCTCGACGCCGAAGACGGGGGAGGACACGGTGGTGCCGAACAGGGGCTGGTAGCGCTCGTCGTCGGGGTGGGCCACCAGGGCCACACAGGCGGGCAGCAGCTCGGGGCGGGTGGTCTCGATGCACACGTCCACGCCGTTCTCCACCGGGGCGCCGGCGGCCTCGGCCTTGGCGGCGGCAGCCTCATCGACGATATGGAAGGCCAGACGGTGGTAGAAGCCGGGGTACTCGCGCGACTCCAGCTCGGCCTGAGCCACCGCCGTCTGGAAGGTGACGTCCCACAGGCCCGGCGCCGCCGCCTGGTAGGCCTCCCCGCGCTCGAGGTTGTGCAGGAAGGCGGTCTGGGCGACCTTGCGGGCCCGCTCGCCAATGGTCTGGTAGGTGTGCGACCAGTCCACACTCAGGCCCAGGCGACGCCACAGGGCCTCGAACTGCTTCTCGTCCTCCACCGTGAGGCGCTCGCACAGCTCGACGAAGTTGCGACGCGAGACCGGCACCTGGTCGCGGGCCTTGATCGACTTGCCCTCCCCGCCGGTGTGCGGGGGAGTGAAGTCCGGGTCGTAGGGCAGGGAGGGGTCGCAGCGCACCCCGAAGTAGTTCTGGACGCGGCGCTCGGTGGGCAGGCCGTTGTCGTCCCAGCCCATGGGGTAGAACACCGCCTTGCCGCGCATGCGCTGGAAGCGGGCCACGGTGTCGGTGTGGGTGTAGGAGAAGACGTGCCCCACGTGCAGGGAGCCGGAGACCGTCGGCGGCGGGGTGTCGATGGAGAAGACCTCGGCGCGCTCGGCGCTGCGGTCGAAGGCGTAGGTCCCCTCGGACTCCCAGCGCTCGCCCCAGGTGGTCTCCAGGCCGTCGGTCGACACCTTGGCCGGCACTCGCGGGCTGTGGGGCTCGGAGGGCAGCAGGCGGCTGGATGACGACGGGGGAGCGGAGTGGCTCGTGGGGATCTCAGACATGGGTCGATTCTGTCACGGCGCGGCCCGGGGCCTCGACATGGTCCGGTGTGAGGTCGGTGGGCGTCGGCGCCGCTCCGCCTGACTCGTAGATACGGATACGGGTTACGAAACGGGCGCGGATTGGTACGCTTGTACCAATATGGATCGAAGGGGATCGCAGCGGCCCCGAGCCGCAGTCGAGGAGGACGCGCATGGATGAGAAGCCTGCGGAGCACAAGGACCCGGTGGCGCAGGCGCTGTCGGGCGTCTCCCGGGACCCGTCGGCGCAGGCAGGCGGCCAGTCCGGAGGGGACGTCACCGACCGCCTGCGGGAGCTCAGCGAGCACGCCGGCGTCCTCAGCCGCAAGAACACCCACCTGGCCAACGCCCTCAGGGCCGCGCGCCAGGAGCTGGCGGCTCTGCACGAGGACGTCAAGGCCCTCCAGCTCCCGCCCCTGGCGCACGCCACCGTCCTGGCCGTGGACGCAGGCGCGCGCACCGCCGACGTCTCCATCGCCGGGCGGCGCCACCGGGTGGGCGTGGGGCCCGCCGTCGTATCCTCCTCCCTCCACCCGGGTGACGACGTCGTCCTCAACGAGCACCTCGTCATTACCGCGACCTGCCCCTCACCGCGCTTCGGGGAGGTCGTCACCGTCAAGGAGACCTACGACGACGGCACCGTCCTGGTCCTGGCCCGTCACGATGAGGAGCAGGTCCTCAGCCTCTCGGAGACCCTGAGCGACCACCGCCCTCGGGTCGGTGACGCCCTCGTGGCCGACCTGGCCGTGCGCATGGCGCTGCGTCCCGTGGTGCGCTCCGAGGTCGAGGAGCTCGTCCTGGAGGAGGTGCCCGACGTCGGGTACGACGACATCGGGGGACTGGGCGAGCAGATCGAGCTCATCCGCGACGCCGTCGAGCTGCCCTTCCTCCACCCCGACCTCTACCGCGAGCACCGGCTCACCCCGCCGCGCGGGGTGCTGCTCTACGGGCCGCCCGGATGCGGCAAGACCCTCATCGCCAAGGCAGTCGCCGCCTCCCTGGGGGCCGGCGGGCGCGGCGAGGCCTACTTCCTCAACATCAAGGGCCCCCAGCTGCTGGACAAGTACGTGGGGGAGACCGAGCGGCGCATCCGCGTCATCTTCGCCCGCGCCCGGGAGAAGGCGGCCACCGGCGTGCCCGTCGTCGTCTTCTTCGACGAGATGGACTCCCTGTTCCGCACCCGCGGGTCCGGACGCTCCTCGGACGTCGAGACCACCGTCGTCCCGCAGATGCTCGCCGAGATCGACGGCGTCGACGAGCTCGACAACGTCGTGGTCATCGGCGCTACCAACCGCGAGGACATGATCGACCCGGCGATCCTGCGGCCGGGCCGCCTCGACGTCAAGATCCGCATCGGCCGGCCGGACCGGCGCGGCGCCGCCGAGATCCTGGCAACCTACCTGACCCCCGACCTCCCCATCAGCGAGGAGCTCCTGGCCGCGCACGGCGACGCGCAGGGCGCGGTGGACGCCCTCATCGAGCAGGTGATCGAGGCCCTCTACACCCGCCGCCGCGCCACCGAGATGGTCGAGCTCACCCGCGCCGACGGGGAGATCGAGATCCTCCACGTCGCCGACCTCGTCAGCGGCGCCATGCTCGCCAACATCGTCGACCGCGCCAAGAAGGCAGCCGTCAAGGACCTGGTCACCAACGGCAGGCGCGGCCTGACGTTCGAGCACCTGCGCCGCGCCGTCATCGAGGAGATCCTGGAGAACGAGGGCCTGCCCGCCACCGTCCACCCCGACGACTGGGCCCGCGTCAGCGGGAGGCGCGGCACGCCGGTGGTCTCCATGAGCGTGCTCCAGCGCTCGCGGGAGGAGTGAGTGCCGTGGCGCCGGCGAGCACCCATCGGATCCCCGGCCGTGAGGTCACGGTCATGGGCCTGGAGACCGAGTACGGCATCCTCGGAGCCGAGCCCGAGGACGTCGTGGCCGCCTGCCTGGACGCTGAGGGCGAGGCCGGGCGCAGCCGAGGCGTGCGCTGGGACTACTCCGGCGAGTACCCCCTGCGTGATGCCCGTGGCTTCGAGATGGACCGCGCCGCGGCCGACCCCTCCATGCTCACCGACATCCCCGGAGCCGCCTCCGTCGAGGCCCCCGTCCCCGGACGGGTGCGCACCACCGCCGTCGTGCGCCTGACCGCCCAGGAGGAGGCCTGGCAGCGCGGCACCGCCACCTGCGTGGGCACCGGCGGGCGCCTCTACGTGGACCACGGTCACCCCGAGTACGCCACACCCGAGTGCACCGGTGCCGCGCAGGCCGTCCTGGCCGACCGGGCGGGGGACCTCCTGGTGGCCAGCGGGGCCGAGCGGCTGCGCCGGCGCGGGGTGAAGGCCCGGCTGTTCAAGAACAACGTCGACGGCAAGGGCGCCACCTACGGCACCCACGAGAACTACCTCGTGCCCCGCGCCCTCGACTTCGACGACCTCGTTCAGGCCCTGGTCCCCCTGCTCGTGGTCCGCCCGCTCCTGGTGGGCTCGGGCCGGGTCGGCACCGGCGCTGTCGGCCAGGGCGCCGACTTCCAGATCAGTCAGCGGGCCGACTACCTGGAGAAGGTCGTCGGCCTGGGCACCACGGTGGACCGCCCCCTGGTCAACACCCGCGACGAGCCCCACGCCGACCCCCAGCGCTGGCGCCGTCTTCACCTGGTGGCCGGTGACGCCAACTGCTTCGACACCATTGCTTGGCTCAAGCTCGGCATGACCGCCCTCGTCCTGCAGGTGATGGCCGACGGCGTCCCCGCCGCCTGGCGCCGCCTGCGCCTGGCCGACCCCGTGGCCCAGGCCCGAGACGTCTCCCGTGATACCCGTCTTCAAGGCAGGCTGGAGCTGGCCGACGGGCGGCGCCTGAGCGCCCTGGAGATCCTGGAGCACTACCTTCAAACGGTGCGCAGCCACCTGAAGGACCACGGCCGTCCCGTGCCTGCGCCGGAAGGCGACCCCCTGCGCCCGGATCTGGCCGCGCTGGCCGACGGCGCCGACACCGATGGCGCCGAGACCGGCGCGATCCTCGCCTTCTGGGAGGCCTCACTGGCCTCCCTGCGCGAGCTGCAGGTCCAGTGCGCCGGCGGCCACGAGCTGGGGGAGTCGCAAGGAGCGGCTGGTCACCTGGAGTGGGTCGCCAAGAAGCAGCTCCTGGACGCCACCGCCCGCCGCCATCCCGGCACCGGCGGACACGACGTCCTCCACGCCGTCGACCTGGCCTGGTCCGAGCTCTCACCGGCCGGGAGGGGCCTGGCCGAGCGGGTTCCCGCCGGCGTCGACGCACGTGGTGGGCTCAGCGACGAGGTGGTGGAGGCGGCCCTCGGCCAGCCGCCCACCACGACCCGGGCCTGGCTGAGAGGTAGGCTCGTGAGCGACTTCCCCGGGCAGGTGGTCGCCGCCGGTTGGCACTCCATGGTCCTGGAGACCGGTGAGAGGGCCCAGCGCCGCCTTCCCCTGACCGACACCCTGTCCTTCACCCGCACCGCCACGGCGCCGGTCCTCAAGGACGCCGCCGACGTCGTCGAGGTCCTCTCTCGCCTCACGGGCGAGCGTCCCGGCGACCCGGGGCGAGCCACCGAAGCAGTGACCACATCCGCCACCCTGTCAGGAGAGCAGACATGAGTGAGTTCGCCCAGCCGTCCCGCAGCCGCCAGGACGACCCCGCCCCCGACGACGACCCGACCCCCGCCCCCCGCCGGCCCAGCCCGGGGCCAGGGCCTGGACTCGGTGCTGGACATGATCGACGACGTCCTGGCCGTTGACGCCCAGGAGTTCGTGCGCGGCTTCGTCCAGAAGGGCGGCCAGTGAGCACCAGCGCCCCGGGGCCGCGCGTCACCGGCCTGGAGACCGAGTTCGGCCTCCTGTGCGCCCCCGCCGGGCCGCCGGAAGCGACTAAGAGCGACCTGCCGGATGTCGAGCGGGCGGCGGCGCTCATCTTCCGTCACCGGCCGGTCGGCTACCGCAGCACCAACCTCTTCCTGCCCAACGGCGGGCGCCTCTACCTCGACATCGGCGCCCACCCCGAGTACGCCACCGCCGAGTGCGTGAGCGTGCGCGACCTCGTCGCCCAGGACCAGGCCGGCCGGGCGATCCTGGCCGACATGGCCAAGCGCGCCGCCGCGGGCCTCTCCCAGGAGGGGACCGCGGTCCGCTTCCACCTCCTGGCCAACAACACCGATTCAGCCGGCCACACCTACGGCTGCCACGAGAGCTACTCCGTGCCCCGCAGCCTGCTCGACGCCACCGACGACGCTTCCGGCGTCAGCAGTGAGACCACCATGGCGGTCCTCACCTCCTTCCTGGCCACGCGCCCCGTCCTGGTCGGCTCCGGGCGCCCGCTGCCAGGCGGCCCGACGGAGCCGAACGAGGGCGGTCGCGGTGAGGGGGAGGAGACCGCTTGGGGTCTCTCCCCGCGCGCCCCCCACCTGCAGGCCCTGACCTCGGCCGACACCACCGGGCAGCGCGCCCTGGTCAACACCCGCGACGAGCCCCACGCCGACGCCAGCCGCCTGCGCCGCCTGCACGTCACCTGCGCCGACACCACCATGGCCGAGCCGACAACGGGCCTGCGCAGCGCCGTGACCCTGCTGCTCCTGGACGCCCTCGAGGCAGGCTGGGACTTCACCGACCTGACCCTGGCCGACCCCCTGGCCACGCTGTCCGCACTGGGGGAGAGCCCCTGGGGGGACGTCCCCGCCACCACCGTCCAGGCCCGGTACCTGAGCGCCGTCGACATCCAGGAGGCCTTCCTGGAGCGACTGGCCGCCTACCTGGACGACGCCGGAGTACCGGACTTCCTGCGCGGCGCCGAGCACCTGCTCACCGACCTGGCGCCCCGCGTCATCTCCGCGCTGCGCCACCACAACGACAGCGCCATCGACACCGAGATCGACTGGGCCATTAAGCGCCGCCTCATGCGCGCCCAGCGTGAGCGCCACCCCCAGCTGAGCGGCCAGGCCCTGAAGACCCTGCGCTCGCGGGTGGACCTGGCCTACCACGACCTCAACGCCGAGACCGGACTGGTTCCGCGCCTGGTCGCCCAAAGGGCCATGGTGAACCTGTGCGATCCGGAGGAGATCGAGCGTGCCCGCCAGGCTCCCCCGGCCACGCGCGCCGCCCTGCGGGGGGCCTTCGTGGCGGCCTGCTTGGAGGTGGGTGCCGACTTCTCCGTCTCCTGGGAGAGCTTGCGGCTGGACTCGCCGCCCACTGCGCCCGTGGACCTGCCGGACCCGCTGGAGACGGTCCACGAGGCCGCCGAGTCCCTGACCCAGCGGGTGCTGGACCTGCGTCCCGAGGAGATGCACCGCATCGACCTCGTGGGCCGCGGCGGCCTGGGTGCGCCGGGCTGAGACTCCTGAGGGCCTGGGCCCCGTCGCCCTTCAGTGCTGTCCACTACTAGTTTCTCCCGTCTTTTCAACGGCTGGGGTCGGGTGTTCCCTCACGGCCCGGGGCCTGGTCGACCCTTGCGTGAAGTCCCGGGAAGGAGTAGACACTTAGGTGTGCCTCACCGAAGCTGCGAGGTGTGCCGCCTCTTGGGGTGATGTCTCTGGGTTGGTTCGTTCGACATGTCGATGCGCGGCTCGGGTCAGACATTTCTCTGAGCAAGTCAATAATGATAATGATTTGCAAAACGAGTTGGTGGCGGGGTAGATGTGCGGTCATCACGCCGGCGTGCCCGCCCAGGCGCGCCCCGGGGCTCCGGCACGAGGTCAGAGCGGTCACCGTGACCCGTGAGAACACGCAAGGAGAAAGCATGAGCACCACCAACCGCACGCCGGCCGTCACCGAGCAGAACAGGCCCCCGGTGCACACCTCGTCGCGCTCAGGCCTGGCCGACTCCGCCCTGGGAACCCGCAACCTCATGATGATCGCCGCCCTGGCGGTCGTCTCCATGATCCTCCTGGTGCCCCTGAACTACCTGGCCCCGGCGGCGGGAGCCTCCCGAGACGCAGTTCTTCTGGGCTGCGCGATCATGGGACTGTGGCTCGTGCCGTACCTGCTGCCCGCAACCGTCGTTCGCCGCCCCGGCGCCGTGATGATCGCGGCCCTTCTCATGGGCATCATGAGTGTCTTCACCACTCCGACGGGTCCTGCGGCCATCGTCGGCAACCTCATCGGCGGGGCCTTCGTCGAGGTGCCCCTGGCCATCCTGCTCTACCGGAAGTGGACCTGGTGGTCCTTCCTCATCTCGGCGGCAACCTTCGGCCTGCTCAACGGCATCATGTACGTCTCCGTCATGAGCGCCGCAGCGGGTATGGCCTCGGCGAGCGCCGGCGTCGTCATCGCCGTGGTCTCGGCCCTGGTTGGCGGCGGCCTTACCATTGCCCTGACCCGGCTGCTCAACCGCGCCGGCGTCGGTATCGATCACCGCGCGGCCGGCCGTGCCTGAGACAGCGCCCGCCGCGCCGGCTGCTCCGGAGGTGGAGCAGCCTCTGGGAGAGTCGGCCGATCCGGCACTGGTGAGCATCGAGGGCCTGAGCGTCCACTACCTCGGACGCGAGAACTGGGTCCTGGATGCCGTCGACCTGACCCACCTGCGCGCTCAGGTCACCGCCGTCATCGGCCCCTCGGGCTGCGGCAAGACCACCCTCGTGCGCGCACTGTGCGGCCTCATCCCGCACTGCCTGCCCTCGGAGTACTCCGGCAGCCTGAGACTGGCCGGCACCGAGGTCGCCGACGCCACCGTCCAGACCCTGGCCCAGACCGTCGCCTACGTCGGCCAGAGCCCCGACGCCGCCGTCGTCACCCGCACCGTCCACGACGATGTCGCCTTCCCGCTGCAGAACCTGTGCCTGACCAGGACGGAGATCACCGCGCGGGTCGAGCAGGCCCTGCGCGCGGTGGGACTCATCGAGCGCATCTGGGACGACCCCTGGACGCTCTCGGGCGGACAGCGTCAACGGCTCGCGCTCGCCGTCGCCCTGGCCATGCGCCCACAGCTCCTCGTGCTCGACGAGCCGACCAGCACCATCGATACCACCGGCCGCGAGGAGTTCTACAGCCTCATCTCCTCCTTGACAGCCTCGGGCACGGCGGTCGTCGTCATCGACCACGACCTCGACCCGGTACTGCCCATCGTCGACCAGGTCCTCGCCCTCAACGCCGACGGGCGGACCATCGCCGTCGGCTCGCCGCGGGAGGTCTTCATGAGCCACCGCCGCGAGCTGACCGACGCCGGAGTGTGGATGCCCCGAGCCCTGCGTGAGGCCGGCGACGACCTCCCCGCGGGGACGCAGGCCTCGGAGGCGGCGCTGACCTGTGCCGAGGCCGGAATTCGGGTGCCCCGGCTCGCCGACCTGTGCGCCGAGGGCGAGGTGCGCTACCTGGAGAAACAGGCGCCCGGCTCCGCTGAGAGCTGGCAGCAGGTCGAGGTCATCGACACCCGCGAGGTACTCGCCGGCCGCCCCCGGCCCGAGCCCAGAACCAGTGTCGAGCTGGTCGACCTCGAAGTGCCGGGGCGATCACCTCGGGTGTCCCTGCGTCTGGGTGGCGGCGAGCTCGTGGCGCTGCTCGGCCCCAACGGCGCGGGCAAGTCCTCGATCCTGTCCGCCCTGGCCGGACTTGTGCGCTCCACAGCATCCAAGGCGGTGGTCGGTGGCCGGGACGTAGGCAAGGGCAGGCACCTGGTTGGATACGTCTTCCAGAATCCTGAGCACCAGTTCGTGGCCACCACCGTCGGGGCAGAGCTCGCCGTCGGAGGGACCTCGCCGGAGCGGGTCGATGAGCTCCTCGAGCAGTTCCACCTGACCGTCCACCGGGACCACCATCCCCTGACCCTCTCGGGCGGCCAGGCCCGCAGGCTCTCGGTGGCCACCATGGTCAGCGAGGAGCGCGACGTCGTCGTCCTCGACGAGCCCACCTACGGGCAGGACTGGGACAACACCTGTGAGCTCATGGACTTCATCGACCAGCTGCGCCACCAGGGCCGCACGGTCATCATGGCCACCCACGACCTCGAGCTCGCCCTGGAGCACTGCACCCACATCGTCGCGTTGCCCGGAGCAGCGCGAGGTGGAACGGTTCCGCTCACAGGGCAGGAGGCCGGGGTGGGTGACGACGCCGACGATCCCTCTGGGGTGCCCGCGACTGGGGTGGCCACCCCTCGAGCCGGCGACGTGGAACTCCTGCCGGTGCCGCCCCGGCCCCAGCCACGGCGAGGCCTGTTCACCTCGCTCAACCCCTTCACCCTCTTCGCCTCGGTCCTGCCGGTCATGGTGATGGTCTTCGCCCTGCGCAACCATCACCTCAACCTGGGCATCCTGCTGACATCCTCGGTCCTCATCGTCGCCGCGCGCGCCTCCCTGAGACGCACTGTGGCCTCGGTGGTCGCCCCCTGGGCGGTCACCGCACTCATGACCTGGATCTTCAGCAGCGGGGTCCACCACCAGGAGACGGCCGCGCGCCTCTACGACCTGGGTGACGCGGTGACGGGAGGCACCGGTATCGGCGCGCTCATCGCACTGGTCCTCGTCTCGGGCGTCTCCACCGACCCCGAGGCCCTCATCCGCACCCTGACCACTACCTTCCACATGCCCTACCGCCTCGGGGCGGCGGGGACCGCGGCCATCGCCTTCATCACCCGCTTCCACGGCGACTTCGTCCTCCTGCGCACCGCCAGGGCGCTGCGCGGGGTCGGCGGCCGCTGGGGGATGCTCGCGCCCGTGGTCCGCTGGATCGGCTCCATCCTGCCGCTGATGATCCTGGCCATCCAGCACGCCGAGCGAGTCGCCCTGTCCATGGACTCACGCGCCTTCGGTGCCCACCGACGGCGCACCGAGATGACCGACGAGCCCTGGAGAGGACGCGACTGGGGAGTCGTCGTTCTCACCTGGGCGCTGGCCCTCATCATTTGGAACACCCTCCGCTGAGGAGACAACCATGCCTAAGCAATCGATGCACCGGACGAGTCACCAGGAGGACGCAGGCGTCACCGTCGGCGAGCTCATCCGACCGGCGCGCCCGGCCATGATCGCGACCGGGCTACTGACCGCCTTCGGAGCGCTGCTGTCCATCGTCCCCTTCGAGGCCATGCGCAACCTCGCAGCCATCTGGCTGGGCGAGACCTCACCGCAGGGCTGGCGCGGCAGCCCATGGACCTGGGCGGCCATCGCCGTCGGAGCGCTCTTCGCCTCCCAGGCCCTCTACCTGGCGGGCCTGGGGGTCACGCACCTGGCCGAGGCCCGGCTGCGCCACCACCTGCGTGAGCGAGTCGTCGAGGCCATCAGCGGCCTGCCCCTGGGGCGGGTGGCGCAGATCCCGCACGGCACCATCCGCAAGATGGTCTGCGACGACACCACCTCCATCCACACCCTCGTCGCCCACGTCCCCGGGGACGCCACCAACGCCGTCGTCATGGCGGCGGCGGGGACGGCCTACCTGCTGTGGACCGACTGGCGCCTGGCCTGCGCGCTGGTGGGGCTGTGGGGCCTCGCCCTGGGAGCGATGCTCCTGACCATGTCCGGCCTGTCGGGCATCACCGAGCGCTTCGGCGCCGCTCAGACCGCGCTGGCCGCCGCGACCGTCGAGATGCTCGAGGGCATCAAGGAGATCAAGGGCTTCCAGGCCACCGACGCCTCCCGCACCCGCTTCAGCCAGGCGCGCACCGAGTTCTCCAGCCTGTCCTACGAGTGGGTGAGCAGGTCCGGGAAGGCCATCAGCGCCATGACCGCCGTCCTGCGTCCCTCCACGGTCTTCGCCACGGTCGCGCTCCTGGCCGTCCTGTTCACCTCCCAGGGCTGGACGCCCCTGTCGGCCACCCTGCCGTTCTTCCTGGTGGCCCTCGGGCTGCCGGAGGGACTCATGACCCTCATCGGCCTCATGCAGCACATGTACGAGTCCAGGATGGCCGCCCAGGCCACCGCGGACCTGCTCTCCCTGCCACCGATGCCCGAGGGAACCCATGACGAGGGCGAGGGACCCGCGCCCGGGCGCGTCGACGTCGAGGACGTCACCTTCTCCTACGAGGCCGGCTCCCCGGTCCTCCACGGCGCCTCCTTCACCGCCGAGCCCGGAACCGTCACTGCGCTCGTCGGCCCCTCCGGCGGGGGCAAGTCGACCCTGGCCCGCCTCATCGCCCGCTTCTACGACGTCGACGACGGAGCCGTGCGCATCAGCGGCGTCGACGTGCGCGAGGCGACTTTCCCCTGGCTGCTCTCGCGCGTGGCGGTCGTGCTGCAGGACGTGGCCCTGGCCCACGAGTCCGTCCACGACAACATCGCCCTGGGACGCCCCGACGCCACCCGGGAACAGGTTGAGGCAGCTGCCCGCGCGGCCTGCATCCACGAGCGCATCGCACGTCTGCCCCATGGCTACGACACGATCCTGGGTGAGGAAGGCGGGTTCCTCTCCGGAGGGGAGCGCCAGCGCGTCACCCTGGCGCGCGCCTACCTCCAGGACGCCCCCATCCTCGTCCTGGACGAGGCCACCGCCCAGGCCGACCCGGCCTCCGAACGCGACATCCACCAGGCCCTGTCCCGGCTCGCCGCCGGGCGGACCGTCATCATCATCGCCCACCGCCTGTCCACGATCCGCGACGCAGACCAGATCCTCGTCGTCGACGCCGGACGCATCACCGAGCGCGGCACGCACGAGGAGCTGCTGGCCGCCGGCGGACGCTATGCCGCCATGTGGCGCAGCCAGGACTGAGCGAGGAGTCCGACGCCGCCGCACTGACCGCCCAGGTCGACCAGCTGAGAGCCGAATCCGCCGGACAGGAGGAGAAGTAGCCATGTGGAAGCTGCTGACGCGAGTCGTCAACGCCGCCGAGATGCGCACCATCATCGCCTGGTTCGTAGCCTCCGCCGTCCTCCAGGGCCTCACCCTGGCCCTCATGATCCCCTTCCTGCGCGCCCTCTACTCCCGCTCGCAGTTCCTGACCGCCTGGCTGATCGCCGTCGTAGTCATGGCAGTCAGCGCCGCGCTCGTCGAGACCATCGCCATGCACCGCTCCTACCGGGTCAGTGTCTTCGAGGTCTGCGACACGATGATCGACCGCGTCGCCGATCACGTCCTGACCCTGCCGCTGGGCTGGTTCAGCGCCGAGCGGGAGGCCGCCGTCGTCAACGCCACCTCCAAGGAGGTCAACACCCTCTCCCACCTGGCCTCCATGGTGATCCCCAACTGTGCAACGCCTTCATCGTCCCGCTGGTCATGCTCGGGGCCACCGCCATCGTCGAATGGCCCCTGGCGCTCATCATGGCCGCAGCCATCGTCCCGCTGGTCCTGACGTGGCGGCTCATGGGCGCCGCGACCACTCGCGCCAACGAGGCGGAGGACCGCACCTCGAGCGCCGCGGCCGGACGCCTCGTGGAGTTCGCCCGACTCCAGCCCGTGCTGCGCGCCACCGGTGCCACCAAGACGGGCTGGGCGCCGGTGCAAGCCGCCCTGGAGGCCGACTCCGCCTCCACCCTGGACGGCCTACGGGTCAAGGGCAGGCCCGGGCAGTACTTCAACCTCATCGTCAACGTCGCCTTCGCCCTGGTCATGGCGGTGGGGCTGGCACGGGTGAGTGGGCACCGGCTCGACGTCGTCGCATACCTGGCGATCATGGCCGTCACCGCGCGCACGCTCCTGCCACTGACCAAGGCCGCCATGTATGGATCCGAGGCCGACAACGCGAAGGTCGCCCTACGGGCCGTGGGGGATATTCTCGACGCGCGTCCCCTGTCCGACCCCGAGCCCGGTCAGGAGATCGAGCCCCGGGGGACCACGATCGCCCTGAACGACGTCTCCTTCTCCTACGACGCCGGACGCCCCGTCCTGGCGGGCGTCTCCTTGAGCGCACCGCAGGGGAGAGTGACCGCCCTGGTGGGGCCCTCAGGGGCGGGCAAGTCCACGATCCTGCGCCTGGCGGCCCGGTTCTGGGACGTCGACGACGGGACCGTCACCATTGGCGGCGCACCGGTTCGCTCCATGCGCGCCTCGACGATCATGGGCATGACCTCCATGGTCTTCCAGGACGTCTACCTGTTCGACACCACCATCCGGGAGAACCTGCGCATCGCCCGGCCCGAGGCCACCGACGCCGAGCTGGCCGAGGCCGCCCGGCGCGCCCGCCTGGACCGCGTCATCGAGGCGCTGCCGCACGGGTGGGACACGCAGGTCGGTCCCGGCGGGCTGAGCCTGTCCGGTGGGGAGCGTCAGCGTGTCGCCATTGCCCGGGCCTTCGTCAAGGACGCCCCCATCCTGCTGCTCGACGAGATCACCTCGGCCCTGGACGGGGAGAACGAGTCCGCCATCACCGAGGTGGTGCGCGAGCTCTCCGAGGGGCGCACCGTCATCGTGGTGGCCCACCGCCTGTCCACCGTCCGCCAGGCCGACGAGGTCGTCTTCCTCGAGCCGACTCAGGCCGGTGCCCGCGTGGCCCAGCGTGGTACGCCCCAGGAGCTGGCGGCCGTTCCCGGCCCCTTCCGCGAGTTCATCGAGGCCTCCACGGCCTCCTCGCGCTGGCACATCCGTCAGGGGTGAGGTGGGGCCGCTTCAGGTTAGACGACAGGGTGGGCAGACGCTGTCCCGTACCGGTTGGTATGGGACAGTGTTTCTGTTGTTATGAGAACCCTTAGGGCATCATGAAACCTTCTGGCAATACTGGGTGGTATGATTGATACCAACCGGTACGGATCGGTCTTGTGGTCGATCGAGTGCTCGGATCCAGGTAGTTGAACGAAAGGAAGGGGGCTTCATGGCCGACGTACTCGCCATTGAGGACCTTCACAAGCACTTCGGAAGCGGGTCTCACGCGGTGAGGGCCAACGCCGGTGTCACCATGCGGGTGGGTGCTGGCGAGGTGGTCGGGCTCCTCGGCCACAACGGCGCGGGCAAGACCACGCTGGTCAACCAGGTGGTGGGGCTCTTGCGCCCGACCTCCGGGAGCATCAGGCTCGACGGGGTTGACGCCGTCGCCAACCCCGCTCTCGCCCGCCGCCTCACCAACGTCCAGGCACAGGCCAACGTCCCCATCACGGGACTGACGCCCCTGACGGCGATCAACCTCGTGGGGCGCATGCGAGGAGGGCGCCCGCGTCAGACGCGCAGACGTGCCGAGGAGCTCATCGAGGCTCTCGACCTGGGGGAGTGGGCGAGGACTCCCGCGCAGAAGATCTCCGGCGGTGTTGCCCGTCTGACTGCCTTTGCCATGTGCGCCGTCGTCCCCGGGCGCCTGGTCATCCTCGATGAGCCCACCAATGATGTCGACCCGGTACGTCGGCGCCTGCTGTGGGACCAGATCCGTCTTCTGGCCGAGGCCGGCGCGGCGGTCCTCCTGGTGACCCACAACGTACGGGAGGCCGAGCGGGCGGTCGACCGGCTCACCATCCTGGACCACGGCCACGTCATCGCCGAGGGAACCCCTGCGGCACTCGTGGCCGGCCACGGGTCCTCCTTCGTCCTGGAGATCAGCCGGGTCCCCGGCCAGCGGATCGAGCCGCTCGCTGGAATGAGCCTGACGCAGCACGACGCCGTGCGAGCATCCGTGGCGGTGGACTCTGACTGTACGACCCAGGCCGTGGAGTGGGCCGCTCATGCCCTCAAGGACGGAGTGATCGAGCGCTACGAGCTGGCACCGATCTCACTGGAGGACGTCTACGTGGACCTCACCGGGAGTACCGGCGAGGAGGTGAGCCGTCATGCTGCCTGAACCGTGTGAATCCGCGAGGGGTCCGAACCGTCCCGATGATTCGCGTCGCCCCCGCGCTGGCGCGAGAGCGCGGTGCGACTCCCGTCCCCAGAGAATCAGGAAATGAAGGAGAACATGATGTCTACTCCAACCAGTACGACGGCTGATCCGGACCAGGCCAGTGGCACCGGCCTCGGGGAGGTGTCTCGGGCGACTCCGCTCCGATACCAGCTCGGCCTGCTCATCCAGTGGCAGTTCCGACGCAGCCTCCCCATGCTGCCCCTGTTCATCATCGTCCAGACGCTGCTGTCCGTCTCCATGGTCCTGGGATACGGGCTCATCGCGGGACACCCAGACCGCGAGGCGAGTCTCTACGTGGCCGGCGGCGGCCCGGCGATCGCGCTCATCTCGCTGGGACTCATCATGACGCCCCAGTGGGTCTCCCAGTCCCGCACTGAGGGCAGCCTGGACTGGATGCGCACCCTGCCCGTCCCCCGGATCGCCTTTCTCCTGGCAGACCTCGCGATCTGGACCACTCTTGCACTGCCCGGTCTGGTTGTGGGCGTCATCGTCGCCAACGCCCGCTTCGACGTCGACCTCGCCCCGCAGTGGTGGCTGGTGCCCGGCGCCGTGCTGGTCGCCCTGACAGCGGCCTGCATCGGATACGCCATCGCCACGCTCCTGGCTCCGGCCCTGGCTCAGATCCTCTCCCAGGTACTCGCCTTCAGCATCATGCTGTTCTCGCCCGTCAGCTTCCCCGCCGACAGGCTCCCCGACTGGGCCCAGGAGATCCACCGCTGGCTGCCCTTCGAGCCCATGGCTCAGGTGGTGCGTGCGGGACTGTTCTCGCACGACGCCACCATGCCCGCCCGTTCCTGGGGCCTCCTGGGCGGATGGTGCCTGGTGGCCGTCGCCGGAGCGTCATGGGCACTGGGAAGGCGGCCCTGAACTGGCCGGAATACCGCATGGTTGGAGACCGGTGGAGGGAGTGACGAACGTGGAGGGGGGGGAGTGCCGTGAACCCCTTTCTGAGGGGCCTCCTCTACAGTGGGGGCATGACCGCCAGGAGCTCCGCCCGCGGGCCGAACAGTGACAGTGATGACTCCGGGGCCCCCGCCTCTGATGACATCAGGGAGGCGACTCGCGCCCTCAATGAGGCGATCACCGCCTTCTCCCGTGCAGTGGGGGCGGCCGGTCAGGGAGCGCGCCGGAGCAGTGAGAGTGCGGTAGCGGCCTCCCCTGGAGTTCGCCTCCCGGAAGCTGGCCTCAGCCTCCACTGCAGTCAGCGGCGCTGCCCCGGGTCGGGGCGGTGGGCGCCGTCGGAGCGAGGAGACCAGGGCGCGGATCCTTACTGCTGCCAGGGAGGTGTTCGCTGCCAAGGGCTACGAGGGGGCGTCGGTCAGTGACATCGCCTCGGCGGCTGGATTCACCAAGGGCGCCTTCTACTCCTCTTTCCCCTCCAAGGAGGCTCTGTTCCTGGAGGTCGTCACCTGTGGTGAGGAGAGCTCGGATGAGGCCACTCGGGAGATGGCGAGCCCCGACCAGTGGGGCGAGCAGCTCCAGGAGCTTCCCATGGAGGATGTTGTCCTGCACCTGGAGACCTGGCTCTACGCGATTCGTCATGAGGACTCTCGGGATCGGCTGGCCGGCAGCTGGCGCCGCTGGCTGAGAGAGACCTCACTCATGGTGGCCCGTTCCCATGGACGCCGTGAGCCGAACCAGCAGGATGAGGAGACGGCTTTCGGACTTCTGGCTGTGGGCATCTTCGGCCGCGTGAGCGCCGCAGCCACCACCTCGCAGGAGGTCGAACCCATCATTCAGCGCCTGTCCGAGCGGCTCCTTGAGGATGGCAGTGACTGACATTCCTCCTCCGCCGAGAGCGGCATGTTTCGCGTAGGGGTAAGGCAAACACGGCTGCCGTGCGTGAACGGTGTTCTTCTCGGTTGAGGGAGAGGGCCTCGCGGTCAGGCGACCTGTTCCCGGTAGCGGAGGGCCACCAGCTCGGCGAGCGCCGGGTGGTCGCCGATGGGCGCGGCCACGACGTCGGCGCCCGTGGAGTGCAGGGCCCGGTGGAAACGTCCCTCGGCCAGCAGGTAGGTGGCCACTCCCACCCGCCTGGCACCTCGGGCCCGGGCCGTGCTCACCGCGTCACGGACGCTGGGGCGCGCAGCCGAGAGGTAGGCGGGTGTCACCTCGCGCCCCAGGCGCGCTTCGAGCAGGCGAGTGATGGTCTCAACCTCCTCCAGAGCCGCTGCCTGGCGCGACCCGGCCGCGCCCAGGATGATGTGGCCGAGTCCTGTGATCCCGCCCAGGGGCGCGGATGCCTCGTGGAGACGCTGTGCGACGGCCTCCACCAGGTGCTCCTCGACCCCCAGGTGCCCGGTGACCGTCCCCGATCCGTGCCGTTCCACCGCGGCCGGTACGTCATTGAGGACGTGATAGCCGCGGGCCAGGAAGAAGGGCAGTACCACCGGATCCACCAGCCCCTCCAGGGCCGTAGCAGGGTCCGGGGGCTGGAGCTCGACGTAGCCGGTGCGTACCTCCACCCCCGGCAGTATCGTGCTGACGCGCTCAGCGGTGCGCGACAGGACCGAGGCCGGCCCGGGCCGGCGTGAGCCGTGGGCCAGCAGCACCAGGGGACGATTGCTCATGCCGGCTCCACCACCAGAACCGCGTGCGTGTGAGGACGAGTCGGCTCGACCGGCCTCGGGGTGACGGGACCGCCGGCGGCGATCGCCTCCTCCAGGACAGTAGCCTCAGGCTCGTGGCCGCGTGGAGGATTGGTGCGGACCTCCTCAAGCACCTGCTCGGTCTCCTCCCGAATCTCTGTGGCGGCGGCACGCGCCTTGCGGACCGCCAGGGCCAGGAAGACCGCCCAGATCACCCCGAGCGCGCCGTACAACATGACCCCGGTTCGAGCCGAGGTCTCGGCCCAAGACAGTAGCACCCGCAGGTTCGTGGCCAGGATCAGCCCGCCGACGGCGGTGCCCAGCACCGCTCCGGGCAGGCGGGAGACCAGCCAGGCGGAGATCGGTGCAGCCACGAGCCCGCCGGCCAGCAGGGTCAGGACGATGCCGAGGCTGATGCCCGCGGTGCCCAGTCCGGTGAGGAATCCGGCCGAGGCCGCCACCGTCACCAGGAACTCTGAGGCCCCCACTGAGCCGACCACGGTGCGCGGTGCCGTGCGACCACCCGTGAGCAGCGTCGTCGTCACCACCGGCCCCCAGCCGCCACCACCGGTGGCGTCAACGAAACCGCCCACCAGTCCCAGGGGAACCAGGAGCCGCCTGCCGTGCGGAGATCGCCGGCTACCGGATCCGCTGGGCGGGCGCAGGGCGAAGCGCCCCAGGACATAGGTCCCCAGCAGGATCAGCAGGCTCGCCGTCACCGGGGTCGCCGCGCGGGTCGATAGGTGAGACAGGACCGTGGCTCCGCCGAAGGCCCCCACCGCGCCGGGCAGCCCCAGCCGGACCACCAGGCGAGGATCGGTGTTGCCCAGCCTCCAGTGGGAGGCTCCTGAGGCCAGGGTCGTGCCGATCTCGGCCAGGTGCACGGAGGCCGAGGCCAGCGCCGGGCTCAGCCCGGCCAGAAGCAGCAGGGAGGAGGAGGTCATGCCGTACCCCATCCCGAGGGAGCCGTCGACCAGCTGGGCGGCCAGGCCGACGAGGGCGAGAAGAACAAGCTTGCGCATCAGTGACTCCGGGATATTCAGTCTGCTTGCGCCGAGGAGGACTCACGCGGCGGGGTTCGCCGGCCGGGCCTCCTCGACGACTCGGTCAGCCCAGTACGGGCTCAGGGTGACGACGTCGCCGATGACGATGACCGCGGGGGCGGTCACGCCGTACCGGGCGGCGACGTCGGCCAGACATCGCAGCTCGGTGGTGGTCACACGCTGGTCGGGGTGGTAGCCGCGCTCGATGATCGCCGCCGGAGTGGCCGGATCGCTGCCGGCCTCCAGCAGGGAGGCGACCGAGTCCCGCAGCCGGGAGACCCCCATGAGCAGGATGAGGGTGTGGTCGCGGCGCTGGGGGAGCACCCCCAGATCCGCATGAGCCGTGATGACCGAGAAGCCGCGAGACAGTCCCCGGTGGGTGACGGGGATCCCCGCCGCCGCGGGCACGGCGATGGCGCTGGTGATCCCCGGGACGACCTCGACGGCGACACCGGCCCGGCGGCAGGCGGCCGCCTCCTCCCCGCCGCGCCCGAGCACGTAGGGGTCGCCGCCCTTGAGACGGACCACCCCCTTGCCGCGGCGGGCCAGGTCGACCAGGAGCGCGTCGATCTCCTCCTGGCTCATGACGTGCCGGCCGCGCCGCTTGGAGGCGTCGATGACCTCCGTGTCGGGGTCAAGGTCCTCCAGGAGGTCCCGGGGCGCCAGCGCGTCGACGACGACCACGTCCGCCCGGCCCAACAGCTCCAGGCCGCGGGCGGTGATGAGGCCGCTGCTGCCCGGGCCGCCGCCCACCAGGGCCACCCAGCCATCCGCGGAACCCGCGGAGTCAGCGGAACCGTCGGGTCCATGGGGAGAGACGTCGTGGGTCATGCCTCAGCCCCTGCCTGAGGCGGCGGCCGCAGCCGGTTCTCCGCGCCCTGCGCCTGCCAGCTGCACCATGCCCGCCCCGAGTGTGCCGCCCTCGTGGGCGTCGATGAGGAGGAAGGCGCCGTCGGAGCGGGAGACCGAGTAGTCGGCCAAGGGCACCGGCGAGGCCAGACGCAGCCGCACCAGGCCGATGTCGTTGAGCTCCAGGCGGTCAGCGGGCACCGTGGTCAGGTCATCCAGGTCGAGGCGCCCCTCAATGGCGCGCACGATCGCCTGGACCGTCTGGGCGCCGTGTTTGAGCAGCACTCGCGCCCGGGGGCGCAGGGGCTCCTCGCTCAGCCAGGACACGCGGGCGTCGACCTCGGTGAGCACCTGGGGCGCGTCCCCCGCCGCGGCCAGAGTGTCACCGCGGGCGACGTCGATATCGTCGGTCAGGCGAACCGTCACCGACTGGCCCTCAACGGCCTCCTCCAGGCTGCGCTCGCCCAGGTCGATGCCGGCCACGCGCGAGTGCCTTCCCGAGGGCAGTACCACCACGGGATCGCCGACGCGCACCGTGCCCGAGGCGATCCGCCCGGCGTAGCCCCGGTAGTCGCGCAGCTCGGGCCTCGGCGCCGCCCCCTGGGGGCGGATGACCAGCTGGACCGGCAGGCGGAAGGCGCCCTCCTCACGGGCGGTGGGCAGGGACTCCAGCAGCCCCAACAGGGTCGGCCCCTCGTAGAAGGGCGTGCTGGCCGAGGCCTCGACGATGTTGTCCCCCAGGAGCGCGGAGGTCGGCAGGACATGGATCTCGGCCACGCCCAGCTCGGCGGCCACGGCACGGATATCGGCCTCGATGGCCGCGTAGACCTCGGCGGAGAAGTCCACCAGGTCGATCTTGTTGACCGCGACGATGACGTGCGGGACCCGCAGGAGGGCGGCGACCGCCAGGTGGCGGCGCGTCTGCTCCAGGACCCCGTTGCGGGCGTCCACCAGCAGCACGACGACGTCGGCCGTGGAGCAGCCGGTGACCGTGTTGCGGGTGTACTGCACGTGCCCGGGGCAGTCGGCCAGGATGAAGGAGCGCTGCGGGGTGGCGAAGTAGCGGTAGGCGACGTCGATCGTGATGCCCTGCTCCCGCTCGGCCCGCAGCCCGTCGGTCAGCAGCGCGAGGTCGGCGCTGGTCAGGCCCCGATCCAGGCTGACCTGCTCGACGGCGGCCAGCTGGTCGCGCAGCACGGACTTGGAGTCGAACAGCAGGCGGCCCACGAGCGTGGACTTGCCGTCGTCGACGCTGCCGGCCGTGGCCAGCCGCAGCAGTGAGCCGGCGGCGGCGGCGCGTGCCTCGGCCTCGGCGGGGATGCCTGTGAGAGTGGGGGTGCTCATCAGAAGTAGCCCTCCTTCTTGCGGTCCTCCATGGCCGCCTCGCTCAGGCGGTCATCGGCGCGGGTGGCTCCCCGCTCGGTCAGGGTGGAGGCGGCGACCTCCAGAACGATGTCGTGATTGGTGGCGGCGGTGGACTCGACGGCGCCGGTGCAGGACATGTCGCCCACAGTGCGGTAGCGCACGGTGCGGGTGACGACCTGCTCGCCGTCGCGCAGCCGGTTGACGCCGCCGGCCGCCAGCCACATCCCGTCACGCAGGAAGACCTCACGCTCATGGGCGTAGTAGAGGCCGGGCAGGGCGATGTCCTCGCGCTCGATGTAGCGCCACACGTCCAGCTCGGTCCAGTTGCTCAAGGGGAAGACCCGCACGTGCTCACCGGGGCGGTGGCGGGGGTTGAGCAGGTTCCACAGCTCGGGGCGCTGGTTGCGCGGGTCCCACTGGCCGAACTCGTCGCGCAGGGAGACGATGCGCTCCTTGGCCCGGGCCTTCTCCTCGTCGCGGCGCCCGCCGCCGAAGACGCCGTCGAAGCCGCCCTCTTCGATGGCGTCGAGAAGCGGGATGGTCTGGAGCGGGTTGCGGGTGCCGTCGGTGCGCTCGCGCAGACGGCCGTCGTCGATGTAGTCCTGGACGCGGGCCACCACGAGCCGCAGACCGAGCTCCTCGACTGTCCGGTCGCGGTAGGCCAGCAACTCGGGGAAGTTGTGACCGGTGTCCACGTGCAGGACGGGGAAGGGGATCGGAGCGGGCCAGAAGGCCTTGTGCGCCAGGTGCAGCATGACCACGGAGTCCTTGCCCCCGGAGAACAGCAGCACGGGGCGGCGGCACTCGGTGGCGATCTCCCGGATGACGAGGATGGCCTCGGCCTCCAGGACGTCAAGGATGTCCAGGGCCTCAGTGGTGACGGGGGCCCGGGAGAGGTCGGCCAGGCCGGCCGGTTCGAGCTCCGGCGTCTGATGGGGGACGGGGGCCGGACGGGTGTGGGTCAGGGTGATGCTCATAGGTGGATTCCGCATTCTGTCTTGGTGAATCCGGCCCAGCGGCCGGAACGGGGGTCGTCTCCGGGCTTGACTCGCGCCGTGCACGGGGCGCAGCCGATCGAGGGGTAGCCGTCGTACAGGAGGGGGTTGATGAGCACGCCGTGCTGGTCGGCGTAGCCGGTCAGCTCCTCCATGCTCCAGGCGGCCAGGGGATTGATCTTGACGATCTCGTGGGTGGCGTCCCATCCGATCAACGGTGTGTGGGTGCGGGTGGGGGCGTCCTCGCGGCGCACCCCGGTGGCCCAGGCCTCGTAGCCGCTCAGGGCCCTCGCCAGCGGCTCGACCTTGCGCAGACGGCAGCAGGCGGCCGGGTCCCGCGACCACAGATCCGGCCCGTAGCGCTCGTCCTGCTCGGCCAGGCTCAGCTCAGGAGTCACGTCGACGACGGTGACGTCCATGGTGGCGGCCACGGCGTCGCGGGTACCCACGGTCTCGGTGAAGTGGTAGCCGGTGTCCAGGAAGAGGACATCGACGCCGGGCAGGACCCGGGAGACCACGTGCGGCAGGACGGCGTCGGCCATGGAGCAGGCCACGGCCAGCGTGTCGGGGAAGTTCTGGGCCGCCCACTGGGCGACGTCGAGGGCCGGGGCATCGTCACCGAGCTCGCGCGCACCGGCCTCGGCCAGGGCACGTAGCTCCTCGGTGGACCGACGCGGGGCCAAGCCGGCTCCTGGTGACCCCGAGGCGGCAGGAGCACGGTGCGCCACGTTCAGGGATGCCTGGGCGCTGTCAGTGGTTGTGGCGCTCACTGCAGGGCCTCCTCATCGGCTCGGTGCGCCCATTGGGCGAAGGTCTCCTCAGGGAGGCGCTGATCCAGGTAGCGGCGCACCAGGCGCTCGACGTAGTCGGTCAGGCCGGAGGCGGGGACCTTCAGGCCCCGCACCGTGCGGCCCAGGCCGGCCTCGGCGCGTCCGTCGGTGGCCAGGCCGCCGCCCAGGTGCACCTGGAAGCCGGGCATCTGCTCGCCGTCGACCGTGATGATCTGGCCCTTGAGGCCGATGTCCGCGATCTGGATGCGGGCGCAGGAGTTCGGGCAGCCGTTGACGGTCAAGGTGATGCGCCGCTCCAGGTCGGTGTCGGCCAGGCGCGCGTCGAGCTCGGCCGAGACGCGCGCCGCCAACTTCTTGGTCTCCACGATCGCGAACTTGCAGAACTCCAGCCCGGTGCAGGCCAGGGTCGAGCGGGTGAAGGCGCCCGGATCGGGATCGAGCCCCAGCTCGCGCAGGCCGGCGACGGCGTCGTCGACCTTCTCGGCGGGCACGTCCAGGAGCAGCAGGTTCTGCAGCGGGGTGGTGCGCACCCGGTTGGAGCCGACCCGCTCGGCCAGGTCCGCCAGGCCCAGCAGGACGTCCCCGCTCAACCGGCCGACGGGCGGCTTGGCCCCCACCCAGAAGCGGCCGTCCTTCTGCTCGTGGACGCCGATGTGGTCGGAGTCCCCGCTCGGCTCCTCGGGGGCCGGCCCGTCGGGTAGGGCGCGCCCCAGGTAGTCGTCCTGGAGGACCTGGCGGAACTTCTCCGGCCCCCACTCGGCCATGAGGAACTTCAGCCGGGCCTTGTTGCGCAGGCGACGGTAGCCGTAGTCGCGGAAGATGCGGATAACGCCGTACCAGACGTCGAGGGCGTCCTCAGGGGTGACGAAGGCCCCCAGCCGCTGACCCAGACGTGGGGCGGTGGACAGGGCGCCGGCCACCCACAGGTCATAGCCGGGACCGAGCTCGGGGTGGTTGACGCCGACGAAGGAAATGTCGTTGATCTCGTGGAGGATGTCGAGGCTGGGGGAGCCGGTGATGGCGGTCTTGAACTTGCGGGGCAGGTTGGCCAGCTCGGGGTCACCCAGGTAGGTGTCCTTGATGGCACGGGCCAGCGGGGTCGGATCGATGACCTCGTCCTTGGCGATGCCGGCCACCGGGGAGACCAGGAAGCCCCGAGGCGTGTCCCCACAGCCCTCAATCGTGGTCAGTCCCACCGACTCCAGGCGCTGCCACAGCTCGGGCACGTTGTCGATCTCCACCCAGTGCAGCTGGATGTTCTGGCGGTCAGTGATGTCGGCGGTGCCGCGGGCGAAGTCGTTGGAGACCGAGCCGAGCACCCGCAGCTGCTCGCGGCTCAGGCTGCCACCATCCAGGCGCACCCGCTGCAGGAAGTAGCGGTCGGACAGCTCCGAGGCCTCCAGCTGGGCGGTGCGGCCGCCGTCGATCCCCTGCTTGCGCTGGGTGTACAGACCCCACCAGCGGAAACGGCCGTTGAGGTCATCGGGCGCGATGCTCTCGTAGCCGCCGGGACCGTAGATGTTCACGATCCGGTCGCGCACCGCCAGCGGGTCCCCGTCCTGCTTGAAGGCCTCGTTGTCATTGAGCGGCTTGCGCCCGTCGAGGGCCCACTGGCCGTTGGAACGGGCCTTGCGAGGTGGGCGCAGGGTGCGGGCGGGTGGCGTGACGGTGGTGGTCATTGCTCCTCCATGACGGTGGCGTGTCATTGGCGTATGAGGAGCGTCCGGGGGGCGGCCTGGTGTGCTGCTGCGTGGAGAGCCTGCAGGGCCGTTCGGTTGGCGTCAGCCGTCTCAACGGGGCCTTCCGGACGCTTCATTGCGCCGGATACCTCGTTGCGGGGGAAGTCCCCGTGGTGTCAGGCGCTGGTCAGGCCCGACAACACATGACCGCATGGGCACGCAGAAGATCAGCGGGATAGGTCCCGCTGAAGAGCGCTGCGTGAGAGAAGGTCATGGCCGAAACATTAACCATGCTTTTACCTGGCGACAAGCAGGAATGATCTGTGCTTCGAGTCACGGCAGGGGTGTTGGGGGTGCACTTCAACCCGCCAGGACGCGGAAAAGATCGCGCTGCCGCACACGGCACCGGTGGTGGCGTGTGCGGCAGCGGGTAGGCGAGATATGGGACCTAGGGCCTGGGGCTGCGATCAGGCGCCCAGCTCGCGGTCCCTCTCGGCGATGGCCTCGAAGGCGCGCACGACGGCGTCGGAGAAACCGGCCCGTTCCAGGGCCACCATGCCCGCCACTGTTGTCCCGCCGGGGGAGCAGACCGCGTCAATGAGGTCGGCCGGGGTGCGGCCGTGGCCTCCCTCGGCGGTGCGCTGAGCCTCGGTCTGTACGGTGCGGGCGGTCCCCAGCACCGCCTGCGCGACGATCTGGACGGCCTGGTCCTTGGGGATGCCGCCCATGACGCCGGCGCGCGCCAGGGCGTCGATGAAGGCGCACACCAGGGCGGGGGAGGAGCCCGCCAGACCGATGAAGGAGGAGAAGTCCTTCTCCTCCAGGATCACGGTGCGACCGATGGTCTCCATGAGGGTGCGTACCGTCTCCAGGTCCTGAGGGCTCGCACTGCTGCCGGGGGCCAGCGCCGTCATCGACTCGCCCACGGAGGCGGCCATGTTCGGCATGGTGCGCACGACCCGGGTACCGCCCGGCAGCATCGACTCCAAACGCTCCAAGGGCACACCGGCCGCGATGGAGACCACCAGGGGGCGGCTGTCGGCGATGGCCTCCGACAGCCGGGGCAGGACATCGGGGATGACGTAGGGCTTGAGGCCCACGATGAGGACGTCGCTGCGTGAAACCAGCTCGGCGGCGTCGGGCACATGGACTGCCCCGACCTGCCCGGCCAGGCGCTCGGCCGAGCCGTGCTTGCTGGTCAGGAGCAGGTGCCCGGCCGGTGTTCCCGCGGCCACGGCTCCTCGCACAATGGCGCTGACCATGTTGCCGGCGCCGATGAACCCGATACGCATGAAGGCCTCCTGCTCGTGAGCGACATGAGGCCATCACCGTACCGCGGCGGCGCGCCAGGCGGTGCGACTTCCGGGTGCCGGTGGCCGTCAGAGCACCAGGGCGGCGATCCACCCGGCGATGAGCAGGGGGATGTTGAAGTGCAGGAAGGTCGGGATGACCGAGTCGCGCATGTGGTCGTGCTGCCCGTCGGCGTTGAGCCCGGCCGTGGGCCCCAGCGTGGAGTCCGACGCCGGTGAGCCGGCATCCCCCAGGGCTCCGGCGGTCCCGATGAGGGAGACTGTGGCGACCGGGGAGAAGCCCAGGGAGACGCACAGCGGCACGTAGATCGCCGAGATGATCGGCAGGTGGAGAAGGATGAGCCGATGCCCATGGTCACGATGAGGCCCACGAGCAGCATGACGAAGGCGGCGGCGGGCTTGGAGCCCGCGAACAAGGAGGTCGCCGACGTCACCAGCGGCTCGATCTGCTTGGTCTCCTTCAAAACGGCGGCGAAGCCCTGCGCCGTAATCATGATGAGCCCGATGAGGGCCATCATCCGCATGCCGCCGGTGAAGACGTCGTCGGCCTCAGCGATGGTGACGACCCGGGTGGCCATGAACAGCAGCAGACCGATCAGGGCCCCGACCAGGAGCGGGTCGGCGTTGGACCCCGTCCAGGTCAGGATCGTCTGGACCACGAAACAGGCGAGAACAGCGATCAGTGCCACGACGACCTTGACAGGCTTGACCTCGACCGGGCCGGAGACCTCATCGCCCGAGCCGGCGTTGCCGCCAGTGTCGATCCGGTAGACGCGGGGCTTGCGGTAGGTGACGAACACGGCGATGAGCAGCCCCGCGAGCATGCCCAGCGCCGGGATCCCCATGGCCTGGGTGGCCGGGATGTGGGAGACGTCCAGGCCCGCCTCCTCGATGTTGGCGTAGAGGATGTCGTGGAGGAAGACCCGCCCGAAGCCCAGGGGCAGGAACATGTAGGTGGTCACCAGGCCGAAGGTGATGGCGCAGGCCACGGCGCGACGGTCCAGCTGCAGACGGCTCATGACGATGAGCAGCGGTGGGACCACCAGTGGGATGAAGGCGATGTGAACCGGGATGAGGTTCTGGCTCATGACAGCCATGGCCGTGAGTCCGCCCAGCACCAGCATGGTGGTGGTGCGCACGGCCCTGCGGGAGGCGGACTCGTCCTTGTTCTCAATGCGGCCGATGAGCCAGTTCGCCAGCAGCTGGGGCAGGCCCGAGTGCGCCACCGCCATGGCGAAGGCCCCCAGCAGCGCGTAGGACAGGGCGATCTTGGCCCCGGCGGCCAGCCCGTCCTGGAAGGCGACCATGGTGCGGCTGATGCCCAGGCCGGCGCTCAGCCCGCCCGCGAGCGCGCCGACGAACAGGGACAGGACCACATGGACGCGCAGCATCGCCAGGATGAGCATGACCAGGACGGCGAGGATGATGGCGTTCATAGGGGGCCTTCCGATGGGGCCGGCTGTGTGGGGCTTTGTGAACGAATCTGGGTGAACTCGTGCGAATCGAGGTCGATTGTGCCAGGTGGGCGTGACGGGGACGTATCGTGGACCGATGAGCGAGAACCTGAAGAACGTCACCGTCGACTCCGCCGTCTCCGTGCCGGCCCGCCGCGCCCTGGTCACAGGTGCCTCCACCGGTATCGGTGCCGCCACCGTCCGCCTCCTGCGCTCCCACGGGTGGGAGGTCGTCGCCACCGCGCGGCGGGTGGAGCGCCTTGAGGCGCTGGCGGCCGAGACCGGCTGCACGTGGGTGGCCGCCGACCTCCAGGAGCCCGGCGACGTCGAGCGCCTGGCCGGTGAGGTGCTGGCCGTCGGAGCTGTCGACGCCGTCGTCAACAATGCCGGTGGCGCGCTGGGGGTCGACCCGGTCGCCGAGGGCAGCGCCCAGGAGTGGGCCACCATGTATGAGCGCAACGTGCTCGCGGCCCTGCGCGTGAGCCAGGCCTTCCTGCCCGGGCTTCGGGAGCGGGGCGGGGACCTGGTCTTCCTCACCTCCACGGCGGCCCACGACACCTACCCCGGTGGGGGCGGTTACGTGGCGGCCAAGCACGCCGAGCGGATCATCGCCAACACGCTGCGCCTGGAGCTGGTGGGGGAGCCGGTGCGCGTCATTGAGATCGCCCCCGGCATGGTGGCCACCGAGGAGTTCTCCCTCAATCGTCTCCACGGGGACGCCGAGGCCGCCGCGAAGGTCTACGCGGGTGTCGCCGAGCCGCTCAGCGCCGACGACGTCGCCGCCTGCATCGTCTGGACGCTGGAGCTGCCCGCCCACGTCAACATCGACTCCATGGTGGTGCGGCCGCGGGCCCAGGCCTCCAACACGCTGGTGGCCAGGGATCAGTAGGGGAGCGGCGTCGTAGCACATAGGTGGTCCACAGGCTCGACCTGCCCCGGGCACAGTGCAGGTTCCTAACGTCTGTTCCAGCCCCGGCCGGGCCGGGAACCAGACTGAAAGGACACCCATGACCAAGCACGTCTCCTCTGATGGTGAGGCCACTTCCTCCTCGCGCGAGGCGGCCACGGAGAGTCTTCCCATCAGGGAATCCGCCGCCGCCGATGCTGCTGCGCAACGCCTGCCGCAGGGCGCCGTAGGCGGCCCCGGCAGTGCCGGCAATACGGACGGCCGCACGGACGTCAGCACGGGCGTCAAGGACCTCAAGGCGGCTGCGGGTAGCGCTGGCTCAGAGGCGGTGAGGACTGAGGCTCTTGCCAAGGACGTAGCGTCGGACTCTGCCAAGGGCTCTGGTGCGGCTCACTCGGCTGCTGGCAGCAGCACTGCCGACACCCGGCTGGGCGGGGCGTGGGCGTCCCCGGATGCTCAGAACGCCGCGACCATCGGCGTCGTGCCCTCCACGTCCGCGGCGGCCAAGAAGGCCCGGACCAAGGCGCGTGGGCCCTGGTACCGCCGTCGCGCCATCGTGGGTGCTGCCGGGGTGGCGCTGCTGGCGGGCTCCTTCGGGGCTGGGTGGGGGACCAACGAGCTCCTCAGCTCCCACTCCCAGCACGGTCAGGCCCAGCAGCAGGGGGCCGGCAACGGTCAGGGCATGCCCGGAGGGGGCCAGGGAGGTCCCGGCGGGGAGGCCCCGGTGGTCAGGGCGGGCCCGGTGGGCAGATGCCCGGAGGCGGCCCCGGCGGACAGGGTGGCCAGGGAGGTCCCGGCGGCCAGAACGGACAGAACGGCCAGGGCGGTCCGGGAGGGGGCTCCGGTGGAGCCGGCCGGACCACCCCCAACGGGGATGCCTCCAGTGGCTCGGGCTCGAGCGGCGGCCAGCAGTCGGGCTCCGGCTCGGGTGATGGCAACCAGAAGGGCGGCTCAGGCTCCTCGGGCGTCCTCCAGCAGCAGGACGCCTCTCCGAGCACGCAGGGCTGAGGCCGCCGGCACGGCCGCCGCCCACAGATCACCATTTTCTTCAAAGGCGACGCGTATTCGTGTCGCCTTTGAAGTTCTTGTCGGTGTGTGCAGATTCGGTTACGGTCGCTGGCACGCCTCGCATCACGCACCCTGATGACACGGAGGAGAGGAACCCGATGACTGACGCACACCCCCGCATGGCGTTGGGCACCATGCACTTCGGGAACCCGTCTGTCCGCCGCCCAGTCCCGAGAGATCCTCGACGCCTACCTGGATCTGGGCGGCCAGTGGATCGACACCGCGAACTGCTACGCCTTCTGGGGAGCCGAGTCCGGCCTCGGGGGCCAGAGCGAGACCGTCATCGGCCAGTGGCTCGCTGATCGCGGCGTGCGCGACCAAGTGAGGATCAGCACCAAGGTCGGAGCGGAGCCGACTCGCCCCCACGGCTTCCCGGCCGCTGTGGAAGGTCTCGGCAGGGAGACCGTCAACCAGGCCATCCGGGACAGTCTGCAGCGCCTGCAGACGGAGCGCGTCGACATGTACTGGGCCCATATGGAGGACCGGGAGCAGTCGGTCGCGGATGTCGCTGAGAGCTTCGGCGCCCTGGTTGACCAAGGGCTGACCGCACGGATCGGGCTGTCCAACCACCCGGCCTGGTACGCCGCCGCAGCCAACGTGCACGCCCAGCAGCGGGGCTCGGCCGGCTTCAGCGCCCTGCAGCTGCGGGAGTCGTACCTCCACCCGAGGCCGGATACCCCGGTTGAGGGGGAGGACCACCCCCACGGGATGATGACCATCGAGAGCAAGGATCTCGCTGAGCGCTGCGGTCTGGACCTGTGGGCCTACACGCCGCTGCTGACCGGCGCCTACGAGCACCCGGAGCGCCCACTGCCCGAGGCTACAGGCACCCGGGGACTGACAAGCGGCTGACGGCGCTGCGCACGTGGTCGCAGCGTCTTGCCAGGAAGCCGAGCCAGGTCGTCCTGGCCCTTCTCAACGCCCAGCAGCCGACGATCACCCCGATCGTGGGCGTCAGCAGTGTCGCCCAGCTCACTGACGCCGTCGAGGCCACCCGCTTCAGCCTTCCGCAGGAGGCCGTCGAGGAGCTCAACGCAGCCGGCTAGATGTACGGCTAGACCGAGCGGCTCCGAGCCGTCGACCAGCAGGACCACTGTCCACAGACCAACTTTTTCTTCAAAGGCGACGCGTATTCGTGTCGTTTTTGACGTTCTTGTTGGTGTGTGCAGATTCGGTTGCTGGCGCTGGCGCTGGGGTCGGGGCTGGGCTAGGGAAGCGAGGGCGCTTGCCTCTGTTTCACCTATTCCACCGCCGGGTGTGGGGAGGATGACGCCGCCAAGCCGCGGCGTGAACTGGCCCCGGCGGCACGCCCCCCACTACACTCCCCGGAGCAAAGGCAGTGACCCGGCCATCACCGGCGAGCCTCCGGAAGAACCGGACCCCGGCGCACCAGCGCCGTCGGCCCTCAGTAGAACCGGACGGGACAGCCCGTCACAGCTGGAAACGAAGCGGTCGCGCACGCCGTCCCTCCCGGGGCGCGCAGCACGGCAAGCGAGGTGGTACCGCGGTGCGGCACCAGCCGGGCACCAGCCCCGGTCGGGAGCCGACGTCGTCCTCGTCAGGCCCCGGGCACCCGCCCGAGGCGGCAGGAACGAGTGAGACGAGAGCACACCGCGATGGCTGAGAAGATGGCTGACAGCACCACCGCCGACGGCAGCGAGCCGACCGGCGCCGCCTTCTACCCCCTGCACCGCCCGGGGGAGCAGATCGATCCCTCGCCCTCCTTCCCCGCCATTGAGGAGGACGTCCTGGCCTACTGGAAGGCCGACGGCACCTTCCAGGCCTCCATCGACAACCGCGGCGAGCCCTGCGACGAGTTCGTCTTCTACGACGGCCCGCCCTTCGCCAACGGCCTGCCCCACTACGGCCACCTGCTGACCGGCTACGTCAAGGACGCCGTCGGGCGCTACCAGACCCAGCGCGGCAAGCGCGTCGAGCGCCGCTTCGGCTGGGACACCCACGGCCTGCCCGCCGAGCTCGAGGCCCAACGCCTGCTCGGCATCGACGACGTCACCGAGATCACCCGCCCCGGCGGCATCGGCATCGAGAAGTTCAACGAGGAGTGCCGCTCCTCCGTCCTGCGCTACACCAAGGAGTGGGAGGACTACGTCACCCGCCAGGCCCGCTGGGTCGACTTCGACAACGACTACAAGACCCTCGACCCCGACTACATGGAGTCGGTGCTGTGGGCCTTCAAGCAGCTGTGGGACAAGGGGCTGGCCTACCAGGGCTACCGCGTCCTGCCCTACTGCTGGCACGACCGCACCCCCTTGAGCAACCACGAGCTCAAGATGGACGACGACGTCTACCAGGACCGCCAGGACAACACGGTCACGGTGGGCCTACGCCTGGAGGAGCCCCTGCGCCAGGGCGCCGAGCGCCCCGAGCTGGTCCTCATCTGGACCACCACCCCCTGGACACTGCCCTCCAACCTGGCCATCGCCGTGGGCCCCGACGTCGAGTACGTGACCGTCCACGTCGACGAGGACCTCGACTCGCCGGTGGCCGGCCAGGACGTCGTCATCGCGAAGGACCTGCTGGGCTCCTACGCCCGCGAGCTCGGCGAGGACCCGCAGGTGCTGGCCACCTGCACCGGGGCCGACCTGGTGGGGCGGCGCTACCACCCGATCTTCGACTACTTCGACGACGCCGCCCACCGGGCCGAGGGCGCCGCCCCCGGGCCGAAGGCCTGGCAGATCATCGCCGCCGACTTCGTGACCACCTCCGACGGAACCGGCCTGGTGCACATGGCCTCGGCCTTCGGTGAGGACGACATGATCGCCTGCTCCGAGGCCGGCATCGAGACGGTCGTGCCCGTCGACGACGGCGGCTGCCTGACCGAGGAGATCCGCGACTACGCCGGGCTGCAGGTCTTCGAGGCCAACAAGCCCATCGTTGCCGACCTGCGCGACGGCACCGGCCCCCTGGCCCGCCGCGACGAGAGCCGGCGCGCCGTCCTGGTGCGCCAGGCCTCCTACGTGCACTCCTACCCGCACTGCTGGCGCTGCCGCAAGCCGCTCATCTACAAGGCCGTCTCCTCCTGGTTCGTGCGCGTCTCGGCGATCCGCGACCGCATGGTCGAGCTCAACCAGGACATCGACTGGTACCCCGGCCACATCAAGGACGGCATCTTCGGCAAGTGGCTGGCCAACGCGCGCGACTGGTCGATCTCCCGCAACCGCTTCTGGGGCGCGCCCATCCCGGTGTGGGTCAGCGACAACCCCGACTACCCGCGCACCGACGTCTACGGCTCCTACGCCGAGCTGGAGCGCGACTTCGGTGTCAAGGTCACCGACCTGCACCGCCCCTTCATCGACACCCTCGTGCGGCCCAACCCCGACGACCCCACGGGCAAGTCCATGATGCGCCGCATCCCCGACGTCCTGGACTGCTGGTTCGAGTCCGGCTCCATGCCCTTCGCCCAGGTGCACTACCCCTTCGAGAACGTCGACTGGTTCGAGTCGCACTACCCGGGCGACTTCATCGTGGAGTACATCGGCCAGACCCGCGGCTGGTTCTACACCCTCCACGTCCTGGCCACCGCCCTGTTCGACCGGCCCGCCTTCACCTCCTGCGTCTCCCACGGCATCCTCCTGGGCAACGACGGGGCGAAGATGAGCAAGTCGCTGCGCAACTACCCGGACGTCTCCATGGTCTTCGACCGCGACGGGGCTGACGCCATGCGTTGGTTCCTGCTCTCGGCGCCGGTCATGCGCGGAGGCAACCTCGTGGTCACCGACAAGGCCATCCGCGACACCGTGCGCCAGGTGGTGCTGCCGCTGTGGAACACCTGGTACTTCTTCGCCCTCTACGCGGGCCAGGTGGGTCAGTCCGGCTACGTCACGAGCGGCGTCGACCTGGACGACGCGAGCCTGTTCGCCAAGCACGGCGGCCTGCACGTCATGGACCGCTACGTCCTGGCCCGCACCAAGGACCTGACCGAGACGGTGGCCGCACAGATGGACGGCTACGACATCACCGGGGCCTGCGCCACGATCCGCGACTTCCTCGACGTGCTCACCAACTGGTACCTGCGCACCTCGCGCCAGCGCTTCACCGACGGCGAGACGACCGCCTTCGACACCCTGGCCACCGTGCTGCGGGTGCTCACCGAGGTCATGGCGCCGCTGGCGCCGCTGGTGAGCGAGGAGATCTGGCGGGGCCTGACTGGTGGGCGCTCCGTGCACCTGACCGACTGGCCCTCGCTGCCCGGCCACGTCGCCAATGCTGAGCTCGTGGCGGCCATGGATGAGGCCCGAGCCGCGGTCTCGGCAGCCCTGAGCCTGCGCAAGGCCGAGAAGCTGCGCGTGCGCCAGCCGCTTCGCAGCCTGACCGTCGCCACCGCCGACCCGGCCGGGCTGGCCCCCTTCCGCGAGCTCGTGGCCGAGGAGGTCAACGTCAAGGAGGTACGGGTCCTGGACGCCGAGTCCGCCGGCTACGAGGCCCGAACGGACCTGGCCCTCAACCCGCGCGCCTTCAGCCCCGAGGTCCGCAAGCTCACCTCCAAGCTCTTCGCCGCCGTCAAGGCGGGCCAGTGGGAGCTCACCGAGGACGGGGACGTGCGTTTCGACGACGTCCTGCTCGATGGCGCCCCCGTGGTCCTGGAGGCGGAGGACTCCGCCTTCACCCTGACCACCCGCATCGAGGTCGACGACGACTCCCTGGCCGCCACCATGCTGCCCTCGGGGGCCTTCGTGGTCCTGGAGACTGCCCTCGACGACGCCCTGGAGGCCGAGGGCTGGGCCCGCGACCTGGTGCGTCTGGTCCAGGACGAGCGCAAGGCCGTCGGCCTGCACGTGGGGGACCGGATCCGCCTGGAGCTGCGGGTCCCGCAGGACAAGGACGCCTGGACCGGTGCCCACCTGGACCTCATCAAGCGGGAGGTCGGCTGCGTGGACGCCTCCGTCGTGGCTGACCCAGTTGCCAAGGAGCCCACCGCCACGGTTGAGAAGGTCGCCGAGGCGAGGGAGAGCTGACCTAGCCGCCGAACGGGCCGCGTCGTGGGGCCGGCCAGACCGATGAGCTCGGTCTGGCCGGCCCCACTCCTGCATCCAGGTCCGAGAGACGAGTTGAGGTTCTCCCGCCCCAGCCCAGTGATGTCATCGTGGCGATGAGCTGCCGGGAGGGGCGCTGCGCACGGCGACGCGGAGCCGATCCGACACGCCGGTAGGTTAACTTTCCTATTACCTGAGGTGTGAGGCAGAATAATCCCGTTGCTCGGCCACCAGGACCTGGTTGAGCGACGGTGCTCCTCCTCCTGCGGTTCGCCTCTCCCATCTCCCGGTCAGCATGCCTTCTACCGCCATGATGGCGGTAGGGGAAGCGTTGTGCGCAGTCTTCTCCCTGGAGCAGGCTCGCTGGTGGCCTTGGTTGTGAGAGGTGCGGACGATGAGTATCAAGGGTGCTGCAGAAGCAGTTCTTCCCCCGCCGGCTCAGGGATGGTTGAAGCAGGCGATCTACCACCGCAACTGTCACCTGTCGCCGCCCCAGTACCGTGCGGCCCTCAAACACTGGTACTGGCTCTTCAAGGGGCGCCCCTGCCACCTGGAGACGCCGCGCACCATGACTGAGAAGATCCACTGGCTCAAGCTCTATGACTCCACACCCCTCAAAGGGCGTCTGGCGGACAAGTTCCTGGTGCGTGAGTGGGTCGCCGACACGGTGGGGGAGGAGTACCTCGTACCTCTGCTGGGTGTGTGGGACTCTCCTGATGAGATCGACTTCGCCTCCCTGCCGACCAGCTTCGTCCTCAAGGCCACGCACGGCTCGGGGTGGAACATCCTCGTACCGAACAAGAGTGCTCTTGATGAGGAGTGGGCCCGTGGACGCCTCAGGGAGTGGCTCGGCCTGCGCCAGGCGATGAAGGGCGGCTTCGAGCTGCACTACGAGTACTGCGAGCCGCGCATCGTGTGCGAGCGCTTCCTGCGTGACGGCACAGGGGGCCTGAGGGACTACAAGTTCATGGTGTTCGACGGCGTCGTCCAGTTCGCCTTCACCGTGGACAGGCGTGCGGGGCGCGCGATGCGGGGGACCTACCTGCCGGACTGGACCCGAGCCCCCTTCGAGTACACCTGCGAGGCTGTCCGTGCCCCGGACGTTCCCCCGCCGAGCGGCCTGGAGACCATGCTCCGGCTCGCCAGCAGGCTCGGGAAGGGGTTCGCCTGCGCGCGCGTTGACTTCTACCAGGTGCGGGGACGTGTCTACTTCGGTGAGATCACCTTCACCGATGCCGATGGGTTGTCTGAATTTGCTCCCGCTCGCTACAACCGTATATTCGGTGATCGAATCGTCCTTCCCGAGAAGAAGTCGTTCAAGGGCATCATCCTGTGATGGTTTAATGCTCAGGGAATGGTGTCTGTAGATTTTCTACGAAGATCGTCGCGATTGGTGAGTGAGACCTCTCAAGTCTCTCGATGTGCGTGAGGGCTTTCTCATTAAATCCGTCGGTTACTTGCCCTGTTCGGGTTCTCGCGTGTTACTGTCTGTGTCATTAATTCTGGCGCTCCTTCGTGGGGTATCGTGACTGTCGCTTCATGCTGGTGAGTGCTGTGTCCTATCAGTCCTGAATAATGACAGGTGGTATGCGGATGACGCTCGAGGACCTTCTTCATCTAACTCGTCGACGTTTCGGATCTCTTGCGCTGGCGATCGTGATCTGCGTACTTTTGTCAGTAGCGTTCGCTTTGTGACGCCGAGTTCCTACACGGCGACGGCTCAGGCCTACCTGCACGTGGAGGTGGGCGGAGACCCAGGGCTGAACACGCAGTCCCACTACAACGCGGCACAGCTCGCCGACTTGAAGGCTGACGCAGCCGTTCCGGTCTTCACCTCAGAGGCAGTCGCCCAGCGCGTGATCGAGTCCCTCAAGCTGGATGTCACCCCGGAGGAGCTCGCCTCCTCGGTGTCGGCGACGCGGACGCCTGAGACAGTGTCGGTGCAGGTCTCCGTGGAGGCCTCCACCTCGCGTCAGGCTCAGGTTCTGGCCGATGAGGTCGTCCGCCAGACGGCCGAAGAGGTGACTGAGCTGGAGGGCAGTGACTCTCCGGTGAAGATCTCCCTGCTGTCCTCCGCCGAGCTGGTGAGTGCCACTCGGTCCCCCGCCCTGGTCACCTGTGTGGGTGTGGGGCTGCTGGCCGGGCTGGTTCTGGGGTACGTGTGGATTCTCGTCCAGGAGCTGCTCGACAAGAGCCTCAAGGGACCCGAGGATGTGCGCAAGGCCCTGTCGGCGCCCGTGCTCGGCGTGCTGCCGAAGGATCCGTCGCCTCTGCGACTGGGGCGTAGTGCGCAGACGGAGGTCGAGGAGCGGCTTCGGGCCGCTCGCACCAACGTGCTCCATGCCCTGTCTCACGGGGCTCGGCAGGTCGTGGTCGTCACCTCTGCTGGTCCGCGGGAGGGGGCCTCGACGACGGCTGCCGGTCTGGCGCGAGTCCTGGCTCTGTCCGGTCATCGGGTCGTCCTGGTCGGAGGAGACCTGCGCTCGCCAAGTGCGGTCGGCGCCCCGGGTGCCCCAGGGCTCGCGGAGGTCCTGGTGGGGACGGCTCGTCTCAGTCAGGTCCTGGTCGAAGGCGAGGTGCCGGGCCTGGAGCTCCTGCCTGCCGGCGACATGCCCGGGAACCCCTCTGAGCTGCTCGGGGGCCGCAACATGAGCGACCTCCTGCATCATCTGGCCGCAGACCGCATCGTGATTATCGATGCGCCTCCGGTGTGCCGCTTCACCGACGCTGTGGTGCTGGCCGAGTATGCCGGTGGCGTCCTCCTCGTGGCGCGAGCCGGGCGCACGTCTGCTGAAGATCTTCGTGAGGCCGCGCTGGCCGTGGGGCAGGGAGGCGGGCACATGCTCGGCGTAGTGCTCACCAACGTGTCCGATCTCGGACGCGGTAGTCGGAGTGCCCAGACCGCCGTCACTCATGTGGAGAGTGCCACCGTCTGACCCTTCCTTCACTGAATGCGGCACGTGCGCAGAGAGACGAGTCGTGACGTCAAGGATGTTTATTCAAATGTTACTTTGCGGTCGCACTGACGTTAGTCGTCGGGGTGTGCGCTCCGGGGTCCCGCTGGAATGAATCTTGACGCTTCAGTCTCTCGGGTCCAGTTGCCTGTGGATTTATACCATTGCACCGAAGTGGATCTGTTGGTAAACGATGATCGAGGAGTGGCCTCCTCAAAATCTTCCAATCGGTGACTCTTGGTGTTAGATTAATGCTGAGCATTAAGTACGGAATCTGTTAGTGATTTTTCAATGGGTTCCGTGTGCCCTTTTCTGTGTCGTTTCCTCCTGTTGAGCAGTAGGAGCCGCATCCCCAAGTCCGTCCCGCGAAGCAGTCAAACCTGCTCGCCCATATGCAGATTGAAACCCTGATGACATTTGAAATCTGTCGCTCCTGCCAGCGTCAAACGCTTGATCGGAGTTCCTCACTCTCAGGCGGTGCGTCCCATGCTCCTCAGCAGACCCAATGGAGCGTGACGACTCATGGCTGAAGCACATCAGGACTCCCATGGCACCGCCGGCCGCGATGAGCGCAGTACCGAGGTTGGCCGCCCTGGCGCACCTCAACCCGCACGATCCCTCGCAGCGCCCGGGGGTGCCACCGCGGGCGCCCCTTCAGCACCGGGCCCAGCTCCCATGAGACCGTCGGACTGCGGCGCGCAGCGGGGGAGGCTTCGCCCTGTGCCGGCTCGAGCCGGTCGCCTTGATGGTCATCGACTTCCTGGCCACGTATATGGCGCTGTACTCCGCGGCCTGGGGGACCACGAAGTGGGCGACCGCCACGGGGGCGACCGGCGGCCTCCTGGCCGTCGGGGTGCTCGGGGTCGTCAACGTGGGCGTCTTCGCCACCTTCAAGATGTACAACAGCCTGTGGCGCTACGCCTCGATGGCGGAGGCGCTGAGGATCCTGTACGCGACCGTCGTCGGCTCGATCTGCGGCGACCTGCTCTTCTCCCTGGCCTTCGATGGTGGGCTGTCAGTGCGTTCCTACGTCATGGCCTGGGCGCTGCTCGTCATCATGACCGCGGGGACTCGCCTCGCCGCCCGGGCGCTGTGGCACAGCCGCGCCCAGCGCAGTGCTCGCGCAGGTGAGCCGGGCTCCCGCCCCCGTACCCTCATCGTCGGAGCCGGGCAGACCGGTTCTCTGACCATCAAGCGCATGCACCTGGGGGACGAGGACATGTGCGGAGAACCGGTGGCCCTGGTCGATGACGACATCACCAAGCACGGTCGCCACGTCCACGGCGTCAAGGTCTACGGTGCGTGTGACGACATCCCCCGCATCGCCCAGGAGTGCCGGGCCGAGCAGATCGTCCTGGCCTGCCCCTCGGCGCTGGCCTCCGAGCGCCAGCGCATCCTGTCCATCTGCCTGACAACGGGCCTGAGGATCCTCACCCTCCCGAACGTACGGGACCTGGCCCAGCAGGATGACGGGCGGATCGCACTGCGGGAGGTCGAGATCTCCGAGCTGCTCTCCCGTGACGAGGTCGCCTTCGACTCCACGGGGATGGGGTACGTGCGCGACCAGGTCGTCCTGGTCACCGGCGGTGGTGGCTCCATCGGCTCTGAGCTGGTCCGTCAGCTCATTGAGGCCCGGCCCAGCCAGATCATCATCTTCGACGTCTACGAGAACACGGCCTACGAGCTGCTCCACGAGATGCAGCCCAAGGCGACCGAGCTGGGGGTGACGCTCTCGGTCGTCATCGGCTCGGTGACCAACGAGCGCATCGTCCGCGACTGCTTCCAGCGGTACCGGCCCAAGGTCGTCTTCCACGCGGCGGCCCACAAGCACGTGCCGCTCATGGAGGACAACGCCCGTGAGGCCGTGGAGAACAACGTGCTGGGCACCTGGGTCGTCTGCCGTCTGGCGGAGGAGCTCGGCTGCAGCCACTGCATCCTGGTCTCCACTGACAAGGCGGTCAACCCCACCAACGTCATGGGGGCCACCAAGCGGCTGTGCGAGCTGGAGATCCAGGCCCTGGCCCAGACCAGCCGCTCCACCGTCTTCGCCGCCGTGCGCTTCGGCAACGTGCTCGGCAGCCACGGCTCGGTCATCCCGCTGTTCAGGCGCCAGCTCAGATCAGGCGGGCCGCTGACTGTCACCCACCCCGACATCACCCGCTACTTCATGACGATCCCCGAAGCGGCCCAGCTGGTCATCACCGCCGGCTCCATGGCCCAGGCCGGAGAGATCTTCATCCTGGAGATGGGCAAGCCTGTGCGGATCTACGACCTGGCCGTCAACCTCATCAAGCTCTCGGGCCTGCGGGTGGGGCGTGACATCGAGGTCGTCTTCACCGGGCTGCGTCCTGGCGAGAAGCTCTACGAGGAGCTGCAGATGCACGACGAGGATCTGCACCCCACGCAGAACCCCTCGATCCTCGTCTCCACGGCACCGCCTCCCACCAGGCTGGAGGTGGAGGACAAGATCGCTCGGCTCATGGCCTGCCTGCCCCAGGGCGGCGAGCAGATCAAGCGGGAGCTGGCTCGCGCGGTGCCCACCTATCACCCACGTTTTGACAACAGTACGAATCCGTCGCCAACAGTGAGGACAGCTGACTGATGCGTGTTGATTTCTCGCCCCCGGACATCACCGACGCCGAGTGCCAGGAAGTGGTGGATGCACTGCGCTCTGGCTGGATCACCACCGGACCGCGCACCAAGACCCTGGAGAAGCAGGTGGCGCAGCGCTGTGGAACCACCCGGGCCGCCTGCCTGAACTCCGCGACCGCCTCGCTGGAGCTGACCCTCCGGGTCCTGGGTATCGGTCCCGGAGACGAGGTCATCGTCCCGGCCTACACCTACACGGCCTCGGCCTCTCCGATCGTTCATGTGGGCGCCACCCCCGTGATCGTCGATGCCGGCCAGGCCGACGGCGGCTACGGGCTGGACCCCGGCGCCCTGGAGGCCGCCATCACCCCGCGGACCAAGGCCGTCATCCCGGTCGACATCGGTGGTCGCATGTGCGATTACCCGGCGCTGCGCGCGGTCGTCGACAGCCACAGCCACCTGTTCACACCGGCAGGGGCAGTCCAGGAGGCGCTGGGACGTGTCGCCCTCGTCGCCGACGGCGCCCACAGCTTCGGCGCCCGGCGCGACGGCACGCCCTCGGGCAGCGCCGCCGACTTCACCACCTTCAGCTTCCACGCCGTGAAGAACCTGACCACCGCGGAGGGCGGCGCCGTCACGTGGAGGCCGGAGCTGGGCCTGGACGAGGAGCTCTACCGCCAGTACATGCTGCTGTCCCTGCATGGGCAGAGCAAGGACGCCCTGTCCAAGACCCGCCTGGGGGCCTGGGAGTACGACGTCGTCAGCCCCGCCTACAAGTGCAACATGACCGACGTGTGCGCCGCGATCGGCCTGGCTCAGATGACCCGCTATGACTCGATGCTCGAGCGTCGGCGCCAGATCATCACCCGCTACGACCAGGCCCTGGCGCCGGCGGGCGTGACATCGCTGCGGCACTACGAGGACGGGAGCGTCTCATCCGGGCACCTCTACCTGGCGAACCTGCCGGGCCTGGGGGAGGAGGCGCGCAATGAGTTCATCGAGCGCATGGCGGGCGCGGACGTGGCCTGCAACGTCCACTACAAGCCGCTGCCCCTGCTGAGCGCCTACCGCGACCTCGGCTTCTCCATTGAGGACTTCCCGCAGGCCTACGCCCTCTACGCCAGTGAGGTGAGTCTGCCTCTGCACACCTCACTGACCGATGAGCAGGTCGACTACGTCATCAGCTGCGCGCTCGAGACGCTCGCGGCGATGGGCCGCTCATGACGATGCCGCCCTGGGAGGAGCTGCCGGCCTCCCTGCGTACCGAGGAGGTCCGCCCCTACTACGAGGCACTGGCCCGGCGCGGAGTCCAGCTGCGGCTCAAGCGCCTGCTCGACGTCGTCGGAGCGACGATCCTGATGGTGCTGCTCGGGTGGCTGTTCATCATCCTGGCGGCCCTCATCAAGCTGGACTCGCCCGGACCGGTGTTCTTCCGCCAACGGCGGGTCACGCAGTTCGGGCGCGAGTTCCGGATCGTCAAGTTCCGCACCATGACGCACCGGCCGGCAGACCCCGGCGACCAGATCACCCGGGGCAACGACCCCCGGGTCACCAAGGTCGGGGCGGTGCTGCGCCGCTACCGGCTCGATGAGATCAGTCAGCTCATCGACATCCTGCGCGGCACGATGAGCTTCGTGGGGACCAGGCCGGAGGTGCCCGAGTACGTCCAGCAGTACACCCCGCAGATGCGGGCCACCTTGCTGCTGCCCGCCGGAGTCACCTCCACGGCCTCCATCGAGTTCAAGGACGAGGCCGAGATCCTGGCGGCCGCCCCGCCGGGCCAGGACGCCTACCTCACTCAGGTTCTGCCGGCCAAGATGCGCCTCAACCTGCGTGACGTCCAGAACTTCAGCATCGGACGAGATCTGTCGATCGCGCTGAGGACCGTCCTGGCGGTGGCCAGGTGAGGCGCGCAACGACGACACCTAAGGAGCAAGCATGACAGCAGGCACTGAGCACGATCACGAACTGGACTCCGACCTGGTCTCCATCATCATGCCGACGTACAACTGCGGGGCCTTCATCGCCGAGACCATCGCCACCGTCCAGGCCCAGACCCACCCCCGCTGGGAGCTGATCGTCGTCGACGACTGCTCCACCGACGACACCACTGAGGTGGTCGGGGCCCTGGCCAAGGACGACCCGCGGATCCGGTACGTGCGGCTGGAGACCAACAGCGGTGCCGCCATAGCCCGTAACCGGGCGATGGAGCTGGCCCAGGGGCGCTACATGGCCTTCCTGGACTCCGACGACCTGTGGCACCCCGACAAGCTCAGGCGCCAGATCGACTTCATGACCTCGCGTGACGTGGCCATGTCCTGCACCGCCTACGCCCAGATCGACGAGCAGGGTGTGCCCACCGGCAGGATCGTGCGCAGCCCGGCCAGGATCAGCTACAACCGCCTGCTCCTGGACTGCCCGGTGGGCAACTCCACCGTCATGTACGACGTGGCGCGCCTGGGCAAGTTCGAGGTTCCCAACATCCGCAAGCGCAACGACGACGCCCTGTGGCTGCGCATGCTCCGCACCGAGCCCTACATCTGGGGGATGCCGGTGGTGCTCATGAGGTACCGGCTCCGCTCGGGATCGGTGTCGGCCAACAAACGGAGCCTGGTCAAGTACCACTGGACGCTCTACCGCGACATCGAGCATCTCAGCGTCCCCCGCTCCGTCTTCCACATCGGCGTGTGGGTCCTCATCAAGACCCTCAAGGTGAAATGAGGACCGGCGTTAGCAGGACGAGCAGTTCCCCGGAGCGGTCCGGGGCCGACGGAGGCAGACAGGCAATGAGCCAGGAACAGTCATCGACCACGCGGGACCTTGGGGGCGGCCCCCTGCGGGTCCTGCAGATCAACTCATCAATCTCCCGGCGCTCCGGAGTCATGAGCGTGCTCATGAACTACCTCAGGCACATGGACCGCTCGCAGGTGGTGTTCGACTTCTTCTGCTACGCCACGCCCGACGAGACCCATCGCGAGGAGATCGAGGCACTGGGCGGGCGCTGCTACGTCATCGATGCCGGGAACCATATCGGACGCATCCGATCATCCCTGGGGCAGGTGCTGGAGCAGCATGCGGGGCAGTACCCCGTGGCGCACCTGCACGACCCCATCCTGTCGCGCTTCCTCTACCCGGTGGCCCATCGCCACGGGGTTCGGTCCTTCGCCGTCCACTCCCATGCGACGGCGTACTCCGACTCCCGGCTGCGGAGCCTGCGCAACTGGCTCGTCTGCCGCAATATCGGGGCCTACTCCGACGCGCGCCTGGCCTGCTCCCGGGCGGCCGGTGACTTCCTGTTCGGCTCAGGCCGCTTCGAGGTGGTTCCCAACGCGATCGACGTGGAGACCTACCGCTTCAATGAGTCGGTCCGTGCCGAGGTGCGCTCCCGGCTGGGGCTGGGGGAGGCACCCGTCGTCGGCCATGTGGGACGGTTCAGTGAGCAGAAGAACCACCGGTTCCTCATCGATGTGTGCACCGAGCTGTTCCGTGCGCGCCCCGAGGCCCGTCTCATGCTCATCGGCGACGGCCCGCTACGGCCTGGCATCGAGGCCGTGGTGGCCGAGCGCGGCCTGAGTGACCGCGTTCTGTTCCTGGGGGACCGCAAGGACGTCCCTGACCTCTACCAGGCCATGGACATGTTCCTTCTGCCCTCCCTCTACGAGGGGCTGCCGATGGTGGGGGTGGAGGCGCAGTGCGCGGGGCTCCCGCTGGTGTGCTCCGATGAGGTGACCGATGAGGTCACGATCGGGGAGGTCTCCTTCCTGCCGCTGGACATGCCGGCGCCTCAGTGGGCGCACCATGTCAGCCAGGCCCTCGACCACGGGCGGGACCCGCGGCGCAGGGCGGAGGCAGAGCGGGCCACGCGCAACGCGGGTTTCGACATCACTCACGAAGCCGAGCGGCTCGCGCACCGTTACCGTGCGCTCGCGGAATGGTGATGCCGGAGCATGTGGATTCACTTCGCGCTCTTCGCCGCCCTTCTCCTGCCAGCAGCTCTCCTGGGGCTGCGGGGCAATGCCGGTCGGCGGGGCTCCCGGGTCATTCTGGTCGTGGCCTTCGTGGCCTTCGTGGCCTTCTCCTCCATGCGAGCCGTCAGCGTTGGCAATGACACGGTCGAGTACCACCGGGTCTTCGAGGAGATCAAGGCGACGACCTCCCTCCAGGAGGCCTTCACCGTCAGCCGCTTCGAGTACGGCTATGTCGTACTCAACTACCTGGTCAGCCGCATCACGGACAGTTTCAACCTCCTGTTGCTCATCATCTCGGTGTTCGTCTACGGATCAGCGGTGCTGTTCATCAAGCGCTACGCCGCCAACTACTCCCTGGCGGTCCTCCTCGCCTTCGGCATATCCGCCTTCTACGACTTCACACTCTTTACCCGACAGAGCGTTGCGGTGGCGATCTTCCTGCTGGCCGTCCCCGCGCTCATGGAGCGTAAGCTGTTGCGCTACGCCCTGCTCATCGCGCTCGCCTCCCAGTTCCATCTCAGCGCCCTGCTCCTGCTCGTCATCTACCTCGTCTCCGCCATGAGGCTGAGTACCTTCGGTGACTGGATCAAATGGGGCGCCCTCATCGGGACCAGCATGCTCTCACTGAGCTGGGTGATGAACTCCCTTGCGGCGTCCTCCGCCTACTACGGGCACTACCTCAACAGCGACTACGCCGACGGCGGGGTGCGCTCGGCCACCGTTCTGCTGATCGTAGTGCGCATCTTCCTCATACTTCTGGCCTCCACCTGCGGATGGGAGGCCGCCGTGGAGGAAGACCCCTCCGGGCGTACCCGCAGTCTCCTGGCATTGGCCGTTGCCGATATTGCCATGGTGACGGTGTCCCTGGGCTTCAACCTCGTCGATCGTCTCGAGATGTACCTGACCATGCCCTTCGTCGTCGGTCTGGTGAACCTCACCGTGCGGGGCCGCCGACCAGAGCGCTCCTACATCGGCGCCCTCCTGGTCATCATCGCCCTCGCAGCCTCCACGATCTTCTTCCTGTACCGGCCCGAGTGGTACCACCTGTTCCCCTACCGAACCGTCTTCGAGAAAGGGATCCCGTGATGGAATCTGTCCGTTCCGCGAGTTCGTGGAGAACCGGTGTCGGTGATCTGAGTGGCGGCTGCCTGTGGGATAGACGCGACGCCAGCCCGACGTGGGAGGTGCACTTCGATGCCGGGGAGCTATAAGAACCGCATCGCATTCCTGCTGGGAAACACCCTGGTCTTCGCGCTGGGGGGCCTGGCGATCAAGGCCGTCTCACTGGTCCTCATGCCGTTGTACACGACTGCGCTGACGGCTGGTGAGTACGGGACGGCCGAGCTGCTCAACAGCGCGATCGAGATTGTGCTGCCGCTACTGTCGGCGGGCGTGGTGGAGGCCCTCTACCGGTTCTCCATTGACGACGACGTTCCCAAGGATGAGCTCTTCGCCGGCTCCCTGGTGGTCCTGGGCGGCGGCGTCGTGTGCGCTGGGGTTGCGTGCGCCCTGGGCAGCGTCTTGTGGAACATGGAGCACGCGGGTTCCTTCTTCGTCCTGTTCTGCTCGGTGTGCGTCTTCAAGGCCACGACCCAGCTCGCCCGTGGGCTGGGGCATGTGCGCCGCTTCGTGGCCTACGGGCTCATCAATGCGCTCGCCATGGTGGTGTCCACCTACCTGCTCCTGGTCCGTGCGCACCTGGGCGTGGAGGGGTACCTGTGGTCCTTCACCATCGGCTACCTGGTGGGTGGTCTTGTCGCCTTCCTGGGGTCGGCCGAGTATCGGCTCCTGGCCCCATTCAGGTTTGATCGCGACCTGCTGCGCCGGATGCTCGTCTACAGCCTGCCGCTCGTGCCCAATCTGCTGTCGTGGTGGCTGGTCAGTGTCTCCGGCCGGTACGTGGTTCTGTGGGGCAGCGGAGTCGTGGCCGCGGGGCTCTTCACCGCGGCGAGCAAGATGCCTGCGCTGGTTAACATCGTGGCCTCCGTCTTCCAGCAGGCCTGGCAGTACTCGACCGCCCGCGAGATTAACTCACCCGACCGCGGCGCCTTCTTCGGCGTCGTGATGAGGGGGGTACTCGCTGGCGACTCTCACGGTCGCCGGGCTGGTCATCGCACTGAACCGGCCGATCTCCAGGGTGATGCTCCAGGCCGAGTTCGCCGAGGGGTGGCGCTACGTCCCCCTGCTCATGCTGGTCGCCTCCTTCGGGGTCATCAGCATCTTCTTCGAGAGCTTCTACCAGGCCTTGAAGAACAGCGGCGTTCTCATGGCCTCGACCGCTCTGGGCGCAGGGTCAACGTGGTCCTCGGCGTGGCTCTCGTGCCGTTCATGGGACCGTGGGGCGCCGGCCTGGCCGGAGCGGTGGCCTACATGCTCGTCCTGGTGGTGCGGGCGCGAGACCTCAGGCGCCGCATCAACCTGCCGATAGACCGCCTTCGTCTCACCTACCAGCTCGCGCTGCTCATCAGTATCACCGCATGTATGTCCTTCGACGGCGGCTCATGGCTGAGCGCGGCAGTCTGGGTCTGCCTGGGGCTGCTGGCGACCAGCGACATCACGGTTCTCACCAACAGTGCTCGAGCCGTGGCGGAGTCCCTGAGGCACAGGAGCGGGGGGCTGATGCGCCAGCTCTGACACGGGGTGTCGGCGCAGGATGTGCGCGGTATAACGGCCCTGTGTGAGAAGCGACGATTTACTGCCCTGCTTGTGAAAATGCTTTGTGTCAACCAGTGCGTTTTGTCTTAACTGCACAGTGTGATGATCCCTGTTGTCTTTTCGTGACGTCTATGGGAGAGCGGGTCCGCCGACACGACGTATTCTTGCCGGGCCGATCTGACTGGTTGAGCTGAAGTATCTTGCTGATGCAAGAAGGGAAGATTATGAAGCGTATTCTGCTTTTGGATACATCTGTTGGATCCCTCAATATGGGGGATGAGATCATTGGGCGATCCATTGAGATGAACTGGCGTGAGCTGTTCTCATCGAACTATGTCATGCGCCTGGCCACTCACACCCCGATGTACACGCCGGCGCAGTATCTGCTGTCCAAGCGTCGACTCAGCATCTTCAAAGGAGCCGACATCAAGCTCCTGTGCGGAACCAACGCCCTCTACACGAATATGCTGCGGCCCTTGCCGACATGGAACATCAACTACCTCAACTGCGGGATGGCCACAGGCACGGTATGTCTAGGGGTGGGCGCGGGGGCCAACTCCTCATCGGTCAACCTCTACACGCGAGCCCTCTACCGCAAGGTGCTGTCCCATGACCTGGTGCACTCGGTGCGTGACGAGCGCACCAAGCATCTCCTGCAGCGGGTGGGTCTGCGGGCCTGGAACACCGGCTGCCCCACCCTGTGGGGACTGACCCCTGAGCACTGCGAGACCATTGCCCGCACCAAGGGCGACGAGGTGGTCTTCACGCTCACCTCCTACCACCCGAACCCGCGCAAGGACCGGGCAATGGTCGACGTGCTGCGCAGGAGCTATTCGCGACTGCACTTCTGGCCCCAGTCCATCGATGACCTGGACTACCTGCAGTCGCTGGGAGCGGCCGACGGCGTCGAGATCGTCACGCCGAGCCTGGCAGGTTTCCGGGAGGTGCTCGACCGGGGCGTCGACTACGTGGGGAACCGTCTGCACGGGGGCATCTTCGCTCTGCAGCGCAAGCGGCGCGCCATCATCGTGGCCATTGACTACCGCGCGCGGGAGATGGCCAAGGACTACTCCCTGCCGCTGGTGGAGCGCGACTCCATCGAGACCGATCTGGCCGACCTGATCGAGTCCTCCTGGCCGACTGCGATCCATGGCCTGGACTTCGACCGTATCGAGAAGTGGAAGGCCCAGTTCGATGTCGGCAAGTCATAAGGGGCGCATGAGACTCCTGCTGGGTAACACCCTGGTCTTCGCTCTGGGGGGCCTGGCGGTCAAGGCGGTCTCGCTGGTCCTCATGCCGTTGTACACGACTGCGCTGACGGCTGGTGAGTACGGGACGGCCGAGCTGCTCAACAGCGCGATCGAGATCGTGCTGCCGCTGCTCTCGCTTGGTGTCGTGGAGGCCCTCTACCGCTTCTCCATTGACGACGACGTTCCCAAGGATGAGCTCTTCGCCAACTCCCTGGTGGTCCTGGGCGGCGGCCTCGTCTGCACCGGGGTGGCGTGCGCCTTGGGCAGCGCCTTGTGGAACATGGAGCACGCGGCAGCGTTCTTCGTCCTGTTCTGCTCGGTGTGCGTCTTCAAGGCCACGACCCAGCTCGCCCGTGGGCTGGGGCACGTGCGCCGCTTCGTGCTCTACGGGCTCATCAACGCGCTCGCCATGGTGGTGTCCACCTACCTGCTCCTGGTCCGCGCGCATACAGGTATCGAGGGCTACCTGTGGTCGTACACCATCGGCTACCTGGTGGGTGGTCTTGTCGCCTTCCTGGGGTCGGCCGAGTACCGGCTCCTGGCCCCATTCAGGTTCGATCGCGACCTGCTGCGCCGGATGCTCGTCTACAGCCTGCCGCTCGTGCCCAATCTGCTGTCGTGGTGGCTGGTCAGTGTCTCCGGCCGGTACGTGGTCCTGTGGGGCAGCGGCCTGGCGGCTGCCGGGCTCTTCACCGCGGCGAGCAAGATGCCCTCACTCATCAACATCGTGGCCTCCGTCTTCCAGCAGGCCTGGCAGTACTCCACCGCCCGCGAGATCGACTCACCCGACCGCGGCGCCTTCTTCGGCTCCGTCCTGCGGGGCTACTCGCTGGCCACTCTGTCGACCGCCGGCCTGGTCATCGCCTTGAACCGGCCGATCTCCAGGGTGATGCTCCAGGCCGAGTTCGCCGAGGGATGGCGCTACGTCCCCCTGCTCATGCTGGCGGCGACCTTCGGGGTCATGACCATCTTCTTCGGCACCTTCTACCAGGCGCTCATGAACAGTCGCATGCTGATGGTCTCCACCATGATGGGGGCGGTGGTCAACGTGATCCTCGGCGTGGCTCTCGTACCGTTCATGGGGCCGTGGGGCGCCGGCCTGGCCGGAGCAGTGGCCTACATGCTCGTCCTGGTGGTGCGAGCCCGGGACCTCAGGCGCCGCATCGACCTTCCCATGGACCGCTCGCGCCTGACCTACCAGCTCGCGCTGCTCAGCGTCATGGCCGTGTGCACGTCCTTCGACGGCGGCTCATGGCTGAACGGGGCGGTCTGGGTCTGCCTGATCCTCCTGGCGACCAGCGACATGTCAGTGCTGGGTGGCGGCGCTCGAGCCGTGGCCGCAGCGTTCGCCGGCAGGCTTGGGCGGCGCTGAGGAGCCCGCGCCGCCCAAGCCGCTCACCGCCGTCCGATACCGCGGTAGCTCCAACCGGCCGCCTTCCAGGCCTGCGCATCCAGGCAGTTGCGTCCGTCAATGACGTAGCGGTTACGTGCCAGACCGGCCGCCTGGGCGGGGTCAAGATCCTGGTACTCGCGCCACTCCGTGCCGATGATGACCAGGTCGGTTCCCTCCAGGGCGGACTGCGCTGAGGCGGCGACCTCGTAGGGGCGGTTCGTCCTCTGAGCGAGGATCGGGCCGGCGGCCGGGTCGTGCACGACGACTCGCTCGACCATGCCCGACAGCTCCACGGCGAGATCCAGGGCGGGGGAGTTGCGCATGTCGTCGCTGTCCGGTTTGAAGGCGGCCCCGAGGACCGTCACCGTGGCCGCCGACGTCTGCTCGCCGAGAAGCTCTGTGACTGTGCGGATGACGCCGGCACGCATGGTGTCGTTGACGCGATCGACTTCCGCGAGGAAGGCCAGGGCATCGCCGACGCCGAGCTCGCCGGCGCGGGCCTGGAAGGCACGGATGTCCTTGGGCAGACAGCCCCCGCCGAAACCGATACCGGCGCGCAGGAACCGGCGCCCGATACGGTCATCCATACCGATCGCCTCAGCGAGGGCCGTCACATTGGCACCCGCGGCGTCGCAGACCTGGGACATGGCGTTGATGAAGGAGATCTTCGTGGCCAGGAAGGCGTTCGCACTGATCTTGACCAGCTCGGCGGTGGCGTAGTCCATGACCAGGCGCGGGGTGCCAGCGGCCAGGATCTGCGCGTAGACCGCGTCCATCGTCTCCTGGGCGCGGCCGGCGGCGTCGGGATTCTCCGGCAGGCCGTAGACCATCCGGTCCGGACGCAGCGTGTCCTGAACGGCGAAGCCCTCCCGCAGGAACTCCGGGTTCCACAGCAGCAGCGCCCCGGTCGGCTCGATCAGCTGGGACAGACGGGCGGCGGTGCCAACGGGAACCGTGGACTTGCCGGCGACCACCTCAGGGCCGCTGGTGCAATGCCCCAGGTGGGGGAGCATGGCGGTCACGGCTGCGTCGACGTACGTCATGTCCGCCGCCCCCGACTCGGACTGCGGTGTGCCCACGCCGATGAAATGGATCTGGGCTCCCTCAATGGCGGAGAAGTCCTGAGTGAAGGTCAGGCGTCCGGCCTCCACGTTACGGGCCAGAAGCCCTTCCAGTTCGGGCTCGAAGAACGGCGCCCTGCCGTTACTCAGAAGATTTACCTTGTGGGCGTCGACGTCCACGCCCACCACATCATGCCCGAGCTCCGCCATTGACGCAGCGTGAACAGCACCGAGATATCCGCAACCAATCACTGACAAACGCATGGAGGAAGCCTAGGCAGGCATGTGGGGGGTATGTCTACCCCTATACCCATAGGGTTCCCTGGTGAATTCCTCAAATATTTCACCGAGAATTAGGATGTATTCATCGAGTTTTTGTACAACAATCATGGTAGTCGTATTGTCGATGGCGTCCGAATGGGCTTGTGCCCCGAAAAAGATTTAAGAAGAAATCGTTTTTCGGGTGCGGACCTTGCTGTGAGAGATTGCGCTCACGTGATTCCCCTGCCGATCAGTCGTGACTATGCAGTGGCCGGGAGGCTTCGGGCCTCGGCTAGATTAGGGGCTGGGAGGGGTGCTTGAGAGAGCCTCCGCCCAACCCGTCACGTCGAGCAAAGGATGGCACAGTGCCCGTAGACGACGACTCCAAGCAGGTCAGGCCCGGTGCCGCCTTCGGCATCCCCGAGGGGGCCACGGGGAGGAAGTCGTCGACGCCGTCTTCGGTGAAGCCGGTATCGACCCCGAGCTCCTGCCCTACCTGGAGGCCGCAGGCGCCCCCGACCTGGCCGAGGGCGAGGGGCTGGCCGTCTCCGAGCTTCAGGAGGCCGGTGCTCAGCGACAGGCCGATGCCGAGGTCCAGGACCGCGAGGACCTCGAGGCTCTGCGCGAGCTCGTCGCCGCCAACATGATTCCGGGTGGTGACACTGATCGCCTCGAGGAGCTCCTGGCCGAGGTGGACGCCGACGACTCCGACGACTGGGACTCCTGGGAGCCCCAGCTCGCCGACGACTCCGAGGGTGAGCACCTGCGCGATCTGCAAGCCGCTGCCCGCGGCGTCGAGGTCTCCGCCCGCATGCGCCAGGTCGAGGCCGAGATCCTCGCGCGCGCCCCCGAGCACCAGGTCCAGCCCTCCCTGGAGCGAGTCGAGGCCGTCCTCGACCTCCTGGGCAACCCCGAGCGCACCTACCGCACCGTTCACATCACCGGCACCAACGGCAAGACCTCCACCGCCCGTATGACCGAGCGACTGCTGGCCGCCGGCGGCATGCGCACCGGCCGCTTCACCTCCCCGCACCTGGCCACCATCCGCGAGCGCATCAGCCTCGATGGTGAACCGATCAGCGAGGAGGGCTTCATCGCCGCCTGGGAGGACGTGGCCCCATATGTCGCCATGGTCGACGAGCGCTCCCAGGCCGCCGGCGGGCCCCGCCTGTCCTTCTTCGAGGTCCTGGCCGTCATGGCGCTGGCCGCCTTCGCCGACTACCCCGTCGACGTCGCCGTCATCGAGGTGGGCCTGGGCGGGCGGTGGGACGCCACGAACGTCATCGGCTCCGACGTCGCCGTCATCACCCCGATCGGGCGTGACCACGAGCGCTGGCTGGGCTCGTCGATCACCGAGATCGCCCATGAGAAGGCCGGCATCATCAAGGACGGCTCCACCGTCATCGTCGCCCATCAGGTCCCCGAGGCCGCTGCCGAGATCGAGCAGGCCGCGGTCTCTCACCGGGTCGTCGTGCGCCGGGAGCGGGACCCTCAGGAGGACCCCACCTCGCCGGAGGCCGGCGTCCTGCAGGTCCTCGACCGCCAGCTCGCCGTCGGCGGTCAGCTGGTCACCTTCGCCACGGCGGCAGCCGTCTATGAGGACGCCTTCGTCCCGCTGCACGGGGAGTACCAGGCCCACAATGCCCTGCTCGCCCTGGCCGCCGCCGAGGCGGTCCACGGCGGGCGCCGGCTGCCGGCGCGCATCGTCGAGGACGGTTTCGCCTCCGTCACCAGCCCGGGCCGTCTGGAGGTGCTGCGCTCCTCACCCACGGTCCTGGTCGACGCCGGGCACAACCCGCACGGCATCGAGGCCCTCACCGGAGCCGTCGAGGAGGCCTTCGGCTTCCAGCACCTCGTCGCGGTCCTGGGCGTCATGGCCGATAAGGACGCCGAGGGCATCCTGGCGGGCCTGGAACCGGTGACCGACGCCGTCGTGTGCGTCCCCATCGACTCACCCCGGGCCATGGACGTCGAGGACCTCGGCGAGATCGCCCGGGAGGTCTACGGCGCCGACCGCGTCGTGGTGAGCCAGCAGCTCGGCGAGGGAGTGGAGCGGGCGGTCGCCCTGTCGGAGGGGTATGACGCCCCGCTGACCGCCTCAGGAATCCTCATCGTCGGCTCCGTCGTTTTGGCCGCCGAGGCCCGCGCCCTGTTCGGCAGACCCTGACGGCGGCGGCCTGCTCCTGCGACGGCGCTTCTCGAGTCCCCGTTCCGACTGTGGTGGCACGTGCGTTCGGGCTGGTCGCAGGCCCTGCGGTCATCTCAGCGCGCGAGGCGGCAGGGGGCGTGAGAGGATGGGTGTGCGAGCGGGCGATGAGCACCTCGTCGGCTTGCTCCGGCGCACCCCACGGGCGTTCCCAGGACGCGTCGGGCCCCATCGGGGCCGTGCGGAGCCCGATCACAGCCGCATGGTCGTCCTTCACCCTCGGGTGCGTGGCGCTCATGCCTGGAACCAACACCTGCTAAGACCCGAGAAGGAAGCAGTATGTCCTTAGACGCCGCCTGGGCCCTTGACTGGGCCCGTCGCGCCGCCGAGCTGATCGCTGAGAACCGCGCCGAGCTGACCGAGCTGGACCGAGCGATCGGAGACGCCGACCACGGGGACAACCTGGAGCGTGGCATGACGGCGGTGGTCTCCAAGCTCGATGCCGCTCAGCGGGCCGGAGGTGTCCCGGCAAGTCCCGGAGGGGTCCTCAAGCTTGTCGCCACCACGCTCATGGCCACCGTCGGTGGTGCCGGTGGGCCGCTGCTGGGAACAGCCTTCCTCAAGGCCTCCCGCTCCTGTGAGGCCGCTACCTGGGGACCTGGGGACCTGGCTCGCGCCCTGGAGGAGGCCACCTCAGGGCTGGAGGCCCGGGGGCACGCCGCCAGCGGGGACAAGACCATGGCCGACGCCTGGCGCCCTGCGGCAGTAGCCGCCAGGGAAGCCGCCGATAGCGGGAAGGACGAGGTCGATGTCCTCGCCGCAGCCGCACAGGCAGCAGCCACGGGGGCCCAGGAGACCGAGCCCCTCCAGGCCCGTCGTGGTCGGGCCTCCTTCCTGGGGGAGCGCTCCTGCGGCCACCGTGATCCCGGAGCCCAGTCCTCCGCACTCATTCTTCAGGCCGCCCTCGATGCTGCCCGCGACCGCGCCGCCGACCCGATCCTGGTTGTCGAGCAGGCCTGACTCCACCGGCTCCGCCATGGCGGGCAGGCGCCTGGACCCGTTATGGTCCATTCGGTCACTCGAATGCCAACCCACCAAGGAGCCCCCATGGCAAGCACCTCCCACGCCGGCCGCATCCTCGTCCTCATCAAGCCCGACGCCGTCGAGCGTCGCCTCACCGGTGAGATCCTGCGTCGTATCGAGGCCAAGGGGTACACCCTGACGGCCCTGAAGGTCCTCACTCCCACCGAGCAGATCCTCGCCCAGCACTACGCCGAGCACGTGGACAAGCCCTTCTACCCCGGCGTCGTGGAGTACATGACCTCCGGCAACGTGGTGGCCGCGGTCGCCGAGGGGCAGCGCGTCGTCGAGGGCGTGCGCAGCCTCATGGGCCCCACCGACCCCACCACGGCCGCACCCGGCACCATCCGCGGAGACCTGGGACGCGACTGGGGCACCCCCGCCATCCTCAACCTCGTCCATGGCTCGGACAGCGACGAGTCCGCAGCCCGAGAGATCGCCATCTGGTTCCCCGAGCTGGCCGACTGACCCGCAGCCCCTCCCGCAGGGCGCCTGACGCGCGACACGAGACGACGGTGGTGCGCCTCCTGAGAAGGAAGGCGCACCACCGTCGTCTCATGTGGCCGGCGCGAGCCGATGAGGCCCCGCTCAGGCCTGCTCGGCCCTCCTAAGGACCTCCTTGAGGGGGACGCGGGCACCGGTGCGGGTGACGGCCCTGGTGTAGATCGCCGCCGCCACACGCACCAGCAGCGGCAGGAAGACCAGCGCGAGCCCCAGGGCGATCAGCTGCTCGGTCCAGGAGGAGACCCCCAGCACCAGGCGCGCCGGCATCATGAAGGGGGCGAAGGGCGGCACGTAGGACAGGACCCGGAAGGTCATGCTGTTGGTGTCCCCGGTGGCCATCAAGAAGCTCAGGACGTAAGGGACCATCGAGAGCATAACCAGGGGCATGCTCACCGAGCTGACGTCCTCCTGGCGGCTCACGAGTGAGGCGGCGGCCCCGAAGGCGACCGCGAAGATCGCGTAGCCCACGATCATCCACACGATCATCGCGACGAGCACGCCGTCCAGGTTGAGACTGATGTCCGGCATGACGCCCGTTGCCTTCGCGGCGATGACCCCGGCCACGGCGACAGCCCCCGTGGTCAGGACCGAGGCGATACCGATCCCCAGGATCTTGCCGGCCAGCAACGAGCTGGGCCGCACGCAGGCCAGGAGGATCTCCACGATCCGGCTCGACTTCTCCTCCACCACCCCCTGGGCGATGAACTGGCCACCGCCCATGATGGCGAACAGCAGCAGGACGTCAATCGTCATGAGGATCGCGTAACGCGAGCCGAACTCTGCCGAATCGCGCTGAGGGGCGTGGAGCGCCTTCACCTCGGGCTTGGCGGCACTGAGCTGGGAGGCCACCTGAGCGGGGTCGCCTCCCAAGGACGCGATCTGCTGGCCCAGAGCCGACTGCTGAAGGTAGGCCGTGACCCCCGAGACGACCGCGTCGTCGGCCGACTTCTCCACCGTGATGGTGGGAGTCGAGCCGGAGACGTCCAGGACCATGTCCACGTGCGGCGTGCCCTCTGGGGCGTCGTCGGCCAGGACGTCCTTGGCCTGGTGGGCCGAGACATCAACGAGCGTGATCGTCTCCCCGTTGGATGCGGCCACCTTGTCCAGCCCGGTGGCCTGGGTGAGAGTCACGCCCTTGAGCCCGACCCGATAGGCCTGGTCCTGGCCGGCGGTGTAAAGCTTGACGCCGACGATGCCGCCGACGGCGGCAATGAGCAGCACCAGGGTCAGGATGATGGTCGACTTCTTCAGCAGGTGCGCCCGCAGCTCCCGGCCGGTGACCAGGGCGATCTCCTGACGGCGAGTGATGGGGGTGGTCCGGTCGCTCATCAGTGCGCCTCCTTCGTCTCGTTGGTGTCTGCGGTTCCCTCGTGGGAGGTGGTGGTCAGAACCTCTCGGAAGATCTCGGTGAGCCGGTGGCGCACCGGGCCGAGCTCGCGCACCGTCCCCAGGCGCTGGGCGGCGCTCAGCAGCGCCTGCTCATCGGCTCCCGCCGCGGTGATGACCAGACGGCCGGCATCATCGAGCTCGACCGTGGGGGCGGGCAGTTCAAGGAGGCCGCCTCCACCGGTGGGCTCCCCGCGGCCTGCTCGACGACGACTCGCCACCGGGGCGTCTCGGTGGCCTGCAGCTCGGGAATCGTGCCGTCGGCCACGAGCCGGCCTGAGCGGATGATGACCACTCGGTCGCACAGGCGCTCGACGACATCGAGTTGGTGGGAGGAGAAGAGGGTGGGCACGCCTGCGGCCGCCCGCTCCAGGAGGACCTGGCTCATGACGTCCACGGCCACCGGGTCCAGGCCGGAGAAGGGCTCATCGAGAATGAGCAGCTCGGGGTCGCTCACCAGTGCGGCGGCCAGCTGGACGCGCTGCTGGTTGCCCAGCGACAGGCTCTGCACCTCGTCGCCGCGGCGCCCCTCCAGGCCCAGACGCTCGGTCCACCGCTCTGCAGCCGCCTTGGCGGCGGAGGCGGACAGCCCGTGGAGGCGGGCCAGGTAGACGAGCTGCTCGGCCACCTTCATCCGGGGGTAGAGACCGCGCTCCTCGGGCATGTAGCCGATGGTGCGTCGGATGGCGGCGTCCACGGGGGCGCCCATCCAGGTCACGGCGCCGGAGTCGGCGGCGAGCACCCCCATGACGATGCGCATCGTGGTGGACTTGCCCGCCCCGTTAGAACCGACGAAACCGACGATCTCGCCGCGGTCCAGGGACAGGGAGAGATCATCCAGGGCCTGAAGGCTTCCGAAGCGTTTGGACAGGCGGGACAGTTCGAGCATCGTGGCTCCTTCGGGTTCGGGGACGGGGCGACAGGGCCGGTCGAGCGGGTGCATGAGCCCCGTACCCGACCGCCTTAATATGGAAAGTCTGCTTGTCTATCGCGGTCATGTCAAGTCCCTTTGTCGTGCCTGTCCCCGCCTCAACCGCCCGCGCTGTTAGGGTGGCACCCGTGCACCTCAAGACGTTGACGATCAAGGGATTCAAGTCCTTCGCCTCGTCAACCACCCTCCGCCTGGAGCCCGGCATCACCGCGGTGGTCGGCCCCAACGGCTCCGGCAAGTCCAATGTCGTCGACGCCCTGACCTGGGTGATGGGTGAGCAGGGCGCCAAGAACCTGCGCGGTGGCTCCATGGCCGACGTCATCTTCGCCGGCGCCGGCTCCCGCCCGGCCCTCGGGCGCGCCGAGGTCTCACTGACCATCGACAACACCGACGGCGCCCTGCCGATCGACTACACCGAGGTCACCATCTCGCGCACCCTGTTCCGTGGCGGCGGGTCGGAGTACCGCATCAACGGCAGCCCGTGCCGCCTCCTCGACGTCCAAGAGCTCCTCAGTGACACGGGCCTGGGCCGCCAGATGCACGTCATCGTCGGGCAGGGGCAGCTCGATGCGGTCCTGAGCGCCACGCCTGAGGACCGCCGCGGCTTCATCGAGGAGGCCGCCGGCGTCCTCAAGCACCGCAAGCGCAAGGAGCGCACCCTTCGCAAGCTGGAGTCCATGGCCGCCGACCTCGCCCGCGTCGCCGACCTCACCCAGGAGCTGCGCCGCCAGCTCGGCCCCCTGGCCCGGCAGGCCGCCATCGCCCGGCGCGCCCGGAGCATCCAGGTCGAGGTCCGTGACGCCACCGCCCGGCTCCTGGCCGACGACGTCGTCCAGGCCCAGTCCCTCCTGGAGGCCGGTGACGAGGACAAGGAGGCCCTGGCCCGGCGCCGCAGCGCCGTCGAGGAGGCCGAGCGCGTCGCCAGGGCCCGCCTGAGCGAGCTGGCCGCCATCGAGACCACCTCCGCCCAGCGCCTCGCCCGCGCCGGCGGCATCTGGGAGGAGCTCACCGGCGCGGCCCAGTCCCTCGGGGCGCTCGCGGACGTGGCCGGCGAGCGGATCCGGCTCCTGGCCTCCGCCCCGGCCCCGAGCCACGGCACCGATCCTGAGGAGCTCGAGCGGCGGGCCGAGGCTGCGGGCCGGGAGGAGGCGGAGCTCGCCGACACCCTCGAGGCAGCCCGCACCGCGCTCAGCGACGCCACCCGGGTGCGTACGGACGCGGAGACCGCCGAGAAGGCAGCCGACCAGGAGCTCTCAGCGGCTCAGCGTCGTGTCTCAGACAGACGTGAGACCATCGCCCGGGCCGGTGGGCGCGTCGCCTCGGCCCGCAGCCGCCACGAGGCCAGCCTGGCCGCCCTCGAGCAGGCGCGCAGCGCGCTGCGCGCCGCCGAGGCCCGCGAGGACAGCGCCCGGGCCGCCCTGGCTGAGGCCGGGGGAGAGGCGGAACCGGCGCAGGCGGCCGCCGGTGGTGCGCGGGACGCCGTCGTTCCAGCGCAGGTACCTGCCGAGGGCGGCGCGGCTGCCGACGCGGCGGTGCGGGCTGCCGCTGTGCACGACGAGGCCGCACGCCACCTGGCCCAGGCCCGTGAAGCGGTCGCGGCCGCGACTGACGCCCGCCGGGAGGCGGCCTCCGACCGGGCCACGTGGACCGCCAGACGCGACACCCTGGCCATCTCCTTGCGTGGCCAGGACGGCACGGCCGCGCTGCTGCAAGCCGGTATCGACGGTCTCCTCGGACCGCTTGCCGAGCACCTCAATGTTGAGCGCGGCTGGGAGAACGCCGTCGCCGCCCTCCTGGGAGCGCTCGCCGAGGCCGGCCTGGCCACAGATGCTGAGGCGGCCCTGGCCGGGCTGGATCATGCCCGAAGCCAGGACCTCGGAGCGGTGCGACTGGTGCTGGCCGGCGACCCCTCACTGGGGGGCGCCGACGCCGATGATGAGGCCGACACCGATGATGAGGCGGAGCCGGCTCCCGTTGACGGGGCCCTGGCGGCCCGCGGCCTCGTCAGTTCCGCGCAGCCGGGGCGCCTCGAGCAGGTCCTGGACCGGCTGCTCAAGGACTCCTGGGTGGTGGAGGACCTCGAGGCCGCCAGGGCCCTGCGTGCAGAGCTGCCCGACGCCGTCGTGGCCACCCGCAGCGGCGACGTCCTGGCGCCCGGCTGGGTCGCCGGGGCCGGCCGGGGGGCCTCCTCGGTCCTCGAGCTCACCGCGGCCCACGAGGAGGCCGACGCTGAGGCCGCTGCCGCCGCACAGGCCGAGACTGAGGCCGACGCGGCCCTGGAGGAGGCCCGTCGCCAGGAGGACGCTGCTCGCCAGGCGCTCAGCGAGGCGCTGTCCGCCCTGCGTCAGGCCGACGCCGAGGCCGCCCGGGCTGCCGAGGCGATGGCCCGCCTGACCTCCGCCGCCCACGCCGCCTCCGAGGAGACCGGGCGTGCTCGCCGGGTGCTGGAGCGTGCCGAGGCCGAGACGGTCCAGCGCACCGCCGAGCTGGCAGCCGCCACTGCCGCACTGGCCGAGGTGGAGGGCGGGGATGAAACCGCAGAGGCTGCCGAGGGCGCCGACGGTACGGGCGTCTCGGGGAAGAGTGGTGCCGACAGCCTCGAGCGCGCTCTGGAGGCCGCCCGACAGGAGCGTGAGGCCGCTGCGGATGCTGCGCGCCAGGCCCGTGCCGCCGAGACCGATGCCAGGCTCGCCCTGCGCACGGCAGAGGAGCGCGAGCGCTCCAGCCGCGGGCGCGCCGACTCGCTGCGGGCGGCCGCACGGCGTGAACGCGACCAGCGCGCTGCTGCCGAGCGGGCCCAGCAGCGCCGCAGCGCCCAGCTGGCGGTCGCCACCCACGTGCGGGACCAGGCGCGCGCGGCCGCCGAGGCGGCGCGCACCAGTGTGCAGCAGGCGGCCGATGAGCGCGCGGCCATCGAGACCGAGCGCTCCCAGGCCCTGGCCGCCACCAACGAGGTTCGCGAGGAGATCGACCAGCTGACCAAGGAGCTGGGCAGTCTCACCGATGCCGCCCATCGCGAGGAGGTGGCCCGGGCCGAGCAGCGCATGCGACTGGAGGCTCTGGCGGAGCGCGCCATGAGCGAGCTCGGCCTGGAGTTGGACCCCCTCGTGGAGGAGTACGGACCGCACATGCTCGTCCCCGAGCTCAACGAGGAGGCTGATGCCGCCTGCGACCCTGGCTCCGCCGCGGAGCAGGACGCCGCTCAGGCGTCGGCCGGCGGCTCAGGCCATCTGGGCCGCCCCTACGTGCGTTCCGAGCAGGAGAAGCGCCTGGCCAAGGCCTCGCGCGATCTTGCCCGGCTCGGCAAGGTCAACCCGCTGGCCCTCGAGGAGCACGCGGCTCTGGAGCAGCGTCACCAGTTCCTGGCCGAGCAGCTGGCCGACCTCAAGCGCTCGCGGGACGACCTGCTGAGCATCGTCGAGGAGATCGACGCGCGAGTTCAGGAAGTCTTCGCCCAGGCCTACGAGGACACCGCCCGTCAGTTCGCCTCCGTCTTCGACCGGCTCTTCCCCGGCGGGGAGGGGCGGCTGGTGCTCACGGATCCCGATGACATGCTCACCACCGGCATCGAGATCGAGGCACGCCCCGCCGGCAAGAAGGTCAAGCGACTCTCCCTGCTCTCAGGAGGGGAACGCTCGCTGGCCGCCGTGGCACTCCTGGTGGCGATCTTCAAGGCACGGCCCTCGCCCTTCTATGTCATGGACGAGGTCGAGGCGGCCCTGGACGACACGAACCTGGGGCGGTTGCTGGAGATTTTCACCGAGCTGCGGCGCTCCAGCCAGCTCATCATCATCACCCACCAGAAACGGACCATGGAGGTGGCCGACGCCCTCTACGGCATCACGATGCGCGACGGGGTCACCAAGGCCGTCTCGCAGAGGCTGGCCCAGCCCGACCGCGGTACGGCTGTGACTCCTGATGTCTGAGTGAAACGTGATGGGAATGTGATAGACTGCTGGCAGCATGACGCTCGTTTTCAGATATGAGCCATTGTTGTGTCAGGAAGTTGTCAGGTTTTGTTGTTGATTGGACGACAAGTGCGTGCAAAGTCTGGTCAGATCGTAATTCGCAAGGCAGAATCCTAACTATGGGTGTCATGATTCTTCCCCTCGTTGTCGTGCTGGTTGCCGGCCTGCTTGTGCTCGGCATGGTTTGTGCTGAGCGCTTCCCGGTGCGCTCCTGGCCCTCACGCATTCGCAGCGTGGTCCGCAACTCCCAGGAGGTGCGCCTGGCGGAGCAGGACGTCGAGGTCGAGGTCGTGCCCCAGGAGGTCAGCCTGTCCGACCTCATGACGCGTGAGGGGCCGGCGGCCTACGCCGGCACCGAGGGCTTCGGAGGGCTGGTCGGCGTCGTCGGAAAGGCGATGGACGCTGCCGAGAGGACTCGTGGCTCCGCCGGCGCCCGGCGTCGCGCTCAGGCGCACGAGCCGGCAACCGGTGGTCTGTCGCAGTCTCAGAGTTGAGTAGCGGCGGTCGTCTCGTGAAATACTGCGGTCAACGTTTTTTCACGACTATGCGATGCCGCGATGACGCTACTTCTCGATGAAATCCTGGCCGTGGGAGATTGCCGCTCCGATACCCTCTCGCACTTTCTCCCACTGTCCTAGAGCCGCCTCGGTCTCAGGGCGATACGGCTCAATGGGCATTGCCGCTACGACGGCGGCCCGTCCTGCAGCACGTCAACAGGCGTGCTGCAGTTTTCTTCATGCCACAGCTGCGTCGCACGCCGATAACCCCCATGCCATCGTGCCGTCCGCGGGCGAGAGGCGACCCGGGCAGGCCGACCCCGCCACAGGGAGCCCATGATCGGGCATGATGGGCCCATGGAACCGATCCTCATCGTTCTCGGCATCATCCTGATCATCGTCATCGGAGGAGGGCTGTGGCTCTACGCCGGCCGACGGCGGGGCCAGGTCTCTGACGAGATCAGCGCCCACCAGCCGATGTCCGTGGAGGACCTTCTGCCCTCGGAGGGCGAGGACACCGATGAGGATGCGGAAGGGGCGGGCGCCGCCAAGCCGGCTGCGACGCTTGAGTCCCCCGAGTCCATCCCCGGACGCATGCAGCGCCTGCGCGCCCGCCTGGCCGGTGCCGGCGGCTTCGGCAAGGCGGTCCTGTCCGTCCTGTCCCGAGGAGACCTCACCGAGGAGGACTGGGAGGAGATCGAGGACACCCTGCTCACCTCCGACCTCGGCATCGAGGTGACCACCTCCCTCATGGACGAGCTGCGCACCCAGGCCAAGGTTCTGGGAACCTCCGACCCCGAGGCGGTCCGCACTGTCCTGCGCGCCGAGCTGCTCAAGCTCGTCGACCCCTCCCTGGACCGCTCCCTCAACCTGGAGCGCCCCACCCCGGCCGAAGGGGCCCAGGGCAAGCCTGCGGCAGCCATTCTCATGGTGGGGGTCAACGGCACCGGCAAAACCACCACCTGTGGCAAGCTCGCCCGCGTCCTGGTGGCTCAGGACAAGACCGTCGTCCTGGGAGCGGCCGACACCTTCCGCGCCGCGGCGGCCGAGCAGCTGAGCACCTGGGGCGAGCGCGTGGGCGTTGACGTCGTGCGCTCCGAGAAGGAGGGCGCCGACCCCGCCTCAGTCGCCTACGACGCAGCCCGTGAGGCCGCCGCCCAGGAGGCGGACGTCGTCGTCGTCGACACCGCCGGGCGCCTGCAGAACAAGGCCGGCCTCATGGATGAGCTGGGCAAGATCAAGCGCGTCATGGAGAAGATCGCCCCGGTCGGCGAGATCCTCCTGGTGCTGGACGCCACCACCGGCCAGAACGGCATGCGTCAGGCCCAGGTCTTCTCCGAGGCCGTGGGCGTCACCGGCATCGTGCTCACCAAGCTCGACGGCACCGCCAAGGGCGGCATCGTCGTCACTGTCCAGAAGGAGCTGGGCGTGCCCGTCAAGCTCGTGGGCCTGGGGGGAGGGCGCCGACGACCTGGCCCCCTTCGACCCGGAGGGCTTCGTCGACGCGCTGCTGGGCTGAGCCCGCGAACCGACGCCCCAGCACTACTCGATGATCCACCCCTTCTGGGCGGCGATGTGCACCGCCGCGGCCCGGGTGGGGGCTCCGGTCTTGGCCATGGCCTGGGACAGGTGGTTCCGGGTGGTTCCCTCCGAGAGATGGACCCGCTGGGCGACCTCGGAGACAGTGGCGCCGTCGGCCGCCGCCTGAAGAACCTCGGTCTCCCTGGCGGTCAAGGGGGAGTCCCCGAAGATGAGCGAGTCGGCGGCCAGCGCCGGGTCGACGACTCGCAGCCCGGCATGGACCCGGCGCACCGACTCGGCCAGCTCGGTGGCCGGGGCGTCCTTTGACGACGAAGCCGTGGGCCCCGGACTGAATGGCGCGCCGCAGGAATCCGGGACGCCCGAAGGTCGTCACGATGAGGACCCTGGTGGCCGGCAACCGCTCCAGGAGACTCGCGGTCGCGCTCAGCCCGTCGGTGCCGGGCATGTCAACGTCCATGAGGACGACGTCGGGCCGGTGCTCGAGCGCGACGGGCAGAACATCGTTCCCGTTCCCGACCTGGGCGACGACCTCGATGTCGGTCTCCAGGGCGAGCAATGCGGCCAGCGCCCCGCGCACCATGGCCTGGTCATCGGCCAGCATCACTCGGATCATCGCTCAGCTCCGTCTACTCAAGGTTCCTCAGCGCCGACGACACGAGTGCTCGCCGGAGTTCGGGGTGCCCGACCGGCTCACCGGCTCGCGTCGGGCGCCATAGGTGAGGATAGACGGCGGGCGCGCACCCTCAGGACGGTGCCGCTGCCATGCGAGGGCGTCTCGATGGTGAGGTCGGCGCCGTTGTCCTGACAGCGCTGGCGCAGTCCCTCCAAGCCGTGACCGTCACCGGCGGCGGCCGAGTTCAGCCCGATACCGTCGTCGGCCACCTCAATGGAGTCGGCGCTCAGCGCCACCCTGCAGTGCGAGGCGTGGGCGTGGCGCACGATGTTGGTGACGCCCTCTCGCACCACCCAGGCGAAGAGCTCGCGCAGCTCGGGATCGACGATCTCGACGGTCAGCGGGAGGTCTGCACGGACACCGGCAGAGGTCAGGACGTTCGTGGCGCGAGCCAGCTCGCCGGCCAGGCTCAGCTCACGGTAGCTGTTGACGGTGGCGCGCACGTCGGCCAGGGCAGAACGTGCCAGGGACTGAACCTCGGTCAGCTCCGCCTTGGCCTGATCGGGGGCGCCATCGACGAGCCTGGTGGCGAGCTCGGTCTTCAAGGCGATGACCGTCAGCGAGTGCCCCAGGATGTCATGCATGTCCCGGGCCATGCGGTTGCGCTCCTCGTTGATCTCCAGCTCGTGGGTGCGCTGCTCCAGAACGCGGGCCACCCGCCGCTGCTCCATGATGTAACGCCCGAAGACGCAGGCCCCGCCCGCACCGAGCAGAGCGATCCAGGCGCCTTCACTTGCGGACCAGGAGGGACTCATCCTGGGAACGAGGAACAGCGTGCCGGCGAGGATCGCAATGGGCCCGATGGACGCCCGCCAGGGCAGGGAGAAGGCCAGGACAACGGCCAGGAAGACCACCAGCTGCAGGCTCTGAGGGCCCACGCCGAGGGCAGCCCCGATCGCTGTGAGCGCGCCGATCACGATGAGCAACGCACTCAGGCGGCCGGGCCACGTCAGACCCAGCCGCACCCGCCTGACGGCGAGCGAGCAGGCGGCATACAGACACGCGCAGGAGACGATGGCACTGGCGGCGCCCCACACCCCGCCGCTGGATCCTCGGGTCAGCCCCTCCCTGACGACCGGAACCATGGAGGCGGCCCACGCGATCCCCCAGCCAGCCGCCACAACGCGGGTGCGGCGAGCCCGCGCCTCGTCAGGGGACAGGGCGCGGGCTTTCATGACCCTGATGGTACTCACGGTCTCACACCCGGGCGGTGTCGCGGCCCATCCTCCAGGCGGCCCCGCCCAGGAAGACGGCGAGCCAAGTCAGCACGTTGACCACCCACCACCAGGAGAAGCTCTCGGCACCCATGGGCCACAGCGCCAGGTTGTGCAGCCCGTACATGGGGGTGAAGCTGCCGATGCGATCCATGGTGGATCCCGGCGTCAACGGGATGAACATGCCGCCGAGAAAGGCGAGCAGGGCCATGAGCGGGCCAACCACCTGCATGGCGTTATCCGAGGGCAGGAGGTAGCCGACGAACAGTCCGAAGGCGACGAAGACCAGGGAGCCCAGCCAGATGATGAGAGCTGAGGAGATCCAGGCCCTCGCCGGCATCTGCGCGTGACGCAGGGGGCCGCAGGCGTAGACGGCGCCGATGGCCAGAGCGCTGATGAGCATCCCCACGATCGCCTTGGCGGTGATGTAGGCGATGGGCTTCAGCGGCGTCAGACGTAGCTGGCGGCTCCATCCCGAGGCCCGCTCGGTGCTCACGGCCGCTCCTGCCCCGGTGGTGGTCATGAGGGCGCCGTATAGGGCCATGCCGATCATCATGTTCGCTACGACGTTGCCGTTGCCGTAGGCATGGCGGAGTAGTCGGTGGTGGTGAACATGAGGAAGAAGGCCACCGGAAGAACGATCGAGAAGATGACGGAGCGACGGTTGCGCAGGCGCCGGCGCGCCTCGAGTGACAGCAGGGGAAGGCTCAACCCTCCCAGCGGGGGCGTGGTCCGGGAGGACAGATCGAGGCGCGTGACTACTGATGAGGCGGAGGAGGACGAGGAGGACTGAGAAGAGGACATTGCGGTTCCGATGGAGGACGTGGACGGGAGGGTGACGGTGCTGCTGGGGCGGGAGGAACGGCTCATGCTGACGCTCCGGCATTAGGAGTGGAGGCGCTGTCGCTGGTCAGGGCCACGAAGGCGTCCTCCAGGCCTCGGCTGGTGATCTCCAGATCCTTAGCCAGGTGATCGCTAAGCAGGAGCGCGGCAACGGCGTCGGTGTCGGTCGAGCTCAGGGCGAGCGTGCTGCCCAGGATCTCGACGTCGTGGATCCGGCCACGGGCCTGCAGATCGGTCAGGGCGCCGTGCAGCTGCTCGGGTGTGCAGGTCAGGGTGGCTCGCAGGAGCGGCCGCTCACGGAGGCGCGGATCTCCGCGGCGGTGCCGTCGGCAATGATGCGCCCATGACGCATCAGGACGATCCGGTCGGCGAAGGCGTCGGCCTCCTCGAGGTAGTGCGTGGCGAAGACGATGGTGCGCCCGCGCTCGGCGTCGGCGTGGATGGCCTCCCAAAAGCTGCGGCGCCCTTCGACGTCCATGCCTGTGGTCGGCTCATCGAGGATGAGCAGTGCCGGGTCGCTCACGAGCGCCATGGCGAAGCGCAGGCGCTGCTGCTGGCCCCCGGAGCACTTCTTGACGATGCGTGAGGCGAAGTCGGTGACGCCGGCGCGGTGCATGGCCTCCTCGGCGTCGATTCTGTGGGAGAAGAGACTCGCCGTCAGCTGCACCGTCTCACGCACGGTGATGTCGGGCAGGAGACCGGCGGTCTGCATGACTGCGGCGACCAGGCCCCGGTCGACCGCTTGGCGCGGGCTCATCCCGAAGACTCTCGCATCGCCGTTGGTGGGGCGGCTCAGTCCCAGGATCATGTCGATCGTCGTCGTCTTGCCTGCGCCGTTGGGGCCCAGGAGGGCGACGACCTCGCCGGGGCGGATGGTCAGGTCGACACCGTTGACGGCGGTGACGTCACCGAAGGACTTGTGCAGATCGGTCAGTCGGACGGCGTCCATGTGGTCCGTCCGGGGGTCTTCCGTGACGGTGGCCTCCCGGACGGTCCGAGGCGTTGCTGTGCTCATGGCTCAAGACTCGCCCCGCGTCGGCTGCGGTCCATGGCCCATCGGTCATCACCTGCTCATGACATATCTCAGGGGTCACCGGGTGGTGAAATACGGCGGAATACCGGGAGAAAACCTGTGTTCGAGGTGGAGGGGGGCCGGGACCCTGGGACATGACGCGGGGGAACGTATCCGGCTGGAGAGTGTGGGGTCAGTCCCGGTCCGGGCGCGGGGGAGAGGACGGGCCCCTCTTGCCGCTATCCTGGGTCGCAGTCGAGGTGAGCGCCATGGCCCATGGGCCTGGACGCTCCACCCTCACCCGCCCTGAAGTCTCCCGACCAACGCGCCCGAAGGCGCCAGGAAGGACCATCGCGTGTTCGGCAACCTCTCCGATCGCATCACCGCCTCCTTCAACCAGCTGCGCGGCAAGGGTCGTCTCACTGAGGCCGACGTCAACGCCACGGTCACCGAGATCCGCCGCGCCCTCCTGGAGGCTGACGTCGCCCTGCCCGTGGTGCGCGCCTTCACCGCAGCGGTGCGCGAGAAGGCGGTCGACGCCGCCCGCTCTCAGGCCCTCAACCCGGGCCAGCAGGTCGTCAAGATCGTCAACGAGGAGCTCATCGAGGTCCTGGGAGGCCAGACCCGGGAGATCCACTGGGCCGACCGCGGCCCCACGATCATCATGCTCGCCGGTCTCCAGGGTGCGGGTAAGACCACCCTGGCCGGAAAGCTCGGACGCTGGCTGCGCGACCAGGCAAGCGCGTCCTGCTGGTGGCCTCCGACCTCCAGCGCCCCAACGCTGTGACCCAGCTGAGCGTCGTCGCCGAGCGCGCCGGGGTGCACGTGTGGGCGCCCGAGCCCGGCAACGGCGTGGGCGACCCGGTGGCGGTGGCCCGCTCCGGTGTCGAGCACGCGCGTACCAGCGGTTACGACGTCGTCGTCGTGGACACTGCCGGCCGCCTGGGTGTGGACGCTGAGATGATGGACCAGGCGATCCGCATCCGCGATGCGGTCTCCCCCCACGAGATCCTCTTCGTCCTGGACGCCATGGTCGGTCAGGACGCCGTCAACACCTCGGTCGCCTTCCGCGACGGTGTCGGCTTCACCGGCGTGGTCCTCTCCAAGCTCGACGGCGACGCCCGCGGTGGTGCGGCCCTGTCCGTGCGCGGCGTGACCGGCGCCCCGGTCCTGTTCTCCTCCACCGGTGAGGGCCTGACCGACTTCGAGCGCTTCCACGCCGACCGCATGGCCTCGCGCATCCTGGACATGGGTGACCTGCTCACTCTCATCGAGCAGGCCGAGCGGACCATGGACCGCCAGGAGGCCGAGGACGCCGCCGCCAAGCTCGCCAAGGGAACCTTCACCCTCGACGACTTCCTGGGACAGCTGCGCCAGATCCGCAAGATGGGCTCCATGAAGAAGCTCTTGGGCATGATGCCCGGGATGGGGCAGATGCGTGAGGCTCTGGACAACTTCGATGAGCGCGAGGTCGACCGCATCGAGGCGATCGTGTGCTCCATGACGCCCGCCGAGCGCAAGGACCTGTCGATCCTCAACGGCTCTCGCCGCAGCCGTATCGCTAAGGGCTCGGGGACTACGATCCAGGCCGTCAACGAGCTCGTGGACCGCTTCGAGCAGGCCAAGAAGATGATGGAGGCCATGGCCTCTGGCGGCATGGGCGGACTCGGTGAGGGCGGTCCCATGCCTGGCATGGGGTCGCTGCCTGGCATGGGCAAGCACTCCAAGGCTCGTCAGGCCCCCAAGGCCAAGCGCGGCAAGGGCGGCAAGAAGGGCCGCAGCGGCAACCCCGCCAAGGCCGCCCGTCAGGCCAAGGAGGCGGCGGCCGCCAAGCAGGCAAAGATCGAGGGCGGGCAGGGGACTGCGCCCGCAGCCGGCTCCTCCTTCGGGCTCGGCGGCGGCCAGGCCGACGCCTCCGGATACGGGATCATGCCTCAGGCCCAGCCGCAGGCCCAGGCCGGTGCGCAGCCCTCGGGCGACGACGTCGCTGACGCCATGAGCGCCCTACCCGAGGACCTGCGCCGCCACCTCGGACTGTAGTTCAACGGCTTGTCGCGCCTGTGAGTCGAGCTGCGGATTCGGGCATCGTCGGATCCGCCGGAGGTGGGTCAGTCGTCAGGAGATGGGACGGTCGCGCCCTCGATGACGGTGCCCTGGTGGAACACCGCCTGCCAGGTCGAGTCCCGGCGACGATAGAGCGTGGATCTCCGGGTGACGCGACTCGGCGTACGTAAGGTATAGAGGACCTGGACGACGTCGTCGGCAAGGAGACGGGACTCGGCCTCCTCGATTCGGTACCCATCGGCAAGGGAGTCCGCATGCGTTCCGTCCAAGCGTCCCAGGACGATCTCCTTGACCTCGCTGCGGCTGTAACGTTGTCCCGAAGCGCCGACCTCGTTGAAGTCTTCCGCGATCTGCTCATCGAAAGAGCGGGCGTCCCAGATCAGCTCCGGGTGGTGGAAGATCGGTTCTCGTCGGATCAGTTCATGCCACTGTGATGAGCTCTCCATCCCTTACCTCTCGTCGCGATGTCGACGGCTTGGATGTGACTGGGCTATAGCCAGCCGTTGGTCTCGGCGGTGCGGGCCGCCTCGGTGCGGTTACGGGCGTGGGTCTTGGCGATCGCCGAGGACAGGTAGTTGCGTACCGTGCCCTCACCCAGGCTCAGCCGCGTCGCGATCTCTCGGGCATCCGCACCCGTGGCCGCCGCCAGCAGAACCTCCTTCTCCCGCTCGGTGAGGGGGTTCGGCCCGAGCAGCACCGACTCCTGGGCGAGCTCGGGGTCGATAACCCGCAGGCCCGCGTGAACCTTGCGGATCGCCTCGGCCAGCGTCTCGGGAGGGGTGTCCTTGACGATGAAGCCCGCAGCCCCTGCCTCCATGCCCCGTGAGAGATAGCCCGGGCGACCGAAGGTCGTCACGATGAGGCACCGGCACGGCAGATCCGAGTCGACGACCTCGGCGGTGGCCGCCAGCCCGTCGCGCCCCGGCATGTCGATATCCACCAGGGCAACGTCCACGGTGTGCTCGCGCACTGCGTCCAGGACCTCGTCGCCCCGCCCCACCTGGGCCACGACCTCCAGATCGCTCTCGAGCCCCAGGAGCGTCGCCAGAGCACCGCGCACGAGTGCCTGGTCATCGGCGATGAGCACGCGGATCGGGCTCACGGCAGCCTCACCTCCAGTCTGGTTCCGCCGGTTGTCACACCAGCGGAGTCTGTCGTGCCGGCGCCGGATGAGTCAGTGCGAGGGGTGAGTGGACTAATGATGGTGAGGGAACCGTCCTCCTGCTCGCAACGGGCACGCAGGCCCGCCAAGCCGTTGCCGGGCTGGTCACCGGTCAGGCCAACTCCGTCATCGCTGACCCGCAGCAGCCCCGGCTCCAGATGCACTGCCACAGTGGCCGCCTTCGCGTGCCGGACGACGTTCGTGGTGGCTTCACGCAGGGCCCATGCCATGAGGGCACGCTGACGCTCAGGAATGTCCTGGGCGCTGCCGGTCACATCCACATGGATCCGGGCGGCGCTCAAGACGGTACGCGTGGCCTCCACCTGGCTGGCCAGGTCCGGGGACCGCAGGCGTGTCACCGTGGAGCGCACGTCGGCAAGGGCTCCACGGGCCAGGGTGATGACCTCGTCGAGCTCTCGGGAGGCGGCGGCCGGGTCACGCTCGATGAGCCGGCGGGCGACCTCGGCCTTGAGAGTGAGCACCGTCAAGGAGTGCCCCAGGATGTCGTGGACGTCGCGCCCGAGCGCCTCTCGCTGGGAGACAAGGGCGAGCTCGCGCTCGGCGGCTGTTCTGCGCTCCTGAAGCTCCAACGCGATGCGGGCGATGATGATGGTCAGTCCCGATAGTGCTGCGCCCAGCCCCAGCCAGCGCGACTCCGAATGCGTGTTCCATGCCAAAGAGGTAGCCGTCAAGATAACGACCGCGGTGATGACGGTCGGGATTCCCCGACGCAGCGTCGTGGAGAACAGGACCAATGAGCACAAGAAGGGGAAGAAGTAAGCGGTCCACCAGCCCAGAGCCGGCAGTGCCAGCACAGCGAAGACAATCAGGGCCGCCAGTTTGCCCAGAAGGACGCGAATCGGGAGATCAGGCAGAGGTTTCCCTGCCCGCACCACGTGGGGGTCCTGTGTGGAGAAGGCCCAGACGTAGGTGACGATGAACCCCATGACTCCGGTGATTCCCAGCAGGCGCTGCCACTGGGCGAAGGAGCCGAGGAGAAGCTGGACGAGGGGAATGACCAGGCAGAACACCCACACCGTGGCGTCCCAGACGATATGACGGCGATAGCGGTGCCAGGGGCGGGAACGGGACCGCCCTGCCCCAGACGATGATGCCGTCAGGTCGGCTGAGTCATGCAGAGGCTGCGGCATGGCTATCTCTGGTCTCACCGGCGCCTGGTCGCCCGACGTCGGGCCCCGATCACCAGCAGCCCGAAGATGAGTGTCCACACCACCAGGTTAGCCAACGGCATCCACAATGGGTCCTGAACACCCGCTTGCCGATCCGGCACGTAGGCCCACCCCCTCACCCAGCGGCCACCTGGCCAGCGCCGTTGCTCCGTACATCGGGGTGAAGCGACTGATCGTCAACAGTGTGTGGCTCAGGGGCATGAAGGCGTTGCCGATGAAGGCGAACAAGGAGACCAAGGAGGTCGCGATACCGATCGATGCCGAGGACGGCAGCCACATCCCGGCGGCCAGCCCCCACAGGACGAAGGGCAGAACCCCGATCAGGCAGATGAGGGGACTGACGACCCAGACCCAGCCCTCCATCCGCGAGTCCGTCAGTGCCCCGGCGGCGAGCACGACGACAACGGGAAGAGCCGCCGTTCCCACCGCGGTGCCGGTCTTGACCACCAGGTAGCCGCGCAGGCCCCGGGAGGTGACCGCCATCTGCCGGCCCCAGCCCGCCGACTGCTCGACAGCGGCCGCCGCCGAGGCGCTCGTGGCACCCAGACAGGCACTGAAGGAGGCCATCGCAAGCATCACCGAGGCCGAGACATTGCCGTGGGCGTGCGGGCCATAGTCCCCGGCGGAGGCGTTCAACCGACCGAAGACGAGTACATCGCCAGAGGGAAGGTGACGACGAAGAAGAGGTTGGCGGGCTCGCGCAGGCTCCGAAAGAGGTCCAGCCAAAGGTAGGTCAGGACAGGGCGCGCGGACCTGAGCCTTCCCGGGCGAGGTGATCGGCCTGCGAGCTTGCCCGCGTCGGGATCGACAGGGGAGTCGGATGCTGAGGAATCAGAGGGTGTCTGGGATGTCGCGGTCATGATGCGGCCTCATTGCTGGTGGTGATGGCGGTCGGGGTGAAGGGTGTGGGCTCAGGCCTCTATGGGGCTGCCTCATCAGAGCCGTCGGAGGTCAGAGCGGTGAAGACCTCGTTGAGGCTCGCGGCACCGATACCCAGGTGCTCGGCGGGGGTGGCGCTCAGCAGCCAGCGGGCAACGGCATCGGAGTCCGTCGTGCGCAGCTCCACGTGGTCACCGTGGACGACCGTGTGCCCGATGCTGCCGGCCGCGGGGCAGTCGGCCAGGTGCTGAACCAGTAACTCCTCGGAGAGCCCGGGCCAGGTGGCGGTCACCAGGGCGCCATCGCCCAGGGCCCGGATCTCATCGACGCTGCCGTCGGCGACCAGGCGGCCGTGGGCGATGATGACGATGCGATCGGCGAAGGAGGCCGCCTCCTCCAGGTAGTGGGTGGCGAACAGGATGGTGAGACCTCGCCGGGTCTGGGTGCGCATCGTCTCCCAGAAGGCGATCCGGGCGCTGACGTCCATGCCGGCGGTGGGCTCGTCCATCACGAGGATGTCGGGGTCTGGCAGCAGAGCAAGGGCCAGGCGCAGGCGCTGGCGCTCGCCTCCCGAGCAGCGGCTCACTCTGCGGGTGAGGAGCTGGCCAAGATTCGCCTGGTCGACGACGTCGTCGAGCCTGGAAGCGTGCGAGATGCTGTCGCAGTGCCGGGGTCCCATCGAGGCCACGACCCGTAGGGTCTCCCCGACGGTGAAGTCGTCCAGGAGACCGCCGTCCTGGAAGATGACACCAACGCGACCTGCCTGGACCGCCCGGTCGGGGGAGGTCCCCAGAAGCTCGATCGTCCCGGCGTCGGGCTGGGTCAGCCCCAGGACCATGTCGAGGGTGGTGGACTTGCCCGCGCCATTGGGCCCCAGGAAGGCAACCACCTCTCCGGACCGGATGGTCAGGTCAAGGCCGTTGACGGCGACGAGGCTGCCGAATGTCTTGCGCAGGCCACGGGAGTCAATCGCGGGGGCTGGAGCCGTGCGCCCGACCTGAGGACCGGAACCCGGGGAGTGAGTGGTGGCAGCTGCTGTGGTTCGGATCATGGCCCCAGGCTCGCGCCGCCCCACGGCTCCCGGTACTGAGCGCTGTCACTGAAGCCGCATGACAGGTGTCATATGACAGGGGCGCTGCGGTGGTGCACTGGAGCGCCCCGAGTTCCGCCTTGGGTGGATCACTCCTCGTTGCGAGGTCGATTCAGGATGAATCGCAGGAGCAGGGGGTAGACAACTGCTGCTACGAGGAGATAGGAGACGTACCCGAGTAGACCTGAACGAAAAGCATGAGGAATAATGAGGTAGGAGATTGGATTCATGAGTAGGACAGTTGGTACGACAACGGCGGCGGTGCCCCCAGAACTTAAGTATCTGTTCGCTATACTCATACATACTGACGCAATAACCCCTGGGAATGCGCCCAATGGAACGAGGAACCAGAGATAAGGGCCGATTCCAGTGTGCTGTATCATGTAGACATCTGCAACTCTGACACCCCCTGGGGTGATGTCCAAGACAGCGCAGCACCCCATACTGATGGCGATGAGTGCGGTGGTCGCCCAGGCAAAGATAATGGCGACTCTCCAAATTTCCCGTGACGTGACGCCTGCGAGCAGAAGAGGACGCTCTGTTCGGGTGAGTGTGAAACCAGTGGCGACACCTCCAATGATGAATAAAATGGTGCCATTGTAGACGTAGTTGACATGTCTTTGGTTCGCCAACAGGCCGATGGTGGGGATGGTGAAGGTGTACACCAAGAGTAATATCCAGAGGTGCAGATGAGGCCTCGCCAGTGCCTTGGCTATCTGGATCGCTCGACGCCACTCGCTTTCGAGGGAATGAGTGGTGGTGACTGGGTTCAGCGTTCCGACGGATTCTCTCACCGACTCGCTGCTCTTCTGGGCGGCGACTCGGCTCTGGAATGAAGGGTCCGTGAGTTTATGCATAGTTCTGCTCCTTCTAGGACCAGTACTCTCAGTAGAGAGAGATCTTTGAAAAGGCGGTGGATGTGTCTCAGTGAGCAGTGCTCGCCGTAGGGCCGGTGCTCGTCATATCCACGAGCGCATCAGTCAGCGATGCCAGCGGCGCGTCAGGGGCGGTGGCGGTGGCACGCAGCTCATCGGCGCTCGCCGCGGCGACAAGGCCGCCCTGCTGCAGCACGACGACGTCCTCCACAAGATCCTCAATGTCATCAACCTCGTGAGAAGAGATAATGATTGTGGGGCGATCCCGCACGTAGAGATCGAGCAGAGCGTTCCAGAACGTTCGCCTCACCACTGCATCCATACCCAGTTGAATCTCGTCCAGAAGCAGGACTGGGCAGTGGCACGCCAGAGCGAAGACTGCATCGAGCGCTGATCGCTGTCCCTGAGACAGGCGTGCCGGCACACTCTTCACCGAAACCTCGAACAGTCGAGGTACTGCTCGGCGTCCTGCCGGTTCCAATGTGGCCGAGTGGCCTCCCACAGCGCCAACGAATCCTTGACCGGTGCTCGTTCCAGCAGGCCCCTGCGGGTTCCCAGCAGGCAGATCGATGAGCGCGCCGCGGAGTCCTCAACTGCATTCAGCCTGGATGCGGAGACCGAGCCACGCGTGGGGCGGCGCATCCCTGCCGCAAGATCCAACAACGTCGACTTCCCTGAGCCGTTCCTTCCCAAGAGCCCGGTGATCGTTCCCGGCCTGAAGGTATGAGTAATGTTGTGCAGTGCCCAGTTGCCCCAACGATGCCTGTATCCGACGTCGGAGAAAGCGATGGAGAGTCCGTCATCCGCTGCGTTCCCCTCCCGAGTAGGACCGGAGCTCAAAGAAGCTGAGGCGGGGGTGGAAGGTGAGGAAGTGGTCATGATGCTCCTTAGTTTCTCTTAGGAGTATTTCGATGATGGTGGGTCGGTGGCGGTCATCGCAGCGGCGGTGTCCTCAGGATCAGCTGGCGGCAGGTGATGAATCCGAGAACAAGTGTCACTGCGATGAACTGAACAGAGAATGCGGTCAGCGATGAAAGTGGGGGGAGTGCTGGAAAGGCGATGGGGAACATGCGTCGAAAATGCGTAAGCGGCATGCTGTAGGCCGGAAGGCCAATCGAGAAGGCCGTTCCCGCGACTACCACGGCGACACTGCTGCACATCGGGTAGCGCAACTTGATGGCCCCCATCGATGCTCCGAGGAAATAGCTCAATGTGATGATAGCCGGCAGGAGCACCCATCTTATTGGGGCTGAGAAGTTGGACCAGATATTGGCGGGCTCGGCGGTCCCTCCGGCGATGATGAGCTCACAGCCGGCACAGATCAATGCGTAAGGGACGCTCATCACCAGCATCCGTCTTGCCGTTGATATGTGTGTTCTCCAGATGTCCCTCCCTGTCAAGCCTGCATATCGTTCGGCAAGTTCGCGAGAAGCCGTGTTCTCGCCGAAGAACAGCATGACGAGCGCCGGGACGGTGGAGATCACCAGAAGGACTGTTGAGTACGGATAGAACAGTCTGGCGTCATTGGACGTCAACCGCAGTGCCGTACTGACAAGAAGATTGACGGAGACGCCGAGGGTGAAGAGCCACAACAGCGCTCTTGTTGGTGTCCGCCTGAGATGGCTAAGAGTCGTCCGGTGGTGCGCGTCGTATGACGCGGCGGATGAGTCCGTCATGGTCGCTACGGTCATGCTGGCTCCTTGAACGGATTGATGGGCGAGTCCCTCAGGTAGGTTCGTGCTGCCTCGACCAGATCGTCATCACTCAGTCCCAGGACCCTCCCTGCGTGCAGAGCCGGGCCGAGAGAGTGGTGTCCACGTACGTGCGCGCCCGTTCGTTTCGCAGATGCTCGTAGGCGCCGTGCGCCACGAACATCCCGATGCCACGCCGCTTGACGACAAGCCCCTCGTCAACCAGGAGCGTGATGGCCTTGTTCGCCGTCGCCGGGTTGATGCGGTATCGGGTGGCGTACTCAGTGGTGGAGGTGAGTCGATCCCCGTCCGAGAGATCCCCGGAGAGGATCTGGGTGCGGACCTCCTCTGCGATCTGGAGGTAGATAGGGGTTGAGTCCTCGAAATGGCGCGACATCCGGATCACCTCCTATTCGCAGTGTTGATCTGCCCGGCTGGAGACGGTCATCCAGACGGGAGTAGTTCGTTGGTTCATTAGTCGACTAATGAACCAGAGAACCTTGGGGGTGTCAACCTGTGGGTGTTGTGAGCTGTTCGCTACCTGTGGGCGATCTCGCACCGAGTGGTGGGGCGGCGCCCCGGCTCGGGCTGGCAACCTCGTCGGAGGCTCTGGCAGAATGTCCGGCTGTACTCGGTCGGACGTCGGTCCCTCTCCCGGCCCCGGTCGCGTCTCGGCTCACGCCGGAAACCGTTGCTTGACCCCACCGGGGACCAGCGCGCGCCAAACCATCCAGAACCAGGAGTTCAACCAAGTGGCAGTCAAGATTCGCCTCAAGCGCATGGGCAAGAAGTTCGCCCCCTTCTACCGGGTCGTCGTCCTCGACTCCCGCAAGAAGCGCGATGGCCGTGTCATCGAGGAGATCGGCGTCTACGACCCGATGCAGGAGCCCTCGCTCATCAGCATCGACTCCGAGCGCGTCCAGTACTGGCTCGGCGTGGGCGCTCAGCCCTCCGACGCTGTCTACAAGCTGATTAAGATCACCGGCGACTATCACCAGTTCAAGGGCCTCAAGGGTGTTGAGAGCACCCTCAAGGTCAAGGACGCCGACGCCGCCGCGGTCGCCAAGCAGGCCGCGGTTAAGGCCGCCGCCGACGACGCTGAGAAGCGCAAGGCCGCCGCCGCCAAGGCCAAGGCTGACGAGGAGGCCGCTGCGGCGGCCGAGGCCGCCGAGTCCAAGGCCGAGGAGTCCGCCGAGGACCAGGCCTCCGATGAGGCCTCCGCCGAGGAGGCCTGAGATGCTGGCCGACGCCCTCGAGCACCTCGTACGGGGCATCGTCGACAACCCTGACGACGTCACCGTCACCTCCCGGTCGCTGCGCCGCGGCGACCTGCTGGAGGTGCGGGTCAACCCCGAGGACCTCGGCCGAGTCATCGGCCGCTCGGGCCGTACTGCTCGAGCACTGCGCACAGTGGTCGGAGCACTGGCGGACTCGCCGGTGCGCGTCGACGTCGTCGACACCGACCGCCGCTGAGCGCAGGGCCTTCAGGTCGGTGCCATAGGCCACCTCGGCCTCGGCCGGTCTGATCGATCAACGCCGGTGCCCGGTCCCCGCCCAAGGGGGCCGGGCGTCGTCGTCCCTCGGGGTGGGCGCTCCTGCGCCACCGGCGCAACCACCGCGGCCAACAGGAGAATGGTCCGCATCGAGTTGGCCAACCTCACGCCGTCGGTGCGCCACCTCATCCCTGTGGCCGATGGGAACGCAGACCACGGCGCGGTAGGTTGGCGTCAGACATCCAGACCTTCCGGACAAACCGTTCCATGCCCCGATCCCAGGAGAACAGGTGCTGCTCACCCTTGCTGTCATCGGTCCCGCCCATGCCCTCAAGGGCGAGGTGCGTCTCGAGATCCGTACCGATGACCCCGAGGGCCGTCTCGCACCCGGAACCACCGTCCCCACGGAGCCGGCCCACGCGGGCCCGCTGACGGTCAGCCGTCTGCGTTTCGACGGCTCGCGCTGGTTCGCCGCCTTCGAGCAGGCGCGCGACCGCACGGCCGCCGAGGCCCTGCGAGGAGTGAGGCTCCTGGTCGAGACCGACGACGACCAGGGCGGTGAGGGCCCTGAGGACTCCGAGGAGGCCTGGTACCGCCACGAGCTCGTCGGTCTACGAGCGCTGAGCGTCTCCGGTGAGGAGCTGGGAGAGGTCACCGACTTGGAGCCCGGCGTCGCCCAGGACCGGCTCGTGGTCACCACCCCTGAGGGGGACGATGTGGCCGTGCCCTTCGTTGAGGCTCTCGTACCGGCCATCGATCCCGAGGCCGGCACGGTGACGCTGGCCCCGCCCGGTGGCCTGTTCCCCGGACGCGGCCAGGCGGAGGAGGCCAGGTGAGGATCGACGTCGTCACCATCTTCCCCGACTACCTCAAGGTCCTCGACCTCTCCCTCATCGGGAAGGCGGCCGACCGCGGCCCCCTCGACCTGCACGTCCACGATCTGCGCGACCACGCCCACGACCGGCACCGCACCGTTGACGACACGCCCCTGGGCGGCGGGGCCGGCATGGTCATGAAACCCGACGTATGGGGCGAGGCTCTCGATGAGGTGCTCGCCGTGGACACCCCCGGTGCGCCCCGTCAGGTCCTCATCGTCCCCACCCCCGCCGGGGAGGTCTTCACCCAGCGCACCGCCGAGGACCTGGCCGGAGCCGACCGCCTGGTCTTCGCCTGCGGACGCTACGAGGGCATCGACGCGCGCGTGCCCGAGCACTACGCCTCCCGCGGCATCGAGGTACGCGAGCTGAGCATCGGCGACTACGTGCTCAACGGGGGAGAGGTCGCCACCATTGTCATGATCGAGGCCATCGCCCGACTCCTGCCCGGGGTCCTGGGCAACCCCGAGTCCCTGGTCGAGGAGTCCCATGGAGTCGCCGGCCTGCTGGAGTACCCCGTCCACACCCGCCCCACCCGGTGGCGAGGCCTGGAGGTCGACCCCGTCCTGCTCTCCGGCGACCACGGCCGTATCGCTCGAGCCAGACGGGACCAGGCCCTCACCCGCACCGTCGAGCGCCGACCTGACATGATCCGGGCCCTGGACCCCGCCGGCCTGGATCGTGAGGACCGTGCGCTCCTGGCTCGCCTGGGGTGGGCGGTCCCGGCCGGAGCGGACCACCCGGTTCCGGTGCGCCTTCGCAACGCCACCGCCGACGACGCCCACGCCCTGGCCGAGCTGGCGGCGCGCACCTTTCCCGATGCCTGCGGCAACGTCATCGACCCCGAGTTCCTCGAGCGTCACATCGCCACGAACCTGGTTCCCGAGCTGTTCGCCACCTGGGCCGACGACGACCGCGTCGACCTCATTCTCGCCGAGCTGCTGGAGCCCCCGTCAGTGCGGGACGGCGGCCTCGAGGGGAGGGCGAGCACGAGCATCGCTCCAGCCCTGGTCGGCTACGCCGCAGTGCTGCGCGAAGAGGCCGACTCCGAGGGGGAACAGCCCCACGGGATCGACCCCCGTCCCGCCTGCGTGCGGCCTGCCGGGGGAGAGGTCGTCGGCGAGCTGTCCAAGGTGTACGTCGACGCCGCCATGAGGGGATCCGGGCTGACCCCCGCGCTCATGGACGCCGTGACGCGCCAGGCCGGCGCCCACGGAACAGACCTGCTTTGGCTCGGCACCCACGTCACCAACAAACGCGCCCAGAAGGCCTACAAGCGGGCCGGCTTCCGCCAGGTCGGCACCCGCACCTACAACGTCGGTGGCCAGGACGCCCACGACGTCGTCATGACCCGGCGGACAGGAGAAGGCCTATGAGCAGCGCACCCGACCAGAGCCCTCAGGGCAGGATCCATGATGAGGCGGATGAGGACGTGACCTCGGGCAGGCACCTGCGGACCGACCATGACCGCCGGAACAACCACCGGCACAAGGACCGCGCCGGCGAGGACAGGGCCGGGGCCAGCGAGGCCGCTGAGCCGGCCTCGCTGGGGGAGCGGATCGCCTCCCGCCTCAAGCAGTGGGGCATTACCCTGTCCTACCTGGTCGTCGCCGTGGCGATCATCGCCCTCATCCGCACCTTCATCATCCAGAGCTTCACCATCCCGTCGGGCTCGATGGAGAACACCCTCAACGAGGGCGACCGCGTCACCGTGACGATGTACGACTCCGACAAGGTCCACCGGGGTGACGTCGTCGTCTTCACGGACCCTGACCACTGGCTGACGACCCAGGAGCCCACTGGCCTGCAGGGCGCCGCACAGGACTTCCTCGTCGCGATCCGTATCTTCCCCCAGAACGCCGGCCACCACCTCATCAAGCGGGTCATCGGAATGCCCGGTGACCACGTCGTGGCCGATGGGAAGGGCTCCTTGACCGTCAACGGCGTCGAACTCCATGAGGGATACCTCAAGCCCGGCCGGTCGGCCTCCGAGGTCGCCTTCGACGTCACCGTCCCCGAGGGCTACATCTGGGTCATGGGCGACAACCGCTCCAACTCCTCGGACTCCCGCTACCACCAGAACGATGTCCATCGCGGCTTCGTGCCCCTGAGTAACGTCGTCGGCGTGGCCAAGAACGTCGTATGGCCCTATTCCCACTGGTCCAGCCTCACCTCCGGGCAGGAGGTCTTCTCCCAGGTTCCCAAGCCGACCTCCACCCCCACGGCGCTCCCCGCCGGACCGGCCGCGCCCAACCCGGCGAGCACGCTGGCGGGCTCCGGGGACTGACCGCCCCGAATGCGTACCGGGGCGTGAGAAAGGCGTGAACTCAGGCACGTCGAGGCTGACGCTCTCGTCCGTGGACTGAGCCTGTGGCAAACTGAGCGGGCACTTGGGTCCTGCGGCTCCTCTGCCACTGGGGAGGCGGCCGCTGTGAAGGAGCCCAGGAGCGTCCACCTCCGGCGCTGCCCCGCACGGCGCGGCGCCCCCGAACCAGCACTCCTGACCAGTGGCACGGGTGTGGAGAGAAACATGAACCTGATCGACGAGATCAACGCCGCATCACTGCGTGACGACATCCCCTCCTTCCGTCCTGGGGACACCCTCAAGGTCCACGTCAAGGTCGTTGAGGGATCGCGTACCCGCGTCCAGGTCTTCCAGGGCGTCGTCATCGCGCGCCAGGGCGGCGGCGTCTCGGAGACCTTCACCATCCGCAAGGTCTCCTTCGGCGTCGGTGTTGAGCGCACCTTCCCCGTCCACACGCCCTCCATCGAGAAGATCGAGGTCGTCACCCGGGGCCAGGTCCGCCGCGCCAAGCTCTACTACCTGCGCAACCTGCGCGGTAAGGCCGCCAAGATCAAGGAGCGTCGCGAGGACTGAGGCCTGCACTCTCCAGGCGGCGCCCGGAGCCCACGGGTTCCGGGCGCTCGCCATCTCCCACCGCCGTGCAGCGGTGGACCCATGTCCATCAATTCCGGGGAAGGAGCACGGTGAGTCCGGTGCAGGATGGGGCCGACGACGTCGGGCTGGACCTGAAGCGGGCCGATCCCTCTCAGATCGGCCGGACCTCCAGGTCCGCGATCACACCGGCTTGCAGCTCTCCGTCAGCGGACTCCCCCCAGGAGAGCCGCACGGCTCCTGAGGCCGCCGAGGAACCTCCCTGTGCGGCCCCGGTCGACGACAGCGAGCAGTGGGACTACGACCCGTTCATCGACCCCGACGCCGAGCCCGAGCCCGATGACGAGCCCACCGAGCTGCCCCTTCCATCCCGCCCCGCCGGCAGGGTGGCCCCCGCCATCCCCCGCCGCAGGCCAGCCCCCTGTACCAACGGGTCATCAGACTGGTGCTCGTCGTGGTCGTCGTCATCCTGGTGCCGGCTCTTCTACGGTCCTACGTCGTCCAGATCTACGAGATCCCCTCGGGCTCCATGGAACGCACCCTGCGTGACGGGGACAAGGTAGCCGTGCCCATGTACGGCTCCGACGACGTCGAGCGGGGTGACGTCATCGTCTTCTCCGATCCCGACGACTGGCTTCACGTCAAGGAACCGACGGGACTGCGCGGCGCCACCCAGAGGCTCATGGTCTCAGTGAACCTTCTGCCGGAGAACACCGGTCATCACCTCGTCAAACGGGTCGTCGGTGTCGGCGGTGACCATGTGGTCGCCGACGGGAAGGGGACACTGAGCGTCAACGGTGTCGCGATCAAGGAGCCCTACGTCAAGGACGGTCAGTCCCCGTCCCTGACCTCCTTCGATGTCACCGTCCCCCAGGGTTACGTGTGGGTCATGGGGGACAACCGCTCCAACTCGGCAGACTCCCGCTACCACCGTGACGACGCCCATGGCGGCTTCGTGCCGCTCAAGAACGTGGTCGGGGTGGCCAAGGTGGTCTTCCAGTGGACGCACCTGAGCCGGTGGGGGCTGCTGTGGGGAGGGGAGCGCGCCTTCTCAGACGTCCCGGCGCAGGAGGCGACGCCGTCGGCACCTCCCTCGCCTCCCGCTGCCCCCACGGGTGACGGGGAGACGGCTTCCGAGGAGGAGGCCCCCTCCCCGGCCCCCGAGGGCAGGGACTCCGATGACGTTGGCGCTGGTGGCGAGGGGGCCGGTGTTGATGACGGGCCGCAGACCGGACCCGGCGGGCCGGCTGACGTCCCGGACGTCTCCGTACACTCCTCCGGCCAGGAGCAGGCTGCGGGGAGAACGAGGTGAGTCCTCGAGGACGCACCCGCCCCGACCGGTCCCTGGAGAAGGCGCTGCTGGAGACCTACGACTACGTCGGCGGTCTGGACGAGGTCGGTCGCGGGGCCCTGGCCGGACCGGTCAGTGTCGGGCTGGCGATCGTGGCGCGGCGCACCGACGATGACTTCCCCGAGGGGCTCGCCGACTCCAAGCAGCTGACGGCCCGGGCCCGTACCGGCCTGGTCGAGCCCGTGCATGGCTGGCTCGTGGACCACGCCGTCGCCCACGCCTCACCGGCGGAGATCGATGAGCACGGCATCATCGGGGCCCTGAGGATGGCGGGTCTGCGGGCCCTGCAGCAGGTCGCTGATCGCGGTCACGCCCCCGGCGTCATCATCCTCGACGGCGTGGCCGACTGGCTCACCGCCGCCCAGCCCGACCTGCTCACCGCCCTGGAGGGCACTCATGCCCCAAAGGACAGTCCCGAGCCCGCTGAGGTTCCCTCCACCCCGCCGGTGCGCATGGAGGTCAAGGCCGACGCCCGGTGCGCCGTCGTCGCCGCGGCCAGTGTCCTGGCTAAGGTCGAACGCGACCGCCTCATGGCCGATCTCGATGACCCCGGCTACGGCTGGGCCTCCAACAAGGGCTATGCCTCACCGGCCCACGTCCGGGGACTCACCGTCCTGGGGGCCAGTGACCAGCATCGACGCAGCTGGCACCTGCCCGGCCTGGACAGGCGCCACCGCTGACGGCGCCGCCTGGCGCGGGTGTGCGGCCCTGAGGGCGAGGTGCGGGCAGGGCCGACTCGCCCCCGCTGCCTGCCGCCTCCAGCGGCTGAGGCCAGGCATGATGGCCCGGTGAGCGCAGAAGACCTCGAGTCCTATGAGAACGAGCTGGAGCTCTCGCTGTACCGGGAGTACCGCGACGTCGCCTCCCTGTTCTCCTACGTGGTGGAGACTGAACGGCGGTTCTACCTGGCCAACGCCGTTGACGTCCAGGTACGCACCAGCGGCGGGGAGGTCTTCTTCGAGCTGACCCTCGAGGACGCCTGGGTGTGGGACATCTACCGGGCCTCCCGGTTCGTCAAGTCCGTCCACGTCGTCACCTTCAAGGACGTCAATGTCGAGGAGCTCACCAAGCTCGAGATGGACATCCCCTCCTCCTAGCGTACTTCCTACGCCGCGCCACCTCAGAAGGCTCCGTTCGGCTGTCCCTCCCCGCTCGCCGGGGGCCACAGCTCGTCTTCTGACAGCGCCTTCCACAGAGCCGATCGGGCCATGACGCGCACCGGCTGATCCGGCCTCACGCTAGAGGCGGAGGTGATCGGGATGACCGAACAGGTCGTAGCAGCCACAAGGGGACGAACGGTGATCGCAGCCAGGTGCGGCGATCACGCGCTCACGCCACCGTTCCAGGGCCCGGGAGGCGCAGGAGCTGTCCGCGCAGGGGCGTCCCGCCAGAGCACCGGACGGCGTGGAGAGGATCTTGCCGCCACCTACCTGGAGGACATCGGCTGGCAGGTCCTGGAGCGCAACTGGCGTCCGGACCACGGCCTGCGCGGAGAGCTCGACATCATCGCCCTGGAACCCGGTCACGCGCACCGCGAGCCGGGCAGTGAGTCCGTCAGCGACCCAGCTCAGGGGTGGGCAGGAGCAAGGCTCATCATCGTCGAGGTCAAGACCCGCAGCTCCCTGCGCCAGGGGCCGCCGGCCGCCGCCGTCGACGCCCGCAAGGTCGCCCGACTGCGGGCCCTGGCTGCCGCCTGGGCGAGTACCCACGAGACCCCGCCGCACGCCGGCATGCGCCTGGACGTCATCTCCATCCTTATGCGCGACGCGCGTCCTGCGCTGCTGCGCCACCACCGGGCGGTGGATGCGTCATGGGGCTAGCTCGTACGCTCGCTGTGACGCTGACCGGGCTGGCCGGGCACATCGTTGAGGTCGAGGCTCATGCCGCCCAGGCCTGCCCGGATTCACCCTCGTGGGCCTGCCCGACGCCGCCGTGCGTGAGTCGCGCGAGCGCGTCCGGGCCGCGTTGAGCACCTGCGGCGTCACCTGGGGTGAGCAGCGCCTGACCGTCAACCTCTCCCCAGCGGACCTGCGCAAGACCGGGACCGGGCTGGACCTGGCGCTCGCCCTGGCCGTCCTGGGGGCCCGCGGGCGGCTCGGACGGAGCGCGGCCGGGCTCCTGGGACGGACCGTCTACATCGGCGAGCTCGGGCTGGACGGCTCCGTGCACTCGGTGCGCGGTGTCCTGCCCAGCGTCCAGGCCGCGGTGGCCGCTGGGATCGAGGAGATCGTCGTCGCCCAGGAGGCCGCCGCCGAGGCCGAGCTCGTCCCCGGCGCCCGCGTCACCGCCGTCAGGCACGTCGGTCAGCTCGTCGAGCGTTATGGAGGGCGCCTGAGCGCGGCCGTGGCCGCCGCGCTGGAGCAGGTCACCGAGGCCGCCACAGACGATGCCCCCACGACCCCGCCGCAGGATGCCGAGCAGCCGGACCTGGCCGACGTCGTCGGGCAGTCCGAGGCCCGCCAGGCCCTCGAGGTCGCCGCCGCCGGGGGGACATCACCTCATCATGGTGGGGCCCCCGGGAACGGGCAAGACCATGCTCGCTGAGAGGCTCCCCTCCATCCTGCCGCCCCTGGAGCAGGCCGATGCTGTTACCGTCACTTCCTTGCACTCCGTGGCCGGCATCTTCGATCCCGCCCGCGGACTCATCACCCGGCCGCCGCTGCGCGCGCCGCACCACACGGCGACCCGGGCCGCCGTCGTCGGGGGAGGCTCCGGCCTGCCCCGCCCCGGGGACGTCTCCCTGGCTCACCGCGGGGTGCTCTTCCTCGATGAGGCCCCCGAGTTCAGCGCCGGCGTCCTGGACTGCCTGCGCCAGCCGCTGGAGTCGGGAGCGGTTACCATCGACCGGGTGGGTGGGCGTGCCAGCTACCCGGCCGCCTTCCAGCTCGTCCTGGCAGCCAACCCCTGCCCCTGCGGCAAGGCCGGCGGCCGCGGCCTGGAGTGCACCTGCACCTCCCTGCAGCGGCGGCGCTACTTTCTCACGACTGTCCGGTCCACTGTTGGACCGAGTCGACATCCAGGTCGAGGTCGGTGCCGTCAGCGCCGCCGACCTCGCTTCCACCGGCCATGGAGAGTCCAGCGTCGAGGTGGCGCGGCGCGTCCTGCGTGCCCGCCGGGCCGCGGAGCGCAGGCTGGCCGGCACCCCGTGGCGCCTCAACGCCGAGGTCCCCGGCTCCTACCTCAGAGGACCCGACGGCGGACTCAGCGCTCCACTCAGCCGCCGGCTCATGACCGCCCTCGAACGCGGCGACCTCTCCCTGCGCGGGGTGGACCGGGTCCTCAGACTGGCCTGGACCCTCGCCGACCTCGAGGGGCTCGTCACCCTCTCCCTCGCACACATCGGGACCGCCCTGGCCCTGAGAACCTCAGGAGTGCGGCCATGAAGCCCATGACGCCCATGACACTGCCCTACGACATCGACGATCCGGCGTTGGCACGCGCGACCTGGTCCCGCCTGGCTGAGCCCGACAACGCCACCGCAGCCATGGTGGTGGGCCGGCTCGGGCCGAGTCCCGCCCTGAGGTGGCTTTTGGAGGAGGCCATCGACCCCTCCGGACAGGTGCGCGACTCCCCGCGGCCACCGGTGCCGCAGCCGCCCCCGGGGATGTCCGGCTCCGCCGATATCAGCGCCTGCTGGGCCCAGGTCGCCGCCCGGTGGGCGCCGCGCCTGGAGGGACTCGATATCCGCCGTGAGCTCGATGTGCTTGACCGCCTGGGTGGCAGCCTCATCCTCCCGGGGGAGCCCTGGTGGCCGCCGGGACTCAACCAGCTTGAGCACCCGCCTTTCTGCCTGTGGGTGCGCGGCGACCCCTCGCTGCTGGTCAACGCCGGGGACCTGAAGGACAAGGGCCTTGAGGGAGGCGAGCCCGGGGCCGTCGGAGACGACGAGGCTCCACGTGTCGCGGGTGCTGGTCAACCTGTACGTGAGCAGCGGATGCCGGTGGGACCGGCCAGCGGACTGTGCCTGGCACTGGTGGGGGCCCGGGCCTCCACCCGCTACGGGGAGGCGGTCGCCACCTCCCTGGCCGCGGGGGTGACGGCCAAAGGTGGCCTCATCGTCTCCGGGGGAGCCTTCGGCATCGATGCCTGCGCTCACCGCGGGGCACTGGGCGAGGGACCAACGGTGTCAATCTCAGCCGGGGGAGTGGACCGCCTCTACCCGCTGGGAAACACCGGGGTGCTGGAGGCAGTCATCGCCTCCGGGGCCCTGGTGGCGGAGGTACCGCCGGGCTGTCAGCCCGGCCGCCACCGGTTCGTCTCACGCAACCGCGTCATCGCGGCGATCTCGCAGGCGACGATCGTGGTGGAGGCGGCCTGGAGATCGGGCGCCCTGTCCACTGCCCACCGCGCCCTCGAGCTGGGCAGGCAGCTGGGAGCCGTTCCCGGCCCCGTGACCTCCATGTCCTCGGTCGGATGCCACCGGCTCCTGCGCAAAGGGGCGGTGTGCATCACCGATACCGACGATGCCCTGGAACTGCTGACGCCCCTGGGCACCGTCGACGCGGACGCCGCCAAGGAGCAGGACCCCGAGCTGGCCGGTGGTGGGCTCCTCGACGGCCTGGACCCGGCCGCCTCGCTGGTCCTGGACGCCATGCCGGCCCGGGCCGCGGCGAGTACCGAGTCCATCGTCCGCTCCGCCGGGCTGTCCCCGAAGGAGACCACCTCGGCACTGGGGATCCTGGAGCTCTCAGGGAAGGTGGAACGCACCGCCTCCGGCTGGAGGCGACGCACCCGGAAGGGCACAGGTGGTCGGGACTGAAGAGCGCCCTGCCACGACGGCGGGACCATGATGGACAGGTCCTGCCCCACCCTTGTGAGGCATGCGAGCGACATGCTCCGGTGCGCCTCAGGCCTGCTCCGTTCCCGCTCCCGGAGGGGGCGGTGGCGACATCTCGGCGCCCTTCGACTGCGCCGCGCTGTCCAGCAGGGGGAGGTCCTCGACGGTGACGATCCGTGCGGTCAGGGCGTAGTCGACCAGGGCGGTGCGCCGGTAGGAGGCGTGGACGCGCGGCCCCCCCGCGCATGCCCTTGACGCCGATACGGTCGAGCTTGTAACAGACATTGTCCAGCTTGCGGTTGAACCGGGTGAGGGTCCACCCCAGGCGGGCCGCCGCGTCGGCGTTGCGGGGAAGGTCGACCGGACCGGTGCCGGTGCGTCTGAGCCAGGGCTCGGCCAGCGCCAGGATCGCCAAGTGCTGGCTGGGGGTCAGAGTCACCATGCCCACGGTCGTCTCACCGGTAAGAGGAGTCATCGAACGCGGCTGGGCTGTCTCATAGCCGGGAAGGGGCACGGTCAGCAGGATCTCGTAGGTGGTCGACCCCGCGGTGAACACGATCGCCATCTCCGGAAAGACCAGTGGCACCCGGGCCCCGGGAGCGATCCAGGAACGCGAGGTACCTGACTTCTCGGTCAGGGTCGCCCCGATGTGGGCACCGACGTTCGCGGCCCACCACAGGCCCGCGTCATGCTCCAGGATGAGGAATGTGCGGTGCAGAAACAGGTTGTCGGCGTCGAGCACGAGGTCCCCCTCGCGTCCGATACTGAAGTGCGTGCCGGGCTCGACGTGGTACAGCTCGCCGACGAAGTCCACGAGCAGGGGCTCGGCGGGTGAGTTCGTCATGATCCCTCCTTCTTCCATCAGGATTCCTTGATTGCGTGGTTGTTCCATGAGTATCGGCGCTCGTGCGGTCGCCGACCGGGCCCGGATGGGGAAGGCTCAGCCCGCGTCGCCCGCCCCGGGGGTGTCGACGCAGGCGACGGCGGCCTCCGACGCGGCCCCGCTGGAGTCCCGGGCGACGACCTCGATGCAGGTGCGTGCACTGACCGGTGTGACGGTGGCGCTGGTCTGTCTGGTCTCCTGGACCGGGAGCAGCTGGCCGGGGTCGGAGATGCGGTACAGGAAGACCACGTCGGTGCTGCTGGAGTCATAGGACCAGGTGGCTGCGACGAGACCTTCGGCCTGCGAGACCTTGAGGTCCGTGACGGCGGGCAGTATCCCGGCGCCGGGAACCGCCCCGGGCGGTGCGGTGGTCGCAGGCTGGGCCGAGGCCTGCTGTGTGCCTCCCTCTCCTCGCAGCACTGACCACGCTCCGATCGCGCTGAGGCAGACCACGACGGCGGCGCCCAGAACGGTGACGGCCACGGCTCGTCCCGACAGGCGCCTGCGCCGCCGGCTCAGGTCCGCCTCGGCCTCCTGCGAGCCGGGTTCGTCTGTTGCGCCCCCGGCCTCATCCTCCTCGGTCGGGGGAGCGGAACCGGGGCGGGGAGACGATGACGCCGAGGCGGATGAGGGACTGTCCGGGAGCACCGGTGGGACCTTCTCCTCCACGGCGGGGGCGACCTCATCATCCGTGCGCCCAGGGCGGGCGCCAGGCGCCTCGGGCGTGGGCGGTTCCGCGGGCGCCTGGGGCACTGAGAACCCGGGGCGGGGCCGGTCACGCATCGAGGCGGAGCCGGCGGGCTGGGCCTCGACGCGACGAGGCGCGAAGGTTGTGGCGGCGTCGTCATGTTTGTGGGCGGCGGGCACGGTTCCGGTCGGCCCGTCCGGGTCCACCGTGACGGCCGGTTGCAGCATCGTGGAGTCCTGGTTCCGGTTCCCTCCCGAGGCCCTTCCGGACGCCTCCTCCATGACATCGAGCTGGGTGGTGGCCAGCTGCAGGTCGGTCTGCACCTGTTGCAGCGCCCGAGCCAGGGCGACGGCGCTGGCATACCGTCCGCGGGGGGACTTGGCCATCGCCGTGACCAGGACCCGCTCGAGCTGCTCGGGCACGTCGCGTCGTCCGATCGGGGGGATCGGTCGATGGAGCACACGGTCGAGCATCGAGAGCTGGTCGTTGCGGTTGGCGCCGGAGACGTCGACGTGGGGTGAACGTCCCGCCAGCAGCGTGTAGATGGTCGCGGCCAGGGCGTAGACGTCCGAGGCCGGCGTCAGGCTCTCCTGGTCGAGCTGCTGCTCGGGTGAGGCCCACGGCGGGGACGCCCCACCGAACTCGTCCTGCTCGACACTGAGCCCGATGGGCGCGGCGATCCCGAAGTCGCCGAGCACCGGACGTCCGAAAGGGGTGAGGAGAATATTGGCAGGCTTGATGTCTCTGTGGAGGTAGCCGACTCTGTGGATGGTCTCCACCGCGCCCGCCACCTGGATACCGATCTCCAGGGCGCGTGTGAGGCTCAAGGGCTGCGAGGCGGCCAGCTTGCCCAGGTGGGGCGGGGGACAGTACTCCATGATGAGGTAGCTGCGCTCCTCCTCCACCGTCCCGGCCCCGTAGACCGACACGATGGAGGGATGCGATGACAGCCGGGCCATGAGGTCCGCCTCAGTGGTGAACCGGTGGTGATCGCGCTGGCTGCCTCCTTGCCGCAGGATCTTGACCGCCACGTCACGGCGCGGCACCTGCTGCTCATACAGGAAGACATCGGCAAACCCCCCGGCGCCCAGGAAGCGCTTGGGCTTGGCTCCGGGGATCGGCGGTCCCTGCGGGGCGGTGCTCGGGGCGGACATCATGCCTCCCGCTCCACCGTCAGGGTCGTGTCGTCACCGATGTCGATGACGTCGCCGATGCGCAGGAAGAGCTGCTGGTGCTCAGGCACGCGACGGGGCTCCTCCCCGGCTCGCAGCAGGAAGGTCCCGTTGGTGGAACCCAGGTCCTCGACGCTCATGTCCCAGCCCTCGACCCGCACGGCGCAGTGAGTCTTCGAGATCGCCTTGCCCGGGCTGGGGACGGCCAGCAGGCGGGGGCTCGGCGCGGCGGTGCTGCTCGTGCCCTGGGGCACTCGGCCGATGATGACGTCGGCGTCCAGGACCGCGGTGGCTCCGGAGGAGACACGCAGAACGCCCAGGACCGGTCGCTCGACCTGGCCGGTCCTGAAGGTGATGGCGCTGTCGCACTCGCGGCACGAGGAGGCGTGCACCGGGTTGGGGTGCCCCGCCTCGCAGAACACGGCAAGCACGCTGGGGCCGGTACCGGAGGGCTCGTCGAGCCCGGGCCCGCCCAGGGCGTCCCTGGCGGCATGGAGCCCTGCAGCCGAGACGGTGCGCCCGTCGTGCTTCCACCGCTCGCCCGAGGGCGCCGAACCGATCGGGGAAGGCGCATCCTCACCGCCGTCCACGACCTGCCCATGAGCCGGGAGCGGCTCAACGGCCCGCGACGAGTGCCGGCCGGAGACGTCCTCACCCTGGGGGGAGGCCCGGTGGCGTCCGAGCCCTGCGGTCCCTGCGGTGAGCCGGGCCAGCGGATCGATGTCCTCCGACGGGGGCGAGCTGATGGACACCTCCTCGATGCCCCGCATCATCGTGTGCTCACTGAGATGACCGACGCGCTCGTCCTCGGCCTGCTGCTCGGGTGCCTGCGGGTCTGCGGCTTCGGCCTCAGGAACGTTGTCGGGGCCCAGCACCGCGGCCGGCTCCTCAGGGACGGCCAGTTGCGGGGAGCCCGCACCGTCCAGCAGGTCCATGGACTCCGGTCCCAGCGTCCGTCCGGGATCGGGGCAGGCCAGGTGGGTGGCGTCCCCCTGGTTCTGCCTCGCAGGTCGCGATGACGACGGCGGTGGGTCGTCCCGCTCCGGGACGCCGTCGTCCTGAGCCGGCTGGAGGATCTCCTGGACCGCCGATGGCAGCGGTGCCCTCTGACCCCCCTGACCCCCGTGAGCGCCGGAAGGAACCGGCGAGGACAGTGGGAGTTGGTGGCCTTTGAAGCCGATGTGCAGCTGTGAGGCCCGCACGATTGCCGAGCGCAGGGGGAGGAACTCCTCGAGGCCTTCGGGGCCGGCCGCGTACCCGGTGGCCGGGGCGAGCTCGAGGATGCACTGGTTGACCCGGTCATAGCGGGACTCCTCCCACACGACGACCTCGGAGGCGCTGAAGCTGCGCTCGCCGTCGGCGGTGTCCAGGTGGAGGCAGAAGCGCCCCCGGGCGGCCACTCGCAGCTCCTGGCCGTCGATGGCCATCATGAGGAAGTCGGGAAGGGTGAAGACCTCGTTGTCGTGCAGCCGGCTCAGGCTTCGCAGCAGGTCGCCGAGGCAGCGGTGCTCACCGAGCTCGGTCCACATCGCCTCCATCGCCTGCGCGCTGCCGTCAAGGGCGAGGACGCCGCCCTCCGCGACGGCGACCAGGATGTCGCCGGGTACCCAACGTGTCAGCATGTTCATGGACGAAACCTCCTGGAGACGGGGGCGGGGACGGTGGATTCGGAGCCGGCGGCCCGGGGCAGCGTGATGTCGTCGACCTGTGTGTCCTGCCAAGGAGGGAAGGCCTCCACGACGTCGACGACGATGACGGTGACGTTGTCTGGTCCGCCGGTGGCCAGGGCCAGGGCCACCAGCTCCCGGGCGGCGTGGCGCGGGTCGGGCACGGACCTGGACACCGTCTCGATGAGGGAGTCGGAGACGTGCCCGCTTAGCCCATCCGAGCAGATGATGAAGCGATCGCCCACGGTGGCCGGCAGAAGGTGCTGGTCGGCCACCACCTGGTCCCCTCCGCCGGCCCCCAGGGCCCGCGTGATGACGTTGCGGTGGCATGAGGACAGTGCCCGGGCCCGGTCCAGGTCACCGGAGTCGATGAGCTCTTGGACCTCGGAGTGGTCGTGGGTGATCTGGGAGAAGGACTGGGCTGACAAGTGGTAGGTGCGTGAGTCGCCGATGTTGACCACACGGAGGCACGGGAGCGACCCCTGCCGGGAGAGCAGCAGACCCGTGAGCGTCGAGCCAGGGGCACGTTCCCCGGTACCCAGGGCGGCTACGCTGCGTGCGGCACGGGTCAGCCGCCTGCTGAACTCCTGCGACGTGACGACGTCGCGCCCCACGAGATCCGCGAAGGCCCCCACTGCGCGAGCCGAGGCGGCAGCGCCCAGGTCGTGTCCCCCCATCCCATCAGCGACGAGGAAGACCGGAGAGTCGGCCAGCAGCGAGTCCTCGTTGTTGGTACGGACCCGGCCGACGTCGGTGGCCGAGCCGTGACGCACGACGAGGCGGACCCCCTGAGGAAGGGAGGCCTCATGAGTCGCCGGATGCGCTGCGGCGGGTCGGTTCATCTCATCATCCCGTCTCAGCGCCCCACCATGAACCGGCGTTGACCGATTCGGATGATGTCGCCGGCGCCGGCTCTGACGCGCTGGCCCTCACTGGCACTCGTCAGCGTGCCCTCAGGGGTCTCCACTGAGGTGCCGTTGGTGGAGCCCAGGTCCTCAACAAGCACCCCGGTTCCGTCCACGATGACGGCGATATGGGTCTTGGAGATGGAGAATCCCGGATCGTCGACGGCCAAGGTGCGGGCGCCCTCCCATGGCCCAACCGCCTGCGGGTCGCGCCCCAGAAGGAGCGTGCCTGTGGCGGTGAGGTCGATCCGCTGCCCGGTGTCCAGCAGGAGCGAGGGCGCGCGCCGGGCAGCGGGCCTCGCAACAGTGCGGTCCAGGGGGTCCTCCCCGCCGTAGGAGACCTGGGACGTCCAACCATCCTCGGGCCCCGGTACAGACCCTCCGGGGGCCATGGGGGAGTCCGCCTGCTCCAGGTGGACGGGGCGCTGGCCAGGCGCCGTTGCTGCCTCCGGCTCCCCGGACCGCCACGGAACCTCAGTGATGAGGCCCTCGGCTCCGGGGACCGGTACGGAGACCTCTGCGCTGCGAGTCTCGTCCGGCGCTCGGCGTATCTCGACAGAGCCGACGTGAAGGCACTCATCTGCCTCGATGAGGTCCTCGCGATCCTCACGGCGGTGGAGCTGCTCATCCCCATGCCCTTCGCCGGTGATGTCGCCGTCGCCCTCATCGCGCAGCGCCGACCACTGGGGGCCGAAGGACTCACCCCCTCGCGCCACTGCGGGCCCGGCGGCTCCGATCCCTGAGGGCTCCTCACCGGAACCGGCGTCCTTGGTGACCACGATGATGTCACTGATCCGGTCGAACCAGGAGCGACCGCTGCGGTCCTCTGAGATCAGGTAGATGATGACGGCCCCAATACCCAGGGTGAGGCTTGAGGCGATCAACAGGACCACGAGCTTGGCCAGGGCGTTCAGGCCAGGCCTTCCCGGCAGGCTCCACCGCAGCCAGGAGATGCCCACGACCCTCATCCCCAGGGTCTGCCCGCGCCTCCACAGCTCCATGACCTCGAACCGGACGACAGCCGCCGCTCCCAGCAGCGCGAACACGGCCGCCACCCCGTTCGCCACCGCGGAGGCCGACTGCAGGGCGATCACGGTGGGTATCAGGCATATGGCGTTGATGAGGGACACCACCACTGCGTCGACCACCAGTGCCGTGGCTCGCATACCGGTGCTGGCCACTCGGAGGCCTCGCAGATGGGCGGGGGAGTCATGGGTGAGTGCCGAGGTCGGGGGGAGGGCGGAGTCCGTCACTCGGATCCCTGGTGATCCTGTCGTCATCAGTCATCTCCTTGCGGGGAGGGCAGTGAGTCCGTGGCCGACTGACGCGGCGGTCTGCGCAGACCCGACGACGGGCTCAGCCGGCTCGGCCACCGGACCGGTGCACGGCCGGGACGACGTCTCAAGGAGGTCACCGAGAACCGCGCCACCAGGCGCCGGTACCGGGAGGTGCGGGAGGCCAGGGTCCGGCTCAGGGCGTCGGTGCTGTTCCACGCACTGGCCTCCACCGCGTCGGCCATGTCCTGGCCGCTGAACACCGTGGAGTCCACCAGCTGGGCCAGGCCGCCGACGCTGCCCGAGGCCGGGCGCGGGCGGAAGGTCGGCCCCGGATTCGGCTCGCCGGAGACGAAGGAGTCCAGGTAGAGGGCCTGCTCACTGCGGGTGGTCGCGCGCGGGACCCCGGTGCGCAGGTCCGTGGCGTAGTCGATGAGCTCGTTCCAGGAGCCGGTGATGCGCTCGGTCCGGCTCGCCGCCCGGCGCCGTCGACGACGACGCCACGCCTTGGCCGCCACGATGATGATGAAGGGCGCGGCGATGACCGCTAAGGCACCGCCCACCTTGGCCGCCAGGAGCAGCCATGCCAGCCAGGGGCTGGGGCGGTCCGAGTCGTCGTCGCGGTCCTCATTGGTCTGCGGCGTCAGGTCGGCCGGGTCCTGGGGAGGCACCGGTGGCTGAAGCACCTGGGGACGAGGATTCGGCTTGGGTTTGGGAACCTCCGTCTGGGGCTTCTGGTCGCGGGGTGGAGTGGGATCGAAGGACACCCAGCCCACGGAGGAGAAGCTGACCTCCACCCAGGCGTGGGCATTGGTCCCGGTGATCGCCTGCGTGCCCCCGGAGTAGGTCTCGGGGTAGAACCCCAGGACCACGCGCGCCCGGGTACCCGGCCTGCCTGGCCATGAGCGCCATCGCGACGGCGTACTGCTCGTCGTCGCCGATCATCGGCTTCTTGGGATCCAGGAAGGCGGTCAGGCGGGCCGTTGAGTGGCTCGGCAGGGAGAGCTTGTCACTGCCGTCGGAGAAGAAGCCCTGGCTGGAGAAGGTCTGCGCCATCGTCCGGATCTTCTCGGCCGGGTGGAGGCGTCGCCGATGAACTCGCTCAGACGGGTCCCGGCCGACTCCGGCACATTGCTCGTCTCCGGCATTGTCAGCGTGGTGAGCGCCTTGTTGCTGAGCTGGGCATCGGTCCAGGTCGGAGTGTCCATGATCGTGGTCGTGTAGCGGTCCCCTCGAGTCAGGCCCTGCGTGGTGATGGCCGACTCCAGCGGCTCGGAGTAGTACAGGGACTCCTGCAGGCCTGTGGCACGGTCACCGCTGAAGGCGACCGACTGCATCCGACCGCCCCCGGGCATCCAGTAGCCCGAGTAGTCCTTGATCGTCACGCTCAGGCTCGTGGTGCTGGCACCACCTGGCAACGGCTCATCGGTGACGGTGGAGCCCACCCGCCGGAACCCCTCCGCCGAGGCGTCAGTACCCACCCGCATGACGGTGCCGTCATAGGCATCCAACGTGGCCAGACGAATCCTCTGCCCCTCCTTAAGACCCTCAACGGTGAAGAGGGTCGAGTCCTTCTGGTTGTCCACCCAGTAGCGGAAGGATGTCAGCGGCGAGGCGTAGGCCGACAAATCCAGAGGAGGCCTCACATGATCGCGCAGCACATCACGGTGGCCTCCGGGCTCAATGACGGGGGACAGGAGCGCGGCGACGGCGACGGCGAGCGCCAGCATCCCGGAGGTGCCGGCGACAACACGGAGCCGGGCACGACGCCGTGACCCGGGCCTGCCGATGATCCCGTGCCCCGCCGCGATACGTCCCCGCTGCTGCAGGTGAGCCATCCACACCATGGCGACCACCAGGGCAAGACCAGCCGCCGGAAGCGCCAGCGGCGCCCGCTGCGAGCCCCACAGGATCCCGATGAGTCCCAGCGCCGCCACGGCCACCAGGGCCCAGCCCCGGCGCCTACCGGCGCGCAGCGCGATCGTCACCGCCACCAGCGAGCACAGCAGCCCACTGAGGTAGGGGACGATCCCCGGGCCCACGAAGGACCCCGCCGGGGGCGCGATCGTTAGCAGATCCTTCCACGAGGTCACCGCGCCGACCACCAGCCCCTGAAGGGTCGTCATGGTCGGCACCCCCCAGGCGACCCGTCGTGGAGGGAAGCGCCAGCGGACCTCCCGTCAGGAGGTAGGAGATGATCGCGGCCAGGAGGACCTCCAGGGGGTTCCACCGCCACCGGGCCCCGGCCAGTGCCACAAGCGTGCCGATGACGATACCCCCGGCCACGGCGACGTAGCCGCTGAAGGTTCCGAAGACGGCCCCGTGCGTGGTTCCGGCGGCGACCAGCAGCAGCACGACCGCCCCCAGGCTCACCCAGTCCAGACGACGGACCGGCGATCCGCTGCCCGACGAGGCGGTGGTCGCCGCGCTCGCAACGGCGCCGGTGGGCAGAGCCTGGGGAGGATCGGGAGGAGTGCGTGACTCGAGAGCAATCATGAACGCGCCTTTCTCATCGCGGGCGCCAGATGCTCCAGGTCGGGCAGCGTCACCACGGGCAGCCCGGCGACCCTCTGCGAGGCCAAGCGCTGACGGCCCTTGATCCTCAGCGCCAGGCAGCGGGTGCTGGCCGGCAGCTCGGCATGAGTGCGGTGGAGGGTGGCCGCCGAGGTCTAGCACCAGTGACCAGGACGGTGACCGACGCCTGAGGCACGGTGCTGACCGCCTGCCTGGTCAGGCTCACCAGGTCCCCGGCCCTCTCCACCGGGTTGAGCGTGGTGAAGGTGTCCAGCACTCTCGCCCCCGTGGGCAGGTAGGGGCGGCCGGCCTGAGTGACCAGGCTGATCTCCCGGTTGTCCCGCACCGCGGCCAGCAGCAGTGAGGCGCTCGCGGACACCGAGGTCTCGAAATCCTCTTCCTCGTCCCAGACGTGTGGATCAAGGTCATGGACGACCAGAAGGTGGGCCCTGCGGGTCTCCTCGAACTGGCGCACCATGAGGCGTCCGGTGCGGGCAGTGGTCTTCCAGTGGACGTTGCGGCGATCGTCACCGGGGGTGTACTCGCGCAGGGCGTGGAAGGAGACGTCCGAGCTGGACAGGTCCTGGGTGGCGGCGCCCTCGATGTCTCGGATGAACCCGATCGCTGTGGAGTCCAGGTTGACGGTGCGCGGGTGGATGAACAGGTCGACCGGCTCAGTCCAGTTCTGTGAGCGTCGGACCAGGCCGAGGACGTCCCCGCGGATGCTTCGCACCGGCCCCACCGTGATGACTCCCCGATGCCGGGTGGGCACGGTGAAGACCTCCTGGTGCTCGGCGCCGGGGGAGAGGTGAGGAACATCGAAGACGGCCAGCCCCTGGCCCACCGGCATCTCCACCGTCGCCGGTCGGGTGGCACGCCCCGAGGGAGGCGACAGGTACAGGGAGCCCAACGCCGGATCGCCGACGACGACCCTGGACGAGACCAGACAGAGCCGCACCCGGTAGGTGGCTCGGCCCAGCGCCTGGAGGGCCGCCAGAACCATGAGGGTGGCCAGGGCCAGGGCGATGAACCAGGCCTCCACCCAGTGCCGACCGGAGCCCAGGTACCAGGAGATGACGAGCACCAACAGGCAGCCCCGCCCCAACGTGGTCACCATTGCAGCCGCGGCGCCCACCCACGAGCCGCAGGCGGCCAGCACCGGTCCGACCACGGGAACAGCGCGTATCCTCACGGCCAGTGCGGACAGGTGTGTGCGCACGGCCCGTCCTGCTCGTCGCAGTGTTGCCAGAGCCTGCCGGAGCGCTCTGGACACGGACGATGCCGACGAGCGGGCTGCGCTCGAGGTCCGCCTCAGTGCGTTCAGCATCTGTCGGGAACGCCTCGAACCGGTCCTCGGCGCGGAGGACCCCAGCGGGGCGGAGGAGGCAGGCGTCCGTCCGCTCTTCGGGGTTCCGCGTGCCTCCTCATCCGGCGAGGAGGCGTGGGCGCCGGGGGCAGGCCCGATGTCGTCGCAGCCATGACGATCTACTTCTGCACGCTGGGGACGGGGACGATCTCCAGGGCCTCGGAGATGACCGCCGACGGCGTGGCGCCGGCGAACTCGGCGTCGGGGTCCATGACCAGGCGGTGGGCCCACACGACCTGGGCGAGCATCCGCACGTCATCGGGGATGACGTAGGGCCGCCCCTGAGCGGCCGCCCACACCCGCACGGCCCGGGCCATCGCCAGCGCCCCTCGCGTGGAGACTCCGACACGGGTGCTCTGCGAGGCCCGGGTGGTGGCCGCCAGCGCCGCGATGTACTTCACCACCGAGCGCTCCATGTGGTTCTCGGCGGCGAGGTCAGCCATGGAGGCCACGGCGCTAGAGGCGATGACGGCGCTGAGCGACTTCGAGCGGTCCGGATGGGCACTGCCCTCCAGGACGTCGGCCATCGCCTCCTCATCGGGGTACCCCACGGAGGTCTTCATGAGGAAGCGGTCGAGCTGGGCCTCGGGCAGGCGGTAGGTGCCGGCCTGCTCGATGGGGTTCTGGGTGGCAATGACCATGAAGGGGCGCTCGGTGGTGTGGCGCACGCCGTCGACGGTCACCTGGGACTCCTCCATGACCTCCAGGAGGGCCGACTGGGTCTTGGGGCTGGCCCGGTTGATCTCGTCGGCCAGGACGATGGAGGAGAAGATCGGGCCGGCGTGGAAGTCCCACGTGCCGGTCTTCTGGTCGTAGATCGTCACGCCCGTGATGTCGCTGGGCAGCAGGTCGGGGGTGAACTGGATGCGCGAGTGCGTCCCCTGAACGGTTGCCGCGATGGCCCGGGCCAGGGCGGTCTTGCCGGTGCCGGGGGCGTCCTCGAGCAGGAGGTGGCCCTCGGCGAGCATGGTGGTCAGGGCCAGCCGGATGACCTCGGTCTTGCCCAGCAGCGCCCGCCCCACGTTGTTCACCATCCGGTCGAAGGTGTCGGCGAACCAGGTCGCGTTCTCATTCGTCATCGCCATGTTTCGCCCTCGCTCCTGGTGGGGTGCTGACTGCGGTCAAGGGAGCCGACCCGGTCAGGGGAGTCGGCGGCTGATCGGTCTGGGGACGCGCTCGGTATCGAGGCTCGAGGGGGACGTAAACCGGGTGCTACGAGCATGTGAACCAGGTCCCCCGATCCTCGTTGGACATCAGGATGGTGTTATAACCGCCCTGCCACCTGGGGCGGCCGCTGTAAGCACCTGAGCCGTCGACCGTGAGCGTCGTGCTGACCTCCCGCTGGTTCCAGGTTCCGCTGCAGGTCACGGTCGAGTTCGGGGGCCAGTCAGAGAGAGTCACCTCCTGGTACCGGGCGCTGTGTCCCGCGCACTCTCCGACGTTGCACTTCCCCTGGCCGCTGAGCGAGCCGGCGTAGTTCCTGGCGAAGGAGCGGGTCGTCGCCTCGGCGCAGCTCTCCTGGCCCTCGCGCGAGCCCAGCTCGGAGGAGGACTGCACGGCGCGGATGCACACGCGCGTCGTGCTGCCCTCGGCGACGCTCCACTGCTGGGAGCCTGAGGCGCCGGCGTCGTCGGCGGCGGACGGGCCGCTCAGCTGGTAGCGGGTTGATCGCCCGCCGTCGCCCCCTCCGGACCAGGAGCAGGAGACAGTGGTGGTGCCGCCGGCCGAGCAGCTGATGCTCGGTGAGGCGGGCGGGCCGAAGGGGGTGACGCTGCCGGCGCTGACCGCCTCCGAGCAGGAGGTGCTCCCGGTCTTGGAGCCGCAGACACGCACGTAGACGGTTGAGGCGCTGCCGTCGCTCAGGCCATTGCCGCTCAGGTCGCTGACGGACTGCCAGGAGGAGCCGTCGGTGCTCCACTGGGTGGCCAGCTCCCCGGCGCTCCAGCCGTTGCCGGCTGAGGCGCTGGCGGACAGTGAGATCTGGCGGCTGGCACCGGTGGCACTGACGCCCCTGACGCTGGGTGCCTGTGGGCGCCCCACGACCCAGGTCGAGGTGGACTGCCCCGCAGAGGTATGGGTGGATGCCTTGGCGGAGTCGTTGGTGGCCGTCACCGTGAAGGTCACCTGGCTCTGGGAGGCGCTCACCCCCTCCAGAGTGGTCGAGCGGTTGTCCGCGCCGGAGACCGTCTTGGAGGCCCCGGTCGAGGAGGTCACGGTGTAGTACTCGATCGGTCTGCCGTTGGTGTCGGACACCGGCCCCCAGGAGACGGTGACGGTGTCCGAGGAGCCGCCGGTGCCGAGATTGGCCGACGCCGCCTGGACCGAGCCGACCGGTCCGGGCCTGCCGTAGGGGGAGACCGCCAGTGAGGCGGAGGACCACTGCTGGCTCTCGCCCTTGGCGTTGACGGCCTTGACCACCGCGGTGTAGGCCGTCCCGTTGCTCAGTCCGGAGAAGGTGGCGCTCGTGCCCGAGACCGTCTGCTGCTGGCCACCCGGGCTGAGGGCGACGACGTATCCGGTGATGGCCGAGCCCTGGTTGGTCGGGGCTGACCAGGACACGCTCACCGAGCCGTCACCGGCGGTGGCCACCGGCTGGGGGACCGTGTCCGGGACGACGTCGATCGAGGTGGTGGCCGTGGCTGAGGCCTCGGAGTCACCGACCTCGTTGTGGGCCACCACGTGGAAGGTGTGGTCCTGTCCGTTGGTGCGGCCCTCCATGAGGCAGCTGGTGACGGTCCCGCAGTCCCGGGAGTCGCCCTGCGTCTCGTCATAGACGGTGAAGCCGCTGATCGGCGCGCCGTTGGCCGCCCCTGCGGTCCACGAGACCATGGCCGTCGAGGCGCTGCTGGAGGAGGCCGCCACCGAGGTCGGTGGACTCGGCCGGTTGCGCACCGTCACCTGGAGCGTGCCCTCGACCTCGCGCCCGGCGTCACCGGTCTTGTCCCCGACCCGGTAGGTGATGACTCCTGTTCGGGCGCCGGCTGCGGGCGTGATCGTCAGGGTGGAGCCGGAGCCCGTGACCGTGATCCCCTCAGGGGCCGTGGGGGTCCCCACGAGGCGGATGGGGGAGTCGGGGAAGGGGTTGACGGCATAGGAGGAGATGTTCACGGCGGTGGACTGACCGGCGTCCGCGCTCACCGACGCCGGCGAGAGCATGATGAGGGGCCGGGAGGAGGAGACGATGCTCACCGGCACCGAACCCGATCCCTGCGCCCCGGTACCGTCCTTGACATCGATGGTGAGCGAGCCCAGGGAGCCCTTCGAGGCTCCCGAGGGTGCGGTCACCGACAGGGTCCTGCCGCTGAGCGAGGCCTCGATACCGGCAGGGACGTCCCTCACCGAGTAGGACAGATCAGCCGGCTTCTCGCCGTCGGGATCCGTGGCCCACAGAGACACGTCGACCGTCGCGGTCTCACCGGGGACCACCCCGATGGCGGTGGGGGCGATGGTTGGCGCGCGGTTGTCTCCGGGGGTCACCGTGATGGGAAGCGTCAACCAGGCAGTCTTGCCACTGGAGTCGTTGAGGTCCTTGCCGTCGGTCACCTCCACGGTGACTGATGAGGGGCCGGAGTAGTCGGGGCGTGAGGCGAAGGTCAGTGTGGTGGAGTCCTTGACCAGGCTGGAGCCGTTCCAGCCGGCGGCGGCCGTGACCTTGTTGCCGTCGGTCAGCTGCACGCTGCGGCCCTCACGGGTGAGCACGTAGTCGCGCAGCGCGATGGTCAGGGTCTGTCCGGAGCGCACGGTCAGGGGCATCTTGCCGGCGTCGACTTCGGGCCCGGTGACCACCGATCCGGGGACCTCGACCAGGGCGGAGGAAGTCAGGCCACTGGGATCGGTGACGGTGTAGAGCACGAAGCGGGGCTCCTCGCCCACCGTGATCGTCAGCTCCCCGTCCTGCCCGACGCTCACGCCCTCGTCCTGGGAGGTGACGGTGGCGGCACTGATGTCGCCGTCCGGGTCCTCGTCGTTGTCCAGGACCGGGACCTTGACGCTCCGGTTGGACCGTGCCTGCTCCCTGCTGATGCGGTCGTCGCGGGCGACGGGGGCCTGGAGCGGAGCCGAGGCGGAGACCACCAGCGTCACCATGCCGACGACGGGCTCGGAGCGGCCGTCCGTGACGCCGTACTGGACGGTGTAGCTCCCCTCAGTGCCGGGGGTCGTGAGTCTGACCCGTGGGCCGTCGGCCGACGGGGAGACCCCCGAGTCCTGGCCGGAGACGAGGGAGGACTCCAGTGACAGCGTGTCCCCGTCCGGGTCGACGTCGTTGGCCAGTACCGGGACGGACAGGTCGACGCCGGGCCTCGCGGTGACGACATCGGCTACGGCGACGGGCTTCTGGTTCGTCGCCCCGGCGGGCGCCACACCGACCCGGACCACGGCCGAGGCCGTCTTGCCGAGACGGTCCTGGACGGTGTAGCTGAAGATGTCCGTGCCTGAGGTGTTCGGGGCGGCCGTGTAGGTCAGGGACGCCCCCTCCAGCTCCACCCCACCCAGACGCGGCGAGGACATCAGCCCGCTGAGGCTGACCGAGTCGCCCTCGGAATCCAGCCCCTCCATGGGGATCGGGATCGTCACCTTCTCCCCGGCCACGGCCCAGCCGGTGACGTCCTTGGGGTGCGGGGCCGTGTTGCGCTCGTCGTCACGGGCCACCACGGTCAGGTTGACGCTGGCCGAGGCGAGGTTGCCCTCCGAGTCGCGCACGCTGTAGATGATCCGTCCGTTGCCGGGCTGCTCCCCGGCGCGGAAGCGGACGACGTCGTCGGAGACGAAGGGCTCGCCCATGGCCGGGTCGATCTCGTGCTGGAGATCGGGCTGGACGCTCATGTCCAGACCCGCGGGGGAGCGGTCGTTGTCCAGGACGCTGATGGCGCCCACGTCCCCGGCCCGCACGACGAGCGTGTCGTCGGTGAGCTCGGGAGGCGTGGTGCTGGGGGCGGCCGGGACCGGGATGACCTGGAGCGTGCCCTCGGTCGTCCCGGCCGCATTGGCCAGTGTGTAGGTGACCGTGGTGGTCTCGGTCAGCCCGTTGGGAGCCGTGATGCGCAGGAGGTGGTGCTCCAGGAGCGCCACCACCAGGGGACTGTTCTCGGGGGTGCGCACGGACTGCACGGAGAGCACCCCGCCCTGCGGGTCGGAGTCGTTGTCCAGGACCGCCGACAGCGCCTGCCCTCCCGCCGGCAGCGTGATGACATCGTCTTGCGCCACGGGCAGCGCGGCCTGGTCGACCTCGATGGCATCGACCCGGATCGCGCCCTCGGTGGCGGAGGGACCGTCACTGACCGTATAGGTCAGGTAGAAGGTGCCCGCTTTGGAGGGGTTGAGCGTGACGATCCCGGTGCTGACGTCGGCGGTGGCGCTCAGCCCCTCAGGTGCCTCCCCCACGGAGGCCAGGCGCAGGGTGTCACCGTTGGCGTCGACGTCGTTGGCCAGCGGCGAGACCTGACCGGACTGGCCCACCGGGACGACGACGTGGTCCGCGTTGGCCACCGGGGGAAGGTTCTCGTTGCCGTGCACCTTGACCGTCAGGCGGCCCTCGGTGTCCTCGGTGCCGTCGGAGTAGGTGACGGTCAGATCCGTGCTGCCCGTCGTCTGCCCCATGTCCTTGACCGTGATGGTGCCGTCGGCCCGGTACGTGACGTCGAAGCCGGAGGGGAAAGAGACGCTCTTGAGGTAGACGGGGTCCCCGTCGGGGTCGAGCCAGTCGTCGGAGACGTTGAGAGTCGTGCTCGCTCCGGAGGCGAGGTCTAGCGAGGAGAGACGTTTCTGCTCGGGGCCGGCGTTGACGGAGAAGGGGTGGACGTTGAGGGTGACGTTGGCGCTGGCCTGCGCCTGGCCGTCATCGAGCGTGTAGGCGAAGGACGATGAACCCGTGGCGCTGTCGTCCACCTTCACTTGCAGGGCGGCACCGGAGCGCACCTGGCCCACCTGTCCGAAGGACGGCTGCGAGGTCGCGGTGGCCACCAGGACGTCGCCGTCGGGATCGGTGTCGTTGGCGATGACCGGCAGGTAGGAGGTCCGCCCGGGCCGCACGCCGAAGGAGTCGTCCTGGGCCTGGGGCGGGGTGTTCTCCTTGGACCGCTCCTGAGTGGCCTCGTCCCGGGTCTCGGTGGACTCCTCGTCGGAGTACTCCTCGCTCTTCGTCTGGGAGTTGATCTGCTCCCAGTTGTTGACCTGGACCATGTTCTTGTCCGGCAGCCACACGCCACCGGAGGGGATGTCATTGAGGACGATGACGTCGCGGTTGGTGCGGAAGACGGCCTTCGAGACGTTGTTGAGCGTGGGGACGGGAATGTCGACGTCGTTGCCGGTGCCTGCACAGTCCCGCAGGAAGGAGCCCTTGACCCCCCAGGCCGCGTAGGCGCAGCCCGAGTGCTGCGCGGGCCGGGAGGGGCTGCCGCCGGTGACACCGGGGGAGACCGAGGAGACCTTCCCGGACAGGCTCACGCGAAGCAGCCCGGAGGTCGAGGAGACCAGGACCTCGTCGGCCTGGGGACCGGGAACCTGGAGCTGGAGATCGTCCCCGGACAGGGAAACCGTCTGACCTCCCGGGAGCACGAGGGTGCCGCTGCGGCGGTCGAGGACCACGCTCTTGTCTCCCACCGCACTGACCTGCAGGTCGGCGTCATCCGCCAGCTTCGGCAGCGAGGTGGTCGAGATGTCGTCGACGGAGCCGCGGGGCGTGACCGTCTTGATGGCGCCGGTCCGGATCGATGCGACATGAGCCGATCCGTCGGTGCCCATGGACAGAACGGCGCCGGGCATGTCGGAGATGGTAGGAGGAGTCGCCGACTGGCTGAAGGTGGGGGCCTGCGAGACGTCGGCGACCCAGACCCTGCCCGTGGCCGGATCGGCCACCCCGATGCGGTCCCCGCCCAGCTCCATGGTGGATGAGCCGGTCGAGGTGTTCGGCGGCATGAGGCTCGTGCGGGCCACGTCGATCTGCGTGTAGGTGTCCGAGGAGGCGTCGGACATGAAGACCTGGGAACCGGACTGGTCGACGTCGAAGCTCGTCGAGGAGGTGCGCAGGCCCCCGTCGAGCGTCTGCGAGGGGTAGTTGAGGTGGGCGACCATCCTCATCTTCCCGTTGGTCACCCACACCCCGCCGTCATGAAGATCGACATCATGAGTGACCATCCCCGGGTGCAGGACGATGGCGACCAGAGCCGCAGCGGTCAGTACCGCGATGACGCCGACGTAGACGCGGCGCCTGGAGAACCGTTTCACAGTGCTGCGCTCCAGCAGAATTTAGGGATGTGCCAGGGGGGGATGGCACTCGTAGAACGACTAAGATTTTAACTTCCTTGTTGGACGGCAACAAACGTTCCGAATGTGGGGATACACAGCGGGGGAGTGGATTTTTCGTTGGGATCAAGGAGAAGGGGAGGGATGCATCCGCAGTGCCGCCCGGGCGGTTGTTATGAACTTGTGATTCGACTGCTGAGGTTGCGTGTTGAATCAGTGCGGGCGCCTCTTGCTGGGGCGCGGATACTGCCGTCCTCTGGTGGAGACGGCCTGTGGTGGGGTGCCTCTACGCGGTGCGTCAAGCGGCTGCTGGTGGCTGTGTCGATGGTGGTGGGGTGTGGGGCTGGCGCCAATCCTCGCCTTGCCCGCTCGCTTCAAGTCGGTTGGGCTGGGCAGGATCTGGGTGAACGCATGGCCCCGGAGTCGGCCCTCGGTCCGGTCGACCCAGTGGGCCAGGTACGGGTTGACACCAGTCGGCATGCTCAGCGCTGTGACGTCCTCGTCCGAGGTGCTGATGGCGCGCTGGGTCTGAGGCATGATGCTGGCGGCCTGGGTGATGACGGCGGCGTCTTTACCGGTCTTGGCGGTGTGCGATGTCGGGTCGGTGATGCGTCTTGTAGACAGTCCTCGTCGTTTGGTAGGGCCCTACCGAGGGGCTTGCGGCCCTCCCTGCTCAAGATCGTGGCCCAGTGCTCACTCCTTGCCGGCGCCCAGTACCGATGAAGACCTCGGTGTCCTTGATGCCCATCTCTCCTGCCGCCTCTCGCTGTATGGGTGAAGGTCGGCCGGTGGTCGACCGGTCCGGCATTCACGTACGGGTAAGACCTCAGCCGCTTCCCGGTAGGCCGCTGCGCTCATCTGCGGCTGTCGGCACCCGGGTGTCGTGGGTGACTCTTGCCCCCGGGTCGTCTACGGGCAAGGGTGCGACAACCGCACCCACGGCAGCTGGCCAGCCCCTGGACGCCACCTCGCAGAGCAGTCGACAGCCCTCAATAGATCGACCTATCGCATATTGTCGATGCATGGGTTATGGTGCTGGTGTCAGCTCGCGTCGCCGTGCTGGGAGCGGGTGTCGGCCGCTTGGGGCGGCTGGCGGTCGGTGTCGGAGGAAGC